>Ga0265319_1001802_pt1 | contig 12252 bp, 10 predicted proteins | sample 4824metaG_FD_192443 | JGI IMG/M metagenome (GOLD analysis project Ga0265319, IMG submission 192443) | Rhizosphere microbial communities from Carex aquatilis grown in University of Washington, Seatle, WA, United States - 4-8-24 metaG | ecosystem: Host-associated > Plants > Roots > Rhizosphere >...
GACGATCGACCCGACGCACAGCACGATCGCGGGCGGCCGGCTCGCGAGCGTCGTCTACGACCTCAACGGCGATGGCAGAGCCGACGCGACCTGCGGCGCCGCCGACCCCGTCCTCACCGGCCGCGCCATCGCACCCGCGACGCTGAACGCGCGCGTGACCGTCACGAGCACGACGGGCGCGAGCGCGACGATCGCCACGACGCTGCAGGCGACCGTGCCGAAGACGCTGCCGAGAGGCGGCCCGCTGCCCGCGTCGCTGCGCGCCCGGCTGGGCGCCGCGCGACAGACCGTCTCCCAGGCGTTCGGCGGCGCGCCGTTCGCGGCCCTGCTCTGCTCCCCCGCCGCCGGCACGCCGAGATCCGCGATCCCCGACATCACCGCCAACGGCGGCCCGCCCGCCGGCTGCGCCGACACGCTCGTGGCCGGCGTCGTGCACGCCGTCGGCTGCCTGCAGCCGGTCGACGACAGACATCAACTGCCGCAGGCCGAGGCGCTGCGCCTGTGCGCGCACCAGAAGGTCTGCGACGTCTTCCAGCGGCTGCGCGAGCCGGAGCTCGTCTCGCTCTCCGGCGCCAGCGCGAGCGCTGCGCTCAACACCACGGCGCCCCAGAAGAGCATCGTCGGCGAGTACGGCTTCGACGACGTCTACTACTCCGACAAGACCGTGCGCGTGAACGGGCTCGACTTCACGCCCCAACCGGGCGCGGTGATCGTGATCGCGCGCGGCGGGCTGATCCAGTCGAACTTCGTCAAGGCCGACGCCGCCTACGTGATCAGCGGCGACGCGGTCGTGAAGCTGGGCGACCTGCCGCTCAGCGTCCATGCGCCCAACTACGGCGCCCTCGCCGAGCAGGCCGGCAGCGACCCGTCGAGCCTGCTGCCCGACCACGTGCCGAGCGCGGGCGACCTCGCCAAGCTCGCGCCGGGGCTGTCGGCGCCGCTCGACCTGTCGGTCCGCCCCGAGGACGCACCCGTCCACATCGCCGACTTCACGATCCCGAGAACGCTGCCGATCCCCGAGCTGCCGGACCTGCCGCTGACGGGCACGCTGTCGGTCGACCTCGCCAAGGGCGGGCAGAGCAACGTGAGCGTCTCGCTCGAGCTGCCCGGGGTCTTCAGCGACGGCGAGGGCCACGGGATCAGCGGCCAGACGACGCTCGTGACGAGCAACGACAGCGGCCTGACCGTCGGGCATCTGCACATCCACGTACCGAGCCTCGCGTCGCTCGGCGACCTGCCGGTCGAGAACGTCGACTTCTTCTACGACGGCCCGCCCAAGCGCCACATCGCCGGCAACCTGACCGTCGACCTGAGCGACGAGATCCAGGGCAAGGTGACCGGCGCGTTCGCGCTCGACAGAGGCAACTTCACGAGCGCGCACGTCGACTACACCGGCAACATCGGCGGCGGGCTGAGAATCATCCCGCCCGTCTACCTCACGCGCCTGGCCGCGGACGTCGGCGTCAATCCGACGACGGTGAGCGGCTCGGGCACGCTCGCGATCGGCCCCGCGACCTTCGCCGGCGGCTGCGCGCTGCTCGACGCGGTCGGGCAGATCACGTTCCGCTTCTCGAACCCGTTCGCGATCGACGCGAACGGGTCGGACCAGCTCGCCTGCGTCGACTTCGGCCAGAACGGCTACTTCCACGTCGACAGCGACGGCCACGTCGGCCTCGGCGTCGGCCTCAACTACACGGTCCCCGGCATCGGCAGCTTCACCGGGCTGACCGCCGGGCAGGCGTACGTCGACCTCAAGAACAACGTCTACCACGTGCAGCTCGACGGCAACGCGGTCTCCAAGCTCGACGTCCACGAGTGCGTCTTCACCGCGTGCACCGACATCACGCTCTCGCGCACGGTCGCCGCGACGCTGTCGGATCGCGGCATCGGCGCCTGCACGTCGGTGAACCTGCTCGGCCACGACTTCTCGGTCGGCGCCGGCTTCGGCCCACTTGGCGACTTCGCCTCCTTCCACGTGCCGACGGTGGCGCAGCTCGCCTCCCACTTCGACGTCTTCTTCGACGGCTGCGACCTGTCGAAGTGGCAGTCGCTCGGCCCGCCGAGCAGCGGCGCGCGGGCGAGCGCGGCCGGCGGCGGCTCGAGCTTCCGCGTCGCACCGGGGACGAAGATGGCGGTCGTCGGGATCACCGGCGCCGGCGACGCCCCGAGCGTCCAGCTGACGTCGCCGAGCGGCAGAACGATCGCGGCGCAGCTCGACGGCACGAGCCTCGTCGACGGCGCGCTCGCGATCCGCCAGTCCGTCACCCACCACACCGTCGTCCAGATCCCGAACGCCCAGGCGGGGACGTGGACGCTCGCGGCGCTGCCCGGCTCGACGCCGATCACGGACGTGCAGACCGCGCACCTGCTGCCACGGCCGAAGATCCACGTGAGCGTGAGCGGGCGCGGCGGCCGGCGCGTGCTGCACTACCGCGTCACGCAGCAGCCCGGCCTCAGAGTCACGTTCCTCGAGCGCACCGGCCGCGGCGCGGCGGAGATCGGCGTCGCCAAGCGCGCGTCCGGCGCGATCGCGTTCATCTCGGCCGACGGGCCGCGCAGCCGCACGCTCGTCGCCCAGCTCGAGCGCAACGGCGCGCCGAGCCCGAGCATCGTCGTCGGCCGCTACAGCGCGTCGCCCTCGAAGCCGGGCCGCGTCTCGCACGTGCGCGTGGCGCTGCGCCGCGGGCGCGCGCTGATCTCCTTCCGCCCCGCCGCGTTCGCGACCGCCTACGACGTGACGGTCCACCTGTCCGATGGGCGCGAGCTGCTGCTGCGCGCGCTGCACGGCCGCCACGCGGTGACCGTCGCCGGCGTCGGGCGCGCGAAGGTCGTCGCCGTCTCGATCACGGCGCGCCGCGGGCGGCTCCACGGCCGGCCGTTCGTGCTGGCCGCCAAGCGGCGGCGCTAACCGGCAGCCGGCTCGAAGGCGCCCTCGGCGCGCAGCGCCAGCTCCAGCTCGAAGCGCCGCTGGGGGTCGTCCAACGCGTCGCCGAACAGCTCGCGCAGCTGCGCGAGGCGGTAGCGGACCGTCTGCGGGTGGACGTGGAGGCGTTCGGCGACCGCCTGCAGCCGCCCCTGCGCGGCGAGCCAGGCGGCGAGCGTCGCCGTCAGCCGCGCGCGCGGGCCGGCGCCGAGGTCCGCCAGCGGCGCGAGCCGCGCCCGCACCAGCTCCTGCGTCAGGCGCCGGTCGCTGCGCAGCAGCAGCGCGGTCGTGTGGTCGGCCGCGTCGAGCACGCCGTGGGCGGGCGCCGCGCCCTCGGCCACGAGCTGCAGCACCGCGCGGGCGCGGGCGAGGCTGAGCGCCGCGTCGCCCCACGCGACGGCCGGCCCGAGCGCCGCGACGTGGCGCGGCCCGACGGCGTGCTGGAGCTGTGCGCGCAACCCGGCGCGCTCGGGATCGGGCAGCAGCGCGCAGACGACGGCGCCGACCGGGTCGACGATCGCGTCGGCCGGCAGGCGCGTGACGATCCGCTCGCTTTCCGGCTCGGGGAAGGCGAACGCGGCGAGCGTCGCCGGCAGCCGCCACTGCGCCGCGCGCGCGACCTCCTCGACGTCGAGCGGGTCGGCCGGCGGGTCGCGCAGCAGCAGGCGCGCGAGCCGCTGGCGCTGCGCGCGCCGCTCGCCGGCGGCGGCCGACTGCTCGAGCGCGTAGCCCTCGGCCGACTTCGCCGACAGCTCGTCGATGTAGGCGAAGATCGACTCGGCCAGCAGGTAGAGCGTCGCCGGCTCGAGCCCGGCCGCGACGCCGCCGGCCGAGAAGCGCCGCCACGCGACGCGCGCGCCGACGCGGTAGGCGGCCAGCAGCACGTCGAGCCCGCGCCCGGCGCGCACCTCGCCGCGGCCCAGGTCGACGTACACGCGCGAGCGCGGCATCGAGCCGCCCGCCTCGATGCCGTCGAGGAACTGGCGCAGCGCCTCCTCGACGCCGACGACCAGGCCGCGCCCGAACGGGCCCTTCAGGGGACGCGCGTAGGCCGGCACCTCGACGCGGATCGCGTCGATGATCTCGCGGGCGAGGTCCGGCAGCTGCGGGCGCATCGCCGCGACGGCGTCGGGCGGCAGGCGCCGCCACGGGCGCGGTTCGAAAGCGGTTGCTGCGGTGTCGCTCACTCTTGTGTGAAAGTTACAACTTCCGGCCGTCAAGACGTTGCCGACAGATGACGACAAGCGACCATTTGCGTCGTAGGGTGCAAACCCATGACCCGCGCCCATCGCATCTCCAACCTCGTCGCCGTCGCCCTCCCGTTCGTCGTGTTCCTCGGCTCGATCGTGCTGCTGTGGAACAAGGCGGTCGGCTGGAGCGACCTCGCGATCTTCGTCTTCATGTACGCGATCACCGGCTTCGGCATCACGATCGGCTACCACCGCCTCTTCACGCACCGCGCATTCGAGACGTCGAGAGCCGTGCGCGCGCTGCTCGCGATCGCCGGCTCGATGGCCGTCGAGGGCGACGTGATCACGTGGGTCGCCGACCACCGCAAGCACCACGCGTTCGCCGACGAGGAGGGCGACCCGCACAGCCCGCACGTCGACTTCGAGGACGGCTTCCGCGGCGCGGTCAAGGGCCTCTGGCACGCGCACGTCGGCTGGATGCTGGGCGACAAGACGCACGGGCGCGCCTCCGCGCGCCGCTACGCGCCGGACCTGATCGACGACAAGCCGATCCGCTGGGTCAGCAAGACGTTCCTCTTCTGGGTCTACATGACGCTGCTGATCCCGTTCCTGCTCGGCTTCGTGCTGAGCGGCTTCTCGCTCGTCGGCGGACTGCTCGGGCTGGTCTGGGGCGGCTTCGTGCGGATCTTCCTGCTGCACCACATGACGTGGTCGATCAACTCCGTCTGCCACTTCTTCGGCGCGCGCCGCTTCGAGACCGACGACGAGTCGCGCAACGTCTTCTGGCTCGCGCTGCCGTCGCTCGGCGAGGCGTGGCACCACAACCACCACGCCTTCCCCACGTCCGCCTTCCACGGCCTGCGCCGGCTGGAGCGGCTCGCCGATCCGAGCGGGCTCGCGATCGCGGCGATGGAGAAGCTCGGGATCGTCTGGAACGTCGTGCGGGTGAGCCCGGAGCGGCAGGAGAGCAAGGCGCTCGTCGCGGCGTGACGTCGCCCGCAGGTCGCCGCTTGCGGTGACCGGAGGGCGAAATCCATGTTGGCGCGCAAGCGCCGCTCCGAATCGGCCTCCGGCGCGTTCTAGCTTCTCGTGCCGGTGCGCACTCCCTGGATCCTGCTGCTCGCGCTCGTCGCGCTGCTGCTCGCCGCCGCGCCCGCGGCGGCGGGCGGGCTCGTGCAGATCGACGGCTCCGTGCTGCGCTTCACCGGCGACGACCTCGAGCCGAGCAACGTCACGATCGACGACGTCGACGGCATGCTCGTGCTCGACGAGAACGCGAGCCGCATGACCGCCGGTGCCGGCTGCGCCGCGAGCGCGGACGGCTACGAGGTGACCTGTCCCGACCTCGGCGTGACGCAGATCGACGTCGCTGTCGGCCTGCTCGGCAGCGACGTGCGCATCCGCGCCGACCTGCCGGCGCACATCCAGGGCGGTCCGGGCGACGACGTGCTCGTCGGCGGCCCGGCCGACGACGTGATCGACGGCGGCCCCGGGCAGGACATCATCGCCGGCGGCGGGGGCGCGGACGTGCTCAGCGGCGGGCCGGGCACGGATCTCGTCACCTACGACGACGTGATCGGACCCGACGGCACGCTGCTGCCGCGGCGCACTCCGGTGACCGTCGCAATCGGCCAGACCGGCGCCAGCGGCGCTCGGGGCGAGGGCGACACGATCGCGCGCGACGTCGAGCAGGTGCAGGGCGGTGCGGGCAACGACACCTTCGACCTGCGCGACGGGGCCGCGACCGAGGTCGACTGCGGCGCCGGACGCGACACGGTCGTCGCCGACCCGCGCGACACGATCGACACCGACTGCGAGACCGCGCGCGTCGCGCCGCAGCGCGGGGGCGCCGCGATGACGATCCCCACGCTCCCGTTCCCGTTCCCGGCGCCCGGCGACGGCGGCGTCAGCTCGATCGGCGTCGGCCCGCTGCTGCCGCTGCACAACGGAACGATCGTGGTGCGCGTCACCTGCCCGGCCGGCCTGGGCCTGCTCGCGCTCGTGCCGTCGCAGCCGTGCCGCGGCCGCGTGCGCTTCACGCGCTTCGACGGCTTCGCGATGGGCACCCAGCGCGTGACGATCCCGCGCGGCCGCGCGACCACGGTCCGCCTCACGCTCACCAGCTCGCGCGCACTCGCCCGCCGCCGCGTCGGCCTGCCGCTCACCGTGACCGCGCTCCCCGCTTGGGGTCACGTCACGCGCAACCTGCACTTCGTCGTCCGCGGATAGTCAGCAGCGCTCGAGCGGGGCCATGGTCAATCCCGCGTCGGAGAGCTGTTCCCAGTACAGCTCGGCCGGCTCCTGCTGGCCGCTCCAGACGATCGCCTGACCGGCGTGGTGGATCTGGTCGGCGTAGCCGTAGCCTCTGTCGACGCTCACGCCGGGGATGTAGCGCGCGAGCGTGTGGGCGACGTGGTCGAAGGTGTTGTGGTCGTCGTTGCGGACGATCACGCGCCAGTGGCCGCCGAGGCCGGAGCCCGGACCCTGCACGCGCGGCCGTTCGATCGTCTGCGTCATCGCTGTTCGGAAGATACCGGCGGGTAGGCGCGCGGCTACGCCGAGTGGACGCTCGTCTCGCGCTCCGCGCGCTTGCGCCAATAGCGCTCGAGGCCGAGGTAGATGTGCTCGGCCGGTACGGCCGCCGCGTAGGCGGCGCGCAGGAAGCGGTCTCCGGTGCGGTCGACACGATCTCTGACGGCGGCGCCGACGGTCGCCGGCCCGGCGGCCCTGGCGAGGTCGGCCAGCTCGTGCAGCGAGGCGCGCACGGCCTCGAGCTGCTCCTCGACCTCGTCGACCGCACCGAAGTGCGTCAGCGCGAGGCTCGACGGCTTCCACGCGGCGATCAGGTCGAGCGACGCGTCCCACGCCTCGACGTCGATGTCGGGCGGCGGCGTCGGCGCGATCGTCACATGCGCGGGCGGGATCCACACGCCCGCCATGTCGCCGACGAACGCGCGGCCGCTGTCCTCGTGCATGTAGCAGACGTGATGGGAGGCGTGGCCGGGCGTATAGGCCACGCGGAAGCCGCCGGCCAGCGGGAGCGTCTCGCCGCCCTGCAGGACCGTGACGTGCTCGGCCGGCACCGGCAGCACCTCGCCCCACAGCGCCTTCATGTTGTCCTCGCCGTAGAGGCGCCCGGCGCTCGCGAGCAGCTTCGACGGGTCGATCACGTGCGGCGCGCCGCGCTCGTGCACGTAGACCTCGAGGTCGGGCCAGCGCTCGAGGAGCGCGCCGGTCGCGCCCGCGTGGTCGAGGTGGATGTGCGTCAGCAGCAGCGCGCGCGGGCGCGCGTCGCCCAGCGCGTCGAGCAGCGTGGGCAGCGAGGACTCCGGGCCCGGATCAACCAGCACGTCGCCGATACGCCAACAGCAGATGACGCGATCGAGGCCCTTGAAGCGGACGTCGATCGGCTCGATCTCGGATGCATTTGCGCGACCTTCCACGTATCTGAACCCTACAATCGAGCCCATGAGCGACGACGCCCGGTCCCCCCACCGCCTGCCCGAGCCCGACCGTCCGTGGATGATGCGGACGTACGCCGGCCATTCGACCGCCGAGAAGTCGAACGAGCTGTACCGCGGCAACCTCGCAAAGGGCCAGACGGGCCTCTCGATCGCGTTCGACCTGCCGACGCAGACCGGCTACGACGCCGACCACGAGCTGGCGCGCGGCGAGGTCGGCAAGGTCGGCGTGCCGGTCGCGCACAAGGGCGACATGAAGGCGCTGCTGCACGACATCCCGCTCGACAAGATGAACACGTCGATGACGATCAACGCGACGGCCGCCTGGCTGCTCGCGCTCTACATCGTCACGGCGGAGGACGAGGGCGTCGCCGCCGAGCAGCTCCAGGGCACCACCCAGAACGACATCATCAAGGAGTACCTCTCGCGCGGGACCTACGCGTTCCCGCCCGGCCCCTCGATGCGGCTGATCGCCGACATGGTCGCCTACACGGTCGAGCGCGTGCCGAAATGGAACCCGATCAACGTCTGCAGCTACCACCTGCAGGAGGCGGGCGCGACGCCGGTGCAGGAGATCGCGTACGCGATGTCCACCGCGATCGCGGTGCTCGACGCCGTGAGAGAGCGCGTGCCCGCCGAGCAGATGGGCAGAGTCTTCAGCCGCATCTCGTTCTTCGTCAACGCCGGCGTGCGCTTCGTCGAGGAGCACGCGAAGCTGCGCGCGATGGGGATCCTGTGGGACGAGCTGGGGCGCTCACGGTATGGCGTCGAGGACGCCAAGCAGCGCCGCTTCCGCTACGGCGTGCAGGTCAACTCCTTGGGTCTCACCGAGGCGCAGCCGGAGAACAACGTCCAGCGGATCGTGCTCGAGGCCCTCGCGGTGACGCTGGGCCGCGACGCCCGCGCCCGCGCTTTGCAGCTCCCCGCGTGGAACGAGGCTTTGGGCCTCCCCCGCCCCTGGGACCAGCAGTGGGCGCTGCGCCTCCAGCAGGTGCTCGCCTACGAGACGGACCTGCTCGAGTACCCCGACATCTTCGAGGGCTCGGTCGTGATGGACGGGCTCGTCGCCGAGCTGCTCGACGGCGCCCGCGCCGAGATGGCGATCGTCGCCGAGCACGGCGGCGCGGTCGAGGCGGTCCCGTACATGAAGGCCGCCCTCGTCGAGTCGCACCGCGAGCGGATCCGCCGCATCGAGACCGGCGAGCAGAAGGTCGTCGGGCAGAACGTCTACACCGAGACGGAGCCCTCGCCGCTGACGGCCGGCGGCGACGGCGGCATCCTGGTGGTCGACCCGGAGGTCGAGCAGCAGCAGAAGGAGGCGCTCGCCGCCTGGCGCGCCGGGCGCGACCAGGCCGCGGTCGACGCCGCGCTGGCCGAACTGGCGCGCGTCGCGCGGACCGACGAGAACATCATGGACGCCACCATCGCCGCCGCCCGCGCGGGCGTGACGACGGGCGAGTGGGCGCAGGCGCTGCGCGACGTGTTCGGCTCCTACCGCGGCCCGACCGGCGTCGGCGAGTCGGCTGCGATCGCCAGCGAGTCGCTGGAGGAGATCCGCGACGAGGTCGAGCGCGTCAGCGAGCAGCTCGGCCGCCGGCTGAAGATCCTCGTCGGCAAGCCCGGGCTCGACGGCCACTCCAACGGCGCCGAGCAGATCGCCGTCGCCGCGCGCGACGCGGGCATGGAGGTCGTCTACGAGGGGATCCGGCTGACGCCCAAGCAGATCGCTGCCAGCGCGTTGCAGGAGGGCGTCCACGTGGTGGGGCTGTCGATCCTGTCCGGCTCCCACCGCGAGCTGATCCCGAGCGTGATCGAGGCGCTGCGCGACGCCGGCGTCGGCGACATCCCGGTGATCGTCGGCGGGATCATCCCCGTCGCCGACGAGGCGCCGCTGAAGGAGGCCGGCGTCGCCGCCGTCTACACGCCGAAGGACTTCGACATCACGCGCATCATGCGCGACGTCGTGGCGTTGGTGGCGGAGCGCAACGGGCTGACGGCCGCCGCGTAAGCACCATATACCTGCTGTAGACTGAGTGTTTACAGCACGCTACGTTGTGCCGATGGCCGTGGCCGTCCAGAAGATCTACAGCTTCCGAGCCCCCAGCGAGTTCGCAGAGCGCATGCGCGAGTCCCGTGCCGCGTTGCCGGAGATTCTCGCGAGCCGCGACGACGCCGCTCACTTCAAGCGCGAGTTCGAGGTGGCGCTCCTCCGGCGCCTGCGGCGCCTGCCGGAGACCGCCGGCCAGGCCGAGTTCGCCCGCGCCGTGACCGAGGCGCTCGTGGCGACGACCGAGCGCATCCGGCGCGAGCCGGAGTTGATGGAGCAGATGCGCGCATTCGATCGCGACGACGTCGAGGGCGACGCCTGGCGCGCCGGAGCCCTTCGCGCCTGGGCGCGGGACGCGGACGAGTGACATGTACGAGCGCGGCGCGGTATGGACCGCACAGCTGCCGGACGTGGGTCGCAAGACGGTCGTCCTCGTGTCCGATCGTGCTGTGACGCTGGCGCTCAAGCCGGTTGTCGCGCGCGTCACGAGCGTCGAACGGCCGCGCACCATGCCGACAGCGGTGTCGATCGAGCCAGGTGAGGTCGAGGGCCTCACACGACAGAGCTTCGTGCTCTGCCATGACCTCACGACGCTCAAGGACGGCGACTTGATCGAGCATCTGGGCGACGTCCCGTCGCACCGCCTCGTAGAGATCGAGGACCGGCTCACCTTCGTGTTCGCGTTGAGTGGCGAAGAGTGAACGGCGCTGACCTCGGCGCGCGGCTGCGTGACGGCGACCTGTCGGCCGCACCGGCCGTGCTCAACCTCGTCGAGAGCCGTGCGCCGGCGGCGCAGGCGGAGATCGCGGAGCTGCTGGCGGCTGTGGCGCCGGCGGCGCTCGGCCACGAGGCCGCCGGGCACATCGTCGGCGTCACCGGCCCGCCGGGGGCCGGCAAGTCCACCCTGCTGTCCCAGCTCGTCGCCGGCTGGCGCTCGCGCGGCCGCAGCGTCGCGGTGCTCGCCGTCGACCCCTCCTCCAAGCGCTCCGGCGGCGCGCTGCTCGGCGACCGCGCGCGGATCGACTACGACCCCGCCGACAGCGCGACCTTCATCCGCTCGATGGCGGCCGGCGACCGCCTCGGCGGCCTCGCCCCCGCCACCCGCGCCGCCGCCCACGCGCTCGCGGCGGCGTTCGACGTCGTCGTGATCGAGACGGTCGGCGTCGGGCAGTCGGAGACGGAGGTCGCGGAGGTGGCGGACACCGTCGCGGTCGTCGTGCAGCCGGGCTCGGGCGACGTGCTGCAGTTCCTCAAGAGCGGGATCATGGAGATCCCCGACGTGCTCGTCGTGACGAAGGCCGACCTCGGCCAGGTCGCGGTCAGCGCGCGGCGCGACCTGCACGCGGCGCTGCGCTCGCTCGGCGCGCGCGACACGGCCGTCGTCGCCGTCAGCTCGCTCGCTCCGCCGCAGGGAATCGACACGCTGCTCGACGCGATCGACGCGCACCGCACAGCGAGCGACGTCGCCGCCCGCCGCCTGCGCGCCCGCCGCCTGCACGCGCTCGCCGACTTCACCGTCGAGCACGGCCACCGAGGACTGCGGGCGCTCGGCGGGCGACGGGCGGCGGAGCGCTGGCTCGAGCAGCAGGATCCGGGGCTGGACGTTCCGGCGCTGGAGCGGGCGCTGGCCGAGCACGCGGGGGTGGCATGATGCCCGCCGTGCTCGTCGACCTGCTGATCCTCGTCGCGACGTTCGTCGTCGTCAGCGCCATCGCCGGCCTGCTCGGTGCCGCGAACCTCGGCACCGCCCTCACCTTCGGCACGATCGCGTTCGCGGCCGTGCTCGTCGGGCTGCTGCTGAAGCGCGACTGACGCCGCGTCCTGGCTGCGCGGCTAGGGTTGCCGGCATGACCGTCGTGCCGCTGCCGCAGGTCGAAGACGTCTCGCACCGCGACGTGCACGCGCGCGGGCTGCGCTTCCACGTCGCCGAGGCGGGTCCGTCCGATGCGCCGGCGGTCGTGCTGCTGCACGGCTGGCCGCAGCACTGGTTCATGTGGCGCGACGTGATCCCCGGCCTGGCGACCGACCGCCGCGTGATCGCGCCCGACCTGCGCGGCCTCGGCTGGAGCGACGCGCCGAAGTCGGGGTACCTCAAGCAGCAACTGGCCGACGACGTGCTCGCCGTGCTGACCGAGTTGGGCGTGGACAGATTCGACCTGATCGGCCACGACTGGGGCGCGTTCACCGGCTTCCTGATCTGCGCGAGCGCGCCGGAGCGCGTGGGCCACTACCTCGGCTGCTCGATCCCGCAGCCGTGGCCGCCGCAGGAGCGCCCGAGCCTCAGACGGCTGTTCAACCTCTGGTACCAGGTCGCGCTCGCCACGCCGGGCCTCGGCGCCGGGCTGATGCGCAACGGCAGATTCACCGCACAGGTGCTGAAGGTCGCGCGCTCGCACGGCCGGTACTCGGACGGCGAGCTGGCGGCGTTCGTCGACGTGCTGCGCGAGCCCGACCACGCCAACGCGACCTCGCAGTACTACCGCACGTTCCTGCTGCACGAGTTGCGCCCGTTCATCTCGGGCGCGTTCAAGCAGCAGAGAATCGCCACGCCGATCCACCTGCTGTGGGGCAGACGCGACCAGATCCTCCAGGGCGCCAGAGACCACGGCGACCACGAGCCCTACGCGCCGA
>Ga0265319_1001803_pt1 | contig 12249 bp, 14 predicted proteins | sample 4824metaG_FD_192443 | JGI IMG/M metagenome (GOLD analysis project Ga0265319, IMG submission 192443) | Rhizosphere microbial communities from Carex aquatilis grown in University of Washington, Seatle, WA, United States - 4-8-24 metaG | ecosystem: Host-associated > Plants > Roots > Rhizosphere >...
TGTTAAACATCATTCTAACGACCCCGTAGTGGATGCCTCTCGAACTTTCAAACTTTATGAACTTTTCTTGACGGCTCTTCGCTTCTTCGATAACGTTTAAGCATGAAAAATAAATTTTTGTTAAACAAAACGCTCATTGTTCTTTTAGTGGTGTTTGCGATTGCGGTTTTTATCCAAGAGGATAAATGTGCAACCGGTCGAAAGAACTCCAAGGGCGCAAAAGGACCGGTTGCCCCTCAACCGGCTTATACCGTTTCCGCTCAAATGTCGGATAAGGAATTTATGGCTTATACCTTGAGGGTTTTTCAGCCCCTCACCTCTCGCAAACTAACGGATGAAGACGCAAGGCAGATAACGCAAAACATGACCGGTTTTATGAAGACTCTCATTGATTGGAAAATGGGAAGCTAAAATAACGTTTAATTTAAGTATGAAATGAAAAGGATGAGGAAATGATCAAAAGCGGATTTTTGAATCAATCGGTAAAAGCAATTTTAATTGGTTGTTTTCTCTCGATCTCAGCAATCGTCAGTGCTAAAGACCAAAGTTTAAAATTTGAAATCTCAATTCATCCAAAATTAGGTAGTGAGGAATGTTCAAAACTTCCAACATTGGATAGTCTTGCCCAGGAAGTGGAATTTCCGAAAGCACTTTCCAAGGGATGGGTTTCTTTACAAAGTTCCAATTTTGATAAGAAAGATAAAGATTATCCTTGTCATCAAAATATCGTGGTTACTTTTCCAAACGAAAAAGAATTTCACCAATTTCTTGCCGAGTCTAATGGAATGATCCAATATCCATTTTATTCGGGGGCAGATTATTGGTTGTTTACGGAGATATTCAAATACGTTGTTAAATCGGGAGATAAAAAGGCATATAAAATTCTCTTGCTAAAAGACACTCGTAATAGTGCGAGCGAGGAACTTGCGCCTTTGTATGCAAAACTTCGAAAAAATTCACGAGTTTTTGGGGAAGTTTTTGAAACCCTAAACAAAGAGCAGAAACTGATCGCTGTTCAAGTTCAGTATGATTTCAATCTGTTGGTTGAGGAACAAAAGCTTAAAAACGTCAAAGGTATGTCAGCGGTGGAAAAAAGAGGTGTCTTGGAATTTAACAAAATGATCGAAGAATGGGGAAAAAGTGGAGATGAGAACGTAAGGGAATACCGCAACAAAAAGAAGAAATAAAACATCAAAATTTTAAATTTGTTCACAACGGAAAAGGATCGCGGATGAAAAAACCAGACGCAACCGGTTCGAAAAATTGCGTTCTCTATGTTCGTGTTTCTTCCAAAGAACAAGAGAAGGAAGGCTTTTCCATTCCGGCCCAAGTGAAGCTTTTAAAGGAATACGCTCAAACTAACGGGTTGGAACTGGTTCGGGAGTTCGCCGATATTGAAACAGCGAAGATGTCGGGCCAGGAAGGGTTTAACAAGATGCAGGAATTCCTGAAAAAGAACACTTCCTGCCGAATTGTATTGGTTGAGAAAACCGACCGGTTGTACTGTAACTTCAAAGACTACGTAACCTTAGAAGGCTTAAACATCGAACTTCATTTAGTGAAAGAAGGAACCATCCTTTCCGATGATTCCAGGTCATCCGAGAAATTCATCCACGGTATCAAGGTGTTAATGGCTAAAAACTACATTGATAACCTTTCTGAAGAAGCCAGCAAGGGAATGCGTCAAAAGGCAGAAGAGGGTATGTGGCCTTCCGTGGCTCCCATTGGTTACCGGAACGTTGAAGGGCCGGAAGGCAAGAAGATCGTTGTTGTCGATTCCCAAACGGCTCCTTTGATTAAATGGCTCTTTAACGAATACTCCATGGGAATTTATTCCGTTAAAGAAATAACCCGCAAGGCTACGGAACAAGGGTTGGTTTTCCGCAAAAGCAAAAAAGCGATTCCAATAACGACCGTTCATAAATTATTAACAAACCGGATGTATGCGGGTGAATTTGAATGGTGCGGGAAAATTTATCAAGGGAAATACGAGCCTTTAATTACCAAAGAACTTTGGTTGAGGGTTCAAGAGGTTTTGGGTGTGCGCAATGCTTATAAAACCCGCAAAACGGTCAATGGCTTCACCTATGCGGGTCTGGTGAAGTGCGGGCATTGCGGTTGTTCTTTAGTAGGCGAGAAGAAAAAGAAAAAATACATTTATTACCATTGCACGGGATTCAGGGGGAAATGCGTTGAACCTTATACGAGGGAAGAAGCGCTTGAAGCGCAACTCGTGGAAAATCTCAAAAAGATTTCCTTAAACGATGAAGTTTTGGAATGGATGAAGATAGCCCTCAAAAGAAGCCATGTGGATGAATCAAAGTTCCAATCGGAAACCGTGAACCGGTTAACTGCGGAACTCCAAAAAATAACAAAGCGGTTGAATACTCTTTATGAAGACAGGGTTGATGAACGAATTGATGAAGCCTTTTATGATGAGAAGGCCAAAGGCTACCGGTTAAAGCAAGAGAAGCTCATAACCGATCTCAAGAGATACCAAAGAGCTAGTAACGGCTACATGGATAAAGGAATCGAGCTATTGGACTTAGCCCATACTGCCCATACGGATTTTTATACCCAGAAACCCGAAGAGAAACGCCGTTTGCTGGCAACATTCATGGATAGAGGTACTTGGAAGGGTGGAGTTCTAGAGCCTGCCTTCAAACAGCCTTTTGACATGCTCGCACTCTCGAACTCGGAAACATCAATAAAAAAGCCCTCAGAGGTTGGCTCTGAAGGCTTTTTAGCGAAATGGCTCCCCATTCCGAACGATTTGCGAACCATAAATTTCCAGGTAATTCGGTCATTTTAATAATTTAAACCGAACCTTGGCTTTCTTGTGACCGTTCTTAGCCGCTTTCTTTAGCCAGAATTTTGCCTTTTTTTCATTTTGTTTCACGCCTTCACCATCTAAATAACACAATGCCAAATTCCATTGTGCTTTTGCATGGTTTTGTTTGGCGGCTCTTGTAGTCCAATAAAAACCTTGTTTGAAGTTCTTCTTAACTCCCTGACCTTCATGATAACTGTATCCTAAATCTGTTTGGCTTTCTGGATCACCTTGCAGGGCGCCAGCTTTAAACCATTTAACGGCTTTTCTCAAATCCTTTCGAGTTCCAATGCCCTCCCGATACATAAAGCCCAAATTATATTGAGCAAGATCATGTCCTGATTTTGCAGCCTTTTCGTACCACTTTTTAGCAAGTTTTGAGTTCCTTTTTGTCCCAATTTTAAAGTCGTAACAAGTCCCAAGATAAAATTGGGCACGAATATGTCCTAGTTGAGCGGCCTTTGTCATAAATTCAAAAGCGCTTTTTCTGTATTTTTTTCGAGGTTTGCCATAAAAAGCACACCAATAGCCCCAACGAAAATTATCATTCGCAATCTTTTTATCCTTGGCTTTAATAAATCACCATTTATCGGTTTCCTTTTTTAAAGAGAGGTAAATTTAATATATCGGCTAAACTATATTTTTCTTCGGTTATATTTTTTACTTCGGTTTCAACTTTTTGGATAATGGTTGCTAATCTTTTATCAACGGCGTCATCATTACTTATTCTGGAAATTAATGCGGTTGCTTGTTCTATTAATAATTCTTCTGATTCAGCGATCTTACGTTCCGGTCTTGTTGCTTTTTCGAACCAATGATCACGCATAATATCAGCGCCCCAAATTAAATCGTTCCATAATTTATTTGCTTCGGAATAAATTTCTTCGGCTGGTTTTCCAAATCTAGCCATTGTTGTGTATTTAAGTTTGAAAAAACCAACAATGTATTCTTTGGCGGTATTATAACGAGCATAAAAAACATAACCTTGGTCTTTTGCTTTAACAATTTCAGGTGAATCGCTAAGCTCTTTTTCGGTTTTTGGCCTGGATGCGCTTTCAGCCGTCGAAGAAAGTGGGTTTCTCATATTCCAAATTGAATCTTTAAAAGCATAAATTGAAGCGAGCCATTCCTCTGCCAATTCAATCCTTCTTTTTGAAATAAACTCTTGTCTCCAAATGCCAAGGGTGGCTATTCCCACCCAAATTCCAACCAAAATAGAAATTGATTGAATGATTTGAATAATGTCGTTCATTTTATTTTCTCCGTTTAATTAATGGTTAAGAATTTACAATAGTCACATTTCTTTAAACATTTTCAAATCGTGGTTCGTTAGACCAATTTTGTTTGAATAACATTGTAAGGTGTCAGTTTCCATTTAATTTAAGGGCCGTGCTTCAAATGAAAATTGGGTTTCCGACATTTGCATCTTATAAACAGGAATATTTTTAAGGTTTGCGATTTCAACTAATTTATTTTTATGTTCATCTTTAATATCAGTTCCTAAATATATTCCTTTTATTGGAAAAATATTTAGATGAACCCCTTTATATGGTGGGTCGGGGGGTGTTGTTTGGATAATTCGCCATTCTTTTTCGTAGCTCCAATCTTGCGATTTGATAATTGCGGGCTTGATACCCCATCCAGTAATACCAATAACACTTTCGGAAAGCTCTTTAGTTACATCCGCAATTTTATCGGTATACACTACTGGGAACAATAAATAGATTAATTGCTTTGCCTGAGAGTGAATTTCATATTCAATACAAAAACCTTTATGTTGATCAGCATAATGCGCCCACATAGGAATTGAATCATTCCTTTCACTAAAACAACTAATTTTTATTGTATCGTTCATAAATTTTCTGTTCGAATCAAAATTTGCATTTCGGAAATTGTTTTGAATTACTTCCAACATTTCTTTACTAAAATTACCACTTTTGGCCAGGAGGTATTGAAGAATTTTTTCCCCAGGTCGATCACCCGCTCTTATTTCATCCAATATAGTTGCTGGTATAATATTTTTTATTTGTGGGATCTTCTTTAAAAGGTATTCAAAAAAAGGTTTTTGGAAATCACCTTTAAAATAGACTTCATATGGATCGTTAAAACTATCGGGTCTTGCAATCCAGATTTTTTCATCGTTGATTTCCTCTAAATATTTTGGAAAAAGTTCCGGGTTAACCCCTCTGAATTTAAAAATCGATTCCGGTCTGTTTATGTATTTCAATTCATATGCTTCATTTTCTTTGCGAGGTTTTTCGTCCGAAGGGAATAAAAGGTTATAAAATTCAAATTTCCAGTTCATAGATAAATTAATTTTATTTTTCCTTTTTAATTTCATTCTTCAAAGTCGTTAAAACGATAGTTTTGATGGACTTTAATTCTTTATTTTGTACGGTTTGGATAGCTTCAATTTTTTTATTCAATAATCTGAGGTGGTTGTCGTGGTAGTTCCAGGTGTTTTTAATGTTTACCAATTTCATTTCACTGTCCGAAAAATCACCCCAATCAATCAAATCAATTGGTACACCTTCGCAAAGATAGCTTTTATCTTTTTTTGAATTTTTTGAGTAAATGATGAACCATTCGATATTTTTTAGATAAGCCGTCGGGTTTGTAATTGCCGAAATAGATATAACGCCCGCTAAATTTTCGGCATAAACGGCACTGGTAAGAATGAAAAGCCTAAAACCAATGGCGATGGCTTTTTCATTTCCGTTGAGAATTTCACTAGTAATAGTATTAAACACAGGATTATTTTCATCTTCAATCCAATTGAGCTGAGCCCAATGTTTTGAATCATTTGAATTTTGTTCTAACTTAATTTCGTCCTCTAAATTCCTGATGCAATTTTGATAATCGTTTTTATTCCATTTTTGAGAACAAAGAATGCAGGGAACATAAATTGATTGGGCGAGTTTTGGCGAATCCGAACAGTAAGAATTTATAGATGCTAAATTCCAAAACAGGGCTACTAAAAATAATTTTAAGGCAATCAATTTAATGGTATTTTCTCCTCGCCAAAAGAAATTTGGCGATTGGTTAATTCACGGCATTAGTTGGTTGTATCAATTCGATAAATTTTCATGCCTTTTTTTAATTTTATTTTTTCGAAGTTCGCTTTTATACCAATTTCTGACCCGCTTATAGCTTCTTGAACGGGTTGACTTTCCAATTGCAATGAAAGTATGGTTGCCTCTTCGAAATCAATATCTGTTTCGAAACCTATTTTATCTCCAGTTTTAATATTATCTTTTTCAATTTGAACGCTAAAAGCTTCTTTCCAAACGTTATTTATTTTCCCCAAGTATTTATAGTGAGCGGGGATTATCTCTATCCTTCCGTGGTTATAAAATATTGGTTTAACATTTTCGGGTTTCCATTGGTTTTTTAAAAAACTTTTAACTAACCGAAACAAATCGAATGTTGTTAATAAGCCGTGCCTACTCAATTTAGAATTTTCGACCATATCTTCGCGAAATGGCATTGCATTTTCTCGTTCAAGAGGGGGCAAGTAGCGTTTATGATTTATTATGGTGAGAGGATTAACATCAGTTCTATCCCACTCACGTATTCGAATAGTTGCGTGTTTTTCGGCTTGTTGAATTTCAGGGTCACTTGGCAAACCTCCAATGCCCTTGATATCTATAATTAAAGATGGGTTACCATCAAGAATTTGTAAATCTTCCCTTCTGGATACTCCTTTTGCATCTCTTTCAACGTCTACATCAATAATTTTTTGAAATCCTAAGATTTCTAAAGATTTTTTTACTGCGTCCACTAGATTTTTATCGTATGTAGTTAATAGATGTTGGAGCCATCCTGAATTCTCTCGTTCTGTACTTATCTTTGCATCCAACTCAGTCATTTGGGTTAGAAATGACCGCTGGATTTCCTTTTTCTTTAAATTTAGTTCAATTATTTTAGGAATTTCGTATTTCTCATTGTGAATCCAGCTTCCTTTAGTGCTATTCGGGAATAACTCTGGATAAGCTCCCGGGAGAAAATCTTCGAGGAGATAGAGTAATATTTTTTCTTTGTTCTTAATTTGAGGAAAAATAAATATATTTCCTTTTTTATTTTCTGTGTAGTAGATAAGACTTATTGGGGTTCCGTATTTATTGTTAGCTATTGTTTTCCAACTGTCTTTTTTCCAAGGTTTCGGATCGAGTACACAATTAAAAGAAGATTCTTTCGAAACATCTTTTAATATTTTTGCCAGAGGATTTTCGTTTTCAATCACCCTTATTTCTTCTCCATTATCTGAATAAACATACAAATCCTCCAAAGGTGTCAAAAAGGACCAAGTTGTTTTCTCGATTTTGCCTTGAATGCTTAATGATGAACGTGCAGAATTTTTACCTATAACAAAATCTTGCTTAGGAATAGAGTCTGAAAAAATAATAAAAATTCCACCGTGAAATAAAATCCGATCAAAGACGGGTAAAAAATCCGTCATTGATTTAGGTCTCGGATCAATGAAATCGTTAGAAGCTTTAACCCACCAATCGGGTTCATTAGGAAGCCTGTTGTTTGTCCCGATTGGGGCATCAACAAGATCGTTCGGAAGTAAATCCACAACTACTATTTCTTGCTCTTCGCAATTCGGCAAATTGTGGTTAGAAATTACTGGAAAATATCCATCACCCATTTGGGTTCTATACGGTGTTCCGAACGAACCAGTACTAATATTGTGACCCTTGGCTTTTAAGGATTTCTCTAAATTGGCGTGGCAATCTATGAGTAAAATTTTTGGTTTTAAAATTTCAAGAGATGAATTTTTATTAGGTTCAATGGTTTTAGGATTACCATTGTTGTTTTGGTCTTTTTTGGTGTTTCCGAACACTGGGGTACCCCTAGTTAAATATTTTTAACCTTTTATCCTATAACTCTTAAAAGTTAACCGTTAATTTTAAACTATAAACTTTATAGTATAAAATATGCTTTAAATATGGCCTTTTTTGTGGAATAAACAATTTTTTCTAAACTATAAGAGTTTAAAGTTTATACCTTAAGTTTAAATAACCGCCCTTCAATTCGCTTAATCTCCCCCTGAATAACCTTTAAAGACCTTTCCCGCCCCTTATCTGCGGTAAATTCAAAGAACCCTTTCTTATCCTCAATTTCGGTCAGTTTCTTCCTGAGAATATTTTACTTATCGATCTTAACCTTTAGTACATCGCTCCATCGGGTGGTGTAGTGGGGGCTTTGTTTTTCAAACTTCGTTAACCACCTTTGATTGATACCTACCGAGGCCATGCGAAGCGTTCCGCGGCCCCTTTCATCGTTGATCTGATCCATGAGGCGAAGAAGTCTTGGTTTTTTTACCAAATCGGGCCTGATCCAAATATTTCCCTGAACGCAATCTTCTGATTCTACCTTTGTAGCCCAAACTCCAATGCGTTTGTAACCGTAGTCAGGCCTAAAAAGCCTCTCTACGGCCCCTTCTACGGCCCGAATAAGGTCGGAAGTGTCCTGGGTGGCAACTGGAAAAACGATGGGCCAAACATCGCTGTATTGGGGGCCATCGGAGAATGGGTTTGTTTGTATCCAAACATCCATTGCCTTGATGGCCAATTTTTCCTTTCGGGCCTTGGCTGCTTCCTCTGAGCCTTTAAAACAAGCGGCTTCTTTCATTTCTTCTAGACTTTCCACCAGTACACCAAACCCCTGGGCGATTCCCAATTGTTTCTTTGGCGGTAAAACCCATTCCAATGGTAGACAGGCTTTTCCTTTAAGTTCCAATTGCATTCGAGCCCCAACAACCGTCATTTTTTTTCGCACCCAATGTTCTTCGGCCTTGGTGAAATCCAAAGCGGTATGGATACCGGAAGCATGAAGCATATTTTGGTAGGCCTCTCCCACGCCCCAAAGGTCGGATACGTTCGTAATGGCCAAGGCATATTCCCGGTGCGGTGATTGATAAAGATTCAACACTCCACCGGCTTTTTTGGATTTTTTTCCGATTTTGTTGGCCAACTTAGAGAGACACTTTGTTTCTGAAATGCCCACCGTCACGGGAATTCCTGTCCATTGTTCTACCCTTTGCTTAATCGCCCGTCCGTACTCTAAAAGTTCTCCGGGTTTTTTATGGGAAAGGTCGAGGAAACATTCATCGATGGAATATTTTTCGATGTCAGCGAATTGGGAAAGGACTTCCCGCACCCGGTCGCACATGTCGAAGTAAAGGGCGTAGTTGGAAGAGATAACGATAACTTTGTGTTTTTGGATAAGGTCTTTGACCTTGAAAAGGGGAGATCCCATTTTCACGCCTAACGCCTTGGCCTCGTTGGAACGGGAAATAATGATGCCGTCGTTGTTGGAAAGTACCACCACGGGTTTTTTTCGAAGGCTTGAATTGAATTTGCGTTCGCAAGAAACGTAAAAATTATTGCAATCAACTAAAGAAACGATGGAATGCATTATGTCTAACTCGGCTGGAAAAAAACCCATGTAACAACACCTTCAACCTTGATGCCCTCATCCTCGTTGATAGGAATCGGTTGGAAAGCCGGGTTTTCAGGCAAAAGGATTCCTCGGTTTCCCTGAAGGCCTAGACGCTTGATTGTTGAGCCACCTTCCAGGGTGGCCACCACCAGCTTGCCGATGACTGGAATAACCGAACTATCCACTAAAAGGAAATCTCCCGATTGAATTCGGGCACCTACCATTGATTCGCCCACGGCCTCGCAAACGTAAGAGGCTTCGGGATGAGGAACCATTTTTTTGAAGATGTCTAAGCGCTTTTCTCGATAGGTTTCCGAGGGGCCGGGAGGCCCGGCGGGAATGGGGGGAGAGATACAGGACAAGATGAAGTTTTTTAAAAGGTCGGCGGAACCGATGTAATGAGTTTGCATGGAAATTTCCTTCTCAAGAAGGTATACTCTTGTATACCTAAGGTAAACCCTGGGTAAGGTTTTGGTCAAGAAAGGAAAACTTATGGGATACCGAATTCGGATAGAACCATCTTCTTATGCGGATCAGTTTGTAAATTTAGGTTGGCTTACTTATGAAATGCCCGATTTATTTGACGATAATCTCCCGGTTGGGGGAGGTGGTGTAGCAACCATGATTGAAACGGCAATGGTCTTGACCTCAAAAGGGTTGAAACACCTTTTAGAAATGAAACCTTTTATTAACAAAGCGGATTATGTGGGTTTAATTACAAGTCTGACTAATTAAGGGAATTTAAAGTTTAAATTTATCGCTTATGGGTTAACCATAATGTTTAACCCATAAACTTTATCCGATAAAAGTATGTTTGGAATAGGGCCTTTTTTATCGGATAAACAATAGTTTCTAAACTTTAAGAGTTTAAAGTTTAAGCCTAAAGTTTAAATAACCCTATTCGATAGAGTTAATCTCGTCATGCCGGGGATCAACGGGTTCTTTTCGTGTTTGTGTGCGTATTGAACCGCCCCTTGAAACAAAAGTTCCTTAAGGCGCTCCGAGTGTTTAAGGGCCTCCGAATCCAAGATCGGAACAATTTTGGCTTCAATTATTAGCCGTTCACATTTTGTAAACACTTTTGACAAAAAAATATCTCCTGAAACTTAATCAGATTTTTAGTTTGAATACTTCCTCGACGTTACAACCGAAAAAATCGGCTAATTTGAAGATCATCTCCCCGCTGGGGGAAATAGTCCCTTTTTCCAGCCGAGAAATATAAGACCGACTAACACCTAATCTCTTGGCTAATTGGGATTGATTTATACCCATTGCGCCCCTTTTGGAACGCCATTCCCTGATTCTATTTTCGATCATTTTTTTTAACCCTCCTGAGTTCTTTTGAAATATAAACCGATGTTTACATAAACTCAACATATAAAATATTTACTGTTTACCATTACTCAACATTGTGATATATCTTATTTCGGGGGTAAACATGACCAATAAAGCAAAAAACGACAAAAATTCATCGCAGAAATTTGTGGTTACAATTCGACAGGCGATGGATAAGAAAAAAATGAGTTTGAGGGAAGTTGCCAAAAAAGCGGGCATTTCACCCACTGGTTTGTTAAGAATTCTTAGGGGGGAATACCTGCCTTCTAATGATGCGATTTTAAGGTTGGCCAAGGCTCTAAATATAGTTCCGCCGGAATTGCTTTTATATTTCGCCGGGAAAATACCCCAACAAGATTTAACAAAGTTGCCTCAACAAGTTAGCCCTGAAGAATTGGCGGAAACGATAGACCAACTGAAGTATTTTTTTACAAAAAGTAAAAACAAGAGTAAACAGCTCAAAAAAGGCGATCCTCAAGTTGCCTATTTTTACCAACAAATTCTTTTTATGATCGTGACTCTTACCCTAATAAATCGTTTAAAAAAAGCAGGCGAAAAAATTGAACCACTGACGGATGCTTTATTAAGGACCAAAAAAAATGGATAAAGAAATAATTCGGTGTGCGTTATATGTTCGGGTATCCAGCCAAAATCAATTGGATACTGAATACAATTCGATGGAAACCCAAAAAGAGAAATTAGAGGCTTATTGCAAAAGCCAAGAGGGTTACGAGATTTATCAATTTTATGAGGATGGGGCTTATTCGGCTGATTCCCTTAACAGGCCAGCCTTGCAAAGGATGCTATCGGATATCCAAACTGGGAAAATCCAGTGTGTAGTGGCTTATAAAATTGATCGTCTAACCCGTTCTGTCAGTGATTTTCATGCCTTGATGGAAGTATTTGAGCGATACAAGGTCAGGTTTATTTCTACAACCCAATCCATTGATACCAGCTCGGCTTCGGGAAGGCTTTTACGGAATGTAATGTTGGACTTTGCGCAATATGAAAGAGAGATGACGGCGGATAGAACCAGGGACAAAATGCACCAAAGGGCCGATAAGGGTTATTGGAATGGTGGAAGAATTCCTTTTGGGTACAAAAGCGAAAATAAAAAACTGGTTATCCATCCCGAAGAATCAAAAATAGTTCAATTCATGTTTCAACAATTCTACCAAGAACCTTCCTTGGCTAAACTTCGGGATAGGTTAAAGGCGATGGGTTCCAATACCCGTTTTGGTCGGCCTTGGAATAAAACCGTCATTGATGGGATTTTAAGAAACCCTGTTTACTATGGGGCGATTCGGTTTAGCGAAAAAATTACCAAAGGGGAGCACGAACCTTTAATTGAAGAATCCCTTTTTAAGGCCGTTCAATCCTCCTGGCGGGATGTCTCCCACCCTCGAACCAGGACTAAAAATAATAGGCCCTATCTTTTAAAGGGTCTTTTGAAGTGTAGTGATTGCGGTTCTTTTATGACGCCCCATTACACGCAAAAGAAAAAGAAGGACGGAACACCCTACTTTATCGCTTATTACCGCTGTACTAAAACCATGAATGAAAATAACGAGGCTTGTAAAGTTAAAAGCCTAAACGCCGATCAAATTGAAAAGATGGTGGTTCTATACCTTGGGGAA
>Ga0265319_1001805_pt1 | contig 12239 bp, 14 predicted proteins | sample 4824metaG_FD_192443 | JGI IMG/M metagenome (GOLD analysis project Ga0265319, IMG submission 192443) | Rhizosphere microbial communities from Carex aquatilis grown in University of Washington, Seatle, WA, United States - 4-8-24 metaG | ecosystem: Host-associated > Plants > Roots > Rhizosphere >...
CATCCTGCGGCGGCGCTCTACACGCCACGCACGATGGACACGTTGCGCGAGGACTTCCATGCCCTGCCGGCCGTGCTGGCGCTGCCGGCGCCCGCTCCGAGCGCGCCGACGCCGACGCCGGTGCCGGCGCCGGTGCCGGTGGCCGGGGCGCAGGCCGATCGACCGTCTGCGCTCGGGGCGCCCGCCGCCGAGCGCTCGCCCGAGCAGCTGGGGTTGTTCTGAGCGGCGTGAAGGTGTTCGAAACCGCAAGCCCGGCCGCCACGGAGGCCGTGGGTGCCGAGCTCGCGACGCTGCTCGCGGCCGGTGACGTCGTCCACGTGCGCGGCGAGCTGGGGTCGGGCAAGACGACGCTGGTGCGCGGCGCCTGCCGGGCCCTCGGCGTGACCGCGCCGGTGACGAGCCCGACGTTCGCGATCGCGCATCGCTACCGGACCGGTGGCGAGCTGGTGGTCGGGCACGTCGATCTCTACCGACTCGGCGGCGGCCTCGAGGCCGAGGATCCCGACCTGCTCGCCGACTACCTGGGCAGCGACGCGATCACGTTCATCGAGTGGCCGCCGGAGCGTCCCGCGGCGTGGGGACCGGCGCCGCGGATCACGGTGGAGCTGTCGCACATCGATGGCGAACGGCGGCGCGTGGAGGTGCGCGGATGAACGTGCTCGGCCTCGACACCGCCACCTCGGCCACGGCCGTCGCGCTGGCGCGCTCGGACGGATGGCTGCGCGAAGCCCGCGACGACGCCAGGCCGGGCGAGCGCCCGCAGCACGCGCAGCGACTGCTCGTGCTCGCGGCCGAGCTGCTCGCCGCGGCGGGAATCGACTGGCCGCAGATCGGGCTGATCGCCGCCGGCGTCGGCCCCGGCGGCTACACGGGTCTGCGGATCGGGCTTGCGAGCGCTCGCGGCCTGGCGCGCGCCCATGGTGCCCGGCTGGTGGGCGTCGGCACGCTTGCGGCGCTTGCCGAGCCGGTCCAGACGCGCAGCGTGGCTGCGGTGATCGACGCCCGCCGGGGCGAGGCGTTCATCGCCGTCTACCGCGACGGGGCCGAGCTGCTCGCCCCGCGGGTCTGCCGGCCCGACGAGCTGGCGGTGCTGGCCGGCGCGGGCGGCCCGGGGACGCTGGCGGTCGGCGACGGGGCGCTACGCTTTCGCGAGTTGATCGAGCGCGGCGGCGTCGCCGTCGCGCCCGTCGACAGCGATCTGCACGCGGTCAGCGCGGGGGCGATCTGCCGGCTCGCCGTGGGCGCGAGCGCAACGGTCGCGAACCCGGACTACCTGCGCCTCGCCGACGCGGAGATCGCGCTGGGGGCCGCGCCAACGCCATGACCGAGCAGCCGACCGTCGAGATCCGTGCGCTCAGCTACGGCGATCTGCCGGCTGTCGCGGTGATCGAGCGCCGCGCGTTTCCGACGCCGTGGTCGATCGCGATGTTCGTGCTGGAGATGTCGAAGTCGACGGGCATGTGCCTCGCCGCGGTGCGCGATTCGAAGCTGGTGGGCTACACGATCTGCTCGCGCTACGACACCGTCTGGCACGTCATGAACATCGCCGTCGAACCGGACCTGCGCCGCCAGGGGATCGCCGCGACGCTGCTGTCGGCGCTGTATGAGCGTGCCGGCGACGCGAACGCGCAGTTCACGCTCGAGGTGCGCCGCTCGAACCACGCGGCCATCGAGCTTTACGAGCGCGACGGCTTTCGCGTCGCCGGTGTTCGGCGCCGCTACTACCAGGACAACGGCGAGGACGCGCTGATCATGTGGCGCACGCCGGCGACGCTCCAGGGGCGGCTCGACGACGTGCCGGCCGCCGACCCGGTCGCGCACCACCGCCCGTGATCCTCGCGATCGAGACCAGCTGCGACGACACGTGCGCCGCGCTCGTTCGCGCCGACCACACGATCCTCGCGAACGTGATCTCGTCGCAGGAGGTCCACAACCGCTTCGGCGGCGTCGTGCCGGAGATCGCCGCGCGCCATCACCTCGACCTGATCGACGCCGTCGTGACAGAGGCCTTCGCGCGGGCCGGCGCCGGCGTCGACGATGTCACGGCCGTCGCCGCCACGCGCGGGCCGGGCCTCGTGGGTGCGCTCCTGGTCGGCTTCAGTGCGGCCAAGAGCTTCGCCGCCGCCCGCGAGCTGCCGTTCTCGCCCGTCGACCACCTCGAGGGGCACATCGCCGCGGCGTACCTCGCCCCGGCGCGTTTCGAGCCTCCGTTCGTGGCGTTGATCGCCTCGGGTGGCCACACGCTCCTGCTCGATGTGCCCGCGCGCGGTGAACCGGTGGAGGTGCTCGCGCGGACCCTCGACGACGCCGCCGGCGAGGCCTTCGACAAGGGCGCGCGGATGCTCGGCCTCGGGTACCCGGGGGGGCCGGCGCTGTCGCTGCTGGCCGCCGACGGCGATCCCGGTAGCTACGACTTCCCGACCGGGCGCGGCGAGGACTTCTCGTTCGCCGGCCTGAAGACGGCGCTGCTGTACCGGACGCGCGAGGTCGACGTCACCGATCCGACCGTGCGTGCGAACCTCGCCGCCGCCTATCAGCGAGCGATCGTCGAGGCGCTCGTGCGCCGCGTGGCCCGCGGGCTCGAGCGCACCGGGCGCGCGCGGCTCGCCCTCGGTGGCGGGGTCGCCGCGAATCTCGCGCTGCGTGCACGGCTCGGGGCACTCGGCGTCGACGTCTTCCTGCCGCCGCTCGAGCTCTGCACCGACAATGCGGCGATGATCGCGAGCGCCGCGCTCGTGAGCGAGCCGCTGGCCTATCCCGCCTATCTCGGGCTGGACGTGTACGCGACCGGCGAGGGACCGCTGTCGTGAGCGTCGTCGTGCTGTACGGACGCCCCGGCTGCTGCCTCTGCGACGAGGCCCGCGCCGTGCTGGAACGCGTTCGCACGGCCCACCCCTTCGAGTTAATCGAGCGCGACATCGAGAGCGACGACACGCTGCTTCGCGCATACCTCGAGCGGATACCCGTTGTGACGCTTGATGGCGTCGAATTGTTTGAGTTTGCTGTGAACGAGGGGCTTCTTATAAAACGTCTAGGTAGAGTGCCCTAGATGAACGAAGAAGCTTCCGCGCCCGGGACCGACGATCCGGCGTCCTCAACCGAGCGCCTCTCGCTCGGCGTGGCGGCGCGCCTGTCGCGCTATCTGCAGGTCCTGACCCAGGCCCGCAAGATGGGTCGCGAGACGATCTCCTCGCACGAGCTGGCCGAATACACCCACGTCAACTCGACGCAGATCCGCCGCGATCTCTCGGGCTTCGGCAAGTTCGGCAAGCGGGGCGTCGGCTACAACGTCGACTCGCTGCTGGCGCAGATCCGCAAGATCCTGCGAACCGCCGGCCAGCACAACATCGCGCTGTTCGGCGCCGGTCACCTCGGCACGGCGATCGCCTCATCGGAGATATTCGCCGATCACGGCTTCAGGGTCGTGGCGATCTTCGACTCCGATCCGGCGAAGGTCGGCCGCCACGTCGGCCACCACGTCGTCCGACACAACTCCGACCTGCGGACGGTGGTCGAGGAGCAGGACATCGTCGTCGGCGTGCTGGCGGTTCCGACGTTCGCGGCGCAGGGCCTCGCCAACGACCTCGTCGGGGCCGGCGTTAAGATCATCTTCAACTACTCCGACGCGCTGCTCGACGTCCCGCCCGAAACCACCGTGCACACCTCCAGTCCTGCGGTCGATCTGCTCTACGCGCTGTACTTCTACCTCGCCTGAGCCGTGTCGACGATCGACCTCGACCGCGCCGTCGAGACCTTCGCGGCGTCCAGAGACCTGACCGTCGGGATCGAGGAGGAGTTCTCGATCCTCGACCCGAACACGCTTGACCTTGCGCCGCGCTTCGAGGAGCTGCGCGACGCCGCGTCGATCGTCGACCCTGTGCTGTTCGAGCACATCACCGGCGAGCTGATCTCGTCGGAGATCGAGATCATCTCGGGCGCCGGCGCGGATCTGGCGGATGCGCTGAGCCGCCAGCGTGAGCGCCGCCGCGCGCTGTTCGCGCTGGCAGCGTCCCGCGGCGCCCAGCTCGGCGCGACCGGCACGCATCCGTGGGCCGACTACCGCGAGCAGCCGGTGATCGACACCGAGCACTACCGCCGCGTCGAGGAGGGCCTCAAGTACGTCGCCTGGCGCAACAACACCTTCAGCCTTCACGTGCACGTCGGCGTGCGCGACATCGACCGCGCGGTGAGGGTGTGCGACCGGCTGCGTCCGCTGCTCCCGCTGCTGCTGGCGGTATCGGCGAACTCGCCGTTCCTCGACGGACGGCTCGCCGGACTGCACTCGGCTCGCACGCAGACCTTCACGCGCAGCTTCACGCGCTGCGGCGTGCCGCATGCGTTCGGCGGCTGGCCGGCCTTCCGCCGCTACATCGAGCTGCTGATCGCCACCGGTTCGATCATCGAGTTCACCCAGGTGTGGTGGTCGGTTCGGCCGCACTTCTCCTACGGGACGGTCGAGGTGCGGATCTGCGACGTGCAGGCGACGGCGGCGGAGTCCGAGGCGCTCACGGGCCTCGTCGTCGCGTGCGTGGCGCAGGCGCTGCTCGAGCTCGACGCCGGCGACCGCAGCGAGCCGCTCGCCGGCTACCTGATCGAGGAGAACATGTGGCGGGCGATCCGCTACGGACTTGACGGCGCCATGATCGACTTCGCGACCGGCGAGCAGTATGAGTCGGTGGAGATCGTCGAGCGCCTGCTCGCCTGGACCGCCCCGGCTCGCGCGGCGCACAGGCTGGAGCTCGAGGCGCCGGCGGGCGAGCCCAACGGCGCGCAGCGCCAGCGCGCGATGATCGACTCCGGCGCGACGATGCGCGAAGCTTTCGAGAGCTGTGTGCGCGCGACGCGCGCAACCTATGCGGAGGAGGTTCGGGCATGAACGCGGAGGCGGAGAGTTCGGGCGCGGGTGGCGGGACGGGGGAGCCAAGCGAGGAGGAGCTGCGCGCGGCCTGGGAGGAGCAGCTGCGCCGTCTCACCCCGGCCGACGTCATCGTGCAGACCGCGGTGTCGCTGATCAACCTGGCGGGCCGCCGGCTTGGGCTCGAGCCCGGCACCGAGGGCGAACGCGACCTCGGGCAGGTTCGCGACGGGATCGACGGCGCACGCGCGCTGCTGCCGGTGCTGGAGCGCGGGGAGGCCGCGGCGACGCTGGAGCCCCTGCGCGAGGCGATCTCGGCCCTCCAGCTCGAATACGCAAAGCTCGCCGGCGCCGGCGCGGCGGGCGGCTCGGCTCCCGCCGGCGGCGGCGGCCCGGGTGGAGCCGGCGGCGGCGGCCCGGGTGGCGCCCCTCCCGGCGGCGGCGATGCTCGCCCGCCGGCTGCGCCCGCGCCGCCGCAGGGCGACGGGAGCTCGGATCCGGGGCCCGCGCAGCGCAGCGGCCGCCTCTGGGTGCCCGGCTCGTGAGCCTGCCCTCGTCCGCTCGCGAGCTATAGACTGTGCGCGTTTGTTACATGCCGGGCGGGGCGTATGATCCCGCCCGGTTTTCCTTTTGTGTCTGACGGTGCGAACGCTCGTGCAGACGTTCATGGTGAGGAGCTTCTTTGAGTAATTTTCTGACCAACCACGGGGTCGTCGTGGCCCTCGTGTGTGCGGCCTGCGCGGTTCTGTACGGGGCGTTCACGGCGCGCGCACTGCTTGCGCTCTCGCCCGGCAACGAGCGGATGCAGAGCATCTCGGCCGCGGTTCAGGCCGGCGCCCGCGCCTATCTGAACCGCCAGTACACGACCATCGCCGCGGTCGGCGTCGTCCTCTTCATCGCGCTGATCTTCGTGCAGAACATCGCCGTCGCCGCCGGCTTCGCGGTCGGCGGCATCCTCTCCGGCTCGACCGGCTACATCGGCATGAACGTGTCCGTGCGGGCCAACGCCCGTGTCGCCGAGGCCGCGCGCGGCGGCGTCCCGCCGGCGCTGAGCGCCGCCTTCCGCGGCGGCGCGGTGACGGGGCTGCTCGTCGTCGGGCTCGCGCTGATAGGCGTGTCGGGCTATTACGGCGTGCTCACCGCTCTCTTCCACGACAGCCCGAAGACCGCGATCGACGCCCTGATCGGACTCGGCTTCGGCGGCTCGCTGATCTCCGTCTTCGCACGACTCGGCGGCGGCATCTTCACCAAGGCGGCCGACGTCGGCGCCGACCTGGTCGGAAAGGTCGAGGCCGGCATTCCGGAGGACGATCCTCGCAACCCGGCCGTGATCGCCGACAACGTCGGTGACAACGTCGGCGACTGCGCCGGGATGGCGGCGGACCTGTTCGAGACCTACGCCGTCACCGCCGTCGCCGTGATGCTGCTCGGCGTGCTGACGTTCAGCCAGAGCACGCGGGTCGCGCTCTTCCCGCTGCTGCTCGGGGGCGTCGCGATCGTCGCGTCGATCATCGGCACCTTCTTCGTGCGCTCAGCCGCCGGCAACGTGGAGCGCGCGCTCTACAAGGGTCTGATCGCCTCGGCGGTCATCGCGGCCGGGGCGTTCGCGCCGATCACCTACTGGCTGATGCACGGTGTCGTGCTGAAGAGCGGCCAGGCCGCGCCGGCCTGGGGCAAGCTGTACCTCTGCGCGCTGGTCGGCATCGCCGTCACGGCCTGCCTGTTCGTGCTCACCGACTACTACACCTCGACCCGCTTCTCGCCGGTGAAGAAGACCTCCAAGGCCTCGCTCACCGGGCACGCGACGAACATCATCCAGGGCTTCGCGTCAGGCCTGCAGGCGACCGCGCTGCCGGCGATCGTGCTCGTGCTCGGCATCCTGGCGTCGTGGAAGCTCGCCGGCGGCGGCGTCAACGGCATCTACGGCATCGGCGTCGCTGTCATGGGTCAGCTTTCGCTGACCGGGTTGATCGTGGCGCTCGACGCCTTCGGCCCCATCACAGACAACGCTGGGGGCATCGCCGAGATGGCCGACCTGCCCGAGGAGGTCCGCAACGTCACCGATCCGCTCGATGCGGTCGGCAACACGACCAAGGCTGTCACGAAGGGCTACGCGATCGGTTCGGCGGTCCTGGCGGCGGTCGTCCTGTTCGCCGGCTTCAAGGACGAGCTCGCGGCGAAGGGGCACTTCTACACCTTCTCGATCGACCAGCCGCCGGTTCTGATCGGGCTGATCATCGGCGGCATGATGGTCTGCCTGTTCGCCTCGCTGTCGATCGAGGCCGTCGGCCGCGCCGGTGGCGCGGTCGTCGAGGAGGTGCGACGCCAGTTCCGCGAGAAGCCCGGGATCATGGACGGCACCGAGCAGCCCGACTACGCCACCTGCGTGGACATCGTCACGCGCACGGCCCAGCGCGAGATGATCCTGCCCTCGATGCTGCCGATCGCGCTGACCGTGATCGTCGGCCTGATCGACGTGCAGGCGCTGGGCGGGATGCTGATCGGCGTGATCGTGGTCGGCTTCTTCTTCGCCGTCCTGATGACCGCGGGCGGCGGCGCCTGGGACAACGCGAAGAAGCTGATCGAGGACGGCGCCTACGGCGGCAAGGGATCCGAGGCGCACGCCGCATCGGTCACCGGCGACACCGTCGGCGACCCCTTCAAGGACACCGCCGGCCCGGCGATCAACCCCATGATCAAGGTCGCGAACATCGTCGCGATCCTGATCATCCCGCTGATCACGTAGTCCTATGCCGGCCCGACGACCGTCGCCGCGAGGACCGGGCCGTTCCCTGCACGACGGCGCCACCCGGTTTCTGTCGGCGGCGATGATCGTGCTCGGAGTGCTTCTGATCGCCCGCGGCAGCGCGCTGCTGGCGGTGATCGTGGGCGTCGCCCTGATCGCCGCCGGAGCGGGTCGCCTGTGGGTGGTCGCGCAGCAGCGTCCGCGCAGATGAGCGAAGCCTGGGGGAAGGGCGGCGCCTCGATCGGCTGGACGCGGCTCGGGGTGATCATCTGGACGTCCCTCGCGAGTTCCGTCTACTTCTCGCTCGGGATCGTCTCCGGGCACGCGCTCGGCCTGACGCCGCTGGTCTACCTCGCCGCCGGGCTGTTCTTCGCGCTGACCGCGATGACCTACCTCGAGGGCGCGAAGATGCATCCGGAGCGGGCCGGCTCGACGGTGTTCGCCCGCTACGCCTTCAACGAGCTGGTCAGCTTCGTCGCCGCCGCCGCGGTCCTGCTCGACTACGTGATCCTGATCGCGATCTGCGCGCTGACGGCGGCGGATTACCTGGCCACGTTCGTGCCGGCTCTGGGTCACGGCCCGCCGCGCGTCGCCCTCGCGCTGGCCGTCATCGCCTACGTGTCGGTCACGAACGTGCTCGGGTTCTCCGTCATGCGCTACGCCCGGCGGATTCTCGCGATAGTCGCGCTCGACGTGGCGATCCAGCTCGTCGTGATCGTGATCGGGCTGGTGCTGTTCTTTCACCTGCCGACGATCACCGATCACATCCACCTGGGCTCGACGCCAAGCTGGTCGGGCGTCATCTACGCGCTGACGATCACGACGGTCGCGTTCATGAGTCTCGAGTCGGCGTCGGGGATCTCCGGTGAGCTGTCGATCAGCCGGACCGGCGTGCGGCGGATAACGTGGGGCGCGAACCTGACGATCCTCGTCGTCTACGTGGGGATCGCGGTGGTCGCGGTGACCGCCGTGCCGGTGATCGGGGGGCACTCCGCGCTCGCGACGAAGTATGTCGGCGCCCCGGTGATCGGCATCGTCGAGCGCTTCCATCCGGTGGCGCTCGCCGACACGCTGAAATACACGGTCGCGGCGGCCGCGGGATTGACGCTGATCGCGGCCGCACGGGGCGCCATGCTGGGACTTTCGCGGCTCGCGTTCTCACTCGCGACCAACCGCCAGATACCGAGCGCGCTCGGGCGGCTGCACCCCCAGCGCTCCACGCCGTATGTGCTGATCGCCGTCGCCGCGCTCATCGCCGGCGCGCTCGTCGTCACCGGCGACCTGGACTTCCTGTTCGGGATCTTCGCCTTCGGCGCGATGCTGGCGTTCACGATCGCGCACCTGTCGATCTGCGTGCTGCGCTACCGCGAGCCGGACCGCCCGAGGCCCTACCGGATGCCGGGGGGCGTCCGCTGGCGAGGCGGCGTGCTGCCGCTTCCGGCCGCCCTGGGAGCGCTGGTCTCAGGCGCCGGCTGGATCACCGTGATCGTGCTGCACGCCGGGGCCCGCTACGTCGGCTTCGGCTGGATCCTTTCCGGCGTCGCGTTCTTCGTGCTCTACCGCAAGGGGGAGGGGAAGTCCGTCAGGGCGCGCGTGACGGTGCCGGAGGCGGTCCTGCGCGCGCGAGCGCCGGAGCGCGACTTCGGCTCGATTCTCGTGCCGCTGCTCGGCGGCGCACTCGACGATGACCTCGTGCAGACGGCGGCGCTACTGGTGTCACCCGAGAGCACCGACGAGGCCGCGATCGACCGGGCGACGATCGAGGCGGTATGGATCTTCCGCGTGCCGATGTCGCTCCCGTTGGACGCCGCGCTGCCCGAGCCGCAGCTGAAGGCCGCGCGCGCAGCGCTCGCGCGCGCCAAGCGCGTCGGCGAGGAGTACCGCGGAGTCGAGGTGGCCACCGCGACCGTGAGGGCGCGCCGGTTCGGCCAGGCGATCATCGAGGAGGCCCGCCGGCGCGGTGTCGAAGCGATCGTGCTTGCGGCCGACGAGACGGCGGGCGCCCGCGGCCGCGCGGGATCGCTGCTGGGCGGCCGAACGCTGGTCGGCGAGAGCGCCGTGTCGGAGACGATCCGCTACGTCGTCGACCGCGCGCGCTGCCGCGTGATCCTCACCGCGCCGGCCCGTGCCGCCACCCCGGCGCCCGAGGGCACGCTCGACCAGTAGCATCCGCCGCGATGTTCGTGTTGATAGTCGGAGCGGGCCGCGTGGGCTCCGCCGTCGCCAAGCGCGCCCTCGCACAGGGCCATCAGGTGTCGGTGCTGGACGAGGACCCGCTCTCGCACGAGCGCCTCGTCGAGATCGAGGGCCAGACGTGGGAGGACGCCGGCGGCATCTTCACGGTGGGCACCGCGCTCGAGGTCGACGCGCTCATCGAGGCCGGCGTCGAGCGCGCGGACGTGTTCATCGCCTCGACCGACGGCGACAACACGAACCTCACGGTGGCGCAGATCGTCAAGCGCCGGTTCGGCATCGACAAGGTGCTCTGCCGCGTGATGGATCCGGCTCGCGCCGCCTGGTATTCCGAACAGGGCCTGCATACGATCTCGCCGACCCAGCACGCGATCGAGATGTTCGAGCAGGCGCTGCGGGCGGAGCAGTAGCGATGTATGTGATCGTCGTCGGCTCGGGCAAGGTGGGGCTGAACCTGAGCCGAGAGCTGATCGCCAAGGGACACGAGGTCACGCTGCTCGAAGCGGACCGCCGCCGCTATCTCGTCGTCGAGGAGGAGCTCGAGCACGCCGTCCAGTACGGGGACGCGACCGAGCTGTGGGTGCTGGAACGAGCCGGCATCCAGCGCGCCGATCTCGTCGTTGCCGTGACAGGCGACGACGAGGACAACATGCTCGTCTGCCAGGTGGCCAAGGAGAAGTACCTGTGCGAGCGCGTGATCGCGCGCGTCAACAACCCGCGCAACCTGCAGCACTTCAAGCTGCTCGGAATCCAGCCGGTCGTGTCGGCGACCGACCTGATCCTGCGCCTGATCGAGCACGAGGTGCCCCGCTACGGGCTGGTCCACCTGCTCGCACTCGAGGAGGAGCGGCTGGAGATCATCGAACTCGAGGTGCAGGAGGCGGCCCCGGCGGCCGCGAAGCGGGTCGCCGACATCGCGCTGCCCGAGGGCAGCCTGATCATCTCCGTGCTGCGCGAGGGTCGCGGCTTCGTCCCGACCGCCGATACGGTCGTCGAGGCGGGCGACCAGGTCCTGCTGGTGCTCGACTCCGGCCTCGAGGACCAGATCACCCCGGTCTTCGCGCCTGATTGATCGAACAGCTGTCGAGATTGTTCGCCCACCGCTTGCGCCACGTCGGCGCCGGGGGCTAGCCTGCCAAGCATGAGACGAGTTCTTCTCGTGCCGGCCGCTCTCGCCGCGCTAGCGCTCGCGTGCTCGGCCGCCGCGTCGGCTGAGCCGGCGAGCTGGACGCCCCTGCTGCGCACGGCGGCGACCAAGCTGATCACCGCGGAGCTGAACGGCGACGGCGCCACGGCCTGCAGCGTGCTCTACGCCCCGTTGACCGCCACGGTGGATGGCAGGACCTGTGTGCAGCGCTGGGACGCGCGCAGCGCGCGCCTTCTGGCCGCGCCCGGCGGCGCACGCCGCCTGCGCGCCGACCTGCGCGCCGTGGCGACCGCCACCGTCACGATCGACGGGCTGTACGGGTCGATTGCCCTGCCGCACCCCCTGCTCGGCGGCCAAAGTCGTTTCTACTGGACCGCCAACTGCTGGATGCTGATGCGCTGAAGGGCGGGGTCCGGCGGATCCTCGCCGGCGCAGCAAGCACCACGGAGCAGGTGACTGCGGCGATCGCGGTGGCCGCGACCGGTCCCGGTCACACCGGGGGCTCGTTCACGAACTGCGGGACAGGGACTCGAACCCCAAATTTCTGCTCCAGAGGCAGACGTGTTGCCGATTACACCATCCCGCAAGGCATCGCCCGCGACTGTGCCCGTCGCATGCGCCGGGCGCTCGCGCCGGCGGGCGTCCCGATTATAGATCGGCGGGAGGGGGCGGCAGCTCGAGGCACGGCGCGCCGCCGTCGTCCGGCGGTCTGCGGCGCTCAGTCCTCGCCGAGCGGCTGGCGCATGAAACGAACCATCAGGGCGACGCCGACGGCGAGCCAGATCGCGAGTGTCAGGGCGTCGCTGCCCTTGATCCCGGAGCCGGTCGTGCTCGGGTTGAACGCGTATTGGAGGCCGTCTGCGAGAGCGTGCACGGGGAACACCTCCGCGATGTGGCGCAGCCAGGACGGCTGGTTGTCGGTCGTGAACCAGACCCCCGAGATGAACGTGAGCGGGAGAATCGCGAAGTTCAGCACCGCCGGGGCGGCGTCGGCGTTGCGGATGAAGCCGACGATGCCGATGCCGAGCGCGGTGAAGCAGGCGCTGCCGAGCACCAGCGCGACGAAGAACCCCGCCAGCGTGGCGCCGCGGAGGTGGACGTTGTAGCCGATCCGCGCGATCACGAGCACCAGCACCGTCATCGCCAGCGTCGTGACGGCGGCTGACGCGACGCGCCCCGCGAGGTAGGCCCAGTGCGGGAGCGGGGTGCCCTGCATCCGCTTCAGCACGCCCTTGTCGCGCAGGATCGCCGTGCTGACCGCGATGTTGAAGAAGGTCGTGGCGATGACCCCGTAGGCC
>Ga0265319_1001807_pt1 | contig 12208 bp, 13 predicted proteins | sample 4824metaG_FD_192443 | JGI IMG/M metagenome (GOLD analysis project Ga0265319, IMG submission 192443) | Rhizosphere microbial communities from Carex aquatilis grown in University of Washington, Seatle, WA, United States - 4-8-24 metaG | ecosystem: Host-associated > Plants > Roots > Rhizosphere >...
ACGACAAGCACTACGCCCGCTTCTCGGGCGAAATCCCCGGCCCCGACAACAACCGGGTCGTGGTCGTGCTGCAGGTCAGAAGCGGCAAGGGCTGGCGAGCGTTTCGCCGCTACTACACCCGCGAAGGTGGGCAGTTCGCGATGAAGTACCGCTTCACCCGCACGCTCAGCGACACCCCGTATGTGATGCGGGCGCAGGTCCGCTCGCAGGTGGGCTATCCCTACCTGCAGGGCAACTCGGACTCGCTGCTGCTGCATGTAGTCCCGTAGCGCGAGGGGGTGGTGGTGGCCCGGCCCCGGTAGCGGTCGGGCCGCCACCTCACCGCGCTCGGCGTGACATCGACCCGCTTGCTGAGGTCGCTTGAGCCTGGCAGCGGACGGCGCCGCTACAAGCCCCCGCTGCGCGGGGCCTCGCTGACGCGCCCTGCGCTTCGCTTGGGTTTCGCGGCGCCTTGGCCGCCGCCAGCGGCTCGTCGACCTCAGCAAGCTAGTCAAGGAGGAACGATGAGCGATTCACACAGCACGCCCGCCGCCACGCGGCCGACCTGCCCCGGCCGCTTCACCAAGGTCACCGTCCACAGCCCTGCCGGCGAGCTCGAAGCGCGGCTCAGCGATGCCGGCGCTTGGGAGCTGCGGATCAGGGCCGCCGAGGAGGAGACCTGGCGCTTCGTCTGCGACGGTGACATGCGCAGCGGCGCCTCGATGGCGCCCCTGGTCGCCGCGGCCGAGGAGCCGGTCCGCCTCGGGGCGCTGGTCGTCGACCGCGCCGCCCGCACCGCGTTCGTCAATGAGGACGAACTGCGCTTGGCGCGCAAGGAGTTCGCGCTGCTGGCGGTCTTGGCCGCGCAGCCCAACCGGGTCTTCACCAAGGCCGAGTTGATGCGGGCGGTCTGGGGCTACCCGGAAGCGAGCGTCACCCGCACCCTCGACAGCCACGTGAGCCGGCTGAGGCGCAAGCTCCACGCGGCCGACCTCGCCGGGGTGATCGTCAACAAGTACGGCGTCGGCTACCGCTTCTGGGACTCACCCGACCTCTATCCGGTGCCGGCCCAGCTCGGCGCCGCCTAGCCCCGCAGCGCCCCGGCCGCTTTCGCCCGAGCGGCCGGGGCGCGGTCGCGCCCGCCCGTCGCGGAGCCGACCCCGCCGAGGGTCGCACGCCCTGCGGGCGTGCCCACGGGCGGGGATCGGCCCCGCGACGGGCGGGGCCCGAGAAGGAGGTCAACGATGGAGCTTCGATGCCCTGACTGCTGCAGCCCCGAGGTCGAGGGGGACTCGCAGAGCCCGCCCGAAGGACTGCGCTGCGGGAATTGCGGAGCCGGGTTTCAGCGCGACTGCGCGCTGGTAACCGTCCATGACGCGGAGTCCTGTCCCAGCGCGACGGCGCAGGTCGACCTGTTCGCCTTCGACCCCGAGCTGGCCGTGGCCCAGCTGCGCGATCCCGACGGCGCCATCGCCCTCGCCAGCACATACAGCGACGCCGACGAGCTGAACGTCCTCGTCGAGTGCGCCCAGGAGGCCAAGGTCATCGCCACCGATCGCGAGCGCGCACGGCTGTTCGTCTACCCGCTGTCTGTGGGCGAACCCGAGCCGCTGCTCGCTCTGGACCCCGGCGCCGGCCCCACCCTGCTCGGCGGCTCGGTGGACCTGAGCCAGGGCGAAGAGGAGGACCCGATCGCCTTCACCGTCCGCCTCCTCGCTGGGATTGTGGAGGAGGCCAACGGCCTCGCCGCCGAGCCGGCCGCGGGCTCTCGGCGGCTCGATCGCATCGTCGCCTACCTCAACGAGCACCGCCCCTGGAGCGGCGGCGACGTCTGCGAATTCCTCGCCAGGGAGCTTCAGGCGAGCGGACGGCGGCTGCTCGACACGGGGGAGTGAGCCCGCGCCTCGCGGGAGCCGGCACCCCGGATGATCGCGCGCTTCGCGCGCGGGCCCGGGGCACCGGCTCCCGCATCGGGCGGGAGCGAGGAACAAAGGAGCATCAGATGAGTGCGAACGCAACGGCTCTGCTCGAGATCGACAAGATCGACGTCGAGGAGGGCTTCAACGCCCGCTCCCACATGGACGAGGAAGGTCTCGACCAGCTCGCCGGCAGCGTCGGCTCGGCCGGGATCGTGCAGCCGATCCTGGTCCGCCCGACCAAGGACGGCCGCTATTCGGTCGTCGCCGGGCACCGCCGCCTGCAGGCGGCCAAGCGCGCCGGCGTCACCAAGGTCCCCTACGCGATCAGCCAGGGCAACGCCCACCTCAACTCGCTGATCGAGAACATCCACCGCGAAGGGCTCGACCCGATCGACACCGCCAAGGGTCTGAAGGCGGTCAAGGGCGAGCTCAACCTGACCACCAACAAGCAGCTCGCCGAGAGGATCGGCAAGAAAGTGGCCTGGGTGGGCGCGCTGCTGCGCCTGCTCGACCTCCCCGAGCCCCTCCACCCCTACATCGCCGCCGGCCAGGTCCCGGTCGAGGGCGAGCGGGCGCTGCGGCCGATCGCCGCGGTCTCCCCGCGGGTGGCGGAGTGCGCCTGCGAGGTCGCCAAGCGCAACCAGATCAAGGGACGCGCCTTCGTCGAGCGCTTCGACGAGCTGCTCCGGGCCGCCGCCGAGCTGCAGGTCAAGGACCGCCCGACGATGATCGCGGTCCGCGGCTTCCGCCTCAGCGACACGGTCGCCGACAAGAAGAAGCACAAGGAGCTGGCCGAGCGCATCAACGCCGTCGACCCCCACCTGCGCATGGCGGACCCGACGGTCCACTTCAAGGAGGCCGAAGTCGACGCCGCCCGCGCGGCCGGCTGCCTGGTCGAGCACAGCGTCCAGCGGGGCAGCTTCGTGACGAGGACCGCGTTCGTCACCGACCGCGTCTTCGCGGCCGACCTGACCGAGCGCGCGGTCGAGCGAATCGAGAAGGAGGCGAAGAAGCGGGCCGAGGAGGACGCGGCCTGGAGAAAGCGCCAGGCCGAAGCCCGCGGCAATGGCCAGGCGCCGGGCCAGGACCCCAAAGCCAGGCGGGCCGAGGCCAAGAAGAAGGCCGCCAAGGCACGGGGCTTCAACGAAGTGCTCGGCGGCAACCTGCTCAAGGGCCGCACCGCCGCGCGGCGCAAGCAGCTCGGCCTCGCCCGGGCCAAGGCGATCGCGGCGGTGCTGATCGCCGACAACGGCGAGCTGGCCGCCCGCGGCCTGCGGCTCACCCTGCCGGCGCTGCAGGACCTCGAGGTCAAGGTGCTGAAATCGGGCACCAAGCGCCAGAAGGTCAGCTACGCCGAGCGCGAGCACTGCACCGCGGAGCTGGCGCGGCGGGTCGACGCCGCCCGCTCGGAGGGCGAGGTGCTGGAGGTCCTGGCCGAGGCTCTGATCGCCGCCATCCTCGCCGACGAGCGCGAGCTGCCCCAGAGCAAGCGGATCCACTGGTCGACGCCGGCCGCGACGGAGGTCAAGAAGCTCCTGGCCTCCGACATCAAGGCCGCCCGGCCGCGCCGCGCGAGCAGGAAGGAGGGCAACTAGGACCGACACCGGAGGGCGGCCTGCCAATCGCGGGCTGCCCTCCGGGCCGCATCGAATCGCGGCGGCCGACGGTGGTGAATCCGGGGCGGCGGTGGGGCGTTGAGCTGGTCATGGCTGCACGCCTAGCAGACCTCCTCCGTCCGGCTTCGCCGTCCTCCCCCGGCCCGCCGTGGCTGGGCCATGACCAACTCAACGCCCCACCCTAAGAAGCCGAGTCCAAAGCAGATGGATCTTCTGCGCAGGCTCTCGCAGGAGCGAGGTGAGTCCTTCGCCTACCCCGCGACCTCCGCCGAGGCCAGCGAGGAGATCAAGCGCCTGCTCGCCCGCAAGCGCACCGCTCCCGATGACCGGCGCCGCGAGACCCGCGAGGTTCGCGAGGCGATGGCGAGCGCGGCTGTGCAGCTGTGGTGAGCTCGCATGAACTGCGCGCGGGGCATCTCTTAGCTCGTTGTGGGGGCGGCCCTCCTCGGGGCTGGCCGCGGCTCTTTACGAATTTCGCCGACCGACCCCTTTTCCCGCTTGGCGCTGGGGGAGAGGGGGCGTAGCATCGGGGCGGTGAGGGGCTCAACCCACATCCCCTTCGACCGCGCTCCCAAGGTGGGGGGGAGGGTCGGCAACCTCAAAGAGCAGAACTGCCGTCGCGTCCTCGCCGTCCTCCTCGGCTCACCCTCCGGTCTCAGTCAGGCTCGCGTCGCCGAGCTGACCAATCTCTCGCGTTCGAGCGTCTCCAGTCTGCTCGAAGAGCTGCGCTCGGTGTTGCTGCACACAGAGAAGGCCAACCCGGCCGGTAACGGCCGCCCGATCGGCTTGTGGCGCCTCGACCGCAGCCGCTGCCTCTCGGTCGGAATCGACATTGGGCGCACCCACGTTGCCGCCCTCGTCACCGATGTCTTCGGCGCCCAGATTGCAGGCCCCCTCCGCGAATCGACTCTCGGGGTCCTCGCCGATCCCGACGGCACCCTCGACTTGGCCACCGGGCTGGTCAAGCGGCTCTTCGCCTCCCAGATCGATTTCGACTGCGCCGATGTCGCCGTTGTCACTGTCGGTCTCCCCGGCCCGGTCGACCGCGAGAACGGCCGCATGACCGACGACGCCGCTCCCCGGTGGGCTGAAGTCGATGTGCGCCGGGAAGTCAAGAAGCGCTGGCCCGAGCCGGGCTCGCCGATGCAGCTCGCCGAGAACAAGGCCAACCTAGGTGCCCTCGCCGAGCATCGCTATGGTGCCGGCCGGCGCGCCTCCAGCCTCCTCTTTATCGACTGGTCCTCCGGGATCGGCGGCGGCCTCGTCCTCGGCGGCCGCGTATGGCGCGGCCACTCGGGCTTCGCCGGCGAGATCGGTCATCTCGCGATCCGGCCCTCGAAGAAGCAGCTGGGCACGCTCGACCTGCCCCTCGACGCCGCTGCCTGGCCGAGGTGCCCCCACTGCCGTCAGCGCGACTGCCTCGACGGGCTCGTCGGCGGCCTCACGATCGCCGACGCAGTCGACCTACCCAACCTCGACGCCGTCGCCGAGGCCGCGCTCGACTCCGAGCGGCCGCAGTACGACCGTGCCCGCGAGGTTCTCGCTGTCGCCGCCGAGTTGATCGGCCATGCGATCGGTCCCGCGCTCACCCTCATCAACCCCGAGCGCATCGTCATCGGGGGCGCCGTCGGTCGTCCCGGCCTTGCCTCGCTGCTCCTCGGCAACCTGCGGTGCGGCATCGAGCAGACCTCCTTCGCCCGCGCCGCCGCCGATGTCGTCCTCGAGGTCGGCGCGCTGGATCGCCGCGCCCCGGTCTGCGGGGCCGCCCGGCTCGGCCTTGACGTCTGCGCAGTCGATCGCCTCATCCGACTTGCCACCCCGGCCCTCGTGGACTCGCCGGCCACCGTCGAGGGTTGAACGCCGCGATTGTTCCTAAAGCACACCGGAGACCTCGGGATTCGCCAGGGCCTGGAATAACCCTTGCGCTCGCGCTACATTTGAGGTAAGGGCAAAACGGCGTCACGGCAGCGGGGCGGGTCCACCCCTTGGTCCGTGCCTTGGTGGCGACCCGCACCGTCGCCGTCCGCCCGAGCGAGGAGCGATGTGTCCCCATCCGCTGGCGATAGCGGTAACCCGGGCCCCAGTCCAATCCCGACTGGCCCCAGCGCTCTGGGGTGGGCGCTCTTGACCGCCTTCGTCGGTGTGGTCGGCACCAACCTTGCCGCCGGCGTCAACGCCGATCGGCTCGAACGCCTCTCCGCCCTCGCCGCGGCCGCCGTCGGCGCCGTCCTGGTCTGTCGCTTCGCCCTGCGCCTCATCGCCGGCTACGCCAACTGGTTCGGCCACCGCCGCCAAGGTTGGGGTCTCCCCGAGCGTCGACGCCTGCGCTGCTACACCTTCGCCGACGCGGCCCTCGCGGTGGCCCTGCTTAGGCTCGGCCTGCTCTTCCTCGGCGACCACGGCGGCGTGCCGCAACTGCTCATCCTCGCCCTGGTGGCACTCGCGACCCTCATCCTCTCCGGCCGCACCCGCCGCCTCGTCAAGCGCGGTGGCCCGCCGCCGCTCGCCACGGTGGTCGAAAAATGGATCTGGTTCGGCGACCTTACCGCCGGCTCCTTCTCGCGTCGCCACGCGCGCCGGGTCGCCCTGGTGATGGTCGGGGCTCTCTGGTTCTCGTTCCTGGTCCAGGGCACTGCCCTGGGCCTGCGCCTCATTGCCGGCCCCAGCGCGCCTCCGCTGCTCGCGCCACGGACTCCCAAACCCGACCCCAACCAAGGGACCGGTCCGAAGCCCCCGGTATCCGGCCCCGAAGGGGAAGAACCCTCCAGCTCCTCGCTGACCCACCTCTGTGGCGTCCAGGTCCACGCCGGCGACGGCCTGCCTGTCGACCTACGCGGCCAGTTCCGCACCGCCTGGAAGGAAGTGAGCCCGGCTGACGGCTGTCCCGGCATCGCTCATCTGGTTGGCAAACGAACATACGCGGCCAATGGGCGTTGCGGCGATGAACTCCGTGCGCTCGGCGTCGTCAGCCCCTATCACCCCGCAGCCGTCCTCCTCGAAGGAGCCGCCGCCGTGGCTCGGCGGCTCCTGTATCGCCGCCCCCTGCTCGGTGCCTCGCCGCGCGAAAACGTGGGCGGCGGCGACTTCCATTTCCTCTACACCAAGGTCGGCCCGTTCCTCGCCATCCGGGAGGAAAAGACCGACGGCAACGGCGGGACCGACGGCGCGCCCCAGGACTGCAGCGAAATCGAACCCGGCGGGGCACCCTACGAACTGCTGCCTCCTGGCATGGCGGAACTTCTCGTCCGCTTCGACGAAGAAGTCGTGCCCAGTTGGCCCCGCCACGAGCCCGCACGCGACCGCCACGGTCATGAGGCCTTCAGCCTCTATACGCCCGATCACGTCGAAGTCGCCCGCGCTTGGTGCTCAAGCGCCGTCGACTGCGAACTGCGCTCCGGCGCCTATCGCATCCACAGCACACCGTTCGGTGCCCGCACCGTGACTGTCGCCCGTCTGCGCCGCTCCAGCCCTCGGACCTAGGAGAGGTCGGGTCGAGTGCGTCTCCTACACCGTCTGCTCGAGCGTCGGTTCGACACCGCCGGCTCCTCGGTCCCCTACCTGACCGGCTGGAGCCAGGGCGGGGAGATCGAGCGCTACGCGGCGCTGATCGACCGTCTGGCCCGGCGCCTGGAGGACGCCGCCCTCGCCGCGAGCGCCCCAGACGGTGAGGCCGAGTCGGCCATGACCCTGACGACCGTCTGAGGGCGAGCGCTGGACACGATCTGCAATCAGGGCCCCAACACCAGGGATGAGGGCGGAGCAGAAATGAGAACGACGAGGGCCGAGCGTCGGCGCCCACTCTCAGCAGAGCTTCACCGCAGGGGAGATGCCGAAGGGCAGTCGCGGCTTCGGAGTGGCCGGCGCCTCGCCCCGCAGGCAGAGCGGGCGCAGCCGCGGCGGTTCGAGACTGGCGTCGTAGAGCCTCGACTCGAAGACTGGGTGGGCGAGGCGCACCCGGTCGAACATCGTTACCCCCACTCCAGCGCAGGCGTTAGATCACCCCGGGGGGCGGATTCAGATGCAGGGTGATGACGTAGCGCTCATAGACCGTGATCGCGGCGCGGAACTTGCCTTCGGCCCGCGGCTTCCAGCGAACCTCGATGTGGTCGATCGCGGGAGGGTTGCAGGTTCCGCCTTCGACGCCGAGCAGGACCGAGTTGGGCCCCGGCACCGAGGCGACGAAGAAGGGCACCGGCTGGATGACGGTCCTGGTCACGACTTCTTCGGCGTGGGCAACCGGAGCCCAGGGCGCACATGCGAAGAGGAGGGCCAGCGCCGCCAGCGCGACGCCGGTTGGGCCGGTGATCCCTGCTTTGCTCCTCGCCTCCAAAGTCGCCGGCAACGATAGCCGCGCAGAGAGGTCCCACTTCACCAGGGTTCACGTCTGCGCTGAGGGCCCCTGGCCGCTGAGAGAAGGCAGCTCAGAGTTTTCGGGCACCTCGGGAGAGGCGGGTCTATTTCCTCCCACCAGGGTGGCACGCGCCGAGCGCGCTTCAACCCCCGCAAGGGGGGTTCCCCTCGCCTTCGACATCCGTCTGCGGCTCGGTTCCGCGCGCTCGCTCACGCGCCCTGCCTGGGGTCGTCAAACGACCACCTCTTAAAGGAGGCCCGAAATGCAGAACATCAACGCAGTCATCATCACCGGCAACCTGACCCGCGACCCCGAGCTGCGCCACCTCGGCAGCGGGACCGCGGTCTGCGGGCTGCGCGTCGCCGTCAACGAGCGGCGCAAGGACCAAAGCGGGGAGTACTACGACCGGCCCAACTACCTCGACGTCACCGTCTGGGGCGCCCGGGGCGAGGCCTGCGCCGAGCACCTGGCCAAAGGCCGCGGGGTGGCGGTCGACGGGCGGCTGGAATGGCGCGAGTGGGAGACCAAGGACGGCGGCAAGCGCCAGGCGGTGCAGATCGTCGCCGATTCGGTCCAGTTCCTCCCCTCGGCCAAGCGCTCCGAGCAGGACGAGGCGGAGGCCGAGCAGCCGGTCGAGGATCGCTTCGACCCCGAGACCCCGGAGGCGGGCGGCGAGCCGGCCCTCGCGGGGGTCGGGGGCGGCGAAGAGGAGATTCCGTTCTGATCCACTGAAGCCCACCCAGAGGCCCGGTGCGAGAGCGCCGGGCCTTTTTTCGTGCTTCTGTGTCACGGCGTCCCGCGCGGACCTCGATCGCATCTCCGTGAGCTCGGCGCTCGCGAGCCTCGTGCTGACTTGCTTTCAGCCTAGCCCGGGCACCGTCCCGCGCAAGGTCGCTTCGCTCCCTTCCCCTCGCTGCGCTCGGTGCGCGGGCCGGAGTCCCGGGCTGTTTCGGCTGGCAAGTCAGCACGAGGCCCCGCGGGGCGAGACGAAAGGAGCGGTTCCGATGGCAGGCAACGGCAAGCAGGCACAGGCGGCGGGCGAGGGCAGGGACGCGGTGATGCGGACCTTCGTCAGGGGACGACTGGGACGGGCGCCGGAGTTCGCGCGCACGGTCGGCGAGGAGCAGACGGCGATCTGCCGCATGTTGGTGCTCGGCCGGGCGGCGGGTCCGGCCTCAAGCCCGCCGAAGGTCTCCCTCTACCTGAAGGGAGCGGAGGCCAAGCGCTGCGCGCTCGGGCTTCGCGCCGGCGACCTGATAGAGGCGGTAGGGAACATCGGTCCCGAGCGAGCGCAGGCCCACCATCAGGAGGTGCTGGTGGACAAGCAGGTGAAGCTGCTGGCGCGGGCGGGCGGATCGGCGGGCGCGCGATGAGCGCCCGCCCCGTCGTCGCGCTGTTCTGCGGCTCCCGCGACTGGTCAGACCGTGCGCGCATCCGAGCGGACCTCGAAGCGCTGCCGGACGGCTCGGTGGTGATCGAGGGCGGCGCTCGCGGCGCCGACCGGATCGCCCGCGAGGAGGCCGAAGCGCTCGGCATCCACGTCGCCACGGTGCGGGCGCTGTGGGACTTCCACGGTCGCGGCGCGGGCTGCCGACGCAACGAGGCGATGGCCCGCCTGCAGCCGGATTACGTCTACGCCTATCCGCTCGGCGGACCCGGCACCGCCCACATGATCCGCACCGCCGAAGCCGAGTGCATCCAGGTCAGGGAACCGTGAGCGGCGGCGTGGTCCATTGCATGGAGTCGCCCTATGACCGCTACATCGGTCGCGGCCACGATCCGCATACCGGCGAGCCGGGCGAGTGGGGCAACCCCTACTCGCACCGGCCCAGCCGGGTTCCCGGCGTGATCGTCGTCTCCACCGTCGCGAACGCGATTCGCTGTCACGAACGCTGGCTCGCCGATCAGCTTCGCCGTGGCCTGATCCCGTTGGAGAGGATGGCCGAGCTTGACGGCCAGACGCTCGGCTGCTGGTGCCACCAGCCGGGCCCCTGCCACGGGCACACGCTGGCCAGGGCGGCGGCGTGGGCAGCCGTGCAATTGCGCTGACGCCGGTTTCCGCGCCTGCGCGGCGGCCTGGCGCGCCGCCAGCTTGCGAGGACGGCATGAGTCCCGGCCGACTGACCTCGCCCGCCCGCTTCGAGCGCCACCGCCGCGCCTGCGGCGCGGCGGGCTGACCCCTGCCCCTCCGCCGCTGCTGCCGAGCGCAGCACCCCCACCGCCCTTGACGCCATTCCCGCAGCCTCTTCCAGCACCCGATTCCCAGCAGCTCATCCCGAACCCACCGCAGCATCGGCACCTTCTGAGGCCGCCACAGCACCCCGACTCAGGCCGCTCCTGTCGTCCGCCTGACCTCCCCCTAGAGACCAGCCCCGACCGCCGACACATTATGCATCGAACAGATGTTCGATGAAATTGCCGGGGCGCCGCAGGCCCGGGGCGGACACACCACCTGCGATGGTCGGGGTGACCAAGATCCAGCGGGCCAACGCCGGCTACTGGCTGGCGGCCGTCGCCCAGGGCGGCGACGACTACTACGAGGCGCCCGGCGAGGCCCCCGGCGAGTGGGTCGGCTCTCTCGCGGCGGAGATGGAGCTCTTCGGCCAGGTCGACGCCGCCGGCTACGGAGCGATCCTCGAGGGCCGCGACCCGCACGACGGCTCGGTGCTCCTCCACCGTCCCAAGCCCTGTGTCCACATCCGCCCCGACGGCAGCCAGCGCCGGGTCGAGCCCGTGCTCGGCTACGACGTGCGGTTCAGCGCCCCGAAGTCGGTGTCGCTGATGTATGCGCTGGGGGACGAGGCGATGCGCGAGCGGGTCGTCGCGATCCTCGGCGAGGCCGTCCGCGCCGGCGTCGAGCACCTGGAGGCCGAGGCGTGCATGGTGCAGCGCGGCAGGAACGGCAAGAAGATCGAGCGCGGCGAGGGCTTCGTCGGGATGGCCTTCCGCCACCGGATGTCGAGGGCCGGCGACCCGGCGCTGCACGTCCACGTCGTGATCAGCAACCTGACCCGCGCCCGCAGCGACGGCGAGTGGCTGACCCTCGCCAGCCCGCGGGGGCGATCGCCGCTGTGGCCGCACGGCAAGTCGGCCGGGGTCGTCTTCCAGGCCGCGCTTCGGGCCGGCTTTTTGCGCGAGTTCGGCCTGGAGTTCGGCGAGGTCCTCAACGGCTACGCCGACCTGCGCGGCTTCCCGCGCGAGGCGATCGACGCCCTCTCCACCCGCTCCAAGGAGATCGCGACCTGGATGGAGCGCCACGGCGCCACCAGCATCGCGGCCGCCCAGACCGCCGCCTACCGGACCCGCGCCAAGAAGGACTACGGGGTCGACGTCGACCGCCGCCGCGAGGAGTGGGTCGCCCAGCTTGAGCCGTTCGGCCTCACCCCGGTGAGCGTCGTGAAGATGGTCCGCTCGGCCAGCCCGCGCGAGCCGCGGGCGCTGGGCGCCGAGGACGTCGACAGGGCGCTTTGCGCCCTGGAGGCGAGAAGCTCGCACTTCGACCGCCGCGCGGTGCTGTGGGCGATCGCCGACCAGCTGCCCGAGGGCGCCGATCTCACCACGCTCACCGCCGCGCTCGACCGGCTGCTGGGGAGCGAGCGGGTGATCTGCCTGCACCAGCCCCGCGACCTGCTCGACCAGCCCCACTACACCACCCCGCGCATCGCCGCGGCCGAGCGGCGCTTCATCGAGGGGGCCCTGGGCGGCGCCGAGGCCGCCGCGACGATCGTCCCGCCGGCGACGGTCGAGGCGGTGCTCGATCGCCATCCCTACCTCGGCGCCGACCAGCGCGAGATGGTGGCGCGCCTCACCACCACCGCCGAGCAGGTGATCCCGGTGAGCGCCTGGCCCGGCACTGGCAAGACGACCGCGCTGGCGGCGGCGCGGGAGGCCTTCGAGGCGGCGGGCTTCGAGGTGATGGGCGTCGCCAGCGCCCGCACCGCCTCGGGCGAGCTGAAGGAGGCCGGCATCCCGACCGCCACCTCGATCCGGGCGCTGCTGAACCGCGCCGAGGAGTGGCGATCCGACGGCGTTCGGCTGCGCCGCGGCACGGTGATCGCCGTCGATGAGGCATCCACGGCCTCGACCCTTGACCTGGAGGAGCTGCGCTCGCTGGTCGTCGCCTGCGAGGGCAAGCTGATCGCGATCGGCGACGCCCGCCAGATCGGCGCGATCGGTCCCGGCGGGGCCTTCGCGCACCTGACCCGCGTCCTCGAGCCGGTGCAGCTGCAGACGATCCGCCGCCAGCGCCGCGAGCCCGACAAAGAGCTGGTCGCCCTCGTCCACCAGGGCCGCGGCTCGGAGGCCCTGGACCTGCTGCGCAGCCGCGGCCGGATGGTGATCGG
>Ga0265319_1001811_pt1 | contig 12195 bp, 11 predicted proteins | sample 4824metaG_FD_192443 | JGI IMG/M metagenome (GOLD analysis project Ga0265319, IMG submission 192443) | Rhizosphere microbial communities from Carex aquatilis grown in University of Washington, Seatle, WA, United States - 4-8-24 metaG | ecosystem: Host-associated > Plants > Roots > Rhizosphere >...
TGATTGCCGTAGCCGACCGTGCCGCCCCGCACGCCCACGCTGGCTCCCGCCAGGCGGAAGCCACCGGGGCGCGGGTCGCCGTGCGCCACCGCCACAAAATCGGCACGCGGGGCCCACACCACGCCGCGGGCGGTGCCGAGCCAAAGATTGCCGGAATCGTCCTCGTCGACCGATACCACGAGGTCGTTGAACGGCTCGCGCAGGGTGTCGGGGTTGTACCAGCGGCCTTCGCTGACCAAGATCAGTCCCCGGTTCTTGGTGCCGATCCACAGGTTCCCCGAACGGTCGCTGCAAAGCGCGCGCACCTCGAGGTTGGGAAATCCGTTCTCGGCGTCGTACGCAGTCACTACGCCGTCCTTGTACCGGACCAGCCCCGGGCTGAGTCCGACGTAAAGATAGCCGGCCCGATCCTCGCCGAAGACGAGGACGTTCGAAACTTCGTTTCCAATCACCCCGGCCATCGGGGTGAATTTACCGTCCTGGAAGCGGACGACGCCGTGGTTGTCGCGGCCCATCCAGACCGCGCCCGCGCGATCCTGGTAGATCGCCCGCACGTACTGGACCTCGGGATGACGCTCGAGGACACCTTCGCGCCAGACGAGCAACGCCCCGCGTGTGCCGATCCATATACTGTCGTCGGACATCGCGCACACCGACCAGACATCGCCTTCCGGCCCGGTGCCGGTATCGATCTTTGTTTTCCTTCCATCCGGCGAGATGCGGATGACGCCACCATTGGGCAGGCCAGCCCAGACCGTGCCGCTACGGTCGCGGGTGACCGAGCGCGCCCCTTCGGTCGGGAGTCCGTTCGCCGATGACAGCATCCGGAACGCCGACGGGCGCATGCGTGCGACCCCGCTGCCGGACGTGCCGATCCAGTAGGTGCCTTCCTGGTCCTGCATGATCGAACGGCAATACTCGACGCCCGTCACTGGAATCTGCACGAAGGATTCCGCCTCGGCGGTTTCTGCCATGTAGAGATGATGGGCGGAGATCCACAGCCGGCCCTCCCGATCCGTGAAGAGGTGCGTGACGGGATCGCTGCCCAAGCCCTGCTCCGGTCCGAAAGCGCGGATTACGCCGTCGCGCAACCGGAGTAGGCCCTTCGCGGTCACAAACCAGAAGGTGCCGCGCGGCGCTTCAAACACGCGGTTCACTTCGCCCCAATCCGGACCGGCCCGCTCGTAAGGCTCAAAGTTGCCGGCGTCATAACATGCCACGCCTCCTCCCGTGAAGCAGATCCACAGCCGGCCCGTTGCGTCCACCTGCAGACGCCAGATGTCGGGATGAGCCCGCAGGAACGGATCGCCGGCGTGCGACACCAATTTTCCGTCGTGGTACTCCCAAAGCCCCATCCCGGCCGTGCCGATCCAAATCCGGCCTTTCGCGTCGCCCACGATCGACGTCACCGCTTTGTCGAACGTCCCGACGCGCTCAAACGCGTTGCCTCGGTAAAGTGAAAGCCCCCCCTGGGTGCCCACCCACAGGCCACCTGCGTCGTCCTCCCAGAGGCTCCGGATCCGGTTGTCCGCGAGGCCGGGTGAATTCGCCACGCGGAACGTCGCAAAACGCACGCCGTCAAACCGCGAGAGCCCGCCTTCCGTGCCGACCCAAAGGTATCCGTCGCGGGTCTGCACGACGTTTTGCGCGACGTCGCTCGGCAGACCCGCCTCAAGGCTGTAGACCGTCGTCGCGTAGGCCAAATCGCGCCCGGCCGGCGCTGCGGCGGCAAACGCTCCGGTCCCGGCAAGCATGGCCAGAAATACGGCGAAACAAGGAAATCCGCGGACGGACGGACGGCTAGAATGATCTTGAAAAGCGGGCTTCACATCGCGGAAAGCGCCGGGGCGCGGCACAGTGATCCATTGGCTTCATCAGGTTTCGCAGCGGAGTCCGGGCATAACCACTCGACGCCACCGGGGGTTGGGGTAGTAGTGAAATTGTCGGAAATGAAGAGATCGCCGCTTTCGCGTTGCGCGGGCGTGCAAAGACGGCGTCGCCAACCCAAGCACGACGCGAGTCGAGCCCGGGCGGTTCCGCTGTCCATGCGGCCTGCCTGCACCCATAACGGCCCGAGACCCTAAAACTTTAATCCCATGTCCGTCAAAACACTCCTCACGGCCCTCATCCTCGGTACTGCCCTCTCCGCTGCCGACTCGGCTGCGGCCGATTCCCGGACCATAGATGTCTACCTCATCGGCGGACAGTCCAATGCCACCGGCCAAGGTTACCTCCGAAACCTGCCGGCCGGTTCGCGCCCGATCCCGCGGTCCTGCTGTTCCACTCCGGCCCGCCCCATCTCAACAGCGGCGCTCAACCCGGCACATGGATCCCGCTCCGGCAGGCGTCCGAATCGCCCGACCGCTTCGGCCCCGAGCTCGGATTCGGCAATCGCATCCGCGAGCTGGACCCATCGCGCCGGATCGCCCTGATCAAGCACGCGCACTCCGGCACGAACCTCTATGCGCAGTGGAATCCGGGGGCGGACGCCGACGACCGCGCGCATTGGGGCCCGCAGTTCGCCACCTTCGTCGAGACGGTCGACGCCGGCCTGAAAGGCCTCCGCGATCTCGGCTACGAGCCGGTCATTCGTGGCATGATCTGGCAACAGGGCGAGAACGACGCCAACCAGAATGACGCCCACGCGGCCGAGTACGGCGCCAACCTCTCGCACCTCATCGCGCGCGTGCGGGCGCAGTTTCATGCCCCGGACCTGGTCTTCGTCTACGGCTACGTCCTTCCGCCGCCCAACGCGCAGCCCGGCCGCGACGCCGTGCGCCGCGGAGAGCATGACGTCGACCAGGATTCCGGCGCTCCCCTCGCCGTGAAAGGCGCCTTCGTGGTGGCAACCGATGATCTCAGCCAGCGCGCCGACGACCCGGCGTCGCCCTACCCCAAGGACCGGCTGCATTTCGGCACCGCCGGCACCCTGGAGCTGGGCCGCCGCATGGCGGACAAAATGCGGGCCGCGATCGGAAAAAAAACCTGACGGCACGGTTCAAGTGGGCGCGGCATTGCCCCAAAAAATGCGGAGCAATTTCCGGTCTCCGCTCTCGACACTCCATCGAAAAAGGTCACGGTCACGGGCGTCAGGTCAGTTACCCCATGAAAAAATTACCCTACTGCCCGTTGGTTGCGGGGGTTTTGTTTGTCGTGTTCGGCACGCACACGCTCCTGCAGTTCACCCGTCTCACCCAACCGTTCGGTCTCCTGTTTCCCCTGCTGTGGGACCTCATGATGGTTGCAATCGGCCTCGGCGTGATCCTCCGCTGTGATGTCGCCCGCAAGGCGGGTGTCGCGTGGGGTGCCTTCTGCCTCGGTTCGTCCCTCGTGATCGGCGCCACCACGATCCGCTGGGTCACCCAGCCGCGCAGCGTGCCGCTCGGTAACGACCGGCTTTTCTTCATCTTCCTCACGCTCGCTTTCGGGCTGCTGTTTGGGGTCTGGCAGTGGAAGGTGCTCCAAAGCCCGGCCGCCCGCGACTGGCGCGGCCCGAAGCGCCCGGACGCGATTGACGAGAGTCACGCCCGGAGCTGAATTCCCCGCCTGTATCGCGGCATATCGGGGACGGCCCCTGCCGGGACCGAATCCAAGTTTTGGTCCCGGCGCCTGCCCTCCGTGAATGTCACCCGGCGCCGGCGGCGCGAGCCCCCGGAGGTTTTCTCCGTTGCCCGCATCGCACGCGCCGACTTCCCTCCCTCCATGCCCACGCGCGCCTGGTTCCCCACCTACCTTTATTCCGAGCCGCTGCAGGCGTCCGGCTTGGCGCGGTTCAACGCGGAGCTCGCCGACGAGTGCCGGAAGCTGCGGGACTTCGACACAGCCGGGCGCCGTTGGTCGGCAAGAAACTATCCCGGCGGCTACACGAGCTACGCGTCGATGAACGAGCTGCACCGTTTTTCCAGCACGTTCGCCGCCCTGGAGCGGAAACTCGCGCGTCACATGCGGACGTTTGCCCGCACGCTCGAGTTCGACCTCCGCAGGCGCACCGTGCGGATGACCGACTGCTGGGTGAACATCATGCCGGAGAACGCCGCGCACTCGCTCCACCTCCATCCGCTGTCGTTCATCAGCGGCACCTATTACGTGGTCACTCCTCCCGGATGTCCCGGCCTGAAATTCGAGGATCCCCGCCTCAGCAAGTTCATGGCCGCACCCCCGCGTCTGCCGAAGGCGGGGCCTGCCAGCCGCCCGCACGTGACTTATCCGGCCGAGGCCGGCCGTGTCATCCTGTTCGAGAGCTGGCTCCGGCACGAGGTCGCCGCCAACCGCGTCGCCGCCGAGCGGATCAGCATCAGTTTCAACTACAACTGGAGCTAACGCCGCAAAAACACGAAACCTTGCGGTCGCGCACGCGTCCTAAGGCGGATGCCATTCTCCCGTTTCAGCCGGGCCCGATTCTCCCTGCGCCTTCCGGCCGCCCTGGTTCTCCTCTGCTTCGCCGCCTGCGAAAGTGAACGCCGCCCGCCCGCCGACGGCCCTCGCGGGCCCGGTGGCGCCGCCTCTGAATCCGCAACACCCGAAATGCAGGCACGGGGCATGTTTTTTGCCGGCCAGATCGAGGTGGAAACCCTGCTCAATCGCGGCGGCTTTGAGAGCCGTGGGAAAGGCGGAGACGGTTCCGACGATGACGCTTCGGGGGGCTCCGGCAAACGGAGTGGCGGGGGCGGCCGCGGCGGTGGTGGCCGTGGACGAGGGGGCGGCGGTGGTTCGGCCCCCGCGGCGTCAAGCGGCAGCGACACCGCGACGCCACATATCTACGCCAGCAATATGCCTGCGGTACGACTGCATCTCCGCCTCACCAACCACGGCGCAGCTCCCGTGGACGTCGAGGTCACCGACTTCAATTCCGATCTCGGCAATTTCGTCGTGCAGCCGGACAAGATCCCGCTGCCGCCCAATGAATCCGTCGAGGCCGACCCGATGAACTCGCGCCTGGGCCTCACCTCGAGCGAAATCCCTCTGACCGTGACCCTGCGGATTGACGGCCGGACGGAAACCCAGGTTTTGAGGCTCGAGACAATCAAGCCCGCGTCCGTGCCGCCGGCAGGATCCGGAAACTGATCCGGCGTGTCCTTCAAATCCCGCTCGGGCGCGAGCTTGGTCGCGCGACTGCGCCACCCTCGTCCACGGGATTCGATACCCGCTGCAACTTTGAAGGTGCACCCGGCGCCCGCCGCGCTTTGATCCCGGGCATGACCGCGTCCGTTTCCACCCCCACCGCCCTCGTCACCGGCGCGTCGCGCGGCATTGGCCGGGCCATCGCCGAACAGCTTGCCGCCCGCGGCGTGCGCATCGCGGTGCATTTCCGGGAGAACCGGTCCGCGGCCGAGGACGTGCTCGCCCACCTGCCCGGCTCAGGCCACCGGCTTTTCCCGGCGGATGTCTCCGAGCCCGACGCCTGCGCAGGGCTGTTCTCCTCGGTCGTGGAGGCCTTCGGCCGGTGCGACCTGCTCGTGAACAACGCCGGCATCTACGAAAAGCACAACCTGCAGGACACGACCTTTGCCGAATGGCAGCGGCTTTGGCGCCGCACGATCTCGGCCAACCTGGAGGGACCGGCCCATCTCTCGTTTCTGGCCGCGCAGCACATGCGTGCGGCCGGTGGCGGCCGCATCGTGAACATCTCCTCGCGCGGCGCGTTCCGGGGCGAACCCGACGCGCCTGCGTATGGCGCGGCCAAGGCCGGACTCAATGCCTTCGGACAATCCCTCGCCAAGGCACTCGCGCCCGAACACATCTATGTCTTCTGCGTCGCTCCCGGCTGGGTCGACACCGACATGGCTGCTCCCCACCTGAACGGGCCGCGAGCCGCGGAAATCCTCGCCCAGCAGCCGCTCGGCCGGGTGACGACGGCCGCCGAGGTCGCCCGCACGGTGGTCTTTTGCGCCTTGGATGCGCCCGCCGCCATGACCGGCGCGATCATCGACGTGAATGGCGCCTCCTACCTGCGGACGTGAGCGCGCCGGTCCGGCCGCGTTCAGCGCAGGCGCGCGAACAACCACGCCGCCAGCACGGCCATGCCGGCATTCGGCAGCCACGCAGCCACGTCGGCCGGTACCAGTTCCTTGGTGGCGAGTGAGGCCGCCAAGTTCACCAAGAGGTAATAGAGAAAAAACAGGCCGATCGACTTCGAGACGCCCACCGCGGGATTGACGCGGACACCGGTAATTGTGAACGGGATCGCGATGGCGATTACAATGAGCGGGAAGAACGTGTCGGCCAGCAGGCCGAAGTAGCGCACGGCATACGGCACCGCCTTTGGATTGTTCTCCGCCTCGAAGTAGGCACGGATGCGCCGCAATTCGAAGAACGACAGGTCAATGGCCCGGCGGTCGATGAGCAGCATCAGGTTCGGGTCCTCGTTGAACGCCGCCTCATATTTTTCCGCAAAGGGCCGCGAGTGCAGCAGTTCGCCGGTGTCGGCATCGAAATCAAGCTCGCGCCCGTCCTTGAAGACCCAGCCGCCGCGCACCTCGTCGCGGGCCGCCTCGGCCGCGGTCAGGCGCATGGTTTCGCGGCGCGACGCGTCGAGCACCGAGACCGTCGCCCCATAGGCCTTCCGGGTGAGCCGGCTGTAACGGTTGATGAACCACATCCGGTTCGCCTCGTAATTGTCGAACCCGACACTGTACACGGCGCCGACGCGGTCGGGCGGCAGCTTGGACTGCGAGCGGAATTGGAAGCTCTCGTCGAGGGAGCGCGAGGTCTCGACCGACCATGGCACCACCGTCGAGTTGAGCCACCAGGTCAGCCCGCAGCAGAGCACGCCGACCACCCAGACCGGACGGGTGAGACGCAGAAAACCGACCCCGGCGGCGCGCATGGCCGTGAACTCGTTGGCGCGATGCAGCTGGCCCAGCGTGAACATGAGGGAGACCAGCAGCGCCAAGGGCAGGACCAGGCCGAAAAAGCTCGGGATCGTGACGAGGATGTACATCCAGATGTCCAGCCCACGCGCCCCGTAATCCCTCAGGTCGTGGAACTTGTCGTACATCACCTGGACCAGCAGCAGCCCAAGGGTTGCGACCAGCACGAGCCCGAGGATCTGCAGCCACTCGCGCAGGAGATGACGGTCGAAGGTGTTCAACGCCGGGATAGAAAAGCTCGCCCCGTCCGAAGGCAAAGCGCAAAGCGACCCGATCCGGTTCCACGAAGCTTGGGGCGAGGCGACGGTCGCCGTGTTACAGTTTGGTTGAAAACCTGCTTTGCCTCACCTTGTCTCGGGGCCTTCGCTCTCCCGGATCTTGCCACACTTCCCTCTTTATGCCGTTCCGCCGCCATAGCCGTTTGCTCCCGGTCCTCCTCGCTCTCCTTGGCGCCAGCAGCGTCCTTGGCCAGGAAAAGATCAAGGTCGGGGAGGTCGCCTCGCTCACCGGCAAGGAGGCCGCCTTCGGGCAGTCCTCGCACAAGGGCACGCTCCTCGCCATCGAGGAGATCAACGCGGCCGGCGGCGTCCTCGGCCAGCAGCTTGAGCTCGTCACGGAGGACAATCAGTCGAAGCAGGGGGAGTCCGCCACCATCGCCAAAAAACTCATTTCGCGGGACAAGGTCGTGGCGTTGCTCGGCGAGGTCGCCTCCAGCCGCTCGCTCGAAATGGCGCCGATCTGCCAGAGCGCGAAAATCCCGATGATCTCGCCGTCCTCGACGAATCCGAAGGTCACCGAGATCGGCAACTATATCTTCCGCGTCTGCTTCATCGATCCGTTCCAAGGGACGGTGATGGCGAAGTTCGCGAAAAGTACGCTCAAGGCCAGCAAGGTGGCCGTGCTCACCTCGGTCTCGTCGGCCTACAGCGTGGGCCTCGCCAAATATTTTAAGGAAACGTTCATCGCCGACGGCGGCACGGTCGCCATTGAGCAGAAGTACTCCGAGGGCGACAAGGACTTCAAGGCCCAGCTCACCGCGATCAAGGCCGCCGGCGTCGACCTCATTTTCGTTCCCGGATATTATACCGAGGCCGCGCTCATTGCCCGCCAGGCTCGCGAGCTCGGCTTGACGATCCCCCTCGCCGGCGGCGATGGCTGGGAAGCGCCACAGCTCATCGAAATCGGCGGCGCCGCGGTCGAAGGCACCTACTATTCGACCCACTATTCCCCGGAAAACAAGACCCCCGCCGTCCTGGAGTTCGTCAAGAAATTCCAGGCCCGCTGGGGTGGCGAGACTCCCGACGCCATGGCGGCGCTCGGCTATGATTCCGCGCAAGTGCTCGCGAACGCGATCCGGCGCGCCGGCACCACCGCGGGCGACAAGGTGCGGGATGCACTTGCAGCCACCACCGGCTTCGACGGCGTGACGGGCAAGACCACCATCGACGCCAGCCGGAATGCGTCGAAATCCGCCGTTATCATCACCGTGAAGAACGGCCGGTTCGACTTCCTGCAGGAAGTCACCCCGTGAGTCCCCGGCCCGCCCGGCTGACAGGGAGCCGTCCTGCTCCCCGGGCCCTCCCCGGGTCACCCGCGATCAAGGTCTTTCCCTGCGCGTGATCGAATTCCTTCAGCAACTGCTCAACGGCCTCTCCCTCGGCGCGATCTACGCGCTCATCGCGCTGGGTTACACGATGGTCTACGGCGTGCTGCGTTTCATCAATTTTGCGCACTCCGATGTGTTCATGGTCGGCGCCTTCATCGGTTACTACCTGGGCCGGCACGTGCCGGCCGGCACGCTGGGCGGCGGCCTGGCCGTGCTGGCCGCCGCTATGGCCGGCTGCGCCATCCTGGGCATGGTGATTGAGCGGCTCGTCTACCGCCCGTTGCGCCAAGCCCCGACACTGAACGTCCTGATCACCGCGATCGGGGTGTCGCTTTTCCTGGAATACGGCGGCCAGATCGTGTTCGGCGCCGCCCCGCGCAACTTCCCGGCCATTTTCCCGGAGACGAATCTCCACGTCGGCCAGCTCAGCATTTCCAGCAACCAGCTTTTTGTCATCGGGGTCGCGCTCGTCCTGATGGTCGGCCTGCAGCTCATCGTGTTCAAAACCAAGATCGGCACCGCCATGCGCGCCGTCGCGCTCAACCCGCAGGCCGCCCAGCTCGTCGGCATCAACAACGATGTCGTCATCGCGTTTACATTCGGGCTGGGCTCCGCCCTCGCCGGCGCCGGCGGCATCCTGTACGCGCTCAACTATCCCTCGATCGACCCGTTGATGGGCGTCATGCCCGGGCTGAAGGCCTTCGTAGCCGCCATCCTCGGCGGCATCGGCAACATTCCCGGCGCCGCGCTCGGCGGCCTGTTGCTCGGCACCGTCGAGACCTTCGTCAGCGGCAGCCAGTGGTCGACCTACAAGGATGCCATCGCGTTCGCGATCCTCATCGTCATCCTGCTCTTCCGTCCCGCCGGCCTGCTCGGGAAGTTCATCGTGGAGAAAGTCTGATGATCCCGCGCCCGCACCTCGCCCTCGCCGCCACCCTGCTGGCCGCCTTCGTGGTCTCGCACTTCTCCGACCGCCTCGATCCCTACTTCCTCGATGTCATGATCGGCGTCGGCATCAACGTCATCCTCGCCGTCTCCCTCAACCTCGTGAACGGCTACACCGGCCAGTTCTCGCTCGGCCACGCCGGCTTCATGTCGGTCGGCGCCTACCTGGCGGCAGCGGTCACCGTGCTGGCCGGACCCCGGCTGCTCGGCCCCGACGGCGGCAGCGCCCTCCAGCAGGGCTGGCTGTTCTTCGCGGCCCTCCTCGCGGGCGGCCTGAGCGCCGCGCTCGCCGGGCTGCTGGTCGGTGTGCCTTCGCTGCGCCTGAAGGGGGATTACCTCGCCCTCGTCACCCTCGGTTTCGGGGAGATCATCCGCGTGATCTTCCAGAACGTCGAGGTGCTCGGGGGCGCACTCGGGCTCAACGGCATCCCGGCCTACACCACGGTTTTCTGGGTCCTCGCGTTCGTGGCGGTCACGGTGTTCGTCGTCACCTGCCTCGTGCATTCGACCTATGGCCGCGGTTTCCTCGCGACGCACGATGACGAGATCGCCGCCGAATCCATCGGGCTGAACACCACGCGTTACAAGATCGTCGCGTTTGTCATCGGCGCATTCTTCGCCGGTATCGCCGGCGGGCTCTACGGGCATTTCAAGATGACCATCACGCCCACGGGTTTCGATTTCACGAAGAGCGTCGAGATCGTCGTCATGGTCATCCTCGGGGGCATGGGCAACACCGTCGGGGTCATCCTAGCGGCGATCCTGCTCACGCTCCTGCCCGAGCTGCTGCGCCCCGTGGCCGAATACCGCATGGTGATCTACTCCTTGCTCCTGATCATGCTGATGCTGGTGCGCCCGGAGGGACTGTTTAACTTCAAGGTTGGCAAGATCAGGCTTTAGCCCCTCGCCGTTCCCGTCCCCATGCCGGCGCCACTCCTCCAGCTGGAAAAAGTCACCCTCCGCTTTGGCGGCCTCACCGCGGTCAACGCAGTGGACCTCGCCATCGGCGAAAACGAGCTGGTCGGCCTCATCGGGCCGAATGGCGCGGGCAAGACCACCGTGTTCAATCTCACCACCGGCGTCTATCCGCCCAGCGACGGCCGGATCTCGTTCAATGGCCGCCCGCTCGCCGGCCTGCGCATCAATGAGATCGCGGCCCTCGGCATCGCCCGCACGTTTCAAAACATCCGCCTGTTCGGCCGGCTGTCGGTTTTCGACAACGTGCGCGCCGCCTGCAACCTCCACCGGGCGACCAGCCCCATCCAGTCGCTCATCCGCCTGCGGGCGTTCCGGGAGGACGAGGCCGCTTGTGCCCGCCGGGTCGACGAGCTGCTCGATATATTCAATCTGGGTCGGTTCCGCGATGCACCGGCCAAGAGCCTGCCCTACGGGGAACAGCGCCGGCTCGAGATTGTCCGCTGCCTCGCCACCCGGCCGAGGTTGCTGCTCCTCGACGAACCGGCCGCGGGCATGAACCCGGTGGAAAAACTCGAACTCGTCCGGCTCATCCAGCAGATCCAGGGGCAGTTCGGCCTTTCGATCCTGCTGGTGGAGCACTCGATGAAGGTCGTGATGAGCGTCTGCCAGCGGATCGCCGTGCTCGACTACGGGGTCAAGATCGCCGAGGGCGCCCCCGCCGAGATCCAGCGCGACCCGAAGGTCATCGAGGCCTACCTCGGCGAGGACCACCAGAAGTCGCTTTCGCACCATTGAAGGCCCCACTTACGACTTATGATTTATGATTTGCGAATGATGAAAGCCGCAACTCCTGGCATCGGGGCATCCAAATCGTAACTCGCAATTCGAAAATCAAGATGCTTTCGGTCTCCGACCTCTCCGTCTCCTATGGCGCCATCGCCGCGCTGGACGGCATCTCGTTCAACGTCGCCCAAGGCTCCATCGTCACCTTGATCGGGGGCAACGGCGCGGGCAAGACGACCTCGCTCCGCGCCATCTCCGGCCTGTTGCGCGCCAGAAGCGGCGCCGTGAAGTTCATGGGCGAGGACATCTCCGCGCTCCCGGCCCACCAGATCGTCGCCCGCGGACTCTGCCATGTCCCCGAGGGCCGGATGATCTTCTCGAACCTCTCCGTCGGGGAGAACCTCGCCATGGGGGCCTACCTCCAGGAGGATCGCGCCCGGAACGCGCGCAATCGCGAGTATGTCTTCAGCATCTTCCCGCGGCTCAAGGAGCGCCTGTGGCAGACCGGCGGCACCCTCTCCGGCGGCGAGCAGCAGATGCTCGCCATCGGCCGCGCCCTCATGGGCCAGCCGAAGTTCCTCATGCTCGACGAGCCGTCGCTCGGCATCGCCCCTCGCCTGATCAGCACGATCTTCGAGAAGATCGTCGAGATCAACCGGGACCACGGCATCACCATCCTGCTCGTCGAGCAGAACGCCAGGCTCGCGCTCGAGGTGAGCAGCTACGGCTACGTGCTCGAGACCGGCCGCGTCGTCCTCGAGGGCCCAAGCCATGACCTCCGCGCCAACCCGCGGCTCAAGGCCACCTACCTCGGCGGCTGAGCTTGGGGACGCGACGTCCCCGTCGCGTTCCAACCCCATCCCTCCGACCTCGGCTCTTCCTCGGATCGCCTCCTGTAAAATTCCGACCCTTTGCACAGGAGACAAATCGAGGCCGATCAAACTTCGAGCCTTGCGGTGGTCATGATGAAAAACGGCAAGACTGTGGGGGTATAACTGCGGCATTGCCGTCCGTCCGCGTCTGTCTTGCGATGAAATCTTACCCCATGAAATCCCCGCGTCTTCTCTTCTCCGC
>Ga0265319_1001812_pt1 | contig 12194 bp, 16 predicted proteins | sample 4824metaG_FD_192443 | JGI IMG/M metagenome (GOLD analysis project Ga0265319, IMG submission 192443) | Rhizosphere microbial communities from Carex aquatilis grown in University of Washington, Seatle, WA, United States - 4-8-24 metaG | ecosystem: Host-associated > Plants > Roots > Rhizosphere >...
AGGCGTTCGTCCAGGTTTTTCAGCAAGGAGGAGCCGCCGGCCAAAATAATGCCTCGGTCCACGATGTCCGCCGCCAATTCCGGGGGCGTTCTTTCCAAAACCATCTTGATCGCCTCGATAATAGGAAGCAACGGCTCTTCCAAGGCGCCCCGGACTTCCTCGCTGGTCAGCTCGATGGTTTTCGGGAGTCCCGTGACCAAGTCGCGTCCCTTAATCTGCATGCGAAGCTCCTGCTCCAGGGGGAAGGCGGACCCGATTTGGATCTTGATATCCTCGGCCGTTCTCTCGCCGATCAGGATGTTGTAGGTTTTCTTGATGTAGTTGATGACCGCCAGGTCCAGCTCGTCCCCCGCCGTGCGGATGGATTTCCCGTAAACGATGTCGCCCAGGGAGATAACCGCGACTTCCGTGGTGCCTCCGCCGATGTCCACGATCATGTTGCCCTGAGGCTCGGCGATGGGCATCCCCGCCCCGATGGCCGCGGCCATGGGTTCCTCGACCAGGTAAACCTCGCGGGCTCCCGCCTGTTCCGCCGAGTCCCGGACCGCCCTTTTTTCAACTTCCGTGCAGCCCGAGGGAATCGCCACCACGATGCGGGGGCGGATCAGGGACCTGCGGTTATGGACCTTGGAGATAAAGTAGCGGAGCATGCGTTCGGTCACCTCGAAGTCGGCGATGACGCCGTCCTTCATGGGGCGGATGGCGACGATGGAACCGGGGGTCCTTCCCAGCATCAGCTTCGCGTCGTTGCCCACCGCCAAGATTTGGTTGGTGGCCTTATGAACGACGACCAGGGACGGTTCTTGAAGCACGATCCCCCTGCCCTTGACGTAAACAAGAGTTGTCGCGGTTCCAAGATCAATGGCGACGTCGCTGGAAAAAAGGCCCAATAAAAAATTAAGCAATCCCCACTCCTTCTCGCCGGCCCCCTCAATGGCGGGGCCGAAGATGAAACGCTAAAGTCCGGTTAAACCCTCATAAAAAAAAGAACCCCGGTTGAAAAACCAGGGAAATGAAAAAGGCGAAAACCCCATGAAATCAAGGTTTGCAGTGTAACACAGAGCTTTTGAGAGTCCAAACTTTTTCAATTAAAGGGGTTTGGGGGAAGGCTTCGAAAATAAAAGGAATAATTCCACCGCCCTACAAAGGCGCGAAGGGCTTAAAGCTTTTTTTCCGTAGTGGGGGGGGTCGGGGGTTTCATGTCCATATTCTTGGACTTTACCCTCAAAATCTTCTCAAACAACTTCAAATACTCTTTCTTCAGGTCCACCGTCGAGTAGTTCCGGAAACTGGCCTCATCGTACTTCTCACCCAGGTATTCCTTGCTCTGGCGGATGAAAGTGAGGATCGCCCCGATGTTCTCGTCCGACTCCATGGTGATGGGCGTCTCAATATTGACCCTTTGGAGGATTCCCTCCCGGTAGCGGCCGATCTGGTCCTCGGTGGGGTTGACGATGCCTGAAACTTTTCCGGTGAAGTTCTCAATGAAGAAGAGGACTTCCACTTCCTTGCCGTAAAGCTCGGAAATAGTCGTGAGGGGCTGGGATCCGGATTTCACGGCTAATTCACCGCCGCATTCGGAACAAAATTTAGCCTTAATATCGTTTTTGGCGCCGCAATGACCGCATTTCATGTAAGGCAATTCTCCCCGAGATAAGTGTGGGTAACTATACCATGCTAAACCTTTGATTCAAGGCCTATTCCCCTGATTTTTGGGGCTTTTCATGAATAGTCTAACGGTTGTTCCCTCCATACCTTGAGGCAATTTGAAGGGGTTCTTTGACAAAATTCAGAGATTTGAAAAGAGAGTGCCCAGTTCGACATTTCTTTTTCCACTACACCTCCCCAGAATGGACAATCCGTTTTACCAAATAATGATGTTTTATCATAAATAAAAAAGGCTCGGCTGGGGAGCCGGGCCTTTTTTATTTGATCACTTTTTAAAACAAACCGTTTCGGCACCTTCGAAATAATATTTTTTATTGGCTCAATTGGATGACACCGCAAGCAATCCTCGCGCCCGCATTCCCGGTGGGCTGGGTCTTTTCATCGTCCAATTTCTCATGGACAATGATAGCCCTGTCCACGATGGTATTTTCGCCCGACAACCGGATGATCTTATCCTTGAATTTAAATTTCGCTTCCCCGGTGGAGTCGGCGGAGATATTGCCGAGATCGCCCATATGGCTTTTCGCGCTGTTGGGAGGGCCATGTTCTTGTTTTGAGGGATTGAAATGCCCCCCTGCCGAAGTAGCATCTGGTGCTGAGCAATCACCTTTATCATGGATATGAAAACCATGCTTTCCCGGGGTTAATCCCGTGACATCGCCTTCCACCAGAACATAATGCTTCATTTGAGTGAACTTCACCCAACCGGCAACCTTGCTTCCCGAAGCCGGCGACAAAGTGCACATCGCCGACGATGGAGCCGCCGCCACGACGGGCGTAGATACCGTTGCGTCGGTAGCGACGGTTATTGGCGCCACGGCCATATCCTTCGCGCCGACAACCCCGACTGAAAAAACCAGCAGCAAAGACAAAACTATTTTCTTCATTTGAACTTTACCTCCTTGAATTTTTGCACAAATGACAAGCCCGGGATCGGCCGGATCAAAGGGTGGTGTTGAAAACCCCAAGAACTTCCTGGCTATGGCCCTCCGGGTTGACCGTCGCGAAATACTTCTTGATCTTTCCTTCCTTGTCGATCACCGCGGTCACCCGGCGGCTCATGTTTTTTTCCGGGTTGAAGGCATCATAGGCCTTGGAAACCGCGCCGTCCGGATCGGTTAAAAGCGGGAAGTTTAAATTGAACTTTTTGCTGAAGGCATCGTGGCTTTCCAGGTTATCTGTGGAAATGCCCAGGACCACCGCGTCTTTGGCCAATAGCTTGGAAATGTCGTCCCGAAAATTGCAGGCTTCCTTGGTACAACCCGGCGTGTCGTCTTTGGGATAAAAATAAACAATGACGTTTTTCTTGCCCTTGAAACTGGAAAGTTCGACGGTGCTGCCATCAACCGCTTTTAACTTGAACTCCGGGGCCTGGTTTCCTGCTTGAAGCGGCATAAGACTCTCCTCGTTTGATTTGATAGGCCACATTAGAGGAAGGTGGAGATAAGAATCAAGATTCTTGAACCGATTATGACCAAATGCCCTGTGCACTATAAAATGACGATCTGCTAATTTTAAAAATCCAGCCCTGAGGATTTTTTTCTTATTTTCACGACCCATCTAACAGCGGGAAATATCGAAAAAGATATTCCGCGAAAATCAATATGAGAATAAGGTCTATCGTTTTGATCTTTCAAGCGGTTATTCGGGGCAATTTAATTTTTTTCCCTTGGGTCGATACGGCTCGGTTCTTGCTTTATTCACATAAAGACATTCAATCAAAAATCAAAATCTGGTTGTTAAAAGGAGCCGTTATGCCGAAGTTTGAATTGCCTAAATTGCCTTACGCCAAGGATGCCTTGGCGCCGTTCATTAGTGCCGAGACTCTCGAATATCACTATGGGAAGCACCATCAGGCTTATGTGGATAACCTGAACAAGCTGGTGACAGGCACGGGAAACGAGACTTTGGAACTTGAGGCCATCATTAAGAAGTCAACCGGCCCTCTTTTCAACAACGCGGCCCAACACTGGAACCATTCCTTCTATTGGAAAAGTCTCTCCCCCGAGAAGAACCAGTCGCCCTTTGGAACCTTGTCCGAAGCCATCGACAAAAACTTCGGGTCCCGCGTCGAATTTGAGAAGAAATTCACCGCCGCCGCGATCGGGGAATTCGGTTCCGGCTGGGCGTGGCTTTCTCTGAACCCCGCTGATAAAAGCCTGGTGATTGAAATAACCGCTAACGCCGCCACGCCCTTAACCATCGGGCACAAACCCCTTTTCACTTGTGACGTCTGGGAGCACGCCTATTACATCGACTACCGCAACGCCCGGGTCAAATACATTGAAGCTTTCTGGAAAGTTCTCAACTGGCATTTCGCGGAAAAGAATTTCAAGGAAAATTTAATCCCGGAAGTTATAAGTCACCGCTAAAAAAAGTTCGGAAAAAACCGTTCAAGCCCAAATCGCCACCACCCCAGAAATTCGTGTCAAAATTAAATTAAAGGAGTTTGAAATGCTTGATTATAAAAATTATCTAGAATCATTTTCCCGCCTTAAAAAAGGGCCTAAACCGGTCAATAAAAACATTACAGAAGCCGGTCAATCCTCCGGGACAAACCAGAAAAGCGATATCGAAAAAGAAGCATCGCCCAACTTATTTGAGGATCATATTAGGAGTGAGAAAAAAGAGGGCGCTTAAGATCAACATTCTGGCTTTCTTCGAGGGTAAATTTTCAATAAATCATCCGGTATTACCTTTGAACCTTCCGCGTTGGGTATTCCAATTGGTATTTTTCTTTGTCCAACGCGGGTCCCCGTCGTGGACCAACACTGCAAATCATTCCCCTTCAAAAATAGACCCTTTTCGTTTTTGAACGTATATTTCGACAACGTATTTCACCAAAAGGGAAATGATAAAGGCCATTAACATTGCGATACCCAGAGGTTCGATGGGTTTAATTATTCCGCCCAAAAGAATACCTGGGCCTATCACTAGGTCCATTAAGAAACAAAAAATAAAAACCGAATAAAAACAAACATAAAACAACCTATTGTTGTGCTTAAAAGATATGCGCATGTTCGTCCAATAGTTTTCTCTTATCCAAACTTAACTTTCTCCAGCCTTGTCCACTCTGGGTCCCCACCGTGGACAATAATTTCACCCGATTTTACCCCTTTTGAAACACACATGGGTGGCGTTCTTGTCCGTGACGAAAGTAATTTTTAAGCGAATGGAAAATTTGAAATGGAAGATCTTCGAATTATGTCGGCGTGGGGGTGACGGTGTAGGTCTTGGTAGAGGTGGGGCTGGGAGTGGAAGTCAACCAGGTTCCCGTGGGAGTGTTGGTCGGGGTAGGAGTATAGGTGTTGGTGGGGGTAGGGGTCGGGGTAGGAAAGGGACAGCCGTTCGCGTAAATATTGAAGAACCATCCATCAGAAGGAGGATAGAAAACACCTCCAGAAAAGCTAGTTGGCGGATTGTTGGAAGTCACCCCAAGCTGAAGGGCGTTAGGATAGCCGTTTGGCAAATACCCTGTAGCCTGCACCGTTCCGGAATCAAGGACGACGCCAAGCCAATAGGAGGTCCCGGCGGAAACCGGCACCGATGGAAAGACCGCTTTGGTGACCCATCCTGGCGCGTAAATGGTTTGGGGTCCGGATTGGGCCAACAGGACGGTAGGGGCGGTCACCGACGCGTTGTCAGCGTAAATCACCAGGTTATAGACCGCGCTGTAACTATTGATGTTAGCCGTCAAATTAACCACCGTGGTGTTGATGGCTGGCGAATCCCGGAACAAAAGCAACTCGTTGGGACCCAGGATGTTAGTTCCGGGCACGGTTCCTCCATATCCCATTACGGGGCCTCCCACACAAGCTGTCGCTGTGGCGTTGGGAGTAGGGCTGTTGGTCGGGGTGTAAGTAATAGTGGGCGTGTAGGTAATAGTCAGGGTCGGGGTATACCAGGTTCCGGTAGGAGTGGAAGTGGAAGTATAGGTGTAGGTCATCGTCATCGTAAAAGTTCTGGAAGGGAGGGCTGTCGCGGTGGGGGCGGGGGTATTGGTGTTAGCAGGCGTGGGTGTTCGGATGGGGGTATTTGTCCAAATGGGAGTGAAAGGTGTTGGGCTATTGGTGGGTGAATTCGTTGGGGTGTTAGTAGGGGTCTGTGTCGTCGTATTGGTGTTCGTCAAATTTGGGGATGGACTGATGGTAAAGGTCTGATTCTGCGTGGGTGATCCAGTAATGATGGGCGTGGATGTAGGTGAACCCGGGGCCAAAGCGGGAGTTGAAGTGACAGTCAAGGTGTCGGTGGGAACAATCCCAGGGGCGGTTGGCGTTACGGTAAAGGACTTGGAACAGCCGGTTATTGTCCCGTTGAGGGCCAGGATAAAAAGAAAAATAATCCGTATGTGAAATTTTATATCCATGCCCGTCTATTCTCCGGCCAGGAAGACTGAGGCTTTATGATCTACCTTCTAGACGGGTTCAGGCCCTTTTAATCCCAAAAATCTTTAACTGGGGCAGTTTCAATAGCCCAAATTGAGGTATTTGGTTGTCCACGGCGGGTCCCCACCGTGGACAAGCCGTTCAATTTTAACATCAATCTATCCAAGGGAAACGCCCACAATTCGGCCGATAACGGCGGTTACGGTCATCGCAAGGGCGCCTCCTAGGGTAACCCGTAATGAAGCGCGCCCGATCGCCGCTCCGCCAAGACGGCCTCCAAGTGCTCCGAGAGCCGCGAGACTCGCTAGCGAGAGCGCTGCGATCATTGGGATTTCCAGGACGGCGGGTGAGACCAGGAGTGCGAGGATAGGAATCATTGCGAAAGTCGCAAAGCTTACGGCGGATACCCACGCCGCTTGGATCGGGCGGGCGATGGATGTTTTTTTAATGCCAAGCTCATCAAGCATGTGCGCGCCGAGCCGGTCATGCGCGCTAAGTTGTTTCGCAACTTTCATCGCCAGGTCCTTTTGGATTCCGCGTTTTATATAGATCATCGCGAGCTCCCTCAGCTCCGATTCCGGCTGGCTCCTAAGCTCTTTTTTTTCAAGTTGAATGTCCGCCCGCTCGGCGTCGCGTTGGGAGCTGACCGAAACATATTCCCCGACAGCCATCGACATCGCGCCAGCGACAAGTCCGGCCACGCCGGCGACAAGGATGGCCTCTTTTGGGGCTGCGGATGCAGCGACACCGATCATCAAACTTGCCGTCGATACAATCGCGTCATCGGACCCCAGAACCGCAGCGCGCAGCCATCCGACACGCCCGCTTCGGTGTGTTTCCATTTGGCTCGTTCGGGTAATTTGTTTATTCTTCATCCGAGTCTATTCCCCTTGTTCACGACGGGTCCCCCTCGTGGACGATCAAATCTATTCAAATTCAACGATTCATCCTTTAATTAGGATTTTGCCTTAACCCTGAAGGCGGGGTTGTCCAAACGGCCAGAGCATCACCTTTAAAGACTTTTCCTTTTTCCTCACCGGATTCATTGATGGGGCCCGGGGTGACTACGGTTATTCCCGAATTGAAGGGTGCCTGGTGATATCCAAAATCATTGTCCGGTTGCAATCCCGTCAAAATTTTCGTTTTCCCACTTCCCTCAGGGATTATGTCTAAAACAATGACGGCGTTTGCTCCCAGTTCACCGGCCTTTTTTTTAAATTCGTCGATCAGGATCTCTTTTGGTAACCAATCGGAATTCCAGCTTGATTTCAACCGGGCCAAAGGAACGTAATGTTTTGGGGCATATTTTTCTGAAACATAGACGATAATTTGATCCACGGGAACCGCCTTATAAGTCCTTGAGGCGGTATTTAGGTTCTCAACTTCCACTTCGGGGATCAAACCTTTTCTCCAATATTGGCTGCATCCCCAACTCAAAAGGAAAAAACTTGCCAAGAGGGTCAAAAGGAGGGACGCCCTTCCCCCTAAGGCCAAAGTCTTTGAAATAAGGTGTCTTAGCTTGAACATTTTTTCAATTAAATCCCAATTCCTGAATCCTCATTTTTCATGATATTTTGTTTCTTTTTATCCGAAGATCTATCCCCCTCCAAGGACTTTCGAATCGCGGCTAAGTGTTCCTCGATTTTGTCCAGTTTCCAATACCAAAGCAGGAGGCTCCGGCAAATAAAGAAGATCAAAACCATTACCCCGAGGGCTATCAACATTCCCGCCAATCCACCAAAAGGTTCCATAACTACTCCTTACTTTTATCTTTTTTCACTCTTCCAAAGGTTTACTTGAATCCCCTTATTATAGCTTCCGATCTTATGATTGCCCTCAAGGTTTGAATACCGAATGAAATTTTGGAGTCTTGAACATAGGACTTCGGGTTATCCGTGGCAAAATGGTCGTAGTCCTCCAAAGCATTTACAAGGTTTTAAAGTCTCCGGGTTTTTCCATAAATCCCTGTAGTTCTATGGTTAATGAGCGAAAACTTTTTTCTTTTTATATTGTCCGAACCTGATCCCTATTGTCGACAATCAGAAATATCATTTTGCCCCAAAACCCAAGCACCCCCTCTCCCGCGGGAATGCCAAAGGAATCCTAGATGGCCGCCCATCTTTCGTACTAAAACGTCCAACTCCCTCGATGTTACGGTTTATGGCTCCGGGACCCCGCCGATTAAAATTGATTTCTGCACAATACTTGGCATTACTTAATTTTTAAAAAAGGCCCAACCAAAAACGATACAACCCGCCGGGATCTCCAACAACAGAAGAGGATGATGAATCCTCACTTTTTCGTTGAAAGCCCCGGTCCCTCGTTATAACTTCTCCTCATGTTCAACCAAAGGGGAAGGAAATTAAGCTCAAAAGGACAGGCCTCCGCCGAATATCTTTTGACCTTGGCGGCCGTCTTCATCGCTTTTGCCGGCGTTCCCTTCCTCTTCACAAACCAGGTCAACCGCTACCTTTCGTTTCTATTCGACTTGATCACTCTTCCGTTTTGACCGGAAAATAAAAAAAAGGAGACATGAAATGCGAAAACTAAATCAAAAGGGACAAGGCATGACCGAATATATCCTCATCGTCGCCTTGATCGCCATCGCGGTCATCGGAGCGGTGAAGTATTTCGGACACTCCACCAGGGACAGCTTCACCTCAGCGGCCGACGCCGTGAGCGGTGCCGTCAAGAGCGGCATCTCGGACAGCAAAAAATAACCTTTGACATGGGAAAAAGAATAACCGCGAAAGGGCAAGCGGCGGTCGAGTTTTCGCTGTCGGCCCCCATTCTTCTCTTGTTCTTCTTTTGCCTCATTCAGGCGGCTTATACGGCCTATGTTTCGTTAGCGGTTCAGCGGGCCGCTTTGGCCGTCGCCCGCAAATCGGCGCTAAGCCCCCTCGAAAGTTCAACCGCCTTCAAAACCCAATTGGCCTTGTCGCTATTACCCATCGTCCGATTAAATCCCCAAACGCTTCCCTCCATCCTTCAAGCCGAATACCATTCCTCACTTTCAAGCGATCAAAAAAAAATAACCGCGACCATCCGCTACCCGATGCCGATTTGGATTCCTGTCGTTCGGGAAATATTCGGGGAACCCCTTTCCACAGCCCCCCCGGAATCCCAATCCCCCGAATCCCATATTTTAAAAAACATAATTTCCCTATTGAATTGGCCGGAATTGAACAAACCTCTCCAAAGCGCGAGCTTTCCGGTTCGGTGGGTCGTTTTCGAGGAAACCACTTTCAATGAATCCTACCGGGCAGGTCCATGAAAAATATCCCCAGTCTCATCCGAAAACCAGCTGGTCAGGTTTTATTGGCAACCTTGTTTTTTTGCTTCATTTTTGTGGTTCTATTCGTCGGACTGTATAAGGCTGGAACGGCCTATATCCTCAAGGAACGCTCCCGCAGAGCCGTCGATCTTACCGCCCTTTCCGCCGGCGCGGTCTACGCTAACGGCCTTCAGTTGGTCCGCGAGTCGAATGTTTTGCTGATGGCCGCCGCTTCTTTTGACGCATGGACGATTGGCAGCGCCATCAGCGCCGCGGCCCTCGCTCCCCCACCCTTGGATATCGCCGGAATCATCGCGGCAGCCAAAACCGCCGATCCCCACTCTCGGGACGGCATCCAGAAGGCCCAATCTCTTTTTTTCGGGATCGACCTTCCAAGCGGGCCCTACCCGGCCCTCCTTTACGCGCAAACGGCCTCGACGGCGGGGGAAAACAGCCTAAGCCTGCCGCCCCTGCTCGCCTACAACCACGAAACAGCGACCGCTGAAAACGTGATGATTCCGAATATGGCCCTGCGATTTCGGTACGCCTCCGAACTCCTTCCCGACTCCCCCACCGCCTCCTACTCCCTGACCCATGATGGTGTTACGAGTTATTTCACGTCTGACGAAGTGGAACCAGCGGACAATCCCAGGAACAAATCCCAAATGAGGGTCCGCAGGGATTCCCCTTCGCCTTATTCGGGTTGGTGGGTGCGCAGGGAAAAAATCGGCGCGAACGGCGAGGGACAGAACTTTTTGTCCCATATCGCGCCTCTCTCGGTCCTCAAGATGTTAAGGGGTTATCTGTCGAAATTTAAATTGGATGTGACAGACCGAGACGATCCGCCTTGCCATACCGTGGCCCTATTGGGCTCCCTTCCAGGAAAATTAAACGGCCAGTACAAGCTTTTTTACCAACTCGGGGAGTCCCGGGTGGACGCGGACGGCCTGGCGGCATGGGACCTGACACACCCCATCTCCGCGCACTTAGAGGCGGTGGATCTTGGGGATTTTCCAATCCTGAAAACAGCCCTTCGGCGGTTTAATGATCTACCCGGGCTGGATCAAATATTAAAATCTTCGGAAATACTGAAGGGCTTATGAAACCCTTGGCAAAAACCATCAACGCGAAGGGTCAAGCCGTGGCGGAATTGGCCCTCTGCATTCCCCTGTTATTTTTTTTCGCCGCGGGCCTCATCCAATTTACGATTATTTTTTTATCTTACGTTCAATTTGAACACGCCTGCGGCGAGGCCGCCCGCCAATACGCCGCTGGCATCGTCGAGAAAAACGCGATCGAACCCTGCCTTTTGGACAATTTGGGTTATTTCCGGCGTTTTTTTGACCCATCTTCCCTGAAAGCCCAACTCCAGAAGCCCCTTTCACCTGCCGCGAATGTCCTGGAAAACACCAAGCGGTTTATCGGCGCGATTCCACTCACCCTTAATTACGACGGGGCGGAATGGAAGGTGGTCATTCGGTGTACTCCTCCGTTTTTCTTCGGTCCACTATTTCCAAAAGGAATCCCTTTTGAAACCACTTTTCAGGTTTATCGGTACCCCCCATGAACCACTTCCTTCGATTTAAATGGTTTTACCTTACACTAGGATTCTGGTGTCTTCTTTCGACCTTCAGCGGATGGGCCTTGATCTATTCGCCGTTTCATTTGAACCCAAAGCCCCTTTCAGAATTTGCGGTCCAGGTAAACGGAATGACGGCCCGAAATCGCCTGCGGTTCCTTTCCGGTTCCGTCAGGGACTCCTTGGATAGCATTACGGACGATTGGAAGAATGAAGGTTGGGTTTGCTCAACCGGCAGCCTCAACTTGGCGCCCATCCTCCTGAATGCCCCGGCCGATTTTACCGACTCGCTTTCATCTCTCGCCCAATTGAGGATTTTCAAACGAAAAGGTGAGCTGCGGTTATTAGGTCTATTAGCCGTTCCGGCCGAGGGAAAAACGTTCCTCTGGACAGTCGAAATAAACCAAGCTACCGCCCTTTCCTTCAAACCAACAGAAATCGTTTTTCCATTGGTGCCTCCAACAGAGGCTGTAAACGTTTTTTGGGTGAAGTCCGCGCGCGCAGAATTCCTAAGCTGGTCAATGCCGGGGAGAAAAGCTTCCACCAAATATTTCGAAAACCATTGCGCTTCCCAAGGTTTTATCGAAAGGCTCCTTTCCCATCAAACCGGCGAGGATTTATTCCTCATTCAAAAGGGTTCCACAAAGTTAACCGCCATCGCCCAAAACGATAAGAATAATTATGCAGTATTTTTGACTCATTAACTTTTAACATTGCCCATTTTTTAAGACTTAATTAAAATGCGCCGATTTCCAAAAACCGAAAAGTTCCCGGCAGTCCGATCAAGGTTCGTCGAGAAGAAACCATGAAAAACAAAAATTCGATCATCGCCTTAGTGGCAGGCTTATTATCAGGAGGGCTGGCCTTTTTCCTGCTCTACCAAAAGGCCGCCGAAATCGAGAATAAAACTACCCCCGTTAAGGTTCTTATCGCCACGCGTTACATTCCTCCGGGAAATTTTCTGCAACCCGGCATGGCCGAGCAAAAAACGGTCCCGGAAGCCTTTGTCAGTCCCAGCGCGATCCATGACACCCGCGAAGTCGAGGGCCTGTTAAACCAGGTGCCGATTTCCGCCGGGGAACAAATCTTGTCCAATAAATTCACTCCCGGCGACAATTCCCTATCCCAAACCCTTTCCCCCGGTTATCGGGCCTATACCATTGAAGTAAGCGAGTCCAGCGGCGTCGGAAACCTTTTGCGCCCAGGGAACCGGGTCGACCTTTTGATAAGAACCGAATCCAACCGAAAAGAAACAACGGCATTTGCCTTCCAGGACCTTCAAGTGCTG
>Ga0265319_1001814_pt1 | contig 12186 bp, 8 predicted proteins | sample 4824metaG_FD_192443 | JGI IMG/M metagenome (GOLD analysis project Ga0265319, IMG submission 192443) | Rhizosphere microbial communities from Carex aquatilis grown in University of Washington, Seatle, WA, United States - 4-8-24 metaG | ecosystem: Host-associated > Plants > Roots > Rhizosphere >...
TCGACGCCCTCGAGATTGAGGCCGACCTCCGTCGTCAGCCGCTGGACGATCCGCAGCCGCTCGACGTCGGCCTCCGAGTAGAGGCGTGTGCCGCCCGGCGTGCGCTTCGGCCGCACGAGACCCTTCGCCTCGTACGTGCGCAGCGTCTGCGGGTGCATGTTCGCGAGCTCCGCGGCGACGCTGATCATGTACATCGGGCGGTCGTTCATCAGCGCGCACCTCCGCGCAGCCATCGCCTCGCGACAGCGAAGTCCCAAGCAGTTGCGGCAACACCGAGTGAGCCGCAGGTGTACGCGAGATCGTTCGAAAACGACGCGCTCGCCGCGAGCGCAACGAGCCACGCCACGACAGCAACGGCACAGAGGACCGCGAACTTCCCGCGCATCTAGCCGCCCACCTTCTTGAGCTGCTCGAGCAGCTCGCGCTCCTGCTTGTTCATCCGCTTCGGCACCTGGATGCGGACGCGTGCGAGCACGTCGCCCTTACCGGAGCCGTTCAGGCGCGGCGCGCCGCGGCCCTTGATGCGCAGGAGCTTGCCGTCTTCGGAGCCGGCAGGGATCTTCAATGAGACCGGGCCGTCGGGTGTCGGCACCTCGACCTTGTCGCCGAGCGCGGCGCTCGAGTACGGCACCGGCACCTCGACGATCAGGTCGTCGCCGCGCCGCTCGTACGTGGGCGAGTCGGCGACGTGCGTGACGACGATCAGGTCGCCTGCGGGCCCGCCGTGCTCGCCGGCCTCGCCCTTGCCCTTCAGGCGGATGCGCGTGCCGTCCTTGACGCCGGGCTTGATCTTCACGGTGTATGTCTTGAGCCGGCGCTCGCGCCCCGAGCCGTGGCAGTTCTTGCACGGCTGCTCGATCACGGTGCCGTTGCCGCGGCAGCGCGGGCACGGCTGCGAGAGGGCGAAGAGCCCCTGGCTCTCGGCCTTCACACCGCGCCCGTTGCACTCCGGGCAGATGACGGGCGCCGTCCCCGGCTGCGCGCCGGTGCCGCCGCACTCGCGGCAGGCGACCGTCAGCTCGACGGGGATCTTCGCGTCGAAACCCTTGAGCGAGTCCTCGAACGAGAGGTGCACGACCGCCTCGACGTCGTTGCCGCGCAGCGGCTGGCGGCGCTGGGCTCCCGAGCTACCGCCGGCGCGTCCACCGAAGATGCCGCCGAACAGGTCGCCGAGGTCGATGTTGCCGAAGTCGACGTTGCCGAAGTCGACGTTCTGTCCTGCGGCGCCCGCGCGTCCGTTCTGCGAGCCGTAACGGTCGTACTGCTTGCGCTTCTCCGCATCCGATAGGACGTCGTAGGCGGTCTGCACTTCCTTGAATCGCTCTTCGGCATCCTTGTCGCCCGCGTTCTTGTCGGGATGGAACTCCCGGGCGAGCTTGCGGTACGACTTCTTGATCTCGTCCTGCGACGCGTTCTTCGCGACGCCGAGCGTGTCGTAGAGGGTCTTAGCCATCACTCCTGCTCAGGGGTGCGGCTGCGACGACGACTCGGGCGGGCCGCACGACGCGGTCGCCGAGCGCGTATCCCTTCTGCACGACGTCGATCACGGAGCCCTCCGCGGCGTCGGACGGCTGCGAGAGCAGCGCCTCGTGCACGTGCGGGTCGAACATGCCAGTGGCGTCGATCTCCCGGATGCCCTGCCGCGCGAGCAGATTCTCGAGCGACTGGTGGACGAGCCGGACGCCGTCTTCGAGCGCGGCCTCCTCGTGCTCCGTCGCCGCGACGAGCGCGCGCTCGAGATCGTCGAGGATCGGCAGCAGCTCCTGCACGAGCCGCTCGTTCGCGAGCGTGACGTACTCCTCGCGCTCGCGCGTCGCGCGCTTACGGAAGTTGTCGAAGTCGGCGGCCGTCCGCTTCCAGCGGTCGATCGCCTCGTCGCGTTCGGCGATGAGAGCGGCGACGGGATCGCCGCTCTCATCCACCGGTGTCGTGTCCTGAACCTGTGGCTCGTCCGTCATTACGACGTCTTCGCCTCCTCGTCCACGACCTCGTACTCGCCCTCCTCGACGACCTCGTCGTCAGGAGTTGTGGCACCGCTGCCGCCCGCGGATGCCTGCTGCTGCGCGGTCGCCTGCGCGTAGACCGCCTCGGCGAGCTTGTGCGAGGCCTCCTGGAGCGCCTCCGTCTTCGCGCGGATGTCCGCGATGTCGTCGCCCTCGAGCGCCTGGCGCAGCTCCATGATCCGGCCGTCGATCGTCGACGCGTCGGACTCCTCGAGCTTGTCACGGTGCTCCTTGAGCGAGCGCTCCGTCTGGTAGGCGAGCGTCTCTGCATTGTTCTTCGCGTCGACGGTCTCGCGGAGCGTGCGCGCCTCGTCGGCGTGCGTCTCCGCGTTGCGGATCATTTCCTGCACCTCGGTCTCGGAGAGACCGGAGCCGCCCTGGATCTGGATCTGCTGCACGTTGCCCGTGCCCATGTCCTTTGCCGAGACGTTGATGATCCCGTTCGCGTCGATGTCGAAGGTGACCTCGACCTGCGGCATGCCCCGCGGCGCCGGCGGGATGCCGACGAGCTGGAACTTGCCGAGGGTCTTGTTGTACGTCGCCATCTCCGACTCGCCCTGGAGCACATGCACCTCGACCGAGGGCTGGTTGTCCTCCGCGGTCGTGAACGTCTCCGACTTCTTGGTCGGAATGGTGGTGTTGCGCTCGATGAGCTTCGTCATGACTCCGCCCTTGGTCTCGATGCCGAGCGACAGCGGCGTGACGTCGAGCAGGAGGATGTCCTTGACCTCACCCTTGAGCACTCCGGCCTGAAGCGCGGCGCCGACGGCGACGACCTCGTCCGGGTTGACGCCCTTGTGCGGGTCCTTGCCGACGATCTGCTTGACCTTGTCCTGCACTGCAGGCATGCGGGTCATGCCGCCGACGAGCACGACGTGGTCGATCTTCGACGCGTCGAGGCCGGCGTCCTTGAGCGCCTGCTTCGTCGGGCCGACGGTGCGCTCGAGCAGGTCCGCCGTGATCTCCTCGAGCTTCGCCCGGGTGAGCTGGAGGTCGAGGTGCTTCGGTCCGTCCTGCGTCGCCGTGATGAACGGCAGGTTGATCTGCGTCGTCATCGTCGACGACAGCTCGATCTTCGCCTTCTCCGCCGCCTCGTACAGGCGCTGAAGCGCCATCTTGTCGGCCGAGAGGTCGATGCCCTGGTCCTTCTTGAACTCCGCGACCATCCAGTCGACGATCGTCTTGTCGAAGTTGTCGCCGCCGAGATGGTTGTCACCCGCGGTCGACTTGACCTCGAAGACGCCCTCGCCGAGGTCGAGCACCGACACGTCGAACGTGCCGCCGCCGAGGTCGAAGACGAGGATGGTCTGGTCGCCTTCCTTGTCGAGCCCGTACGCGAGCGAGGCCGCAGTCGGCTCGTTGATGATGCGCAGGACGTTGAGGCCGGCGATCTTGCCGGCGTCCTTCGTCGCCTCGCGCTGTGCGTTGTTGAAGTACGCCGGCACGGTGATCACCGCGTCGGTCACCGACTCGCCGAGATACGCCTCGGCGTCGGCCTTCAGCTTCTGCAGGATGATCGCGCTGATCTCCGGCGGGGCGTAGTCCTTGCCCTCCGCCTTCACGCGCACGTCCCCGCCCGGGCCCTCGAAGACCGCGTACGGGATCATGGTCATCTCCTCCGAGACCTCGGAGAACTTGCGCCCCATGAAGCGCTTGATCGAGAAGATGGTGTTCTCGGGGTTCGTGACCTGCTGCCGCCGCGCCGGGGCGCCGACGAGCCGCTGGCCGTCCTTCGTGAACCCGACGACGGACGGCGTCGTGCGGCCGCCTTCGGCGTTCGGGATGACCGTGGCCTCGCCGCCCTCGAGCACTGCCATGCACGAGTTCGTCGTCCCGAGGTCGATGCCTAGTGTCTTTGCCATGTTGTGTATGCCTCCTGGTGAGAAAATCTAAGCCGCAGCATAGCAGATTCTAAATAGGCCACGCGGCCTATTGACACAATCGCCGCAATGTGTGGAGCTACGCCGGGGGCAGTTCACATAACTGGGAGAGGGGATTCGGTCATGAAGAGGGCCTTGCTCGCGCTGGCGGCTGCCTGCGCGGGCCTACTCGTCCTGCTCGTCGGAGGCGCCGTCGCGGGCCTTCCAGGCGGCACACCGATCACGAGCTCGATCACGGCGCCGGCCGACGGCGCCACGCTGCCGGCGGCGCCGTTCGCCGTCACCGGCACGGCATCCGTCGGGGTCGGCGCGCCGGTCGCCGACACGACGCTGATCTACATCGTCGACGTCTCGGGGAGCACCACGACGCCGACGGGGAGCACGGGGCGCTGTCCACGGCAGAACGTCTACGACTCGACGGCGGACACGACGCTCGACTGTGAGTTGCTCGCCGTCCGCGACCTGAACCAGGCGGCGATCGCCACCGGCACGGTCGCGAAGATCGGCTTCATCGCCTTCGCAGGAACGGGCATCGACACGCTTGCGTCGATCAGTTCGGCCGCGGCGCTCGACCTGTCTCCGCTCGGCGGCGTCTCGACGCTGACCGCGCCGGACGCGAACGAGTTCACGCCGTCGCCGGGCATGACGACCGCGTTCCCGCCGGCGACGAACCTCGACTGGGTCGTGCAGTCGGCGTACCTCGGGGCATCGACGGGGCCGATCCCGATCGGCTGGCCGACCAGGGGCGCGCAGGACGGGTTCACGCTCTTCGGCCCGCACGACGTCGGGATTCAGACGAACTACTACGCGGCGCTCACGGCGCTGAAGAACCTCCTGCTCGCCACGACGACGACGAACAAGGTCGTAGCGTTCCTCTCGGACGGCGCGCCGAACCAGACCGTCCAGGGCCAGCCACTCGCGAGTGCGCTGTCGGCGCTTCCGAGCACGGGGCTGAAGATCTACACGTTCGCGGTCGGCTCGGTCGCGACGTGCGGCAACCCGTCGCCGACGCTCAACGGCTCGCTCGCGCAGATCTCAGCGCACTTCGGGACGACGTGCCAGGTCCTGCCGGATCCCTCCGACGCGGCGACCATCGTGCCGGCGGTCATCTCGTCACAGCTCACGTCGGTCGGGCTGACGGTCGACGGCGTCGCACAGCCCGGCGTCACGACGACGCCCTCGCTGCCGGTCACCGGACCGGGCTCGGCGTCCTTCACGAAGTCGCTGAACCTACCGGCGAGGTCGACGCCGTACGCGATCTGCGCCACTGCCTCGGGCAAGGACGGAGCCGGCAACGGCAGCTCCGACCCGAGTTGCATCCACGTGACGATCCAGGCTCCGCCGACGGTGACGCTCGACGGCGGCCCCGCAGGCGTAGGCCCGGTGCCGGAGGGCAGCGCGGCCTCGCTGACGGGCACGGTCTCGGGCGCCACGAGCACGAGCTGGAGCGTGTCCGGCGGAACCGGGCACTGCACGTTCGCCGACGCCACCGCGGTACCGACTTCCGTGACGTGCGACGACAACGGCTCGTACACCGTGACGCTCACGGCGTCCGACGGCGTGAACCCGCCGGTCGCGGCGTCCGAGCCGCTGACGGTCAACAACGTCGATCCGGTGCCGACGCTTGCGCTGTCGCCGGGCACGATCCCACTGCACGGCACGGTGCTCGCGCACACGACGATCGTCGACCCGGGCACGAACGACACGCAGACGTGCTCCAACGCGTGGGGCGACGGGACCCCGCCGACCCTCGGGTGCGACGACTCGCACGTCTACGACACCGCGGGTACGTACAGCGTGACCACGACGGTGACGGACGACGACGGCGGCATCGGCGTCTCGACGGCATCCGTGTTCGTCAACGCGCCGCCGACCGCGAACGTGATCGCCGCGTTCGGCAACGAGGGATCGCCGATCCCGCTGTTCGCAACGGCGAGCGACCCGGACCACGACCCGCTGAGCTATCACTGGGCAGCGACGCCCGCAGCGGGTGTCGACCCGGGCGCCTCCTGCTCGTTCAGCGACCCGAGTGCGCTCGCGCCGACGGTCACCTGCAACGACGACGGGAACTGGTCTCTCACGCTCACCGTGAGCGACAACGTCAACATCGACGTCGTCGCGACGACCACGCTCGCCGTGGCCAACGTCGCCCCGACCGCGACGCTCGCCGTGACACCGGGAACGATCCCGCTGCACGCAACGGCGTCGGCCCATACGACGATCGGCGACGCAGGCTCGAACGACACCCAAACCTGCTCGATCTCGTGGGGCGACGGCATCGTCACCCCAGGCTGCGACCAGAGCCACACGTACGACTTCGCAGGCCTGCAGAACGTGGTCGTCACGGTCACCGACGACGACGGCGGCAGCACGACGGCGAGCGCGACTCTGCTCGTGAACGCACCGCCCGTCGTGAGCGTCTCGAACGCCTCCGGCAACGAAGGCTCCGCGGTGCCGCTCTCCGCAACCGCAACCGACGTGAACGGCGACCCGCTGTCGTACCACTGGTCGGCGACCGCGGGCAGCGGCGTCGATGCGGGCGCCGCGTGTGCCTTCGGCAATGCGAATGCGCTCGCGACGACCATCACGTGCACCGACGACGGGACGTGGACGATCACGCTGACCGTCAGCGACAACGTCAACATCGACGTCGTCGCGACCGGCACGCTCACCGTGTCGAATGTGGCGCCGACGGCGACCCTCGCCGTCACGCCCGGCGCGATCCCGCTCCATGGATCGGTCTCGGCACACGCGACCGTCGCGGACGTCGGGTCGAACGACACCCAGACCTGCACGATCGCCTGGGGCGACGGAACGCCCACCACGACAGGGTGCGACGGGAGTCATACCTACGACGTCGTCGGCCCGAAGACGGTGACCGTCACGGTGACCGACGACGACGGCGGCAGCACGACGGCGACAGCGGCGGTGCTCGTGAACACACCGCCCACGGTGACCGTCGCGAACGCTGCCGGCACCGAGGGCTCGGCGATCGCGCTCTCCGCCACTGCGACCGATCCGAACAGCACCGACACGCTCACGTACGCGTGGACGGCCGCTCCGCTCGGCACGGTGGACGCAGGCGCAATCTGCGCGTTCAGCAATCCGGCCGCGCTCGGCTCGAGCATCACCTGCACCGACGACGGCGTCTGGACGGTCACGCTCACCGTCAGCGACGGTGTGAACACTGCCGTGGCGAGCACGGGCACGGTGACCGTCGCGAACGCGGCGCCGACACTCACCGTCTCGGGCCCGACGGCGGGAGCGAGCTCGCGGAACGTCACGTTCAACGGGATCGTCACCGACCCGGGGAGCAACGACACCCAGACGTGCCTGATCAACTGGGGCGACGGCACCACGAGCACGATCTCCGTGGCCGGCGGCTTCTGCAACGCGACGCACTCGTATGCCGCGTCGCTCTCCGGAGCCACCATCGACGCCTCGGCGACCGACGACGACGGCGGCGCGTCCGCGCACGTGACCCGTGTGCTGACGTTCAATCGCGCGCCGGTCTGCACCAACGTGCGTGCGATTCCGTCCGAGCTGTGGCCTCCGAACGGGGAGTTCCGGCTGGTGCTGCTCAGCGGCGCGACCGACCCGGACGGCGACCACATCACGTACAAGGTCGTCTCGATCACGCAGGACGAAGCGCTCGGCAAGTTCGACGACGAGCACCACTGGTACGACGACCACGACAACGACCGCTACAAGAAGACGCAGAAGCTCGTCCCCGACGCCGTGCGCGGCATCGGGCCGGTCTTCTTCCTCCGCGCGTGGCGTGATCCGCACGGCGACGGGCGCGTCTACACGATCGCCTTCACCGTGACCGACAGCAACGGCGCGTCGTGCTCCGGCACGACGACCGTGAGCGTCCGGCACGACGAGCACCACCCGGCCGTGAAGACACCGGGCGTGTCCGTCAACTCGTTCGGCAACTAGACAGGCAGTCGAGGGGGCCCGCGGTCAGCCGCGGGCCCCCTCGACGAAGCGCGTCGTCCAGCGAACGGGGGATCGAGGCGACACGGCTGCGCGCCGAGGAACGAGGGTGCGCTTGCGGCTCTTCTTCGTCATGCCTGTCCTCGGCCTCGCCTGCGCTGCCTCAGCCGCGGCCGCGGTGCTCCCGCTCGGCGACGGACACGTCGGCACCCAGCCGGCCCGCGGCTCCGTCGACGCATGCCCGATGCCCGCCCTCCCTGGCGGGCCAGGAGGGCCGGGTAGGCCAGGTGGGCCCGGCGGCGCTGCGCCTTCACCGCCGTGGATCGACGGCGCCACCTGGGACAGCGCGGCAAAGCCCGCCGCGCAGGGCTCGGTGCTGTGGCCCGCCGCGAGCTATTCGGCGACAGCGAGCGGCGCCAGCCGGGTGGTCCGGACGAACGACCTGCCGGTCGGCGCACCGACGGGCACCTTCCCGATCACGAGCGCCGATCCCGCCTCTCGCTACGACCGCAACCCGAACACGATCCGCGCCGTGCCGACGACGTTCACGCTGCCGCTGTCCCCGCGCATCGCGGCACGGCCGTCGTGCCTCGCGCTCGGACCGATCGGTGTGACCACGAACGGCGTCGAGGTCTTCGACGCGCTCGACGCGCAGAAGCGCGACGCCGTCGCGCACGAGGTGCAGGACGCATGCGGCGGCCATCCCGGCCCGAACGGCGCGTACCACTACCACGCGATCTCGCCGTGCGTGCTCGCGCAGACGCACGGCGCCTCGACACTCGTCGGTTACGCCCTCGACGGATTCGGCATCTATGTCGAGCGGGACGCGCAAGGAAGGCTGCTCGGGAACACTGCGCTCGACGAATGCCACGGGCGCACCTCGACCGTGCTCTGGAACGGAAAGACGACGAAGATCTACCACTACGACGCGACGGCCGAGTACCCCTACACGCTCGGCTGCTTCCGCGGCACGCCCGGCTCGATCGGCTAGCGGAACACGCCGATCAGCACGCCGCCGGCGACGACGAGCAGCGCGCCGGCGACGAGCCGGCGGCTGACGAGCTCGCGGTGCCGGATGAAGACGATCGAGAGGAAGACGCCCCAGAGCGACTCGGTCGCGACGAGCGGCGAGACGACGGTGACGCGGCCGCGGTAGTACGCCTCGAAGAGCGAGACGTACGAGAGCCCGAAGAGCACGCCGACGCCGAGGAACGGCAGGGCCTGCTGCAGCGTCGGGCGCGTACGCAGCCGCGGCACGAGCAACACGGCGAGCAGCAACGAACCGCCGAGCAGCGCGGCCGCCGCAGCGACTCCGGGCGGGACGACCGTGTCACGGGAGAGCCAGCGGACGATGTTGTCGCGCGCTGAGAAGAGAATCGTCGCCACGAACGCAAAGACGAGGCCGATGCGACGCACATGGTCGGGCCTCCCCCGCTCCCACGCGAGCTCCAGCCCGCCCGCGACGATCAGCACGGCGCCGACGATCAACGCGACGCTCACCGGCTCGCCGAGGAAGAGCAGTGCGATCGTCACCGAGATGAGCGGCGCCGCGCCGAGGACGACCGACGAGCGCGAGGCGCCCGCCTCGCGGATCGCGAGCGTGACGAGGATCTGTGCGGCGCCCGGCGAGATGAGCCCGGCGAGCATAAACGGCCACGCCGCCCCCGCGTGCACGCCGCGCGACGGCGCCTCGGCCGCGGCAGCGACGAGCCCGACGACGAGTCCGCCCGCGACCGTGCAGAGCGTTGCGAGGTCGGCGTCGGAGTGGCGTGAAAGCCCGATGCGCAGGCCGACGCTCATGCCGCCGAACAGAATCGCCGACAGGCACGCGAGCCCGATCGCCGTCAACGCAACGCCCGCGCGGCAGCCGCAAGCCAACGCGTGCGGATGAAGCCGGAGAACGGGCCGACCGCACGCCAGTACCGGCGGAACGCACGGCGCGAGCCGTCGTCCATCGCCGCGACGCGCGTCTCCGTGTAGAGGGTCGACCCGCCCGCGGCGGGAGTCGCCGAGACCTCGAGGAGCAGCCGCACCTGCCCGGAGCCGGCCTTGCCGAACGCGATGAGCCCGCTGCGCGGCGCCCACGGCCGGCCCGCGGCGCCGACGACGACGCAGTCCGGCTCCCGGACGAGCTCCGAGAAGCCCAGGGCACGGATCGCGCCGTAGACCGTCCCGCCCCGCGGGAGCCCGCGAAGCCTGAACAACGCGCGCACGAGCCCGTCGGGCGCGACGGGCGACGCGAGCGCGGCCGCGACCGCGTCGGCGGGCGATGCAGGGACGTAACGCTCGTGCCGCTCGACGACGTCGAAATCAGGCATCAGCTCGTCGAGGCGGGCCATGACGGAAGACGCTACTAGAGGCCACATACACTCCCGCGCATGGCCGCCGACACGCACGAGCCGCTCGCGGCCCAGCTCGCCGAGGACGCCGCCGAGCGCTTCCTCCGCTATGTCCGTTTCGACACTCAATCCGACGAGGACTCGGAGAGCTACCCGAGCACGGCGAAGCAGCTCGACCTGCTGCAGCACCTGCTCGGAGAGCTGCAAGCGCTCGGCCTCGCAGACGCAGCGATCGACGAGCACGGCTACGTCACGGCGACGCTGCCCGCGACGGTCGACCGTGAGGTGCCGACGATCGCGTTCTTCGCGCACGTGGACACGGCGCGCGAGTGCAGCGGCGCGAACGTCAAGCCGCAGCGCAGCCGCTACGAGGGCGGCGACATCGCGCTCGGCGACTCGGGGCAAGTCATCCGCCCGGCCGAGTCGCCCGAGCTGCAGCACCACGTCGGCCACGAGCTCGTCACGACGGACGGCACGACGCTGCTCGGCGCGGACGACAAGGCGGGCATCGCGGAGATCATGGCCGCGGCTGCGTATCTCGTCGCGCACCCAGAGGTGCCGCACGGCCCCGTGAAGCTCGCGTTCAATCCGGACGAGGAGATCGGTCGCGGCGTCATCCACTTCCCGGTCGACACGTTCGGCGCCGTCGCCGCGTACACCGTCGACGGTTCGACGACGGGCGAGGTGCAGCAGGAGACCTTCTCGGGCGCCCAGGTGCGCATGAAGGTGCGCGGCCGCGCAATCCATCCGGGCTGGGCGAAGGGCGAGCTCGTGAACGCGGTCAAGCTCGCCGCCGAGGTGATCGAACGGCTGCCCAAGGACCGGCTGTCGCCCGAGACGACGAGCGAGCGCGAGGGATACGTGCACCCGATCCTGATCTCCGGCGACTCGTCCGAGGTGGAGATCCGGTTCATCGCCCGCGACTTCGAGAACGACCTCCTCGACCAGCACGTCGAGCTCCTACGTGGAATCGCGGCGGACGTCGCCGCCACCGACGAGCGCTGCTCGATCGAGGTCGAGTCGAAGATCCAGTACCGGAACATGCGCGACACGCTCGCGCACCATCCCGAGATCGTCGCGAACCTCGAGGAGGCCGTCCGGCGCGTCGGGCTCGAGCCGAGGCTGACGGCGATCCGCGGCGGCACGGACGGCTCCGCGCTCACGGAGCTGGGCCTGCCGACGCCGAACATCTTCACGGGCGGTCACGACGCCCACAGCGAGCGCGAGTGGATCTGCGTAGAGGACATGGGTCTCGCGGCGGTGGTGGTGGTCGAGCTCGCGAAGGTCTGGGCGGAGCGGTGAGCGCCGATCCGTCGCGCACGCCGCCGACCCCGGGCGCGCGCGGGCAGAAGCCTCCCGTGCCGCCGGCGAAGCCACGCCTCCGGATCGGCTGGTGGGCTACGTGGATCCTCGCGCTCCTGATCGTCAACTACTGGATCGCCTCGCGGGCGACGAAGGCGCAGCCGCGGGTCCAGGTCCCGTTCAGCCCGTTCTTCATCCGGCAGGTGCAGTCCGGGAACGTCTCCGAGATCCGCTCGAAGGGAACGGCGATCCAGGGGACGTTCAAGAAGCCCGAGAGCTATCAGAAGTCGAAGCCGACGACGGCGTTCAAGACCGAGATCCCCGCGTTCGCCGACACGAACACGCTTTCGCAACTGCTCCAGCGCAAGCAGGTCGTGCTCAACGCGCAGCCGCTCGACACCGGCGCGCCGTGGTGGGAGAACGTGCTCGTCGGCTTCGGTCCGACGATCCTCTTCGTCGGCCTGATCGTGTTCGCGATGCGGCGGGCGGGCAGCATGCAGAACGTCCTGGGCTCGTTCGGCCGTGCGAGCGCGAAGCGATACGAGGCCACGGGCGACCGCGTGACGTTCGCCGACGTCGCCGGGATCGACGAGGCGAAACAGGAGCTGAGCGAGGTGGTCGACTTCCTGCGCAGCCCGGAGCGCTACGGCCGGCTCGGCGCGCGGATCCCGCACGGCGTCCTGCTCAGCGGTCTCCCCGGAACCGGCAAGACGCTGCTCGCCCGCG
>Ga0265319_1001815_pt1 | contig 12175 bp, 10 predicted proteins | sample 4824metaG_FD_192443 | JGI IMG/M metagenome (GOLD analysis project Ga0265319, IMG submission 192443) | Rhizosphere microbial communities from Carex aquatilis grown in University of Washington, Seatle, WA, United States - 4-8-24 metaG | ecosystem: Host-associated > Plants > Roots > Rhizosphere >...
AGGGGCTTGAGCTCGTAGTCCAGCGCCTGCTCGATCGCGGCCGCGACGCGGATGACATCGTCGGTCGCGCCACTGCGCTGCCGGCCGTCGACGAAGACGGACTCGGGCGTGGTCATGACCTGGCCGGCCCACTGCTTGCGTTCGACGACGAAGATGCCGCTCGGGCCGATGATCAGGTTGTCGACCGCCACGCGGCCAAGGCCCGTGCGCCGGTTCTCGAGGACCACGAAGCCAAGCTCGACCAGCGCATCGAAGTGGCCGACCGACGCGTTCTCCGGCGTCCACTCGGGCTCTTCGAGCTCCGCTTCGGAGCGAGCTCTGACGCGCCCGACCAGGCCGCGCAGTCCGCCGGCGTTAGGTTGGGCAACCGGTGCCGGGTGTCGGCGGCTCAGAGATCCGTCGCGCGACGACTCCCAGTCGAAGATTGCCTGGGCGCTGGCGTCGTAGACGAGCGGGCGCACCACTTCGGGGTTCCTGATCCGGCGCATGCCCTCGCAACCGGGCGCCCGACTGCAGCCCCAGTAGAGCCCGGTTACCCGGCCGCCGCTCCACTGCGCGCGAACGACCATGGCCGACCGGCAATCGGGGCAGGCCGGCAGTACATCCTGCGTGATCGCTGAGGTCGCCTGCCGCGTCGAGGTTGCTGCCATTGGACGGTCAAGGTTAGTTGCGCTCCAAGATCACGTCCATATGCCGATTGGGTAATTTGGCGCGCTCAGGACGCCTCGGCCGTGACGATCTCGACAGTCAGCGGCACGGCCCGGCGCACGGCGTCGGTCACCGGGCAATGCTCGACTGCCCAGTGCACGATCGTCTCCCATACCAGGTCGTCGCGGTCGTCGACGTGCATCTCGCTGACCTTGACGCGCACCCGCGTGCGCAGCGGGCCGGCGGGCACGCCCTCGCGCAGGCCCAGGATGCCGAAGTCATCCGAGTCCGAGTCGACCGTGACCTCCAGACCCTTGAAAGCCACGCCCTCGTGGGCGGCGCGCATCGCGATCAGGGTTGCCACGCAACTCGCCTCGGCGGCGCGCAGGTACCAGCCTGGCGAAGGGGCGCTGTTAGTTCCTCCGACAGCGATGGGCATGTCGGTCGTGGTCTGCGCGCCGTCGGTGCCACTGACCTGGACTTTCAGCCCGTCCGAATCCGCGAGCCGGGCCGTGGCGGCTGAGTCGGTGTAGCGCGACTCGGCCGGATGCTTGGTCAGGTAGTCGGCCGCGGCTTCGAGCGCGGCTCGGATCTCCTGCTGGCTCATGGCAGCGCCCTGATCATGCCGCCGTCGACGGGCACGATCGCGCCGGTGACGTACGACGCAGCCGGCGAGAGCAGGAAACAGGCCACGCGACCGACTTCATCCGGGTCGCCATAGCGAGCGAGCGGGATGCGCGCGATGGTCTGGCGCTGAATCTCCTCGACGGTCGTGCCCGAGCTCTTGGCACGGCCCGCGTCGAGCGTCGCGATGCGGTCAGTGGCCACGCGGCCGGGCGCAATGCCGTTGATCCTGACCGGGGCGATCTCCGGCACGAGCGACTTGATCAGGCCGGCGAGGCCCGGCCGCAGCAGGTTCGACGTCGTCAGCGCCGGGATCGGCTCGCGCACCGAGGACGACAGGATGATGCACACGGAGCCGCCCGTGGCCGATTGACGCAGGTGGGGCAGGGCCGCGCGCAGCAGATGCAGCGTCGACCACAAGGTCATGTCGAGCGCCTTCTGCCACTGCTCATCGGTGACTTCGGCGAACGTGCCCGCCGGCGGCCCGCCCATGCTGATCAGCAACGCGTCGAGGCCGCCGAGCTCCGTCACTGCCCGCTGCACGGCCGTGGCCGGGCCGTCGGCCGTGGCCAGATCGACCCCGATCGCGACGCCACCAACTTCGGCCGCGGCCTTGTCCAGGCGATCAGAGGCGCGCGCGGCGATGGCCAAACGGGCGCCTTCGGCCGCGAGCGCGCGCGCCACGGCGCCACCCAACCCAGCCGATCCACCGGTGACGAGCGCTCGTGCGCCACGCAGGCCAAGGTCCACCCGATAACGTTAGGGCATGCGACGCGTGCTGCTATGGATGGCCAGCAACAACTGGATGCGGCGCAACGTCCCGCGCCTGTGGGTGGCACGTCGCGCGGTGCGTCGGTTCATGCCCGGCGAGTCGGTCGACGACGCGCTCAAAGCAGCCGAGAAGTTCAAGTCCGACGGCTTCCCCGTCCTGTTCACGAGGCTTGGCGAGAACGTCACCCGGGCCGAGCAGGTGGACGAGACCGCCAAACACTACGAGTGGCTGGCCCAGGAGATCGAGCAGCGTGGCATCGAGGGCGAGCTCAGCGTCAAGCCGACGCAGCTGGGCATGGACATCGACCTTCCCGCCATGCAGGCGCACATGGATCGGCTCGCGCAGGTCGCGCAGGACCACGGCAACCGCACGGTGTGGATCGACATGGAGGGCTCCGCGTACACGGAGCCGACGATCGCCGAGTACGAGCGCCTCAAGCAGTCCCATCCCAACGTGGGCATCTGCCTGCAGGCGTACCTGAAACGGACTTACATGGACATCGAACGGCTGCTGCCGCTCGAGCCGCGCATCCGCCTCGTCAAGGGGGCCTACGCCGAGCCGCGTGAGATCGCCTACACGAAGGGCCGCGAGGTCGACCAGAACTACCTCGCCCTGTGCGTCTCGATGCTCGGTCAGCTGAAAGGCGGCCACAACCTGTTCTTCGGCATGGGGACGCACGACGTCCGACTGATCGCACAGGTGGCCGACCACGCGCAGTCGATCGGGCTGGACAAGAACGCCTTCGACGTCGAGATGCTGTACGGCATACGCGCCGACCAGCAGCGCAAGCTCAAGAGGGACGGCTACACGGTGCGCGTGCTCATCGCGTATGGCGACTATTGGTATCCGTGGTACATGCGCAGGCTCGCCGAGCGACCCGCGAACGTCGTCTTCGCGGTCCGGCAGATGCTGCCGTGGTGAGGTTTCTGGCGCAGTGACACACGAGCTGGCGCGGCGCATTGATCAACTGTCCGGCGTATGGAACATCGTCCCTACGCCCTTCCACCCTGACGAGGGGCTTGACCTCGCTTCGCTGGGCACGCTGACCGAATTTGTCGTCGCCTCCGGCGTCGACGGAATGACCATCCTCGGCGTGCTTGGCGAGGGCGCCAAGGTCACCGACTCTGAGCGGTCAGTAATCATCGACGCTGTGCTCACGCGCGCGAACGGGCGCGTCCCGGTCTGCGTCACGGTCAGTGCCGCATCCGGTTTTCGCGCGGTTGAATATGCGCGCGAGGCGCGAGCGAAGGGCGCCCATTCGGTGATGCTCTCCGCGCCGCCACTGTCCCGTCCGAACGACGACGCCGTGCGGCGCCACTACCTGCGCGTGGCCGGGGCCGTGCCGGAGCTGCCGGTCGTCATCCAGGACCTGCCCACGCTGGGTGTCTGGATGGGTGCCGAGCTCATCGGCCGCATGGCGTCCGAGGCGCCCAATCTGCGCGTGGTCAAGCTAGAGGAAGAGCCGACCGCGCCAAAGGTCGGCCGCTTGCTGGCGGCCAATCCGGACCTGCGCGTGCTCGGCGGCCTTGGCGGGGAGATGCTGATCGAGGAGTTGCGCCGCGGCGCGGTCGGGACGATGACCGGCTTTGGCTACCCCGAGACGCTCGTCGCGATCATGCGCGACTGGCGCGCCGGCAACGAGGCGGCCGCTGTTGAGCGCTTCCATCGCTGGATGCCGCTCATTCGTTTCGAGAACCAGCAGCTGCTCAACCTGCCCATCCGCAAGCGCATCTACATGCGCCGTGGCGCGATCGCGTCGGACAAGCTGCGCGCGCCGGGGCCGGTGCTCGATGGGCAGACCATCACGGACCTCGACGATCTGATCGCGCGCGTCGAGTCCGACCTTCGCTGACGCTCAGCCATCGGCGAGACACAAAAGGAGAGGCCCCCGGCTTGCGCCGGGGGCCTTCCGCATTCCGTCGAGAAGACGGTTAGTGGTGGACCGTGAAGTTGGTCACGATCTTCGCTGAGCCAACCGTCTGGTTGCTGTCCATTAGAGCGCGCAAGTGGCCGTTGCCGACGTGCTGGCCCAGGACGTCATAGTCGATGTTCAGCGTTCCACCTGGTTCCGAGCTGCCCGTCTCAACGTAATAACCGTTGGCATCGGGCGCCACCGTCCCGGTGTTGTCCGGGCCGCCGGCGATTTCCGCGCCGGTCAGGCCCAGCGCGTCCTCGGCGCCGACGTTCATCGGCGTGAGGGCGTCACCGGCGACTGCGCTGCCCGAGTCGTAGACGATCTCGTTGTTGTCGAACGGATCGCTCACCGAGCTGAGGAAGCTGTCGGTGTACATCCACACCGCGAACGAGCGGGTGTCGAGCCCACCGGTGCCGTAGATCGGCACGTCCTTGAACTCGAACTCGTATGCACACGAGTCGCCGGCGGTGATGCAATCGAACAGTCCGACGTAGAGATGTCCACCGTCCTCGAAGTTGAGGTCGGTCCAGTAAGGCGCGATCACGTTGTTCGGCCGTGCTGGATCTGGCATGTCCTGCGGGTCGAACGCGATGTCCGCTGAGGTGCCTCCGCCGACTACCAGGTAGCCGTCGGTGACAACGCCAATCGTGCTGTAGGTGCGATCGCCGAAGCGGACCGCGTGCGAAAGACTGAAGTTGAGGAGGCCTTCATCGCCACTGGCGAAAAAGCCAGCCTGATCCGCGGCGAATCCCTGCAGCTCGAAGAAAGTATCGCCCGCCGGGCCATCGAGGCCAGTTACGGGCGGCGGCAACGAGGCACCGAGAGTGGCTGTCGCGGTGAAGCCATTGCCGTCCCACTTCGTCGCCGGTGAGTAGTTCTTGACCTGAAGGTTGCCGTTCTGGCTGTGAACCCGGAGGGTCACCTGCGCCGGATTCGGCGTGAAGTTGGTCGCGGACGCTTCACATGACGTCGTGGTGCCGACAGTCAGCGAATTCGAGTCGCACGTGTTGTTGAAGGTGACGTTGCTGCTCTCCTGCTTGTTGAAGGCAACAGGCAGAACGGCGTTCAATGCGCCGGCAGCCTTGGGATTGAGCGTGACGGACCCGAAGTACTGGCCGTCGCTCAGTCCGCTGGCGTCGATCCGGACGGTGAAGGTCGCGCTCTGGTTCGCTGGGATGACCAGCTTGCTGGGCGTGACCGTGATGGAGCCACTCGGCCCGCTTGCCGACAGGATCAGGGTCTGCGTGTGGCCGCTGACGTTCTTGGCCGTGCGGGTCGTCGTAACGAGGCCCTGCATGTCCGCCGCGTCGATGCTTGCCAGGTTGAGGTTGATCCAGTTCAGCTCGTCATTGGATGCCTGGTAGTAGTCGGTCGCCGGGACGTCGAAGGTGACCGTCGGCATCACCGCGCGGTTGACGCGGATCGCGCCGGCGCCATCGTCGAACGGATCGGCCGGCGTTGTGCCGTCTTCCTTGACCACGTCGTGCACGGCTGAGGTCATCTCGGCCGACTTGATCTGGCCAGGGGTCCAGCTGGGATGGGCTGCCTTGATAAGCAGCGCTGTCCCGGCTGAATGCGGCGTCGCCATTGAGGTACCGGCGATGGCCTGGTAGTTCTCACCGTTGGGGCCGAGGCCACCAACCGGGTCGAACAGGTGCTGGAACGAGTTGCCGGCGAAGATCTGCACGCCAGGTGCGGTGATGTCCGGCTTGATGAAGTCACCCAGAGGCCCGCGCGACGAGAACGACGCCATTTCGTCGCCCAGCGCCGGCTGGAGCACGCCCGCGGCCCACGTCGCCATCACGCCGGTGTGACCGGTCACGAAGGCGGCAATGGTGGAGGACGGATCGTTGACATGAATGGCCGGCAGGAAGTGGCTGTCGGTCTCCAGGTCGCTGACCGCGACGTTGTACAGGATGAAGCCGGCTGCGCCGCCCTGGAGGACGTTGTAGCCCTTATCGACGCGCGCGTTGGTGCCGCGCTCGCAGACGACGATGTCGCCTGTGAAGGTGCCGGACGAGGCCGGGGTCTGACACAGCGCATCGCTGTATGGCGCGGCGCTGGCCAGCACGACCGGGGTCGGGCTTGCAATGCCGGCGGTGATGGTCACGCCTGGGACGTCCAGCGTGGCGCCACCTGTTGCCGTCAGGTGCAGCGTTGAGGCGCCGAGCGACCCGTTCCAGGTCGATGCACCGACCGTAGTGGTCCATGGACCGCCGTGATCGGAGGTCGCGGCGCCGGGGCCGCTGTTGCCGGCTGCGGCGTTGGGCGAGATGCCGGCCGCGTAGGCGTCGAGGAACGCCAGCTCAACCGGATCGGAGTACGGGTTGGCGCCACCCGAGATCGAGAAGTTGATGGCATCGACGCCATCCATGATGGCCTGCTGAACGGCAGCGACCGAGTCTGACTCGAAGCAGCCGTCGGTATCGCAGACGCGGTACTCGATTACCGACGCGCCAGGCGCGACGCCGCTGACCGGGCCACGGTCGACACCCAGCATGACCGCTGAGTTGACCAGGTCGCCGGCTGCGGTGGTCGTCGTGTGCGTGCCATGGCCGTCAGCGTCGCGTGCGCTGCAGTGCGCCACATCCGGGCAGAACTCGCCGGGCAGGCCCGGGCCGGTTGAGCTCAGGTTGGTCTGCAGGAACGCGTACGCGCCAAGGAGCTTGTGGTTGCAGGTGAACGCGGCATCGCCCGCCTGGCCGGAGGTGCCGAAATCGCAGGTGTAGGGGCCACCTGCCTGTGCCGGCAGGCCCTTGTCGACCAGCATCGGGTTCTCCGGCCATACGCCGGTGTCGATATCAGCGAGGATCGTGCCCTCGCCGGCGAACTTCGAGCCGCCGAGGCTGGGCCATACCTGGTCAGCCCCGATGTAGTGCGGGCTGTAGCCGACGAGCGGCTGCTCGACCGTGTCCATCTGGACTGCCGCGACGCCGGGCACCTTGAGCAGCTGCTTGGCCTGGTTGGCCGGCAGGCGCGCCTCAAAGCCGCCGTAGGCGACGAGGTAGATCTGGCCGATGGAGATGCTGGGCACGGCCGCCTTGACGGCGCGTTGCGCAGACTCCGTCTTGCCCATGAGGTAGCTGGTGTACGCGCTGGCCGCGGCGCCGTTGGCGCTGAGCGCGGTGCCAGTAACGCTGGGGCTGGTGGCCTTCAGGTTATTGATGCCGCCGCGGTAGCTGGCCACGGGGTCAATGTCCAGCTTGACCATCACGCTGATGATCTTGCTGTCGGTGCGCGACAGCAGAGCCGGGTCGGACTGGGCCAGGCGGCCGCTATCTGTCTTGGCCGACGAGTAGCTCGACGCCACCGATATCCCCTGCCCGCTGGGGTTCGACGGAGTCCCGAGCGATGGGCTGGACGCTAAGGCCGAGGGCGCGAACAAGCCCGCACCGAGCCCGGCCACGGCGAACACCGTTAGAAAACGTCTCATCAAGACGCCTCTCCTCCTCATTCCCAGCGAATCTGGGTCGCCGGGCTACCCCCCTTAATCGCCCCTTCAACCGCCAACATCGACTTGGCGCAGATGGGTGGACGAAGTGGCGCGATCCTATCCGCAGGATTCAGGGCCGGTCAAGGTTTCTAAACACTTGCGATCGAGAAACGCCCCGGCGCGAGGAAATCGATGTCGAAGGCGGTCGTCCCGGACAGGGCCAGATCGGCGCAGATGACTCCGATCACATTCGAGAACTTGAAGCCGTGGCCGCTGCATGGCGACGCCAGGACGATGCGCGAGTCACGCGGGTCGAGGCCCAGGATGAAGTTGAAGTCGGGCGTGTTCGTGTACATGCACACTCGCGAATCGAGGCGCGGACCGTCGGCGAGCGGCATGTAGCGGCGAATGAAGCCACGGACCTGAGCCTCGTCGGTGTCGTTCGCCACGCGATCGATCGCGTCCGGGTCGACCGGCCCACCGCCATGGTGTCGGGCGACCTTGACGCCCTGGCCGGGGAGCGTCGGAAAGCCATAGAAAGCGTGGTCGGCGTCGAGCTCCATGATCCATACCGGCAGCCTGTCCGAGGCGAAGATCTCCGGCCGCGCCGCGGGGCTGAACCAGAAGAGCGGGTTGCGCTCGACGATCAACGGCAGGCGCAGCTCGGGCATCAGCTTGGGCAGCCAGGCACCGACCGACACGACCAGCTTAGCTGCGGTGTACGTCCCGCGGTCGGTGGTCACGGTCACTCCGTTCGACTGGCCGGGAAGAAGGCGCCAGCCGCTCACGCGTTCCTCGAAGTGCAGCTCCGCGCCGTGGCGCCGGGCGAGCTCCAGGTGCGCGCTGATGCAGCGCTGCGCAAAGAGAACACCGGCGAGCGGCTCGTACAGCGTCTCCATCTCGTCGTCGATCTGGAGTGCCGGGAAGCGTTGGCGCGACTCGGCCGCGTCGAGCAGCTCGTGGTCCAGGCCGTGCGTGCGCGCACTGAGCATCGAACCCTCGAGCACGTCGCTGCCGCGCGCACCGATGTAGATGCCACCCGTCGGCTCGAGCAGCTTCTCGTTCGCCTCGGCCTCGATCTCCGGCCACAGCGCCCAGGCGGCCTTGAGCAGTGGCACATACGAGGGATGCTCGAAGTAGGCCAGGCGGATGATGCGTGTCAGGCCGCCCGAAGAGCCCAGCTCATGGGCCGGCGTGAACGCCTCGAGGCCCAGCACTCGTGCGCCACGTTTGGCGAGCTGATAGGCCGTGGCACTGCCCATCGCGCCCAGGCCGACGACGATCACGTCGTAGGCATTGCCTTTGCTCACTCGTCGTCCATCTGCTGGGCCTGGTAGCAATCGCCGCACATCGGTCCAGTCGGCCAGAACGGTTGGTCGTCGGTGCTGAATCCGAGGGGTCGGCCGCATTGCGTGCACGTCGTCGGGTTGTCCAGGACGTGCTCGGACAACGTGCCCACAACCTGCGGGTCGAGCGTCTGCTCGAACGGGTCGTCGTCCATCGCTTCGCTGAGTATCCGCGTTCCGGCACAATCCGCGCATGCCACAACGCGACATCGGGTTGATCCTGATGCGACAGCTCGCCGACGGTCTGGCCGTGCCCATGCTCCTGGCCGACGAGCGCGGCGACCTGCTCTTCTTCAACGAGTCTGCCGAGCGGCTGCTGGGCCAGCGCTTCGATGACGTCGGCGAGCTCGCGCTCGAGGAGCGGCAACGCATCTTCTCGTTCCGTGACGCGGACGATCAGCCGCTGCCGGACGAGCAGGCACCGCTGGTGGTCGCGCTGCGCGAGTCGCGGCCGGTGCATCGGCGAGTGTTCATGCACGGCCTCGACGGCGCGGATCACGAGATCGAGGTCACGGCGTTCCCGCTGTTGGGCGGCGGCGGCCACCTGATCGGTGGCGTGGCAATGTTCTGGGAGCGCAAGAAGACGGCGTGACAGCGCGCAATGCGTGGCAGGTCATTCCCTGCGCTCATCCACGTAATCCGATTAGCCATGCACTCTGCGTGACTGGCCAGTCGCTTCACGTGACTGGCTAGTCGGAATGAGTGGATGAACACGCCGATCAGGTCCCCGATCCGTTTATCGCGAGCCGGCTAGGTGCGCGTCTACCTGTGGGGGACGCGCGGGTCGATCGCCAGCGCCGGCCCGGAAACGGTCGAGTACGGCGGCAACACATCGTGTGCCGAGATCGAGGGTCGCGACGGCACGAGCGTCATCCTCGACGCCGGCACCGGCGTCCGGCGCGTTGGTGACACGTACCAAGAGCCGCGCCGGCTGGACATCCTGCTGACTCACCTGCACATGGATCACATCCAGGGCCTGGGCTTTTTCGCGCCATTCTTCCGCCCGGACTTCGAGATCCACGTCTGGGGCCCGCCGTCGGCGACGTTCGACCTGCGCACGCGCCTGACGCGCTACCTGTCGCCACCGCTCTTCCCCGTCCGCCTGCGCGACGTCGCCGCGCGGCTCGAGCTGCACGACGTGCCGATGGGCGCGTTCGAGATCGGCGGGCTGACAATCGCCAGCCAGACGGTTATCCACCCGGGAACGACAGTCGGCTACCGCGTCAGCGACGGTGTCTCGACGATGGCGTACATGCCCGACCACGAGCCCGCGCTGTCGACCGAGGGCCATGCGCCTGCGCCGGAGTGGACGTCCGGCTTCGATCTCGCCCGAGACGTCGATCTCCTGATCCACGACGCGCAGTACACGGCCGCCGAGTACGAGTCGCGCGTGGGCTGGGGTCATAGCCGAATTGACGACGCGGTCGGCCTGGCCAACATGGCCGGTGCGCGCAGGCTGGTCACGTTCCACCACGATCCCGCGCACGACGACGCGGAGCTCGACGCGATGCTCGTCGATGCGCGCGCACAGGCCGTGGCCGGGTTGGAGATCCTGCCCGGGCGCGAAGGCGGCACGTTCGTCATCTGAGACCGGCCGGCCGCGGCTGATCCGCGCCCGTGGCGATCAAGGAAAGTCGCGGCTGGCTTGCGCCGCCGCGACTCTCAGATGCGCTGGTAGTTGACGCCTAGTTGTTGAGCTGCTGCGCCCATCTCGAGTAGACCCAGCCGACCTTGCCTGACTTCGTCTGGATCTTGTACCAGAGGTAGCCGCCCGGGCTCGTGCCCTGGTCGACGATCTTGAAGTAGCCGCCGCGGCCGATCCAGCCGACGATGTGTGCGTTCGGGTCGGCGTCGGTGCGGATGTTCATCGTCCCGGTGGCGATAGCGTTCATGCCGGTCGGCTGGCCGTCGCCACTGCCCTGCGCGCCGGGGCCGTTCCCGTCGCCCGAGCCGTTGCCGCTGCCATTGCCGTTGTTGTCACCCTTGCCGTTGCCGCTGCCATTGCCGTTGTCACCGGTGGTGCTGCCCGTGCTGCCGTCGCTGGCCTTGCCGGTGGTGCCGCCAGTGCCCTTGCCGGTGGTGCCGGGATCGGTCGAGCCGTCGCCGCCGCCCCAATCGATCTTCAGGAAGTAGCTGACCGGCAGATGGACGCCGTGCAGCGAGTGGATCGAGACGCCCCACGGGTTGATCAGGGCACTGATGACCTTGCCGTCACCCAGGTAGATGCCGATGTGCACGCCGTTGGCGTATACGACCAGGTCGCCTGGAGACGCCTGGCTCTCATCCGTGGTGAAGCGGCCGCGGGATACGAAGTACTGCATGTAGCCGGCGGCGCGGAGGCGCATGCCGCCGATGCGCGGCAGCTGGCCGGCGTCCGAGAACGCCCGATAGACGAGGCCCGAGCAGTCGAACTCCTTGGGGCCTTCGGCTCCGATCTGGAAGTTCTGGCCCAGGTATTGCTTCGCCGCGGCGATGACGGCCTGGGCGGGATCCGCCGCGGCCACGGTCGCCGGTGCCGAGAAGGAAGGCACGATCAGGATCACGGCCATGCCAACGGCCGCGGCCGCGCGCATCGGTGTCGGGGTCTTGCGGTAGGCGGTCTCGGCGTACACGGAGCCGATGACCGTCACGCCCAGGAACGTCGCCACGGCGGGTCGCAGGGCAGCCCAAAGCCGGCCGCCAAACGTCGTCACATAGACGAGGGCGAGGACAGGTAGCGCAAGCGCTAAGACCAGCATCCTGCTGGGCGAGCGTCCATTCACCGACATCCCGAGGTAGCCTCCCTCTCACTCGAGACCGACGGGGCACGGCGGCGGTCGTGGGAATTTGCGGTAAAACCCTGGGCGACTAGGGCTGTCATCCGCTGGGGCGGTTGACTGCTACCGCGTTGATTTTCAGTTGTTCTCGGCTGGCGACCACGTCAATCGGTGGTCGTTCGAGGGAGTATGCGCGTCCCGATTCGGCGTTGCAGGGTGTTTTCGCACACTTTGGCCGTACACTCCACGGCGATAGGAGGCGTCTCGAATGGCTGTTTCAGAGCTGCCGGGGATGACGGCCGACGAGATCGTCGAGCTGTCGCGCAAGTACACGCTGTATGAGTGGTCGGCCCAGTCCGCCGCCGATCCCATTCCCGTTGATCGGGCTGAGGGCTCGTATTTCTACTCGCCCGACGGCAAGCGCTACCTCGACTTCAACTCGCAGCTGATGAGCGTCAACATCGGCCACGGCGACAAGCGCGTGGTCGATGCCATCAAGGCCCAGGCCGACAAGCTCGCGTACGTGAATCCTTTCATGGCCCACGAGCCGCGCGCTCGGCTGGGCAAGAAGCTGGCCGAGCTCGCGCCCGGCGACATCGACGTCTTCTTCTTCACCAACGGCGGTGCCGAGGCCAACGAGAACGCCATCAAGCTCGCGCGCCAGGCGACCGGTCGCTGGAA
>Ga0265319_1001816_pt1 | contig 12173 bp, 12 predicted proteins | sample 4824metaG_FD_192443 | JGI IMG/M metagenome (GOLD analysis project Ga0265319, IMG submission 192443) | Rhizosphere microbial communities from Carex aquatilis grown in University of Washington, Seatle, WA, United States - 4-8-24 metaG | ecosystem: Host-associated > Plants > Roots > Rhizosphere >...
ACCGGGGTGCAGGTCGACGTGCGGTCGCCGCTCCCGGCCGACCTCGAGGCGGCGCTCGCCGCCGCCCGCACGTGAAGACGTTCGCGGCGTTTCGCCGCCGGTGGAAACCCCCGCGGGATGGCTCTCCACACGAAGCGCTCCAGGAGTTCGTCGCGACGAAGCTCGTGCGATACGCCGAAGACCGTGATCAGCCGGCCCGTGACGGGACATCGCGTCTGTCGCCGCTCATCGCATCCGGGGAGCTGACGATCGCGGATTGCGCCGCCGCCGCACTCGACGCTCCGCCGTCCGGCGGCCGCGATAAATGGATTGACGAGCTCTGCTGGCACGAGTGGTTCGAGCATGTGAAGGCGTCAGGGCTGGACGCGCCGCGCCTCGAGCCGCGCTGGGACGCACCGGCAGAGCAGTTCGAGCGGTGGCGCTCGGGCACCACCGGGTTTCCGTTCGTCGACGCCGGCATGCGCGAGCTCGCGGCCACAGGATGGATGCACAACCGGGCACGCATGGTGACTGCAAGCTTCCTCGTCAAGCACCTCCACCTGGACTGGCGGGTAGGCGAGGGCTGGTTTGCGGAGCGCCTCATCGACTACGACCCGGCCCAGAACGAGGGCAACTGGCAGTGGGTGGCCGGAACTGGCGTCGACGCGCAGCCGTGGTTCCGGATCTTCAGCCCGGACCGCCAGCGGGAGCGGTTCGACTCGGACGGGACCTATTGCAGCCGCTGGCTCCCGGAGTGGGGCACTGACCGGTATCCCGCGCCGATGCTCGATCTCCGAGTGGAGGCGGCCGAGACCAAGGAACGCTTCCGAGCCGCCTCCCGCTAGACTTTCCGCTCCAGTCCCTTCTCCCCGGCGGAACAACTGCCGTGGCGCGGTGCCGGCCTCTGAGGCCGGTGCGCCCGAGCCCCGCCGGCAGCACGACCCAAACCAACTGAAAGGAAGACCCATGGCAGTCGTCTCCATGCGCGAACTGCTGGAGGCCGGAGTCCATTTCGGCCACCAGACACGTCGCTGGAACCCGAAGATGCGCCGCTTCATCTTTGCCGAGCGCTCGGGCATCTACATCATCGATCTGACGCAGACGGCAGAGCGCCTCGAGGAGGCCGCGTTGTTCGTCCGCAATCTCGCCGAGCGCAACGGCACTGTGCTGTTCGTCGGCACGAAGAAGCAGGCGCAGGACGCCGTCGAGAACGAGGCGAAGCGCGTCGGCATGCCGTACGTCAACCATCGCTGGCTCGGCGGCCTGCTCACGAACTGGAAGACGATGTCCGACCGGATCGAGCGGCTCCACGAGCTGCGCCGGCTGCGCGACGAGGGCCAGATGGAGTTGCTCCCGGCGAAGGAGCGCATCTCGATGGCCGGCGAGCTCGAGAAGCTCGAGGCGAACCTCGGCGGCGTCGCCGAGATGCGCCGCCAGCCCGACGCGGTGTTCATCATCGACCTGAAGAAGGAGCAGCTCGCAGTGCGCGAGGCGCGCCGCCTCGGCCTCCCGGTCGTGGCTCTCGTCGACACGAACTGCGACCCGGACGAGTCCGACTACATCGTCCCGGGCAACGACGACGCGATCCGCTCGTGTGCGCTGATCACGCGCGTGATCGCCGACGCCGTCGCCGCCGGAAAGCAGAAGGTCACAGCACAGGAGATGGCGACCGCGGCGGCCCGCGCCGCAGCGGCTGCCGAGCAAGCCACGGCTGCAGCGGCGGCCGAGCAGGCTGCGGCGAGCGAGCAGGCTGCGGCGGCCGAGCAGGCTGCAGCGAGTGAGAACGGCTCCACTGCGGCAGCCGCCCCTGAGGACGAGGCGTCCGCCCCCGAAGTCGTGGAGGCACCCGCCGAAGTGGTGGAGGCACCCGCCGACGTGGCCGATGCTGCGCCCGCCGAGACGGAAGCCCCCGCTGCCACCGAGGTGCAGCAGTAATGGCGGCGATCTCTGCGGCACTCGTCAAGGAGCTCCGCGACCGCACCGGCGTCGGGATGATGGACTGCAAGCGTGCGCTGCAGGAGACGAACGGCGACATGGAGGCGGCGATCGTCGTCCTGCGCGAGAAGGGCATGGCAGGCGCGGCGAAGCGTGCAGATCGAGAGACGACCGAAGGCGCGGTCGGCTATCGCCTGGCGGACGACGGCTCGAAGGGCACGATGGTCGCCGTCGGCTGCGAGACGGAGCCTGTCTCGAAGAACGACGAGTTCTTCGAGTTCGCGAAGAAGGTGCTCGTCACCGCGGACGAATCTGGGCTCGACGCCCTCTCGGAGCTCGAAGGCGACCGCATCGAGCTTGCGGCGAAGCTCGGGGAGAACATCGTGATCGCAGGTGCGGCGCGCTTCGAGGCCGTCGACAGCGGGATCGTCGCCGCATACGCACATCCGCCGGCGAACAAGCTCGGAGTGCTGCTCCAGCTTCGCGGCGGCGACGCCGAGATCGGACGCAAGGTTGCGATGCACATCGCAGCCGCGAATCCCCAGTGGATCGACCGGGACGCCGTTCCAGCCGATGCACTCGCGGCGGAGCGCGAGATCTACGCGAACTCGGACGAAGTGCAGTCGAAGCCGGAGCAGGCCCGCGAGAAGATCGTGGAGGGGATGCTCGGCAAGCGCTTCTTCGGCGCGAACGTCCTCGTCGACCAGGAATGGGTGCACGACTCAGGCAAGACGGTCGGGCAAGTGCTGAAGGAGGCCGGCGCGGAAGTGCTGGAGTACCAGCGTTTCTCGCTCGCCGGCTGACGCCGATGAGCGCCCAGCCCGACGAGACGACCGGCCCTCATGTGACGGTCGAAGCGGCCAAGGACGGAACGCCCGCTCTCCGGCGCGTATTGCTCAAGCTCTCGGGTGAAGCGCTCATGGGCGACCGCGACTACGGCATCGACCCGGGGATGATGGAGCCGCTCGCGCGCGAGATCGCGCTCGTACGCGCGTCGGGGGTCGACGTTGCGATCGTCGTCGGCGCCGGCAACTTCTACCGCGGGCTCGCGGCGGCGGCGGAGGGGATGGAGCGGGCGACAGCCGACTACGCAGGCATGCTCGCGACGCTGCTGAACGCCCTCGCGCTGCAGGACGCGCTCGAACGTGCCGGCGCCGACACCCGAGTACAGTCGGCGCTCACGGTCTCCGAGGTTGCGGAGCCGTACATCCGGCGCCGCGCGATCCGGCATCTCGAGAAGGGACGAATCGTCATCTTCGCCGCAGGCACAGGCAATCCGTTCTTCACGACCGACACCGCGGCGGCGCTGCGCGCGCTCGAGATCGGCGCCGACACGCTCTTGATGGCGAAGCACGGCGTCGAGGGCGTCTACGACGGCGACCCGCGGCTCGATCCGTCCGCGAAGTTCCTGCCGCAACTCACGCATCTGGAGGCGATCGAGCGCGGGCTTAAGGTGATGGACACCACCGCGCTGTCGCTCTGCATGGACAACAAGCTCAGCATTCACGTCTTCGAGCTCGCCGACGGCAACATCGGTCGCGTCGTCTCCGGCGAGCACGTCGGTACGGTCATCGAGACTCCGTAGGAGGGCACGAGCAATGGCGACAACCGTCGAGGATCTCACCAAGGACGCGCAGACGCGGATGCAGAAGTCCGTCGAGCATGCGCGTGTCGAGTTCAACACCGTACGCACGGGTCGCGCGTCATCGGGACTCCTCGACCGCATCGACGTCGACTACTACGGCACGAAGACGCCGCTGAAGCAGCTCGCGACGATCGGCGTGCCGGAAGCGCGGATGCTCACGATCCAGCCGTTCGATCCGGGCTCGATCCGCAACATCGAGAAGTCGATCATGGAGTCCGACCTCGGGCTGACGCCGTCGAACGACGGCAAGATGATCCGCCTGCCGATCCCGCAGCTCACGGAGGAGCGTCGCAAGGAGCTCGTCAAGGTCGTGCGTGGGCTCGCCGAGGACCACCGGATCGCCGTACGTGAGATCCGGCGCGACGCGATGAAGGGGTTGAAAGAGCTCGTCGATTCCGGCGTCGTCGGCGCCGATGAGGAGCATCGCGCGGAGGAGCAGGTGCAGAAGTTCACCGACGATCACACGAAGCAGATCGACGACCTGCTGAAGCACAAGGAAGCGGAGGTCATGGAGGTCTAGTGGCCCGGCCGCTAGCCTCCGGAACCGCCGTGACCTCTCTCCCGCGTACCGCTGCCGATCCCGCGGAAGTGCACGGTCTGCCTGAGGTCGTTCGCGCCGTGGCGATCATCATGGACGGCAACGGCCGCTGGGCCCGCGCTCGGGGAGTGGGCGTCGCCGACGGTCATCGAGCGGGCTCGCGCGCGCTTCGTCCGGTCGTCGAGACGGCGATCGATCTCGGCGTCGAGTCGCTCGCCGTGTACGCGTTCTCGACGGAGAACTGGTCGCGCTCGGGCGAAGAGGTGGAAGCGCTGATGGAGATCTTCGGCGAGACGATCGATCGAGAGCTCAGCGACCTCGCAAAGGAGGGAGTGCGGACGCGCTTCGTCGGGCGCCGCGACCGCGCACCCGAGTGGCTGCAGGCGAAGCTCTCCGACCTCGAGGCGGCGACGGCGGACAAGACCCGGCTCAACCTGTGGATCGCATTCGACTACGGCGGACGCGCGGAGCTCGTCGAGGCTGCTCGGCGCATCGCCGAGAGCGGTGTCGAGCCGGAGGACATCGACGAGGCGTTCGTTGCACGCCATCTGTACGCGCCAGAGATGCCCGACCCGGACCTCGTGATCCGAACATCGGGCGAGCTGCGGGTCTCGAACTTCCTTCTGTGGCAGTCCGCGTATGCAGAGTTCGTGTTCGTCGACACGCTCTGGCCCGACTTCGGGCCGAACGAGTTTCGCGCTGCGATCGAGGACTACGCGAGTCGCCGCCGTAGATTCGGCGGACGATGACCTCGTTCATCTCCCGCATCGTGGTCGGCGTGATCGGCCTTCCCGTCGTGCTCGGCGCAGTCTGGGTCGGCGGCTGGTGGCTCTTCGCGCTTGTGGGTTGCGCGGCTGCGATCGCCGTGCACGAGTACGTGACGATGGCGCGTCCGCTGCGTCCGCTCGCGCCGGCGGTGTACGTCGGCGTCGGGCTCGCGCTCGTCGGGGCGCAGAAGGGCGGCGTCGTCTGGATGGTCGGCGGCGTGCTCGCGACGTTCCTGCTCGCGTTCGTGCTGAACGCCGTCGCGAAGACGCGAGCACCGTCGACGGTTGCCATCGCGGCCACCGTGCTCGGGGCCACCTGGATCGGCCTCGGGCTCAGCCACATCCTGCTGTTGCGGGAACTGCACGACAAAGCGCGGCTGCTGGCCTTCACCGTGTTGATCACCGTCTGGGCAGCCGACACGTTCGCCTACTTCGCCGGCCGCCTCTTCGGCCACCACAAGCTTGCGCCGTCCCTCTCGCCCGGCAAGACGTGGGAGGGATTCCTCGTCGGGTCGCTCGCGGGCATCTTCGCCTCGTTCATCGCGCTCTACGACACGCGCCACACCTACCTCACGAGCTGGCAGGCCGTCGTGCTCGGCCTGGTGGTCGTCCTCGCCGCGGCGGCCGGCGACCTCTTCGAGTCGATGCTCAAGCGCGACATGGCGGTCAAGGACACGGGCCGCCTCCTCGGAGGCCACGGCGGCGTGCTCGACCGGATCGACTCGCTGCTCTTCGCCTCGGTGGCGGCGTTCTACCTCGTACTCGCCTTCGGCTACGCGTAGGGGTCAGACCCCCCGCGCGTCGGCAGCGACGAGCACCATCGCAACCTGCCCGCTCCATGCGTCTGTTCATGCGGCATCGACCTCCGTCGCCGACTCGTCGACACCAGCGCGCGGCACGCTTGAGCCCGAACCCGGGGTCAGACCCGGGTCTGACCCCGGGTTGCCGTTCGAGTGGCTGTTCGGAACATGTCTCCCGACGAGCAGGACACGGCCGAAGATGCCCCGTTTGGAAGCCTGACGCCTCGATGCCTATCCCTACACTGGCCGCGTGAAGCGGGTCGCCCTCCTCGGCGCCACCGGCTCGATCGGGCGTCAGGCGATCGAGATCGTCGCTGCGCACCCACGCCTCGAGCTCTGCGCCGCCGCGTCGGGCTCCACGCCGCTCGACGACGTCGATGCGCCGCTGAAGCAGGTCGGCGGCGACCTCACCGAGCTCCTCGAGCGTGCCCAGCCTGACGTCGTGCTCAACGCCGTCGTCGGCTTCGCCGGCATCCACGCGACGCTCTGGGCGCTCGAGCACGGCGTCGACCTCGCGCTCGCGAACAAGGAGAGCCTCGTAGCCGCCGGTGAGTTGGCGCTCGCTGCGCTGGCGCGCGGCGGCGGGCGCATCCTGCCCGTCGACTCCGAGCACTCGGCGCTCTTCCAGTGCCTCGACGGGAGCGAACGCGAGCAGGTGCACTCGCTCGTGCTCACCGGCTCGGGCGGGCCTTTCCGCGGGCGGACACGCGACGAGCTCGGCGACGTCACGCCGGAGCAGGCGCTCGCGCACCCGACCTGGAGCATGGGGCCGAAGATCACGATCGACTCGGCGACGCTCGCCAACAAGGGGCTCGAGCTGATCGAGGCGCACTATCTGTTCGGCATTCCGTACCGAGACATCGAGATCGTGCTCCAGCCGACGTCGGTCGTGCACTCGCTCGTGCGATTCCGCGACGGCACGACGCTCGCGCATCTCGGCTACCCGGACATGCGCGTGCCGATCTCGTACGCCCTCACGTACCCGGAGCGCGCAGCGACGCCCGCAGCCGCACTCGACTTCACGACACTCACGTTGCAGTTCGAGCCGCCGGACACACAGACCTTCCCGATGCTCGCGCTCGCGCGTGAAGCGGGGGAGAGGGGCGGGACCGCGCCGTGCGTCTTCAACGCGGCGAACGAGGTGGCCGTGGCCGCGTTCCTCGCCGGCCGCCTGCCGTTCCTTGCGATCGCAGAGGTCGTCGCAGACGCGCTCGCGCAGTCGGACGGCTCTCCGGCGCGCGACGTACACGATCTGCTCGAACAAGACGGCGCCGCGCGCAGGCTCGCAGAGCAGGGGCTTTCGGTCGCATGACCTGGCTGGTCGTCGCCGGTGGCCTGATCCTGCTCGTCTTCCTCCACGAGCTCGGTCACTTCTCCGTCGCCTTGCTCGTCGGTGTCCGGCCGCGCAGCTTCTACGTCGGCTTCCCGCCGGCGGTCTTCAAGGTTCAGCGCAAGGGCATCGAGTACGGCCTCGGTGCAATCCCGCTCGGCGGCATGGTCCGCATCCCGGGCATGAATCGCCCCGCCGGCCGCGACGTCGAGACGTTCATGACCGGCGCCGTGCGCGAGGATCCTGCGCTCCTGCCGTTCGTCCAGCGCGTGCGCCGCGCACTCGATGCGGAGGACTTCGCAGATGCGCGCGCCGTCTTGCCGGAGCTCCGTGGCGAGATCGACCGTGCACAGCTCTCGACATCGGCGCGGCGTTCGGCAAATCGCGCACTGCGCGACCTCGACGAGGGCACCGGGCTCGACGCCTACTGGCACCAGGCGACGTGGAAGCGCATCGCCATCATCGCCGCGGGCCCGGCGGCGAACATCCTCGTCGCGTTCGTCATCTTCCTCGTCGTGTTCACCACGGGAGCGCCTTCGAATGTCCCGACCGCGAAGGTGGGCCAGGTCGAGCGCAACACGCCCGCCGCCGCAGCGGGTCTCCAGAAGGGCGATCGGATCGTCGCCGTGAACGGCCGCGCAGCCACGACGTTCGACGGAGTCTCCAGGCTGATCCGTGCCAGCCGCGGCGCGCCGATCACGGTCACCGTCCGCCGCAACGGGCAGGCACTGACGCTCGGCCCGCGCAAGACGATCCGCGTCCAGAAGCGCTGGATCTGGGGTTTCGTACCGACCGCCGAGCTCGTGTCGTACCCACTCGGCACGAGCCTCGGCAAGGCCGTGCGCGAGTGCTGGGCGGTAGTCACCTCCACAGGAACCGGCTTCGCAAACATCTTCCGCAAGAGTGACCGCTCGCAGATCTCCGGCCCGGTGGGGATCGTCCGTACGTCGCAGGCCGCACTTCGGATCGGCTTCAGCTGGTACCTCGAGCTGCTCGGCCTGATCAGCATGTCGCTCGCCCTGCTCAACCTGCTGCCGTTGCTCCCGCTGGACGGCGGCCACATCCTCTTCTCGCTGATCGAGGCCGTCCGGCGACGCGCACTCGCCCGTGAGGTCTACGAGCGCGTCTCGATGGCCGGGATCGCCCTGATCCTCGTGCTGATGTACATCGCGCTGAGCAACGACTTCACCCACAAGTCGGGTTAGTCGATCCATCGCGGCCCGGTGTAGCTCAGCGTCTGTTGAGCCTGGGGTGGGGCCGAACCTCGGGGCTAGACTGACCTGATGGCCAGCCGGCGCCAGATTTCGGTGGGCGGCGTCGCGATCGGCGGCGGCGCGGACGTCGTCGTCCAGTCGATGACGCTCACCAAGACGCACGACGTCGCTGCGACGACGGCGCAGATCGCCGCGCTTGCCTCGGCCGGCTGCGAGATCGTGCGCGTCGCGGTGCCGAAGCTCGAGGACGCGGAGGCACTGCCGCGCATCGTGCGGCTCTCGCCGCTGCCCGTGATCGCCGACATCCACTTCAATGCGAGCCTCGCGCTGAAGGCGATCGAAGGCGGCGTCGCAGCGGTGCGAATCAACCCGGGCAACATCGGCGGCCCCGACAAGGTCGCCCTCGTCGTCGAGGCGGCGAAACGCGCCGGGATCCCGATGCGGATCGGCGCGAACTCCGGATCGCTGCCGAAGCATCTCGCCGAGCTCGCCCAGCAGGACCAGGCCGAGGCGCTCGTCGAGGCGGCGCTCGAGGAAGTGCGTCTGCTCGAGAGCCTCGACTTCCACGACTTCAAGATCTCCGTCAAGTCGAGCCACGTGCCGACGATGATCCGCGCCTACCGGCTGCTTTCCGAGAAGGTGCCGTACCCGTTGCACCTCGGCGTCACCGAGGCGGGCACGCCGTTCTCCGGCTCGATCAAATCCGCTGTCGGGATGGGCGCGCTGCTCACCGACGGGATCGGCGACACGATCCGCGTCTCGCTCACCGCGGACCCCGTCGAGGAGATCAAGACCGCGTTCGAGATCCTCAAGGCACTCGGCCTGCGCGAGCGCGGGCCCGTCATGATCGCCTGTCCGAGCTGCGGCCGCGACAACGTCGGCGTCCAGACGCTCGCCGAGACCGTCGAGGAACGGCTGCGGACGTATCCGCAGCACTTCGAGGTCGCCGTGCTCGGCTGCGCGGTCAACGGACCGGGGGAGGCAGGCGACGCGGACTTCGGCATCGCCGGCGGACGCGACGTCGGCTTCGTGTACGCGCACGGCCGCGTCTTGAAGAAGGTCTCGTCCGACATCCTCATCGACGAGCTCTTCTTCGAGATCGACAAGTGGATCTCGGCCGGGATGCATCGTCCGAAGCGGCTCAAGATGGCGAAGCCGGCGGCGCTTGCGATGGCCGAAGCGTCGTTGATTCCGGTCGAGTAGCCTCAGCGGACAACGGATGATCGCCCGAGCCTCTCAGCTCTTCCTGCCAACGCTGCGCGACGACCCGGCCGACGCGGAAGCCGCCTCGCACAAGCTGCTCGTGCGCGGTGGCTACGTGCGCCAGCTCGGCGCCGGCCTTTGGACATACATGCCCCTCGGCTGGAGGGTGCACCGCAAGGTCGAGCAGATCATCCGCGAGGAGATGGACGCGATCGGCTCGCAGGAGATGCTCGGGCCGGTGCTGACGCCCGCGGAGCTCTGGAAGCAGACCGGCCGCTATGGCAGCCCCGAGCTCTTCAAGCTCAAGGACCGCTTCGACCGTGAGTTCGTCCTGCCGCTGACGCACGAGGAGACGTTCGCTTTTCATTCGGCCGAGATTCAGAGCTACAAGCAGCTGCCGCAGCTCTGGTACCACTTCCAGACGAAGGATCGCGACGAGCCGCGCCCGCGCGGCGGTCTCCTCCGGGTGCGCGAGTTCATCATGAAGGACTCGTATTCCCTCGACCGCGACCAGGCCGGCCTCGACGCCAGTTTCGAGAAGAACCGGGGCGCGTACGACCGCATCTTCGAGCGCTGCGGCCTGACGACGTACTACGTGGAGGCGGAGCCCGGGATGATGGGTGGCAGCGAGTCCTACGACTATCTCGCGCCGTCGGGGTCGGGCGAGAACACGCTCGTCACGTGCGAGAACGGCGATTACGCAGCCGACATCGAGATCGCGCGCGCCGTCCCGCGCGCCCCGATGTTCCCGGACACGCTCGCGGCGCCGGAGGAGATCGAGACGCCGAACACGACCACGATCGAGGCGCTCGCGCAGCTGCTCGACGTCGACGAGGCGGCGACGTCGAAGGCGATGCCGTACACGAAGGACGACGGGACGGTCGTGCTCGCACTCGTGCGCGGCGACGACCGGCTCGAGGAGGCGAAGCTGCTCGCCGCACTCGGGGCCAATGCGCGCCCGGCGACGGAAGAGGAGATCCGCGCCGCCTTCGGCGCGGAGCCGGGCTCGCTCGGCCCGGTCGGCTTCACGGGCGAGGTGATCGCCGACGAACTGCTGCGCGAGGGACAATTCGTCGCCGGCGCCAACCGCACCGGGTGGCATCTGCGCGGTGTCGAGCAAGGTCGCGACTTCCAGGCCGGCTTTGCCGACATCCGCACGCCCCGCGAGGGCGACCGCTGCCCGAACTGCGGCGGCGCGCTGCGGTTCCAGACGGCGATCGAGGTCGGCCACATCTTCAAGCTCGGCACCAAATACACCGAGGCGCTGGGCGCGACGTTCCTCGACGAGGACGGGCAGGAGAAGACGATCGTCATGGGCTCGTACGGCATCGGCCCCGGTCGCGTGATGGCCGCCGCCGTCGAGCAGTTCCACGACGAGCGTGGCATCGTCTGGCCGAAGGAGATCGCGCCGTACGACGTCCACGTCGTCGTGATCAAGGGTGCCGAGGAGGTGGGCGAGGCGGCCGCGCAGGCACTCTCCGACGCGGGCTTCGACGTCCTGCTCGACGACCGCGACGGGCGGCCGGGCGAGAAGTTCGCGGATGCCGACCTGATCGGCTGCCCGATGCGGGTGACGGTGGGCAAGAAGAGCCTCGAGGACGGCAAGGTCGACGTGAAGCATCGGGTCACAGGCGAGGAGACGCGGTTAGCCGTCTCCGAACTCGGCAAGAAGGAGTGACGATGGCGCGCCGCCGACGATTCAGCGAGGAGCCATTCGGCCCGACGATCGAGGCGTTGATGGCCGAGGCGGGCGTCACCTACCGCGAGCTGGCCGCCCGCACCGGCCTCTCGGCGGGTTATCTCAACCATCTCGTACACGGAAACCGGCCCGTGCCGTCCAGCGACGTCGTGCGCACGCTCGCGGAGGCCCTGGGGGTCGACAGCGAGCATTTCCGCGAGTTCCGCCTTCGCTCGATCACCGAGCGCCTCGAAGCGATGCCGGAGCTGATCGACAGGCTCTACAAGCGTCTCGGCGACTAGACGTATTGCGTTCGGGTCAGTGACTGCGGATTGCCGCGGACGCCTGCGACGTGACGGTCATCATCCCGGTTTCGCTGCGAACGCTCAAGAGCACACGTACCTGCTTGCCGACGAGGCTCGCGGTCAGCGTCAGGCTCGCCCGCGTCTGCGTCGTGAGGTTCGCGAAGCGGTGGCTTGCCCCCGCGTACTGCCACTGGTAGTGGACCGTCGCGCCGGGCAGTCCTTTCGCGGCGAGTGAACGCGCGACGTTCGCAGCGAGCGAGAGCGTTGCGCCGGGAGTCAGCTGCTTGTACCGGCGCGACGAATAGAGCGCCGGTGTGCTCCCTTTCGACGTCACGCCTTGCGTTTCTTTCGGTGTCGTCGGCGGCGACGCAGCGCTCGGGTCGGTGACGTTCTGTGCGAGCGTGGCGTCGTTGTCGGTCGTGTTCAGCTCGCCCATCGCCCAGACGGTCGCGGTCGCGGTCAGGGTGCCGGGCTTTGTGACGGTGCCCTGGACGATCACGGTGACCGGCTCGCCGGGGTTGACCCAGTCGAGGTTGCAGTCGAGCACCTGGCCCACCTGGGTGCAGCCGGGACCGTGGCCGACGTAGACGCTTGTGATCAGCACCTGGTCGGGCAGGGTGAACGTGGAGGTCGCGTCGCCGGTGGCGCCGTTGCCGATCTTCGCCCAGACCTTCAGCCGGTAGGTGACGTTGCCGTTCAGAGTCGGCGGCGCGTCGGTCGTGATCTCGAGCGTCAGGTCGGGTTGCGCGCCGCCGACGCCACCACCGCCACCACCGCCG
>Ga0265319_1001817_pt1 | contig 12172 bp, 7 predicted proteins | sample 4824metaG_FD_192443 | JGI IMG/M metagenome (GOLD analysis project Ga0265319, IMG submission 192443) | Rhizosphere microbial communities from Carex aquatilis grown in University of Washington, Seatle, WA, United States - 4-8-24 metaG | ecosystem: Host-associated > Plants > Roots > Rhizosphere >...
TCGGCGAGCAGATTGAAAAAGAGAAGGCGAGTGCGTTCACCCGTCATGCGGACGAATTGCGCGAGGAACTCCGGGAAGAAATTGTCGAGCGGTACGCCGGCGATAAGGGACGCATTAAAGCTTCCCTTGACCACGACATCCAGGTACAAACGGCGGAAAAACTTCTTGTATCGAAAAGAGTCTACGTCGCGCTGCTGAAGCAGGGAAAATAGGGATCGTAACCCATCCGATTACTTAGAGCAATCGGATGGGTGCAGTTCACGCCCTGATCTGGCTGTTGACCGCGTCGAGGTATTTTTCCATCCGGCCGAGAAAGACAAGGTATGCGTTCATCCAGTCGGTGGGCGTGACGGGTTTTTTTCCAATGCAGTCGTTGAAGATTTTCTGCACGCTTTGCGCGAGTTTATGTTTTCCCACCTCCACGACGAATTCAAGGTCGGAATGGTAATACATGTAGATATCTTGAATATCGTTTGAAATCTTCGCATCCACTTTTGCCTTCGTTGCCAGCGGATGATTGACCCTCTGTGCGCTGGATGATTCATAGATCAGCACATTCCACATATCCATCACGCTCTTAAAATCATTCTCGTTTTCGCACTCCAGTTCCGGCAGGGAAGAAGCGTACTTCGCCGTTTCAAGCGTGGTTTTGTACAGCGGGAATCCTTCCAGATATTGCGCGACAATATTGATCACCTCGCGTTTTGCCAGGACGCGCAGGATCACGGAGCGTATGTCGTTCCTTAGTTTCCGGTCGGTCAGGGCGATGGATTGCTGCGCGCCGGCCTTAGCCTGGTCCAGCGGAGACAGTTTTGCCCGTTCAAGTTTGGCCTGATAGTCCGCCGAATTCTTTTCTTCCGTCGTCAAGGACAAAACCGCATTCCGAGTATCCGGGGAAAGATCATCGTATCGGCGCGCACCGTTGGGAATGTTGCCGATATTCTCCGACCGGCTCTTGAAGATTCCGAGCAACGTCGTGATCAAACGGTCTTTGTATAGTTTGATGAAGTGTGACAGGTCGGCAATAACATACAAGTCATCCCCGACGGTCGATAAAAGAGTGTTCAATGTATCAGCGATACGCACGACACCCGACTTCTTGTCATCGAGCGACCGAAGAGTAAAGTCGATTCCTGCAACCGTCGTGTCAAAAATTACCGTTCGCTTAGTGCACAGCCGTATCGATCCGAGTGCGGCAATTTCGATGTCGCTCATTTGATGCGCCTTCAACACTTCGCGGAGATATGTCACCTGTCCGCTGGGGGGCGCGACGATCAAAATATCCGATTGCGTCGTCGTCCCGGTCACAAGTGCGTGTTTGACGCATTCGACCGTACGTTTCGCGTTCGCTTCGTTATACGGGAGAATTTTTTTCTTCCCGAGATATTGTGCGGAGACGGAGCGCATGTCTTCCGTGTTGACGAAGAATATCCTCCCCTTCGCGCCTTGCGGAACCGGCGACTGGTACAGCGCGGACGCCAGGCACGATTCGAACAGCGAGGGCGGGTATTCCGGATTGATCAATTCGCTCACGGTAGTATCGGGAAGCAACGCTGCCGAAAACCGGCGGTGATCACTATCGTCTTGCTGAAAGTAGGTGAAGTAATTTTTCTGCAGCCATTTCCGCGGGGCGGCAAGCTGGGAAATTGACTGCGGCGGCTGCTCGGTGATATCCGCAAGAATGAAGCACTGCTCATTCGCATGCGAGGCACACCAAAAAAACTTGGCAAGGTTTAGAGCGTGCGCGTCATCAATGCAAACGACGTCGAATTCTCCCAGCTGTGCTTTATCGAACTTGAGAGCTTCGTGAACGGTCATTGCAACACAGCGCGTTGAGGCAGCGGTTGAAGGGACCACTGTCTGGAGCGACAACTGCGCCGAGGCGAGTTTCTCAATCTCCTTTTTTTCTTTCAACGGAACAGGAAGCTGAGATTCCTTTTTGTACTGCTCTTTCAAAAGAGTTGCAGCGTGTTCTTTGAAACGCTCAACAAGCGCAAGCTTCTCCTGAACCCGCAATTGCACAGAATCGATGTCGGATTTGTTGATGCCCTGTTTTATCCGTTCGAGCATGGATGCGCTCTGCAGCCGCTGCAGTTGGGATTTCAATTCCTCCGCTTCGGCCGAGGCATCTTCTATCTGCCGCTGTTTTTCTTGCCGCTTTTTTAACAATCCGTCAACGTGGTCGTATTCATGTTCAGCGGCAATGATCTTTATGAGTTTATTCAGCTCTTCACCGTAGGCGGCATTCTCCGCTGCCTTCGTTCCAAACAACGCCATCGGAAGCTGGGAGAGCAGGCGAATTCCCGAGTCTATCACAACGACGGATTCTTCTGCCACGACGGAATTCAGCGCCACGACCTCCTGCATGCAATCGTGCAGACCGTCCGAAGAAGAAGTAAGATACAAAACCCTTTTCCCCTCCCTGAGCGCGTTCAACATCAGAGAAGAAGCTACTCCTGTTTTACCTCTCTTTCTTTCACCGATAACAAACGAGATTGTGCGAGCCAGAGATTTTCTGACCGCATTTCGCTGTGAGTCGGTGAAGGTCGAAGGGAAGATCGGTTCTTTCGATGTCGGGCGGCCATTGTCCGTGAAGTTCCGGTGAAAAAGGCCGGAGAGAATATTGCTTTGCGCGATCGTTCCATAGCGCGCGGCGAGAAGTTCGATCTCTTCTGAAGGATTCCATGCACACGACATCTCGGAGATTATTTCTCCCGCGTCGACAGGGATGAGGAAATAGACAAATTGGTGGTGAACGTCGGCAACGAGCGCGGGAAACGACAACCGGGGTTTCGTGCCAAGCGTACATCGGACGCTCAGCGAAGGCTCAAAGAGAAAGTTCTCAGGAATTTCAAAACGGTAGAATGCGCTCTCATCCGAAACTGATATTCTGGTTCCGTTCATCAGCGTCGACTCCTTCGGAAAAATGCTTCGTGCTTTCAATTCGTCCGACAGTGCCTGATTGATATGAGCTATGTATTCGCCGATCGGTTCCACTAAAGACTCTTATTATTGGCTAAGGATTCATCCAGAGATCTTTTCTCAAATGATGCCCAGGGATCAGCGCAGGGATGACCACAAAAAGGGAAACGGTGAGCGCTTATTTCTTCAACTTATCCTTCACCAATTTTTGAATATAGTCAAAATCTTTTTCGTTATGGACAAAGTCGAGATTGTCGCTTTCCACGATTAACAGAGGTCCCAAAGCATACCCCTTGATCCACGATTCGTAGTGTCTGTTGAGCTGTTCCAGGTATTCCGGCTTGATGGTTTGCTCGTACGACCTGCCTCTTTTTAAGATTTGCTTTCTCAGCGTGTCCACGGAAGCGCGGAGATAGATCATAAGGTCCGGCGGACGAAGGTATTCCGTCATCACATGGTACAGGGCGACGTAGTTTTCGTAGTCGCGCTTGTCCATGTTGCCGATCTCATGAAGGTTGCGCGCAAAAATTTCGGCATCCTCATAGATAGAACGGTCCTGGATCACGGACTCCGGCGATTCGACGATCTGTTTATGATTGGTAAAACGGTGCGAGAGAAAATAGATCTGCAGGTGGAAGGACCATCGTTTCATGTCCCCGTAAAAGTCAACCAGATATGGGTTGTCTTCAACCGATTCAAAGTACGGTTTCCATGTAAAATGATTTCCAAGCATGGTCGTGAGGGACGATTTGCCGGAGCCGATGTTCCCTGCAACGGCAACAAATGTTTTCTTCTTCGAACTTTTCATAATTTATGCTCCATACTGATTTCTCGCGAACGAGGTGCGCGGTGTAAGCGGGGAAGATCTTTTCTGCTGTGGTTTTTGTGGCGCTTAATGAATTTCCTGTTTGTACACTTTCCCGTCTTTCATGACAAATGAAATCCTTTCGAGGGCTGATATGTCTCGCAACGGATTGTCGGTCACGGCGACGATGTCGGCAAACGCACCAGGGGAAATTTCGCCGAGTTCGCCCGACATGTCGAGCAATTCGGCGGCGACGGTTGTCGCCGATTTAATCGCTTGCATCGGCGACATTCCAAATTTCGTCATATACGAAAATTCTTTTGCTTCGTTCTCGGTCCACGCAAATCCGCCGACGTCCGTGCCAAACACGATCTTCACTCCAGCTTTCAGCGCTTTGGCGAACACGACCGGTAGGGCATCGTTAAAAGCTTTGTTGATCGGATTCCCCGCCGCGGCTCTTCCTTCCGCTACCCAAACGTTGACATAGATCGTCGGGCACCAGTACACGCCTTTAGCCGCCAGCAGCTCGATGCATTCATCATCCATCCCGAAACCGTGTTCAATGGAACTTACTCCTGCGTTCACCGAAGCAATAATGCCGTCGCGCGTCACTGCGTGAGCCGCAAATTTTTTGTGTTCTAACCGCACCTCATCGCCGATAGCGTTGAGCTCATCGACGGAAAAATTGGGAAGACTGCGAAACGACCCGTCGGCCAACCGATAATAACCGCGGTCGGCGTAGATTTTTATCCAGTCTGCGCCGTACGAAATTTGTTCTCTTACCGCACGGCGCGCTTCATCGGCGCCGGTAATTTCCTGCACTCCTTTCGGGACCGAAAGTTCCCACGCGTAAGCGCTGTTGCGAAGAGAATAGTGGCCCGTGGTATTGATGGAGCGCGTTGCGACAAACATTCTCGGGCCATCGATGATGCCGTTGTTCACCGCTTTCTTCAGATCAACGTCGGCATACATTGCCCCCTCGCTTTCAAGGTCGCGGATCGTCGTGAAACCATGCATGAGGGCGGTCTTGCACGATAGCGTCGCCCGGAGCGTCCGGAACGGAATCGACTCCTTCAGGATCTGGTCTGCATAATCTTCTTCCGTAACGTCCCCCTGCAGCAGCACATGCGTGTGCGCGTCGATGAGGCCGGGAAGAACCGTCGCGCCGGAAAGGTCAATGACTATTGCGTTGCCGGGGATGGGAATATTCTTCCCTACAGCTGTGACCTTGTTCCCTTCAACAAGAATCACGGCGTTCTCCATCGGCGTCTCGGATTTACCGTCGATGAGCTTGCCGCAACGAATTGCCGTGAGTTGTTGAGAAAATGTTACTGAAGAGAGAACCGCCGCGAAAACTACGATAGGCATTACGATGCCGCGGACACAACTCGATATTTTATGCGCGGTGTTTTTCATTGGGAAAGTTTCTCCAGTTCTGCCGCCGCCGAACCGATCAGCGATGCCTCGCCTTCGATCACCCCGGCGACTTTTATAATCTGCTCGTCCGCCATTTTCCATTGCTTCTGGTCGATGGCTTCGCGCACCGCAGGAATTGTTTTGACGCCGTAGCCGGTGTAAAAACCGGGTGCATAAATCTGATGTCTGAACCAAGGGCGTCCCGGCAAGCCCTCTGCCGTTGTGAGCTTTCTTTCGCTTTCTATCAGCTTGGCGTTAACCGTCCGGAAAGAATCCGATTTTTTTTCTTTGATATCTGCAGCGGCCCGATCGTATCTTTCAGAGCTTCGCTGGAGGGAATCAACGGCGTTCTGCAGCGGAGCAAAATTCAGATACGGAGGAAGTTCCTCCGGCAACGGGTCCACCGACTTTACTTTTGGGTCTGCTGTAGCCGAATAGACTCCTTCTTCAATTTCTTTGTTGCGCTCACGAATGTCGTCCTGTTTGGTTTTCGCAAGTTTTTGGAGTTCGTCCAAATATTTCTGAACCGTCTCTGAAAATCGAGTAAAAGAGAACGGAAGCAATTCGGCGTTTGCCATACGCATAACGGCCGTTCCGACGGTCTGTGCAAGTGCACGGCCATAGATGAAATCGGTATCGCAGAAATGAGTGTAGTAATAGAAATCATCATAAATGGAATGGTAGTTCCCTCCCCCGCCTTCTCCGCCATAACCGATATTGAGAGATGCGATGCCGCAATGGTCGATGAACGCGCTGTAATCCGAGCCGGAACCGAGCGCCCCGATTTTCAAGTCTCCGCGTGATCTGACCTCCCGGCGGTCATCAGCGGAAGAGGCGCGGGCGATCTGTAATAAGTACGACCGCTTCCAAACGGAAATATTTTTTTCAGGGTCGTTGATATCCCGCATAACGGCGTTGATAAATTCTTCGAGCGTGTGCGATCCTTCCACATAGATGAAGCCCCGTCCGTTCGAGTCGGAATTTATATAGACGGCTGCTTTTTGCTGGAGCTCGGCGGCGTGAGTCTCCACCCATTCCGTCGAACCGAGAAGCCCCTCTTCCTCGCCATCCCATGCGCAATAGACGATCGTCCGCTTCGGTTTCCATCCCTGCTTCAGTAGCTCCCCGAGGGAGCGTGCTTCTTCCAACAAGCAGACCTGGCCTGAGATCGGATCTTCAGCGCCATTGACCCATGCGTCATAGTGATTGCCCCTGATCACCCATTCGTCCGGAAAATCGGAACCGGGTATTTTGGCGATGACGTCATAAATCTTCTTCTGATCCCAATTGAACTCTGCTCGTAGATGTACTTTCGCATCCCCCGGTCCGACGTGATACGTTATCGGCAGAGCTCCGCGCCATTCCGCCGGCGCAACCGGTCCATCTAACGCAGCGAGAAGAGGCTGCGCATCGGCGTACGAGATCGGCAAAACGGGAATTTTTGTAAAAACCTGGACGTCTTTCATTGCAAGGCGCTTTGCGTCGTGAGTCGCGCCGATTCCGGGAGTGAGCGGGTCGCCCGGATACAGCGGCATATCCATGACGCTGCCGCGCTGCACGCCGTCGGCAGGTCGGAAGCCTCCCTTCGGAAAAATATCTCCTCCGGCATAGCCGTCCCCGGCAGGGTCGGAATAAATGAGACAGCCGACGGCGCCGTGTTCTGCTGCAACTTTGGGTTTGATTCCCCGCCATGACGCGCCGTACCGCGCAATGACGATACAGCCCTTTACGGAGATCCCCATACGGTCGAGCTTTTCGTAATCGTCCGGTATACCGTAGTTGACATAGACGAGCGGTGCGGTAACATCTCCGTCAATAGAGTACGCATTGTACGTCGGCAGTTGTTCATCGGTTTGGTTGGACGTAGGATCCTCGCCGAGCCCCGGTTCCTGCAGTTTCGCTACAAATTTTGTGGGCGAAATAAGTTCCACGGTGCGTTCTTTTGGGGTCGGGAAGAGAACTTCGAAGGTCTCAATGTGAGCATCGAGTCCCCATTCCATAAATTTTGAGAGAATCCAATCCGCATTTTCCTTGTCGTATGGCGATCCAATATGGTGGGGACGCGCGGAAAGTCTTTTCATGTACTCGCGCAGGTTCTCCGGTTTCGGAATCGCACAGAATTTTTCCTCCCATTCACGCTGGGTTTGAGAAAATACTGTGACGGCACAAATCATCAATAACGAAACAAGAACCGCGCGCTTCATTCCTTCCTCCAAAGACAATTGATGCCCCGCAATGGGCGGGGGCTTCCATCTCTTCTTCCTATTTCGACAGAGAATATCAGCTTTCTTGTTTTAACATTCAAGGCGGGTATGAAAAAAGGCGGGACAAAATTTTGCCTCGCCTTCATTTTGCACGGCTGTGTTTATTTATTAGCGATGATCTTTCCATCCGTCGTCGTCTCTCCGACCCGGAAAGTTTCGGTCGCGAGGAGTAGTCACTGTTACGGACTTTTTCGCAGTTCCCGCAAAATTTGTGGCAGTGATTGCGAATGTGTATTGCCGCCCATCGTTGTCAAACCACACACTTCTGTCTTTTAACTTCAGATTAAGCGAGTATACTCCAGCAGGCAAAGTGCCCGTGTAGTGAATCTGATTGTACTTATGTGTCAACGTGAGCTTGCTCCCCCTGGGAATTCACAACCAGCCCGCTAAATGTGACCGTTACCCACTCGTTGTTGCGAAACCAAAATGGAAAATGTGAAGCCATCGCTGTCACCGTTGGCGCTGCGACGGAGCTCAATGAGAAGGAAGCTGGGGCGGATGCAGTCCCTTCAGAAAGCCCTGGGAGGATTGTGGCTACTGTTACGGTATAACTTCCAGCCGGCACCTTCGTCAGCACAAACTGCTGCGCATATAAGATCGTGTCAACGTACGGATTGCCGTTTGCATGGACAACAACATGGTAGTCAACCGCAAAGGTCACAGAGCCCCATGAAACAGCAACAGTGGTTCCCATCACCGACGCCTTAACATTTGTCGGCGAGGAGATCGTTTTATACAATACTTTTACCGGGGCGGATCCTGTAGAGGCACTTTTGCTCGAAACAGGGTCCTGCGTTTCAGTGTTGCACCCCCATAACATTCATCCAACCGCGGCTGGAATCAACAGTACAAATGAGAATCGGAACCTTATCGAAGTATCCTTCCAGTTTTAATTATGAGCAAATCGTATCCAAAGATTTACAGAATGATGCCCAAAATCATGGGAATTTTTAAGAAGCCGAGAAAATAATTGCTGGACTTGGGTAACTTGGCGAAAGCACTCCGTGCCGCTTGCATCGTGAAACGCTTGTTCTCAAACTCTCACAACAACAATTGTTGCGTCGTCGGCGAATTCCTTATTGACTGTAAACGTCCGGACGGATGCCATGATGGAGTTGCTCAGCGCATCCGACGATCCCCGTTCTGTATCGCTGATCAGTTCTTTCAACCTCTCGGCTCCGAATTGTTCCCCTTTGTCGTTCATCGCTTCCGTGATCCCGTCCGTGTAGAGAATGAGAACGTCCCCATCGTTAAAGTGAACCGCTTGCTCTGTATACTGCGTTGATGCTTGCACCGCCAGTGCGAGGTTTGGCGTTCGGATCTCTTTGATGGCGCCGTCGGATTTTTGAACCAGAAAAATCGGTGGATGCCCGGCGGTAGCAATATGCGCCGTCTTCGTGCGCTTGTCGAGAAGAAGATACGCGAACGACACGAACATCTTTTTATCCGTCACCTGATACACGGCGTTGTTCAAATTGAACAACAGTTCAGACGGTACCGTGGTATGATGGAGTTCGGCGCGCAACGCACTTTTCGTCATCGCGGAAAGGATGCCGGCCCCCACCCCGTGTCCGGACACATCCGCGATGACAATCACTGCTTTGTCGGCAGAGATTTTTATCATATCGAAATAATCGCCGCCGACTTCCGTTGCCGGTACGGTGGTCCCCGCCGCCTCGCACCACTCGGTCTTGAATGCTGTCGACGGCTGCAATGATTGCTGAATTCTCCGGGCGACGGCAACTTCGGTTTCAAGACGGGCACGTTTCTTGGTTTCTTCTCCGACAACCCTTAAGAATAGACTGTACCCCGCCGAAAGAAGAAAGATTGCAACAACTCCAAACATCGGGCGGCGAACGTCGATGCGGTCAATCTCTTGCTGCGTAAAAGTGAAAAGATGGTCTGCTGTCAAGATCCTTGATTCCTCAACCCGGCCGAAAAGAAATTGCTCCACTTGATATTCTGCGACCATTGCTCCCACAATTATAATCATGGAACCTATAAAAAGTACCGGTTTTCTGATGAACAAAATGATACATGCCGAAAGGGATCCGGACAATACGGTGAGATAAATGAACATGAACCAGGAACCTGGCAGAACGCTGGAGTTCATCAGCATTGTCAACGGCCCAATCGTCGCGAACAAAAAGAAGACCGCAAGAGCAAGACGCCGCAGGTCTTTGGGCTCCATCGATTTCCACAAGTTTATCGGAGATTTCTTCTGTGGCATAGAATTATCCGTTCTTAGGTTATTCTATTACGGAAGGAGAGGTTGTTCTGTTGCGGGAATATAGCGGAATGCAGAACGAATCGCAACTGGTTTGAATCCATCGGATTGCTTAAAACAATCTGATGGGTTTACTCAGCCGTATCGACCTTTTTCTTTGTCGCGCGGTTCCGTTCATTTGCCCCCAATATTTTCTTTCGAAGACGGATCGATTTCGGCGTCACTTCAACGTACTCATCATCGCCGATCCATTCGATCGCTTGCTCCAGCGTCAGCAGGTGCGGCGGTTCCAGCCGGACGGCTTCATCGGAGCCCGAGGCGCGCATATTGCTGAGCTGCTTCGATTTGCAGACGTTGACCGTCATGTCATGTTCGCGCGAGTTTTCGCCGACGATCATCCCGGGGTAGACGCGCGCACCCGGTTCGACAAAGAAGGTTGAGCGTTCCTGCAATTTCCACATCCCGTAGGCGACTGCTTCGCCCGATTCCATTGCAATGAGCGCCCCTTTTGTGCGGTGCTCGAGTTCTCCCTTGAACGGTTCGTAGCCGTGGAAGTTGTGATGGAGAATCCCGGTCCCTTTTGTCTGCGTCATGAATTCGTTGCGGAAACCGATGAGGCCGCGCGAGGGGACGAAAAATTCGAGCCGTGTGTTTCCGTTCGACGAGATCATATTTTTCATTTCGCCTTTACGCCGTCCCAGGTTCTCGATCACCGTGCCGACAAATTCATCCGGCACATCGATGATCACATGCTCCATCGGCTCGGAGAGTACGTCGGCGATATTTTTATAGATCACTTCGGGGCGGGAGACCTGCAGTTCAAACCCTTCGCGACGCATATTTTCGATGAGCACCGAAAGATGAAGTTCGCCGCGGCCGCTCACGCGGAACACGTCGGGTGAATCGGTGAGTTCCACGCGCAAGCTGACATTCGAGCGGAGTTCGCGTGCGAGCCGTTCCCCAAGATTCCTAGTCGTGACGTACTTGCCTTCCTGCCCGGCGAATGGAGAATTGTTCACAACAAAGTTCATCGAGATCGTTGGTTCCTCGATGGCAACAAACGGAAGCGCTGTCGGGTCGGCGGCATCGGCTATTGTTTCACCGATGTCCACGTCTTCCATTCCGGCAATCGCGATAATATCTCCGGCACTCGCCCGCTGTGTTTCGATGCGCTTCAGTCCTTCAAACGTATAAATCTTTGTCACGCGCGCGTTCTCCGCGGTCCCATCTCGATGGATGATCTTCATCGGTGAGCCAAAGCTGATCGTGCCACGGGAAATCTTTCCGATGCCGAGCCTGCCGAGATAATCGTTGTAGTCGATGGTCGTCACCAGCATCTGAAACGGCTCTTCGCTGTTTCCTTCCGGCGGCGGTACTTTATTGATGATCGCCTCGAAGAGAGGTACAAGATTAGTGCTCTCCTGGTCGAGCTCCGTTTTTGCTATCCCTTGTTTTGATATCGCATAGATTGTCGGGAAATCCAGCTGCTTATTGGTGGCGCCCAGCGACAGGAACAGCTCGAACACTTCATCCAGTACTTCATGGGGGCGCGCGTCTTTCCTGTCTATCTTGTTAATGACGACGATCGGCTGGAGGTGCAGGTCAAGGGATTTTTTCAGGACAAACTTTGTTCCCGGCAACGGGCCTTCGGCGGCATCGACAAGGAGGAGAACACCGTCCACCATTTTTAGCGTACGTTCAACCTCGCCGCTGAAGTCGGAGTGCCCCGGGGTATCGACAATATTGATCTTGATCTTTGTCTTTGAATCCTTCGGCTGGTAGAAGACCGACGTATTCTTGGCCAGAATCGTGATGCCGCGTTCTTTTTCGAGGTCGTTCGAGTCCATGACGCGCGTAACCATCACCTGATTTTCGCGGAATGTGCCGGTTTGACGAAGCAATTGGTCGACGAGCGTCGTCTTCCCGTGGTCAACGTGGGCAATGATGGCGATGTTGCGAATATCTTCTCTGCGGGTCATGGAATTGGGATCGGTGAATAAAAAACCATAGGGGCGACTCACTGTCGCCCCTGCAATAATATACGAATATTAGAATCGGAATCCAAGACGGGCGAGGATGATCCGGCTCCGTGGCTAAACCTTCCGAAGGCTACCGAACAAATCTGTGTGGTGCCTCATTTTATTCAGTGTATATAGGAAATCCTCGGATGGCTATATCTCAATTGTTCGGCGCGCCGCTGAGGATCCATTGACGTATTGCGTCGACGCTGTTTTGCGGGAGTTTATCGTTTGCTTTCGGCATCGCTTCCCCCTGGTTGGTATCCGGTGCGACAATTTTGATCAAGAGGATGCTGGAATCCGGACTCCCAGGATTCACACGCAAATATGGGGGAATATTTTTCTTGTCGGATGTGCTCCGAACGCCGACCAATTGCGCGAATGAGTTTCCTGCGACAAGGCTGAGGCTGCCTTTCTTTCCGCTTCCATGGCACGACGGTGCGTTGCAGCTTTCATCAAAAATTTCCTTTTGGATCGATGACAGCTTCGGCTCGATAATTTGCGGGGATGAACCCGATTT
>Ga0265319_1001818_pt1 | contig 12171 bp, 11 predicted proteins | sample 4824metaG_FD_192443 | JGI IMG/M metagenome (GOLD analysis project Ga0265319, IMG submission 192443) | Rhizosphere microbial communities from Carex aquatilis grown in University of Washington, Seatle, WA, United States - 4-8-24 metaG | ecosystem: Host-associated > Plants > Roots > Rhizosphere >...
GTCGGCTCGATCAGGAGCGCCTCGTCGACCAGCAGCGGGAAGTAGACGGTCGGCGGGTGGACGCCGAAGTCGAGCAGGCGCTTGGCGAGATCGAGCGTTCTGATCCCCAGCTCGCGCTTCATCGGCGCGCCGGACAACACGAACTCGTGCATGCAGACGCGGTCGTACGCGACCCGCAGGTACTCGGCGACGCCCTTGCGCTTGAGCAGCGCGAGCAGGTAGTTCGCGTTCAGCACCGCGACCTCCGACGCCTCTCTCAAGCCCTCCGCCCCGAGCGAGCGGATGTAGGCGTAGGAGCGCACGAACACGCCGTAGTTGCCCTGGAAGCCGCGCAGCTTGCCGATCGACTTCGGGCGGTCCTCGTCGAGGTCGAACTCCGGACTGCCGGCTGCGCCGTCGCGGCGCACGACCTGCGGGCGCGGCAGATAGGGCTCGATCCGCTCGCTCACCGCGATCGGGCCGGCGCCGGGGCCGCCGCCGCCGTGCGGCTGCGTGAACGACTTGTGCAAGTTGAAGTGCACGATGTCGAAGCCCATGTCGCCCGGGCGCGTGATGCCCATGATCGCGTTGAGGTTCGCGCCGTCGTAGTAGAGCGTCGCCCCCACCCCGTGCACGATCTCGGCGATCTCGGCGATGTTCGGGTCGAACAGGCCAAGCGTCGAGGGGTTCGTCAGCATCAGGCACGCGACCTGCTCGTCGGCCTTCGCGCGCAGGTCCTCGACGTCCACGCCGCCGTCGGCGTTCGTGCCGACCTTGACGACCTCGTAGCCGGCCATCGTCACCGTCGCCGGGTTCGTGCCGTGCGCCGTGTCGGGCGTGAGGACCTTCGTGCGCTGCTCGCCGCGGTCCTCGTGGTAGGCGCGCGTGAGCAGCACGCCGGCCAGCTCGCCGTGCGAGCCGGCGGACGGCTGGAGCGAGACGTGCGGGAGCCCCGCGATCTCGCCGAGCGACTCCTGCAGGTTCCACATCAGCTCCAGCGCGCCCTGGGCGCGCTTGACGTCCTGCAACGGATGCAGCCGCGCGTTGCCCGGCAGCGCCGCGACGCGCTCGTGCAGCTTCGGGTTGTGCTTCATCGTGCACGAGCCGAGCGGATAGAAGCCGGTGTCGAGGTCGAAGTTGCGCTTGCTCAGGCGGTGGTAGTGGCGGATCAGCTCCGGCTCGCTCACCTCGGGCAACTGCGCGGCCCGCGTGCGCCGGAAGCGCGCGGGCAGCAGCTCGTCGAGCGGGCGCTCGGGGACGTCGAGCGCGGGCGCGACGAACGCGCGGCGGCCGGGCTGGGAGCGCTCGTAGATCGTGAGCGTGTCGTCGGCCGCGGAGATCGCGGATCCGCCCGCGCCGGGGGCCGAGGCGGCGGGACGCGGAGCGGTCGCGCTCATGCCCCCACCCCCGCCGGGGCGGCGCCGCGTTCGGCGGCGAGCGCGCTGCCGAGCGCCTCGGCGAAGCGGTCGATCTGCGCGCGGGTGCGCCGTTCGGTCAGCGCGACGAGCAGGCCGTCGGCGTACTCCGGGTAGGTGCGCCCGAGCCGGTAGCCGGCGTTGATGCCCTCCGCCGCGAGCCGCTCCACCACAGCGTCGACGTCGACGCCCGGAAGCCGCACCGCGAACTCGCGCACGACCGGCTGCTCGTGCAGCGGCTCGACCCCGTCGAGCGCGCACAGCGTGTCGCGCGCGTAGGCCGTGCGGCGCAGCAGCAGCTCGCCCAGCTCCACCAGCCCCTGCCGGCCGAGCCAGCCGAGGTAGACGACGCCGGCGAGCGCGTTCAGCGCCTGCGCGGTGCAGATGTTCGACGTCGCCTTCTCGCGGCGGATGTGTTGCTCGCGCGTCTGCAAGGTCAGCACGTACCCACGCTTGCTATCGACATCGACAGTTTGGCCAGCGATGCGACCTGGCATCCGCCGCAGGTGCTCCTGGGAGGCGGCGAAGAAGCCGAACGACGGGCCGCCGTAGTCGAGCCGGTTGCCGAGCGTCTGGCCCTCGCCGACGGCGATGTCGACGCCCTGGGCGCCGGGCGGCTCGAGGATCCCGAGCGGGATCGGGTCGCAGGCGCAGATGACGACCGCGCCGGCGCGCTTGGCCGCCTCGGTCAGCGCCGCGACGTCCTCGACCGTGCCGAGGAAGTTGGGCTGCTGGAGCACGACGGCCGAGACGTCGTCGCCCAAGGCGGCCACGAGCGCGTCGAGGTCGGTCGCGCCACCGGCCAGCGGCAGCTCCTCGACCGTCTGCCCGTAGCCGCGCGCGAGCGTCGTCAGCGTCTCGCGCGAATGCGGGTGCACGCCGCGCGAGGCGAGCACGCGCGGGCGGCCGTTCGCGAGCTTCGCCAGATACGCCGCCGCGCCGACCGCGCTCGGGCCCTCGTAGACCGACGCGTTGGAGACGGGCAGGCCCGTCAGCTCGCTGATCGCCGTCTGGTACTCGAACATCACCTGCAGCCCGCCCTGCGAGATCTCCGGCTGGTAGGGCGTGTACGGGGTGAGGAACTCGCTGCGCGACAGCAGCGTGTCGACGAGCGACGGCACGTAGTGGTCGTACATGCCGGCGCCGAGGAAGCTGACCTCGTCCTCCGCGGAGACGTTGCGCGCGGCCAGCTCCTTCAGATGCTCGTAGACCTCCTGCTCGGCCATCCCGGCGGGCAGCGCGAGCGGGCGGTCGAGCCGCAGCGCGCCGGGGATGTCGGCGAACAGCTGCTCGACCGACATCGCGCCGATCTCGTCGAGCATCGCGCGGCGGTCGGCGTCGGTGGCGGAGGTGTACGTGCTCATCGGGCGGTCCTGGTCGTGGGTGGTGCCTGCTGCGTCAGCCGAGCTGGGCCTGGTAGGCGGCGGGGTCGAGCAGCGCGGCGGTCTCGCTCGCATCCGACAGCCGCACCTTCACCATCCAGCCCTCGCCGTACGGGTCGTCGTTGATCCGCTCCGGCGCGCCGGCCAAGTCGGCGTTGACCTCGACGATCTCGCCCGACAGCGGTGCGATCACGTCGGAGACGGCCTTCACCGACTCCACCTCAGCGTAGCTCTCGCCCTGCGTGACCTGCGCGCCGACCTCCGGCGGGTCGAAGAAGACGACCTCGCCGAGCGAGTCCTGCGCGTACCAGGTGATGCCGAACGCGGCCACGTCGCCGTCGATCCGCACCCAGTCGTGCTCGGGGTGGTACAGCAGCCCCTCGGGATACTCAGCGGCCATTCAGGCGTCCTTTCTGTAGAGGGGCTTGTCCGCTACGACGGCGGGGCGGAGCTTGCCGCGCACGTCGATCTCGATCGCGGTCCCGACCGCGGAGCGCTCGGCCAGCACGTAGGCCATCCCGATCCCGACCCCGCGGCACGGCGACAGCGTCCCGCTCGTGACCTCCCCGCCGCCGACGACGGGGTTGCCCTGGCGCGGGATCCCGGGGCCGGTGAAGGCGAACGGCACGAGCTGCTCGGCGGGGCCGGCGGCGCGCGCGGCCGCGATCGCCTCGGCGCCGACGAAGCCCGTCGCCTCCTTGCAGCACCAGCCGAGCCCGGCCTCGATCGGCCCGCGCGACTCCATCAGGTCGTTGCCGTAGAGGTGGAAGCAGGCCTCGAGCCGCAGCGTGTCGCGCGCGGCGAGGCCGGCGGGCGCGACGCCGGCCGCGAGCAGCGCGTCCCAGATCGCTGGGGCCGCGCCGGGCGCGCAGAGGATCTCCACCCCGTCCTCGCCCGTGTAGCCGGTGCCGCAGACGAGCGCGTCGGCGCCGGCGACGGTCAGCTCGGCCGTGCGGAAGCGGGGCGGCAGCTCCTGCCCGGCGCCCAGCAGCGGCGCCAGCAGCGCGCGCGCGTCGGGACCCTGCACGGCGAGCATCGCGTAGTCGTCGAGGCGGTCGGTCAGCTCGACGTCGAAGTCGGCCGCGTGCGCGCGCAGCCACGCGAGGTCCTTGTCGTGGTTCGACGCGTTCGTGACGGTCAGGAAGCGGTCCTCGCCGAGGCGGTAGGTGAAGAGGTCGTCCAGCACGCCGCCGTCCTCGCGACACAGCACGCTGTACTGCGCGCCGCCGACCGCGATCTTGGACACGTCGTTCGACAGCATCCGCTGCAGGAAGTCCAGCGCGCCCGGCCCGCGCGTCTCCACCTCGCCCATGTGCGAGACGTCGAACACCCCCGCGCGCTCGCGCACCGCCAGGTGCTCCTCTCTCACGCCCGCGTACTGGACCGGCATCTCCCAGCCGGCGAACGGCACGAGCTTCGCCCCGGCCGCCACGTGGCAGTCGAACAGGGCGGTGCGGCGGAGCGTCTCGGAGGCGGCGGCAACCACGCCGCGACCCTAGCAACGGCGGCGGTTGCGCCGCCCCGTCGCTAGGAGATGTTGAACGGGTTGCTGCCGACGGACAGCGTGCCGTCGTCGGCCTGCAGCTGGTAGCCGGTGCCGCTCTTGCTGATGGTGCAGCTGCTGAAGGTCGTGACGCCGTTGCTGAGGTTGGCGTTGCAGTTGTTCAGGTGGGCACCGGACGCCCCCGTGCCGTTCAGGATCGAGAGCGAGACGCTGCCGTTGTAGCCGGTTGCCACGTTGCCGCCGGGGTCGAACGCGGTGACGACGGGCTGCGGGTTGAGCGCGAAGCTCCGCGCCGCCCCTCCCGGCTGCGTCGTGAAGGCGAGGCTCGTCGCGGTGCCCACGGTCACGTTGAACGAGTTGGTCGTCACGCTCAGCGTCCCGTCGCTCGCTCTGAGCTGGTAGCCGGTGCCGACCTTGTCGAGCTTGCAGCCGGAGAACGTCGTCACGCCGCTTCTGAGCGAGCCCGAGCAGCTGCTCAGCGTCGCGCCCGTCGTCCCCGTGCCGGAGACGATCGAGAGCGAGACGGTGCCCGAGTAGCTCGTCGCCGTGTTGCCGCCGGCGTCCTGCGCGGTGATCACCGGCTGCGTCGTGAAGGCGGTGCCGCCCTTCGCGCCCGCCGGCTGCGTCGTGACGACGAGTCTCGTCGCGGCGCCCGCGGTCACGTTGAACGCGTTGGTCGTCACGCTCAGCGTCCCGTCTCTCGCTCGGAGCTGGTAGCTCGTCCCCGTCTTGTCGATCTGGCAGCCGGAGAACGTCGTTGCGCCGCTTCTGAGCGAGGCCGAGCAGCCGCTCAGCGTCGCCCCCGTCGTGCCCGTGCCGAAGACGATCGAGAGCGAGACGTTGCCGGAGTACCCCGTCGCCGTGTTGCCGCCGGCGTCCTGCGCGGTGATCACCGGCTGGGTCGTGAAGGCGGTGCCGTCGGTCGCGCCCGCCGGCTGCGTCGACACGACGAGTCTCGTCGCGGCACCCGCCGTGACGTCGAACGCGCTGCTGTCTGCGGTCAGCGTTCTGTCGCTCGCGTGCAGCTGGTAGCCCGTGCCGACCTTGTCGAGCTGACACCCGGAGAACGTCGTCACGCCGCTTCTGAGCGAGCCCGAGCAGCCGCTCAGCGTCGCGCCGCCCGAGTTCGTTCCCGCGGTGATCGTCAGCGCTACCGAGCCGGCGTAGCTCGTGACCGTGTTGCCGCCGGCGTCGACCGCCGTGACGACCGGCTGCGTCGTGAAGGCGGTGCCGCCCGTCGCGCCCGCCGGCTGCGTCGTGAAGAGCAGCTGGGCGGCCGCGCCGACGGTCACGTTGAACGCGGAGCCGGTGCCCGTGAGCGTCCCGTCGCCCGCCTGCAGCTGGTAGCTCGTCCCGGCCTTGTCGATCTGGCAGCCGGCGAAGGTCGTGACGCCGCTTCTGAGCGTGCCGGAGCAGCCTCTCAGCGTCGCGCCGGTGGTGCCGGTGCCCGCGACGATCGAGAGGGACACGGTGCCGGCGTAGCCCGCGACCGTGTTGCCGGCGCTGTCCTGCGCCGTGACGACCGGCTGGGTCGTGAAGGCCGTCCCGCCCGTCGCGCCGGCGGGCTGGGTGGTGAATGCGAGTCTCGTCGCGGCGCCGGAGGCGAGCGTGACGTTGGCGGTCGCGCTCGTGCGCGTCCAGGAGCGCCAGACCGCCGTCACCGTGTACTGGTGCGAGCCGGCGGAGACGCCCGTGTCGGTGCAGCTCGTGGCGCTCGTCGGCGAGGCCGAGCCGGGGCACGCGGCGCTCGCGGCACCGCCGTCGCGGCTGACGTAGTAGCTGACGGCTCCGCTCGCCGGCGCGCTGACGGCCGACCAGGTGAGCGTGACGGTGCCCGCGCCGGTGCTCGTTCTCGTGATCGACGGCGCGGCCAGCGTCGTGACGCTTCCGGCGGCGCTGCCGCCGCCGGAAGCGGTCACGTACGCCGATGCATCCATCACGGCGGCAAGCAGGGCGACAGCGGCGATGCCCAGAGCGATCGCGAGCGCGCGGACGAGGTGACGGCCGTGCGCGCTCATGAGTGCGAGCTCCCGCTGTAGGCGAAGGAGAAGACGGCGCCCTTGCAGGCGTCCTGGTTCGTCGCCAGGTTCAGCATCGTCAGCTGCGGGGCGCTGACGCCGCCGGACGGGAGCGTGACGCTGCCGTTCGCGGGGACCGTCAGCGGGTTCGCGACGGAGACGTTCGACTGCGTCACCTGCAGGTTCGCCGGCCCGTCGCAGCCGGGCAGCGAGCTGCCGGGCTGGATCGTCACCGCGATGCTCGTGACGAGGATCGGGTCGCCGTTGGGGTTGGCGACTCTCAGCGCGAGCGCGGCGGTCTTGCCGGGGTAGAGCAGGCCGCCGTAGCCGCCGGAGATCGTGAACGGCTGCCCGCTGGTCGAGGCGCTCACGCTCCAGCTGTCCTCGGCGACGCCGCTGCGGTTGCCGGCGGCGTCGAGCGCGCGCACGTCGAAGCGGTGGCTGCCGTTGGACAGCCCGCTGTAGGTCTGCGGGCTCGTGCAGGCGGCGTAGGCGGCGCCGTCGAGCGAGCACTCGAACGTCGCGCCGGCCTCCTTGTCGGCGAACGCGAACGTCGCGCTGCTCGACGCCGACGGGTTCGCCGGCTGCTGCGTGAGCTGCGGCTTGGGCGGCGCGACCGTGTCGATCGTCCAGTTGTAGGAGGTCGCCGGGCCGACGTTGCCGGCGGCGTCGCGGGCGCGCACCGTGAACGTGCGAGCGCCGTCGCGCAGGCCCCACCAGGAGACGGGGTTCGTGCAGGAGTCCCAGTCGTAGCCGTTGACTCTGCACTGCCAGCTCACGCCCGCCTCGGCGTCGGTGTAGCCGAACGTCGCGTGGTCGGCGTTCGTCACCGTCGGCGGCTTCTGCGTGAGCTGCGGGGCGGCCGGCGCGTGCGTGTCGACCGTCCAGGTGCGCGTGGCGAGGTCGCCGGCGCCGAGTCTCGGATTGCGGTCGCGCACGGCGAACGTGTGCGAGCCGTCGGCGAGGCCGGCGTAGGTCTTCGGGCTCGTGCAGGTCGCGTAGGAGGCGCCGTCGAGCGAGCACTCGAGCGTGTCGCCTCTGGCGCCGACGGTGAACGCGAACGTCGCGCTCGTGGCGCTCGTCGCCCCGGACGGACCCGACGCGATCCTCGGCGTCGCGACCGACGGGCCGGCGCTCGCAGCGACCGCGTAGGCGGCGAGCGCGAGGGCCAGGAGGATGAGGACACCGAGCAGCGTCAGGGACCGCTTGGTCCTGGCGCTCTTCGCTGTCCGTGTCGTGGAGGGGTTGCGCATGTGCGTGCTGTGCGTGCGAGGAGATCGAGCGGGCGGGGGCGAATTCGCCAGACGCCCCCGCCCACAGGTCGATCGACTAGATGCCGCTGTTGTCCACCTTGAGGTGCAGGACCGGCGAGGCACCCTGGCAGGCATCCTGGTTGGCGTTCGAGTTCGCCAGGCTGAGCGTCCCGGAGCCGCTGATCGAGCTGCTCGCGGGGATCGATCTGCCGACGCTCACGGCGCCGAAGGTGAAGTCGGACGCGCTGCAGCCGACCGGAAGTCCGGTGATGCCGTTCGTCCCGGCGGACGTGTCGGCGACGACCTTGTCGACGCTCACGGCCGTGTTGGACGAAGGGTTGTTGATCGTGTATCTGACGGGCGTCGAGCCGCCCGGGTAGAGCGTGTTGTCGAACGACACGCCGGTGATCGTGACGCCGGCGGTGGTGCCGACCGACGCCGTGCCCGAGCCGGTGCCCGAGGCCGTGAAGTACGCGACGGCGATCCCGGCGATCGCGAGCGCCGCGATCGCGGCGACTGGGACGAGGATTCGCTTGCGCATGAGCTTCCGCATGAGATGCTCCTTTTCGTGGGGGTTGGCCACCTGGAGCCTCTGTCTGCTCCCTGCGGCGGGTCCTTCCGCTGGGTATGGAGATTGCGCGACGGCCGGGTGCCCCTCAATGGTCCGCGCGGGCGTTTCGGCGTTCAGCCGCATGAACGCGGGCGCGCTTCCGCCGCTGCGCGCGGCAGAGTTGGCGCAGCGTGAGCGCGCCCGATCCGATCCGCGTCCTGCTCGTCGACGACCACGACGTCTTCCGCCACGGGCTCGCGCAGCTGCTGCGCGACGAGGGGCTCGACGTCGCCGCCGAGGCGAGCGGCGGCGAGGCGGGCGTGCGGCTCGCGGCGGAGCTGCGACCCGACGTCGTGCTGATGGACCTGAGCATGCCGGGCATGTCCGGCGTCGAGGCGACGCGCGCGATCGTCGCGGCCGAGCACGCCGCGCGCGTTGTCGTGCTGACGCTCTCCGACGACGACACGACGATGCTGGAGGCGCTGCTGGCGGGCGCCGCCGGCTACGTGCTGAAGGAGGCGACGCTCGAGCAGATCGTCGCGGCCGTGCGCGCGGCCGCCGCCGGCGACGCGGTGATCCCGCCGCGCGTGGCGCCCGAGCTGCTGCGGCGGCTGCGGGCGGCCGAGCCCAGACGGGCGGCGGCGGTCGCCGCCGACGCGGATGCCGTCGAGCTGTCCGAGCGCGAGCTGGACGTGCTGCGGCTGATCGTCGGCGGGCGCGACAACGCGGCGATCGCGGCCGAGCTGTTCATCAGCCCGAACACGGTCAAGAGCCACGTCGCGAGCATCTTCGCGAAGCTCGGCGTCGAGAGCCGGCTACAGGCCGCGGTGCAGGCGCTGCGGCGCGGGCTCGTCGCCTGAGCGGGCGGTGCGCTGCTGCATGCGCTCGCGCAGCGTGCGCAGCAGGGTGCGCAGCTCGCGCTCCTGCGCGGCGAGCCGCAGCTCGCGCTCGGACAGCTCGAGCGCCTGCTCGCGCAGCCGCCGGCGCGCGCCCTCCAGTGCGAGCGCGGACGCGTAGCCGCCGATCAGCAGCTCCTCCGCCTCCGCGCCGACGTGCGGCGCGGCGCAGCGCTCGCGCAGCTCGTCCAGCAGGCTGGAAGCGCGGTCGAGCAGCGGATCGGAGGGTGCGGACACGGGTGCGACCATGCTCGCGTGCGAGCCGGCGCGGCGCTATCGCCCGCGTGGGCGCTTCGCCGTTCAGACGCGTGAACGGCCGCGCTGCGCGGCGCCGCTGCGCAGCGCGTCGAGCAGCGCGAACGCGCCAGCTCGATCGGGAACGCGCAGCTTTCTCAGCACGGTCGAGACGTGGCGGCGCACCGTCACCTGGCTGACGCCGAGCCGCGCGGCGACGTCGGCGGTGCTCGCACCGCCGTGCAGCAGCTCGAGGATCTCCCACTCGCGCGGCGTCAGCTCGGCGCCGCCGCGCGCGAGCGGCACGCGCCGGCGGCGGCGCTCGCCCAGCTCGGCGACGATCCGCCCGACGAGCGGCCGCGGGATCGCCGCCTCGCCCGCGAGGACACCGTCCAGCGCGAACGGCAGCCGCTGGGGGTCGACGTCCTTCAGCAGGTAGCCGACGGCGCCGGCCTGGATCGCCGCGAACAGGTCCTCCTCGTCAGACGAGACGGTCAGCATCGCGATCGCGGTGCCGGGGAGCCGCATCGAGATCTGCTCGGCCGCGTCGATCCCGCCGCCGCCGGGCATGTGCACGTCGAGCAGGACCGCGTCGGGGCGCTCGCGCAGCGCCGCCTCGACCGCGCCCGGGCCGTCGGAGGCCTCGCCGCAGACGACGAAGCCGGCCTGCTGCAGCACGTCGCGCACGCCCGCGCGCGTGGGCGCGTGGTCGTCGGCGATCACGACGCGCCGTCCGCCTCCGATGCCGTCTGCCGGCCGGCTCACGGCAGCGTCACCTCGACCTCGGCGCCGGCGCCGGGCGCCGAGCGGATCTCGACGTGCCCGCCGACGGCCGCGGCGCGCGCGCGCATCGACTGCAGCCCGAACGAGCCGTCCGGGACGAGCGCGGGGTCCGGGTCGAAGCCGCGGCCGTCGTCGCGCACGAGCAGCCGGCACGGCGGCCCGGCGCGCAGCTCGACGGTCGCGCGGCGCGCGACGCCGTGGCGGGCGGCGTTCGCGAGCGCCTCGCCGACGATCCGCACGAGCGCGTCGCGCACGTCCGGCGCGGCCTCCGCGTTCGGGTCGGCGTCGACGCGCACGTCGAGCTCGAACCGGCGCCCCAGCTCGCCGGCGATGCGCGCGAGCGCCGCCGGCAGCGGCTCGTCGGGCGGCGCGCGCAGCGCGGAGATCGCCGAGCGCGACTCCGACAGCGCGCGCTCGGCGGCGGCGAGCAGCCGGTCGGCGTCGGGTCCCGGCTGGTGCGCCTGCAGGCGGCGCGCCTGCGCGAGCATGTAGAGCACCTCCTGCGCGACGCCGTCGTGCAGCTCGCGCGCGACGCGTCCGCGCTCCTCCAGCGCGGCGAGCCGGGCGCGGTCGCGCTGGTAGTCGTCGATCTCGGCGACCGCGCCGGCCGCCAGCAGCAGGTAGGCCGCGAGCGCGAGCACGTCGCCGGCGTAGAACCAGTTGACGTAGAGGGACGGCACGAGCAGGTAGTTGAGCCACGCGAACGCGAGCAGCGCGACGCCCCAGGAGAGCGGCGCCGACAGGCGGTCGTGCGCATGCCGGCCGCGTGCCGCGAAGCCGATCGCGGCCACGACGACGAGCACGAGGCACGAGCCCTTCAGCACGATCGAGGCCGGACTGCCCGCGAACGGGCCGAACGGGGCGCCGGCCGGGGCCGCGCCCGGACCGAGCGCCGCAGGCAGCTGCGGGTCGAGCGCGGTGAGCACGAGCGCGAGCAGCGCCAGCGCGCCGACGCTCGCCAGCGCGAGGACGCGGGCCGCGTATCGCGGGCGGACGAATGTGCGGTTTCGCCCTGCGGTCGTCGCAAGCGACGACCTGCGGCCGACGTCACACAGCGCGGCGCCGGCCAGCAGCGCCGCGGCGACGAGCCGGCCGGACACGGGCATCCAGCCGATCGGACCGTGCGGGCTCTCGCCCGTGATCGCCTGGATCGCGCTCGTCAGCAGGTTCGACGTCCCGAGCACGCCGAACGAGAGCGCCAGCAGCAAGTCGGCGGCGAGCGCCGCACGGCGGTAGCGGCCGACCGCCAGCAGCGCCACGAGCAGCGCGACGAGCGCGGCCGCGGTCGCGATCTGCGCGTGCAGGACGGGCCGCTGGGGCCCGTAGCGCAGGCTCGGCGTCGTGACGACGAGCGCCGTCACGCCGGCCCCGACGGCGACCGCGGCGATCAGCCCGATTCGGCGCGCGCGGTCGAGCGCCTGCTGCGGCCGCGACGGCGCGTCCGCCGCGCGGGCGGCGGCTCGCGTCGGCGCCGGACGGCGGTGGAGCGTCGGCACCGAGCTCACGGCGTGGGTGTCCCGTGCGGTCGCATGGCCTCACCCTGCTCATCGGCGCATCGGCACGATCGCTCGACCCCTGCAGGGCGCCACGCTGACCACCGTGCGGTCAGCCGCTCCGGGCCGGGCGGCGCCGGGCTACAGGATCTCGAGGACGCGCTCGATCGGCCGCGCCAGCACGGCGCGGCCGTCGTTGACGACGAACGGGCGCTGCAGCAGCTGCGGCCGCGCCGCCATCGCGGCGACGATCGCGTCCTCGTCGCCGGCCGCCGCCAGCTCGGCGGCGCCCTCCTCGCGCATCCGCAGCGCGGCGCTCGGCGCGATCCCCGCCTGCGCCAGCAGCTCGCGGATCTGCGCCTCGCTCAGCCCCTCGACGTGGTACTCGACGCGCTCGAAGTCGACACCGCGCTCCGCCAGCAGCTCGGCGAGCTTGCGGCACGTCGTGCAGGCGCGCTTCTCGTAGACGGTGATCGCCATCGCCGCGCAGCGTAGCGGCGAGGCGCCTCAGACGGCGGTCGGCTCGCCGGCACCGGCCCGCAGCGGCGCGACGCCCCTGATCAGGTCGGCGGCGCGCTCGGCGATCGCGATCGTCGGGGCGTTCGTGTTGCCGCGCGGGACGAGCGGCATCACGGAGGCGTCGACCACGCGCAGGCCGTCGAGC
>Ga0265319_1001819_pt1 | contig 12169 bp, 8 predicted proteins | sample 4824metaG_FD_192443 | JGI IMG/M metagenome (GOLD analysis project Ga0265319, IMG submission 192443) | Rhizosphere microbial communities from Carex aquatilis grown in University of Washington, Seatle, WA, United States - 4-8-24 metaG | ecosystem: Host-associated > Plants > Roots > Rhizosphere >...
GCGCTCCTGGAACGCGTGGACCTCCTCAACCAGGCGCTCGCGCAGCGCGCCGGCGTCATCGCGGCCGGGGTCGAACTCGATCCACGCCGGACGGCGCTTGGTGTGTACGAGGTGGTCGGGACAGGCTGCGCCTACCCCTGCCAGCTCGCGCGAGTCGCGGCCGCTGACGAATTCGAGCGCGGCCGGGGAGAGGTCCAGCTGCAGGATGCGGGGGCCGTCGATCGCGAGTGCCCCGCGCAGCGCCGGCAGTACCTCGGCCAGCAGGTCGAGGCGATCGTTCTCGCCGATCGCGCCGCGCAGAGGTCCGCCGAACGGCAGCTCGCCACTGCGCTCGGCGACGAATGCCGCGGCGCGGTTGATCGCTTCCAGCGTCGAGTCGTAGGACTCGGCCGCGGTCTCGCCCCAGGTCACCAGGCCGTGCTTGGCGAGCAGGACGAGCTTGGCGGCCGGGCTCGCCGCGACGGCGTCCGCGACCAGCTTCGAGAGCGCGAAGCCGGGACGGATGTAGGGGATCCAGACGGCGTCGGCCCCGAAGCACTCCTCGGCCAGCCGTTCGCCGTCGACCGCTCCGACGATCGCGCCGATCGCGTCCGGGTGGGTGTGATCGACGTGAGGCGCCGGCGTGAAGGCGTGCAGCAGCGTCTCGATCGACGGTCGCGGCATCGCGGGGTCCAGCTGGCAGCGGGCGAGGTAGGCGACCATCTGCTCGTCGCTCATCGCGTCGCGTTCGCGCAGCGGCAGGATCTCGTCGAGCCGCAACCCGGCAAAGCCGGCGGCGTCGATCGTGGCGAGGTCGCTGCCCGAACCCTTCACCCACAGCACGGTCGTCTCACGTCCGGTGTGGTCGGGCTGGCGCACCTTGACGGAGGTGTTGCCGCCGCCGAAGTTCACAACCGAGCGATCGGATGCCAGCAGGTTCGAGCGGTAGACGAGCGCGTCCAGCTCCGCCATGCCGGCGACCCGCGCCGGATCCCAGCGGTTCTCGATCGAGTTGTCGGCTGTCAATGCCATGGGCGCCCGGTTTCGGCACGGCCCGACGCATGCGAGCTGGTCGAGGTGTGCAAAAGAGTGCGAAATTGTCCGGTAAGCCACATTTTGCGGCCGGACTCAATCATAATAGATCACATGCCTGGTTCTGGGAGGAGCGGCGGCGTTGCGTGACCGTGAGCACGCCGGCGATCCCGGCGCGGCCCTGCCGGAGGAACGCCGGCGACTGATCGTCGAGTTGTTGCGGACCCAGCACGCGGTCAGCGTCACGGCGCTCGAAGAGCAGTTCTCGATCTCGCCGATGACCGCCCGGCGCGACCTGGCGATCCTCGCCCGCAACGGGCAGGCCCGCCGCACGCACGGCGGCGCCGTGCTCCCCGATCTCGCGGCGCACGAGGATTCCTTCCGCCATCGTCGCGAGCTCGAGGTCGCAGAGAAGAAGCGCATCGCCAGGTCGGTGCTCGCGACACTCGAGCCCGGCGAAACCATCCTGATCGACTCCTCGACCACGGCGTGGTATCTCGCGCAGGCGATCACGACCTCCTCGCTCACGCTCACCCTGCTGACCAATTCGCTTCCGGTGATCGCGCTCGTCAGCAACGCCGACGCGCCGAACCTCGAGCTGGTCGCGCTCGGCGGCTCTTTCCGCTCGCTGACGCATTCGTTCGTCGGGCCCGATGTCGTGCGCGCGCTGCGGGGCTACCGCGCCGATCGCGTGGCCTTCTCCGTCAAGGGCATCACGCCGGACGGCCACCTGACCGACGCCGAGCCGCTCGAGGCCGACGTCAAGCGCGCGATGGTCGCGCAGGCCAAGACGGTCGTGCTGCTCGCCACGGCGAGCAAGTTCAGCGACCGCGGCCGAGCCGTCGTCGCGCTTGCGGAGGACGTCGACATCGCGCACGTGACGGCCGATGCCGCGGGCGCCGCCTCGCGGTCGCTGGGCGCGCGGGGCGTGACGGTGCGCAACGCCTAGCGCGCTCAAACCGTCACCAGCTCGATGCCGACCAGATCGCTGACGGCCCGCAGCTCGCCGATCCGGCTGCCCGTGCCGAGCGCCCAGTGGTGGTTCACGGCGGTGGCCGCCCACGCGTCGCACCACTCGCCGGGATCGCGGCCGAAGTCCACGCGCGACGTGGTGTTGCCGATCGCGAGCAGCGGTCCGTCGACGACCTCGCCCTCCGAGGCGACGAGCCTCAGTTCGCCGTTGCGCAGCTGCGTGAGACCGAGCGCGGTCACAGGGCCGTGGGCGACGTCGAACTCGACCGACACTCCGTAGCCGCGTTTGCCGTGGTACACGCCGAGGCCTCGCAGCAGCGGACGCCGCTCGCTGATCGCCAGGTGCGCCGGGCCGTCGTGTCCCATCTCGACGACGTTGTCGGTGAAGTTGAGCGCCTGCAGCTCGCTGAACGAGCCGCCGGCTCCGAGCCGGTCGAGGATCAGCATTGCCAGCGAGGTGCGCAGTTCGTACTCGCCGCAGGCCGGGACATGCGCGGCCGTCAGCAGGGAGGCGCCGAGGATCATGCCCGCCCCCAGGCGCTCGTGCAGCTCGCCCTCGAGGCCCCGGTGGTAGTAGGCGAGCGAGTCGAGCGAGAAGTCCGCGACGAGCGACTCCAGGCCGATCGCGACCCGCACCGCCCAGTGGAGGTCGTCGGCCTCGACCGAGGGGTCGAGCTCGAAGGTGTCGCTGACCAGCTCGAGCTTGGCAGCGACGGCTTCCTCGCTGACGGCCGCGACGCGCACGCGAAGGTCGTCGAACTCGAGCACCTCGACGTGCCCGCCCAGGTGAGCCGGCACGAGCGTCAGGTCGGTCGAGACGTCGTACATGCCCGGATACAGATGTCCCATCAGGCCGTGGCGGCCGTTGCGCAGCACCCGCCGCACGCCGGCGGCGCGCACCCACTCCTCGACGCGCCGCCAGGCACGCTCGTCGCCGAGATACCCGGACACCGAGCGATACGGGATGCCGCAGCGCTCGAAGGCGTTGCCGACCTCCGGCAGCGGGCAGGCGCCGCAGTAGGCGAGCCACTGCCCGGTGTCGAAGGTCTCGTGGTCCATCGACTCCGACGGTTGAAGATTGAGCAGCAGGATGTCGGCGCCGGTGTGGAGCGCGATCGGCACGACCATGCTCGAGGTCATGTAGGTGGTGAGGAACATGATGATCAGGTCGCAGCCCGCGGCGCGCAGCGTCTCCGCGACGGCGGCGGCTTCGGAGGCGTCCGAGATGAAGCCGACATCGACGACGTCGGCGTCGAGGTCGCTCACGCGTGCGGCGACCACCTCGACCGAGCGGCGCAGCTGCGGCAGCAGGTCCGGGAACTGCGGCCAGTAGGCGCCGAGCCCGCCGGCAACCAGCCCCACGACCGGTCGCGACGGCCGTGCCAGCGAAGGCAGCGCGACGACTGACCGCGCGCGGCTCACAGCACCAACCCGTAACCACGCTCGCGGAGAAGACGCTCAAACGATCCGGCGCCGTCCGCGTTCTCGATGCCCATCACCGCTGCGCTTCCTCTCTCCTTCTTGGCGGCAAAGCTCAGTCTGGCTGCAAGCCAGTGATGGCTCCCGGGGCAAACCGCGCCCCGGGAGCCACCTGTTGGTCTAGAAGTTGTACTTCAGGACGTTGGCCTTGTTGAACACCGTCGGCGGACCGAGGACGACCGAGAGGCCGGTCCCAGCCGCTGGCGGCAGGATCTTGTAGGTGCCGAGCTTGCCTGCCGTGAACGTTGCGCCGGCCTTCAGCGCCACGACCTTGGAGGCGAGCGACGCCGCCGCGTAACCGGCGAGGTAGCCGAGGTTGCCCGGATCCCACAGCTCGAACGCCTTGACGGTTCCGTCAAGGACGTAGCTCTTCATCTGCGACGGGAGCCCGAGCCCGGTCAGGGTCAGGGTCTTGAGCAGTGACTTGTGGGTATCGAGGTACTGCGCCGCGGTCGAGATACCGACCGTCGTCGGCGAGATGATGCCGCGCAGGTGCGGGTACGCCGACAGCAGGCCCAGAAGGACCGTCCGCGACGTGGCCGGATCATCGTTGCCGTAGACCGTGGAGACGAGCTTCATGCCCGAGTACTTCGGCTTCTTGAGCTCCTGCTTCATGTAGGCGATCCACGAGTTCTGGTTGGTCGCGGTGGCCGCGGCCGACAGGATCGCGATCTGTCCCTTGTAGCCGATCTCCTTGCCAAGGAGGTCGACCTCAGAGGTGCCGATCTGCTTGGTGTTGGCCTGGTTGATGAACAGGTGGTTGGGGCAGGTGACGTCCGAGTCGAACGACACGATCGAGATGCCGGCGCTTGCAGCCTGAGCAAGCGACGGGCACAGTGCCGCCGGGTCGTTACCGGCGACGACGATGGCGTTCGCCTTGGCCTGGATCGCCGCCTGGATCGACGGGATCTGCGCGGCGGCCGTGTCGGCCGTTCCGCTGCTGACGACGACCTTGCCGCCGAGTGCGGTGAGCGCCTTCTTGCCGCCGTTGTCGGCGATGACCTCGTAGGGGTTGATCGTGTCCTTCGGGATGAAGTAAACGACCAGGCCCTTCTTGATCGTGGCGTGCGTCACGGCCACGGCGGCGGTTGCCGCGAGGCCGAGCACCACGAGGGCGACGGCCATGATCGTGGCCTTTCGCGTCCGTTTGATCAACTTCATTACTTCTCCTCCTGTGGTCCGTGCTGCTGTTGGGTAAGTGTCAATCCACCCTCAGCGCGCCAGGCGCCGGTGGTGGGGTTCGGGGCGGCCGCCGCTTCGGCGTGGCCCACGTGTTGGGGCGGCCGGCTCACGGCGGTGCCGCGGTCGGCGCTGCCACACCGGTTCGGCCGCGCTGCAGGCGCCGCCTCAGCCGGTGGTAGCCGTCAGCGCCGTTGGGCACGAGCACGCTGATCAGCAGCAGCACGCCGAAGACGATGTTCTGCTCCTCCTGGCTGACGTTGATGAGCGTCAGCACCTCGTCGAAGCACCCGACGACGAGGACCGACAGCACGACGCCGATGATCGTGCCCCGGCCTCCGAAGATCGAGACGCCGCCGAACAGGACGACCGCGACGACGTTCAGCTCGAGCCCGGTGCCGGCGTCGTAGCGGGCCGCGTTGTTCTGCAGGGCATAGAGGACGCCCACCATCGCGCAGATCGCGCCGGAGATCACATACAGGCAGAACTTGATCCGCGTCACACGGATGCCCGAAAAGAACGCCGTTTCCTTGTTGAGACCGATCGCGTAGATCGAGCGCCCGATCGGACTCCAGTGCAGGATCACGCCGTAGATCACGGCGAGCACGAGGAAGATCGCAAACGTCCACGCCATCTGGGTGCCGCCGATCGGCGCCACGACCAGCAGCGAGTTGGGGAAGCCGGTCACCTCGTTCTGGCCCAGGATCACCTCCGCGATTCCCCGGAACATGGTCAGCGTGCCGATCGTGACCGCGATCGAGGGAAGCCCTAGGCGCGTGATCAGGAAGCCGTTCAGCGCGCCGCCCACCACCCCGACGGCGAGCGCGATCAGCATCGCCAGGTAGACGTCGATCCCGTGACCGAACGCGTAGCCAAACACCGTGCACGAAAGCCCGAGCATCGCCGCGACCGAGAGGTCGATCTCGCCGGTGACCACGATCATCGTGAGCGGCAGCGCCATGATCGCGATCAGGCCTATGTTCAGGCCGGTGTAGAAGATCGTCGGCGTCGTGAGGAACACCGGCGACTCGGCGGCGCCGAACACCAGCGTCCCCGCCAGCACGACGACGAGCGCCAGCTCCCAGCGCTGCAGCGAGCGCCCGCTGAATCGCGGATGCGTCGCGGACGCGCTGCCGCCCCCGCCGCCGCCCGCGGGAGCGGTCGCCATCTCACTCGACATACGTGGCGCCTCCCTTCGCGCGCATCGCTCGCGTGGCACGCGTGCTGAGCAGCCGGTCGAAGGCGATCGCGGCGAGCAGCAGGGCGCCGGCGATCGCCGAATCCCAGAACGGCGACACGCGCACGGCGACAAGCGATTGGTTGATGACCTGCAGCAGGATGGCGCCGAGCGCCGCGCCGATCACGTTGCCGCTGCCCCCGAAGATGGCGACGCCGCCGACCACGACCGCGGCGACGACGAGCAGCTCATATCCGCTCCCGCCGGTGGCGTCGACGGTGGCGTACTCGGCGAGAAAAAGCGCACCGCCGAGGCCGGCGAGAGCACCGCTGATCACGAATGCGCCGAACACGCGCCGCGCGACAGGGATGCCCGCCAGCGCTGCGGCCTCGGGATTGGATCCGATCGCGTAGAGCTCGCGGCCTGCCCGGAACGTGCGCATTCCGTAGGCCGCGACCAACGCGACAGCGATCACGATCACAAACAGCCATGGCACGCCGAGGATCGAGCTGTAGCCGATCGACTGGAACGAGGTGGGAACCGAACTGGGCTCGATCTGAATGCCGGACCCGATCACGTTCACGTAGCCGCGGATGATGTAGAGCGCCGCGAGCGTGACGACCAGGCTGGGGACGCGCGCGACGGTCGTGATCAGGCCGATGACCGCGCCGCAGGCGGCGCCGATCGCGATGCCGACGAGCAGCGCGACGGCCACCGATGTGTGCGGATGGTGGGTGTAGAGCTGTCCAACCTCGAACGCCGACAGGCCCAGCGTGGACCCGACCGAAAGGTCCACGTTGCGGGTGACGATGACCACGGTCTCACCGACTGCGAGCAGGATGAACAGCGCCGCTCCGGTCAGGATCTCCTGGATGCTCGTGCTGTGGGCAAAGCTCGGGTTCTTGATCGAGGTCGCGCCGAAGACGATCAGAATGACGGCGGCGATCGCCAGCCCGCGGAAGCGTGCCAGCGTCTCGGCGAGGCGATGGCTGCGCACGGCGGGAGCGATGCGGACGGGGGCGCCGGCGGCCGCGTTCATGCCGGAACCGCCGAGACCAGACCGGCAGCGGCGCCGATGACCGCCTCCTCCGTCGCCTCGTCGTGTGCCAGCTCGGCCACGAGTCGTCCCTCTCTGAGCACGAGGATGCGATCGGCGAGCCGCAGCACCTCGGGCAGCTCGGAGGAGATCATCAGGACCGCGACGCCGTCGCCGGCGAGCGCGACGAGCAGGCGGTGGACCTCGGCCTTCGTGCCGACGTCGATGCCGCGCGTCGGCTCATCGACGATCAGCACCGTCGGCTTGCGGCTCAGCCACTTCGCGAGCACGACCTTCTGCTGGTTCCCTCCGGAGAGGTTGAGCACCGGATCCGTTAGTCGCCCGTACTTGATCTGCAGCCGCTGCGCCCAGTCGGCTGCAAAGAGCCGAGACGCATGTGCGGGAATCAGCCCGTGCCGAGCAAGCCGGTAGAGCGACGCCAGCGCGATGTTGCGCTCCAGCGACTCATCCATCACAAGGCCATGCTGCCGGCGGTCCTCGGGCACGAGGCCGATGCCGGCCTCCATCGCCGCCGTCGGTGATCCCCGCTTCAGGGGGCGCCCGCCGATCGTCACGCTGCCGGCGTCGTATCGGTCTACGCCAAAGATCGCGCGCGCGACCTCGCTGCGGCCGGCGCCCACCAGTCCGGCGAGCGCAACGATCTCACCGGCCCGCACCTCGAAGCTGACGTCGACGAAGGTGCCCTCGCGCGTCAGGCGCTCGACACGCAGCACGGGCTCGCCGAGCTCGGCGGCGGCTCCCGCCTCGCGCTCGACCAGGTCGCGTCCAACCATCGCGCGCACCAGGTCATCCGGCGTGAGGTCACCGGCGAGGCTGGTGAGGACCCAGCGGCCGTCGCGCATGACGGTGATCCGCTGGCAGGACGCGAACACTTCGTCGAGACGGTGAGAGATGAAGAGGATCGCGGCCCCGTCCTGGCGCAGCGCCTCGATGACGCGGAACAGGCGGGCGACCTCCGCCGCCGACAGCGCCGCGGTTGGCTCGTCCATCACGATCACGCGCGCCTCGAGCGTCAGCGCCTTCGCGATCTCGATGATCTGCTGGTCGGCGATCGAGAGCCCGCGCGTGGCCCGCCACGGGTCGAGCCGGACGCCGAGCCGGTCGAGCACGGCACGTACCTGGCGCTCCATCGACGCTCGGTCGATTCGCCTCAGCGACCGTCGTGGCTGGCGACCCATGAAGATGTTCTCCGCCACGCTCAGATCCGGGAAGAGCGTCGGCTCCTGGTAGATCACCGCGATTCCTGCGTCAAGCGACGCCGCCGGGTTGCGTAGCACCGTCTCCTGACCGCCGATCAGCATCCGGCCGCCCTCCGGCAGGTGCACGCCGGCGAGGACCTTCACGAGCGTCGACTTGCCGGCGCCGTTCTCACCAACCAGGCCGTGAGCCTCGCCGGCATAGAGCTCGATCGAGCCGTCGACGAGCGCCTGCACCGCCCCGAACGATTTCTGAGCATGCTCGACGGCCAAGACGGGAGCGGCGCCGGGGCGCGCCGGGTCGGGCCCGCGACCAGCGTCCACGGCGTGCGACGCGTCCTCCGCGTCAGGGGCTCCATCGGCGCGCTGCGGCATGGGCGAATCCAGGGGCAATGCCTCTCCTCTTCCGACTACGGCCCTCTCCGAAGTGCTGCGCCGGACCCGCCAACCGCCACTTTCGATCGCTCAGTTGTGGTGGAGTCTGAGTGCGCGAAGCGCCAGTCGATCAGATCCGAACAGCCACCGCAATCCTATATCAAGCCGGCCAGCCGGTGCGCCACACGCGCCTGCCCAAACACCCGGGTTCGTCTGCTTGCGCGCACGCTCGCGGCCCGAGGACTAGGATCATTTCGTGGTCAGCGGGGTTCAGGACACCAATCCGTCGGGGACTGTTGTCGCGGTTTCGGCCGGTGCCGAAGAGACCGCCGGCGCGCACCCCGAAGCGACGATCGAACACGACCGACAGCCGACCGGCCGGGATCAAAACGAACAGTCGGCGATCCCGGAGGACCGGCGGCGTTCGATCGCCGATCTGCTGCTCGCCACCGGCGCCGTGACGGTCGCCCAGATCGAGGCGCTGTTCGGCGTCTCGGCGATGACGGCGCGCCGCGATCTGCACGAGTTGGAGCGTCGCGGATTGGCACGCCGCACACACGGCGGGGCCGTGTTGCCGACCGCCGCCGCACACGAGGACTCCTTCGACCGCCGGGTCAAGACCGCAACCGAGGCCAAGGAGCTTCTCGCGACGGCAGCCGTCGAACTGCTCAAGCCGCACGAGACGGTCTTCCTGGACTCCTCGACCACCAGTTACTTCGTGGCACGGCGCCTGATCGAGGTCGGCATCGCGGCGACCGTGCTGACCAACAGCCTGCCGATCATGACGCTGCTGGCCCGCGAAGCGGGACCGAACGTCGAGCTTGTCGGGGTGGGTGGCACGCTGCGCGCACTCACCCAGTCGTTCGTCGGCGCGGGCGCGACGCGAACCGTCAACGAGTACTACGCCGACCGGCTGTTCCTCAGCATCAAGGGCCTGGTCGACGGCGACACGCTGACCGACGCCGATTCGCTCGAAGCCGACGTGAAGCGGACGATGATCGCCCACGCCCGCGAGGCGGTCCTGCTGATCGACGAATCGAAGCTCGGCTCACGCGGGCTGATCGCGATCGCGCCGTTGTCGGCAGTCACGTTCGCGCTCGCAACCGGCGTTACACACGAGCAGGCCGCGCTGTTCGAGCGCAGCGGGACGCCGGTGCGCGTGGTGCACGCCGACGCCGGCGGCGGCGGCGGCGCAACGCTGCCAAGCGTCTGACGGACGCGCGAGACGCGGCTCTAGCCGGCTCCGATTTGCAGCGTCGCCTTGACCCCGTCGAAGGCGAACGCGTCCTCGTAGCGCTCGAGCGGGACCCGCAGGCCGACGCAGGACTCGAGTGCCGCCGGCCAGCGCGCGTGGATGCGGTCGAGCGCCGCGATCGCGGCCACCCAGTCGATCCGGTTGGCGTTGACGCTCCCGAACACGGCACGGTTCTGGAGGATCATGTCGACGCCGATCACGCTGGCGTCGATCGTCACGCGATGGTCGTGGCCGTCGATGCCCAGCAGGCACATGACGCCGTTTCGCCGCAGCAGCCCCACCGCGTCGAGCATGACCTGGGCGTCACCGGCGGCCGCCACGATCAGGTCAAAGCCGCCTGCCTGGGCTGCCAGAGCGGCGAGCTCCGTCTCCTGCGTCCACACATACCTCGCGTCCACGACGGCGAACAGCGCGGCCCGCTCCGGCCCCGCCGGCCGGCGGTCGGCGGTCCAAACCTCGTGGTCCTCCAGGCGCAGCAGCAGCGTCGCGAGCGTGCCGATCGCGCCGGCCCCGATCACCAGCGCCCGCGCCGGCTCCCACGGCTGGCGCGAGCCGACGACGTGGGCGTGCCGAAGCGCGCGGGCGCAGATCGACGCCGGCTCCGCGAGCACGCCGAGACGCCCGAGCGAGCGGGGAACGGCGACCAGGTTGCGCGGGTCCTCCGCGACCAGCTCGCTCGCGAATCCGTCCAGGCGCGTGATGCCGCGTTCGAGATAGGCGCCGGTGGCGCAGGCGTCGGGCGCGTCGCGCCGGCAGGCCGCGCAGTGCCCGCACGAGCGCCGGACGGTCGCGGTGACGAGGTCGCCCGCGTCGAAGCCGTGTCCGCCGCGCTCGACGACGCCGAACAGCTCGTGCCCGATGATCAGCCGCTCAGCGCCGTCCGGGGCGACGCCGAACAGCCCGCCTGAGATCTCCCGGTCGGTTCCGCAGACGCCGACCTCGATCGTCCGCACCAGCACCTCCCCGTCGGCGGCCCGGGCGTCCGGCACCTCAACGACCTCGGTCGTGCCGGCGCGCCCCGGAACCGCGACCAGCGCGCGCACGCTCAGCGCGGGGTGGCGCTCAGGACCGCGCCCTCGGATGCCGAGCCCACGCACGCTCGGTAGCGAGCGAAGACTCCGAAGTCGTAGCGGGCAGGAGGCGGGGTCCGCTCCGCCAGACGCTTCGCGATCTCCTCCTCGGTGAGCGCGACGTCCAGGCGCCCCGCCGTGACGTCAATCGTGATCACGTCGCCGTCCGCCACCGCGGCGAGCGGGCCGCCGCGAAACGCCTCCGGCGCGACGTGGCCGACCATCAACCCGCGTGTCGCGCCGGAGAAGCGCCCGTCGGTGACCAGCGCGACCGATTCGCCCAGGCCGGCGCCGACCACCGACGCGGTGACGCTCAGCATCTCGCGCATCCCAGGCCCGCCGGCTGGTCCCTCGTAGCGGACCACGAGCACGTCCCCGGGCGCGACCTCGCCGCGGCGAACCGCGTCGGCGCACGCCTCCTCGCTGTCGAACACGCGCGCCGGGCCGCTCTGGCGGGTGCGGTCGGTGCCGGCCAGCTTCAGCACGCTGCCCTCCGGCGCGAGGTTGCCGCGCAGCGTGTGCAGCGCCCCGCTCGGCTTGAACGGGCGCCCGGCCGTGAACACGACCTCGCCGTCGGGCTTGGCGGCCTGCGCGACCGCGCCGGCGATGGTTCCCCCCTGGACGGCGGGGGCGCTGCCGTCGAAATGCCCGGAGCGGATCAGTTCGGCGATCACGGCCCCGGTCCCGCCGGCTTCGTGCAGGTCCGCGGCGGCCCAGCGGCCGCCGGGCAGCAGGCTGGCTATCACCGGCGTGCGCGACGCCACGGCGGTCAGCTCGTCGAGTGTGATCGCCACGCCCGACTCGTGCGCGATCGCCAGGAGATGCAGCAGGCCGTTGGTGGATCCGCCGGTCGCCGCGATCCCCGCCATCGCGTTGAGCAGGGCGCGGCGGTCGAGAAAGTCGCGCGCGCTTCGATCGCCGCCTGCGAGCGCGACGGCCAGAGCGCCGGCGTGGGCCGCCGCGTCGCTCTTCTGCTCCATGTCCACGGCCGGGATCAGCCCGTCGCCGACGCGGCTGATCCCCAGGCAGTCGAGCGCGACGGCCATCGTGTTCGCGGTGAAGTGGCCGGCGCAGGTACCGGGCCCCGGACAGGAGTGGCGTTCGAGGTCGCCCAGCTCCGCGATCGTCATCGCTCCGCGCTCGTGGGTGGCGACCGCCTCCCAGACGTCCTGGATCGTGACCGCCCGCTCGCGCCAGCGACCTGCGCGCATCGGGCCGCTGTAGAGGACGACGGCCGGCTTGTCGACGCGCGCGAGCGCCATCAGCGCGGCGGGAACCGTCTTGTCGCACCCGACCAGGCAGACGACGGCGTCGAAGTCGTGAGCGTGGACCATCAGCTCGATCGAGTCGGCGATCACCTCCCGCGAGATCAGCGAGGCTCTCATCCCGGGGGTCCCA
>Ga0265319_1001820_pt1 | contig 12167 bp, 10 predicted proteins | sample 4824metaG_FD_192443 | JGI IMG/M metagenome (GOLD analysis project Ga0265319, IMG submission 192443) | Rhizosphere microbial communities from Carex aquatilis grown in University of Washington, Seatle, WA, United States - 4-8-24 metaG | ecosystem: Host-associated > Plants > Roots > Rhizosphere >...
GATCCTCGGCCGCACGCCCCCGGCCCAGCCGCCGAGGAAGCCGACGCCCGAATCGATGCCGGCGTTCGCGAACGCGACGTCCAGCCTGCCGTACGCCTCCGCCGCCTCGTCGATCGCGCGATCGAGAGCGGCGTGATCGGTCACGTCGGCGACGGCGCCCCGCACGTCGAGCCCTTCATCCTGCAGCCGGAAGGCCTGCGCAGCGACCGCGTCGGCGTCGAGGTCGATCAGCGTTACTCGCGCACCGTGTGCCGCGAGCACCTCTCCGTACGCGAGCCCGAGCCCGCTCGCACCGCCGGTGACGATGACACCGAATCCGGCCACCTCGAACCGCGAGGAAACATTCACGCGCCCCTGCCTCCTGTGCTCTCGTTGACCGGCCGACCCTAACGCTCGCGCGTAGCTCGTACGCCTGCAACTACGATCGCTGGGTGATCCACGCCACGCTCTACACCGATCCGGCGTGCCCGTGGGGCTACTCGGCGCTCCCGGCACTGCGCGTGCTCGAGTGGCGCTACGGCGACCAGCTCGATTGGCGCGTCGTGATGATCGGGCTGCGCGAGGACGCGGGCTCCATCGCCGCGGGCTGGGACGCAGGCGCAGCCGCAGCGCGTCTCGCGGTGTTTCGCGACCGCTACGGGATGCCGTTCGCGCTCAACCCGAAAGCCCGCGCAGCAGCGACCGGACGAGGATGCCGTGCGGTCGTCGCCGCACGAGTGCTCGACCCGGGGAGCGAGTGGGCCACCTTGCGGGCTCTCCATCTGGCGAACTTCACGACGCCGCTCCTGCTCGACGACGACGAGTCGATCCGTGAGGCGCTCGCCGCGGCAGGTCTCGACGCGGATGCGATCGTCGACCGCCTGGACGATCCAGAGGTGACCGAGGCGTATGAGCGCGACAAGGCCGAGGCGAGAACGGCCGTGGGCACAGCGGCGGAAGCCCAGGGAAAGACGTCGACGTCGGACGGCCCCGTCCGTTACACCGCGCCCTCGGTCGTGTTCGAGCTCGACGACCGGCGGCTCGTCGGCGGCGGGTGGCAGCCGGTGCTGGCCTACGACGTCCTGATCGCGAACCTCGCACCGTCGCTCGAGCGAGAACTGCCACCCGAGACACCGGAGCCGCTGCTGGAGCGCTTTCCCGGCGGCTTGACGACGGCGGAAGTCGCAGCGCTTCTGGCGCAGGGACCCGACTACGTCGCCGACACGGAAGCGACAGAGCGCCTGCTCATGGAGATCGTGGCGGCCGGCGCAGCGATCCGCATCCCGCTTGGACAGGACGCGCTCTGGAAGACCGCCGGCGGAGCTGCTGGGTCGTCCCGCAGTCGCGTCGCCGCAACTGCCGCGTAGAGAGAACTGCCGCCTCAGTTGAGCGGCATGCCTGCGAGCTCGCCCGGGATGTCGACGGTCTCGCGTGACGCGGCGCGGTACCGCTCCACCCAGATGTTCGGGTCGAAGACGGGATGCTCGAGCTTCTCGGCACGGCAGATCGGACACTCCCGGGGCTCCCGGTCGTGCGGACACAGCACGATCTGCTCGCGGTAGAGCATGGTTCGGATGCTGGCTGGGACCATTTCCGCCGGCATCAGTGGATCCCCTGATCATCCGAACGGCCCCGACATGACGCTTCCTTCTGCCTCGGTCGGCCGAGGTGACGTCGCCGCTCGACCAGCGCGTCAGGGCTTCGGCGTCGTCGTGGTGGTGCGAGTTGTCGTAGTAGGAGTTGTCGTGGTAGTCGTGGTGGTCGTGGTCGTGGTCGCCGCCACCGGTGGCGGACAGATCGCCGCGAGCGAGAAGGCGCGATCGCCCGCTGTCGTGCCCGTCGACGTCGTCACCTGGACGATTGTCGGTGTCGTCGTGCGATTGAAGTTGGCGATCGCGCCGCGGATCTTCGAGCTCGCGGAATCGCTGCCGGCGCTCGCAAGCAGGGAGCAGTTGGTGACGTCGACGGCGAACGCGACGTTGTAGGTCCCGACAGCCGTCCTCGTGACTGCCGTGACGCCACTGGCCTTGTCGAGGGTTCCGTTCGCCTTGACGATCGCCCACGTCGTGATTCCGGGGCCGATCGGGCCGGCCGGGCCGGTCGCGCCGGTCGCACCGGTCGCACCCGCCGGGCCGGCCGGCAGCTGGCCGGTCGCGAAGTCTTTCGCCGCGAGCGAATGATCCTTGACCTTCGCCGAAACGACGGCATTGTTGCGCAGCTGCGCGGTGCCGACGCTGTTGTTCGGCACGAGCGCCACCACCGCGGCCACGCCCGTGCCGGCGAGCGCCACGAAGAGCGCGGCGCAGGCCACGACGAGCGCAGGTGACGGGCGCCGCTCGACGAGCAGCCGGAGTGCCCTCTTCAGGTCAGCCACAGTACTTCGATCCAATCAGCCGAACCTGAGACCCAGGTAAGACAGACGCAGCGACGAGCCGTCACCGGTCGAGCGGCTCGCCCGCCAGCCAGCGCGCGCCGCTCGCATACAGCGCGTCGACCTCGGGCCCGACGAGCCCCGGCATGTCGGGCTTCACGGCGAAGCCCAGCTGCGCCTGGAGATAGGCGAGATGGCGATATCCCACGGGGAAGCGCTCGAGCGCCGCCCGATCGAGCTCGACGCGCACCGCCGGGTCGACCGGATCGAGACGGTCCTGCTCGTAGATCGGCTGCCGGAGCACGAGCCCCCAGCGGCCGTCACGACGCTCGAGGAAGTCGTAGAAACGCCCGGTGCAGACGGCGTCGCACTCGACACCGTGTACGAGTGCGCGTTGCGTGATCGTCATCTTCGTCTGCGCGACCGCTCGATCTCCCGAGACGTCGACCGCGGAGCCGCCGAGGAAGTGGAGGATCCGGGCACCGCGCTCGAACCCTTCCCGGCTGACCCGAATGAAGTCGTCAGCAGGCCCCTGAAACCAGGTCGCCATCATCCGCCCGTCGTCGTGCCAGACGGTGCGGAACCGCTCCCAATCGCCGGCGTCGCGCCAGACCGCCCACCGCTCGACCAGCTCGCGGACGGCCTGCGAATCTCCCTCGATCGTCAATCTCCGCTGTCGTACTTGAACGAGATGTTCAGCCGGACACGGTAGTCGGCGATCTTTCCGTCCTTGATCGTCACGTCGAAGCGCGTGGCTTCGGCGACCCGCAGGTCACGAATGGTGCGGGCCGCGGTCTCGACGGCGCTGCTCGCAGCCGACTCCCAGGATTCGCTGCTCACGCCGATGACCTCGGTGACGCGGTACACGCTGTCGCTCATCTCAGGCTCCTTCTCTCGAGGCGTCCGACACCGGACAATCGATCCTTGCTCGTAGGCCATAGCTTCGCAAGAACGCGCCACAGCCGCCGGATCGGTAGTGTCGCCGGCGGTGCTCGACCGCTACGCAGCGTTTCCCAGCCTCGAGTTCGACCGGCCTGCCGACCGGATCCTCCGGATCACGCTGCGCACACCCGGGAAGCTGAACGCCGTGGGCGCCGCGATGCACGGGGAGCTCGCCGCCGTTTGGCCGGCCGTGAGCGCCGATCCGGACACGCGCGCGGTGCTCGTTCGAGGCGCGGACGGCGTCTTCAGCGCGGGCGGCGATCTCGACCTCGTCGCCGAGATCGCCTCCGACTTCGACACCCGGATCCGCGTCTTCAACGAGGCCCGCGACCTCGTCTACAACCTCGTCAACTGCACGAAGCCGATCGTGTCCGAGATCTCCGGCCCGTGCGTCGGCGCCGGGCTCGCGGTCGCGCTGCTCGCCGACATCTCGATCGCGACGCCGTCAGCCCGCATCATCGACGGGCACACACGGCTCGGCGTCGCCGCCGGCGACCACGCCGTCATCATCTGGCCGCTGCTCTGCGGCCTCGCGAAGGCGAAGTACCACCTGCTGCTGTGCGAGCCGCTCGACGGCGCCGAAGCGGAGCGGATCGGGCTCGTCTCGCTCTGCGTCGCGGAGGACGAGCTCGAGGCGAAAGCGCTCGAGATCGCGGGGCGCCTCGCGGATGGTTCGGCGGTCGCGATCGCCCAGACGAAGCTCGCGCTGAACAACTGGCTCCGCGCCGCCGGTCCGGCGTTCGACGCGTCGCTTGCCCTGGAGTTCCTCGGGATGACCGGCCCGGACGTCCAGGAAGGGATCGCGTCCGTGAAGGAACGGCGCGCTCCCCGCTTCCCGGGCTGAGCTACATCCGGTCGATCATCGCCTGACCGAAGGCCGAGCACGAGATCTCGTTCGCGCCCTCCATCAGCCTGGCGAAGTCGTACGTGACCTGCTTGTCGGAGATCGCGGCGCCGAGCGAGCTGATGATCAGGTCGGCTGCCTCGAGCCAGCCCAGGTGCCGCAACATCATCTCCGCGGAGAGGATCAGCGAGCCCGGGTTGACCTTGTCCTGACCCGCGTACTTCGGCGCGGTGCCGTGCGTCGCCTCGAACATCGCCACGTCGTCCGAGAGGTTGGCGCCGGGCGCGATGCCGATGCCGCCGACCTGCGCAGCGAGCGCGTCCGAGATGTAGTCGCCGTTCAGGTTCAGCGTCGCAATAACGTCGTACTCGGCCGGGCGCAGCAGAATCTGCTGCAGGAACGCGTCCGCGATGACGTCTTTGATCGTGATCGTCCGGCCGTTCTCCTCGAGCGAGAGCCACGGGCCGCCGTCGATCGGCTGCGCACCGAACTCCCGCGCCGCGAGCGCATAGCTCCAGTCGCGGAACCCGCCTTCGGTGAACTTCATGATGTTGCCCTTGTGCACGATCGTGACCGAGGTGTGCCCGTTGTCGAGCGCGTAGCGGATCGCCTTGCGCACGAGGCGTTCGGTTCCTTCGCGCGACACCGGCTTGATGCCGATGCTCGAGGTGTCCGGGAAGCGAATCTTGCGCACGCCCATCTCGTCCTGGAGGAAGGCGATCACCTTGCGCGCGTCGTCGGTCTCGGCCTCCCACTCGATGCCGGCGTAGATGTCCTCCGTGTTCTCGCGGAAGATCACCATGTTCGTCTTCGAAGGGTCCTTGAGCGGGCTCGGCACGCCCGGGAACCAGCGCACCGGGCGCAGGCACACGAAGAGGTCGAGTTGCTGGCGGATCGCCACGTTGAGCGAGCGGATGCCGCCGCCGATCGGGGTGGTCATCGGGCCCTTGATCGAGACCGAATACTCGCGCGCCGCCTCGATCGTCTCATCGGGCAACCAGACGTCGTTGCCGTAGAGCCGCGTCGCCTTCTCCCCCGCGAAGATCTCCAGCCAGTGGATCTGGCGCGCGCCGCCGTAGGCCTTCTCGACCGCGGCGTCGACCACGGCCTTCATCACGGGAGTGATGTCGACGCCGATTCCGTCGCCTTCGATGAACGGAATGATCGGGTTGTCCGGCGTCGGCTGCCCGGGCACGATCTTCGCGCCGGCCGCTGGAACCTCGATGTGCGTTTTGTCGGTGATCATCGCCTACCGTGTGCTCGTGGGAAAGGAGCTGCCTTTGAGACGGCCAGAGCAGGCTACCGGAGCGGGCGCGCACGTCCGCGCGGTTCCCGCCATGTCGGGCGCCGATCCGGCCCGGGCGATCGCCGCGGTCCTGATCGAGGGCTTCGACAAGCACTACGGGCTCTTCCGGTCGACGAGCGCCGGAGCGAAGGAGCATTTCGAGGCCGCCGCCTGGGCGCAGGCGCAGCACGCCGTGCAGGCGAGGATCCGCTTCTACGACGAGCGGGTGCGCGAGTGCGTCGCGCGCCTGCGGTCGGAGTTCGACGTCGAGTCGTTCGACATGGGCGTCTGGCAGGACGCGAAGCTCTTCTACATCGGCCTGCTCGTCGACCATTCGCAGCCCGAGCTGGCGGAGACGTTCTTCAACTCCGTGATCACGCGGATCCTGCACCGAACGTACGCCGACAACGACCTGATCTTCGTTCGCGCCACGCTCTCGACCGAATACATCGAGTCCGATCCGCCGATCTACCGCAGCTACTACCCGAACGACGCGAGCCTGCGCGAGTGCTTCGAGCGCATCTTCCTCGACTTCGGCTGGACGCGGCCGTTCGCCGATCTCGAGCGCGACCTCGACCACCTGCTGGGGGCGCTCGACGAACGTGCGAGCGGGCCGTGGCTGCATCTCGAACGGAACCACCAGATCCAGGTGCTCGGCTCGGCGTTCTACCGGAGCAAGGCCGCGTACGTCTTCGGGAGGATCGTCAACGGCGACGAAGCCCTGCCGTTCATCGTGCCGGTGCTGCACGACGCCTCCGGACGACTCGCGCTGGACGCGATCGTGCTCGACCCACGGCAGATCAACAACTTCTTCTCGCTGTCGCGCGCGTACTTCATGGTCGACATGCAGGTGCCGTCCGGCTATGTCGAGTTCCTGCAGGAGATCGCGCCGACGCGCCCACGCTCCGAGCTCTACACGATGCTCGGCCTCGGCAAGCAGGGCAAGACGCTCTTCTACCGCGACCTGCTTCAGCACCTGCACCATTCGCAAGACGCGTTCGTCGAGGCGCCCGGGATCCGGGGCCAGGTGATGCTCGTGTTCACGCTGCCGTCGTACCCCTACGTCTTCAAGCTGATCAAGGACGTGTTCGGCCCCGGCAAGGACACCGACCGCGCGACTGTCAGATCGAAGTTCACGATGGTGAAGCACGTCGACCGGGTGGGGCGCATGGCGGACACGCTCGAGTTCACCGACCTGGCGCTGCCGCGCGAACGCTTCTCGGCCGACCTGCTCGAGCAGCTCGAGCTGCTCGCCCCGTCGATCGTCGAGGACGACGGCGAGACGATCACGATCGGCCACTGCTACGTCGAGCGCCGCATGGTGCCGCTCAACATGTACCTCGACCGGGCGACGCCGGACGAGCTCGAGCAGGCGGTGATCGAATACGGCAACGCCATCCGCGACCTCGCGATCGCGAACATCTTTCCCGGTGACATGCTCTGGCGGAACTTCGGCGTGACGCGCGACGCGCGCGTCGTCTTCTACGACTACGACGAGATCGAGTACCTCACGGACGTGAACTTCCGCCGCATCCCCGAAGCGCCGAACCCGGAAGCGGAGCTCGCCGACGAGCCGTGGTACGGCGTCGTGCGCAACGACGTCTTCCCGGAAGAGTTCGCGACGTTCCTGCTGGCCGACCCGCGGCTGCGCGAGCACTTCCTCCGCCATCACGCCGAGCTGCTCGAGCCCGAGTTCTGGCAGGACTGCCAGCGTCGGATCGAGGCCGGCGAGATGGTCGACTTCTTCCCCTATCCGGAATCGCTGCGCTTCGGCGGCCGGTAAGGGAGCATGCCGACCGGCTAGCCCGCGAACTTGCGCAGGGCGATCACGGCGTTGTGGCCGCCGAAGCCGAAGCTGTTGCTGATCGCGACGTCGACTCGAGCTTCCCTCGCCACGTTCGGGACGTAGTCGAGGTCGCAGAGCTCGTCGGGGGTCTCGTAGTTGATCGTCGGCGGAATCACGTCGCGCACGACGGTCAGCACGGTCGCACACATCTCGATCGCGCCGGCCGCCCCGAGACAGTGGCCCGTCGCCCCCTTCAGCGACGAGATCGGCACGGAGCGCGCCTTCTCTTCGCCGAACGCGAGCTTGAGCGCCGCGGTCTCGCTCGCATCGCCAAGCGGCGTCGAGCTCGCGTGCGCGTTGACGTAGTCGACGCTGTCCGGCTCGATCTTCCCGTCGGCTAGAGCGAGGCGGATCGCCCGCGCCTGTCCGTGGCCCAGGGGATCGGGCTCGGTCATGTGGTGCGCGTCGGAGCTGAGGCCGTAGCCGGCAAGCTCGGCGTACACCTTTGCGTTGCGTGCGAGCGCGTGGTCGAGCTCCTCGAGCACGAGCACGGCGGCACCCTCCCCCATCACGAACCCGTCGCGCTGTGCGTCGAACGGGCGACTCGCATGCGCCGGATCGTTGTTGCGGCGGGAGAGCGCGCGCATGGCGGCGAAGCCGGCGATCGCGAGCGGCGTGACGCCGGCCTCGCTGCCGCCGCAGAGCATCACCTCGGCGCGGCCGAGCCGGATCGCGTCGTAGCCGTCGCCGATTGCCATCGCAGAAGCCGCGCAGGCCTCGCACGGCGCGGTCACCGGACCGGTGGCGCCGAGCTCCATCGACACCCAGCCTGCCGCCATGTTCGGCATGAATGCGGTGACGAGGCTCGGCTGAACCCGCAGCGCATCGGCCTGCGCGCAGCAGGCCGCGAGGCTTGCGACTCCGCCCTGGGCGGTTGCGATCGACGCGCCGACGCGGTCGGGCTCGCTCGCGACGTCGATCCCGGAGTCGGCCTCGGCCATCCTCGCGGCGGCGACGGCGAATTGCGTGAAGCGGTCGAGCTTGCGGACGTTGCGCTTGTCGAGCCAGTTCGAGGGATCGAAGGAGTCCGCCTCGCAGGCGATCCGCACGGAGTGCTCGCCCGAGTCGAAGGCGGTGATCGGCCCGGCTCCGCCCTCGCCGGCGACCAGGCGTGTCCACGTCGTCTCGACGTCTGAGCCGAGCGGCGTCACCGCACCAAGGCCGGTCACGACAACCCTCCGCCGTCCGGCCTCGTGTTCGACAGCAGTCATCAAGGCCCTGACGTTAGCTGCGGCGGGTCGCTCGATGCCCGGCGGGCGCTACCGCGTGCCGATGCTCCGCAGGCGCCGATGCGCCAGTTGCTCGAGCCCGGCGAGGTTGCGGCAGATGTCGCACTGCACGATGCGTGCCGTCCCGTCCTCGCTGCCTGTGAGGATCCAGTCGCCCGTCGGGCTGAAGAGCGCACCGGTGAGCGGCCGGGTATTCCCCTGCAGATAGAGGACGAGCTGTCCCGTGGCCGCATCCCAGAGCCCGGCCGTGAACTGGCTCGCCGTGACCACCCAGCGGCCGTCCGGACTGAACGACGCGCTCCGCACCGGGAAGAAATGTCCGCGCAGCACATGTAACAGCCGCCCACTGGCGACATCCCACGTCCGCGCATCGTGGTCGTCGCCCGCCGTGACGAGGACGCTGCCGTCGGGCGAGAACTCGGCATCCGCCACGCCTGAGCGATGTCCGACGAGCCGATGCACGAGCTTGCCGGTGGCGGCATCCCAGAGATCCGCCTCGCGCGCTTTCGTCGTCGCCACGACCGTTGCGTTCGGTGCCAGCGTCGCCCGCTGGACGTGTGCGCCGAGCGTGTGCTGGAGCTCGCCGTCGACGGCGTAGATGCGCACCGAACCGTCAGCCGCCCGCGTGACGAACCGCGTGTCGGTCGCGGAGATCGCGACGATTGCGCCCGGCGCATGGACGACCCGCGGCACGGGATCACGCGGCCCCCAGATCCTGATCGTCCCGTCGCGCGAGCCGGTCACCAGCGTTCCGTCTGCAGCGTAGGCCAGCGCGCTCACGCCGAGGCCGCCCGTCGTCTGCGCCGGCGCGGGGATGATGGCCCGCTCGAGGTCGCCGGCCGAATCCGCGAGCGCATACGACGTCCCGCTCGCAGCGACGGCGGTGATCGGTGCGGCCGTCGGGACGCGTGCCAGCACCTTGCCGCCGGGACTCAACACGCGGAGCTCCTGTCCGGCTCCGGAGAGCACGCGCTCGCCGGCGAAGAGCGCCTGGACGCTTTCTCCTCGGTGGTCGATCGCCAGCAACTGGTCGCCGGCGTTCGCGCTCCAGAGCCTGGCGGTGCCGTCGGAGCTCGCCGTGACGATCGTCCGCCCGCCCGCGTCGTAGGCGACGCTCGTGACTGCGTCGCCGTGCCCGGCGAGCGGCGCGAGCAGCCGTCCGTCCTCGCTGTTGTAGATCCGTGCAAGACGATCGCCGAACGCGACGACGATCTCCTTTCCGTCGGGGCTGAATGAGGCGTCTTCGGCGATCCCGGTTGCCCCGGTGAGCAGGAGGATGCGCTCCCCGGTGGCGACTGACCAGACGGCGGCTGTCCCGTCGGAGCTCGCGGTCACGAGCAAGCGTCCGTTCGGCGAGAAGTGCTCGGCCAGCACATGGCCGCGCTGCCGGAGCACGTGAAGCTGTCGGCCGGTCGAGGCGTTCCAGAGGCGGGCGGTGTTGTCGGCGCTGCCGGTGACGAGCAGGCGGCCGTCGGCGCTGAAGCCCATGGAGCCGATCGCACGCTCAGGGAGGCGCTCTTCGAGGCGACCGCCGTGCGCGTCGAGAATCCGTGCCGTGATGCGGCCTCCGCGCTCCGCCGCCACGGCAAGCAAACGCCCGTCGGGGCTCAACGCCGCGGCGACGACCGCCCCCTCGATGCGGAGGTTGCGGATCGGGCCGCGAACGCTCGAGAGGATCCGGAGATGACCGCCGCTGCCGATGAGGAGCTCGTTCCCGGTGAACGCGAGAGTCACGATCGGCGCCGGCGTCTGCACCTGCCGGATCAGCCGACCGTCCGACGCGCGCCAGACCGTCACGGTCCCGCCGGCGTCCCCCGTCGCGAACACTCGTCCGTCGGCGCTCCAGGCGGCACGGGTGAGCGCGTGCTGACGCGGCAGCGCGACGAGTCTCACGCCGCTCTCGTCGTAGATGCCTGCGGCGCCGTCGCTGCTCGCGACGAGCAGGCGGCCGCCCGACGGGGCGAAGCTCGCAGTGACGACGCTTCCTCCGACTCGCACGACGTGTTGTTCGCGCATGGCGAGCAACGTGGAGCGGAGGACGCTCTCGGTTTGCGCTTCGGGCGAGATCTCGGCCGCGCGAACTGCGCGGGAAAGGCTCAGTGCGGGGTCCGACGTGATGCCGGCAAGCGCCTCCGCCGCCAGCTCGTGCGCATGCGCCTGGCGGGCCTGCGCCCGTGCGGCGCTCCGTTGCGTGATCGCGAACACAGCGATCGCTCCGACGACGCCCAGCGCGACGAGCGCGGCGCCGACGAGCGCAAGCAGCCGTCGTCGCTGCCTCCGTGCGGCGTCGCGCTCGAGCTCGAGGGCATAGCCGGAGCGCCACGCGAGCAGCGGCTCGGCGAGGACGTCGTGAAAGATCTCGTAGCGCGCGGGGCCGCCCGCGGAACCTTCAACCGCACGGACGATGCGCTCGCGTACGAGCAGCCCGAGCAGCGGCTGCAGCTGCGTTCCAGCGACCGCGGCATAGTCCGAGAGGTCCGCGGCGGTGTGCGCCGTCTTCGCTCCCGAGGGCGTGACGAGCTGCCGCACGATACGCGCGACGGCAGCCTGCTCCTCGGCCGGCAACCCCTCCAGCGTGCCGTGCACATGGTCCCGGACGATCCGCTCGGCGCCCCCGAGCCGGCGGAAGGTCTCGAGGCGCAGCTCCTGCGAGCCCGCCGACGCCTCCTCCGACCACAGTCGTTCGAGCACGAGCTGCAGGAGCGGCGCCTCGACGTGCTCAGGGGAGTGCGGCGCGCTGGTCCCACCGCCGAGGTCGACTCGCCCGACCGCGACCTCGTCGAGCAGCTCGTCGACGAGCGCGGGCTCGGCGCGGTACTCGACGCCTGCAAGCTCGCTGTACCGCTCGAGCGGGCCGACGACGGCCGACCGGGCGGACCGACGATCGAGCCGGTCGAGTCGCAGCAGGTTGGCGAAGACCTCGGGGATGCGGTCCGTGAACGCGTCGAGCTCTGCGAGCGCGTCGTCGCGCAGCGCGATCAAGACGTTGACGCGCAGGCCCGGCCGGCGCAGCAGCTCGGGGAGCGCGTCGGCCAGCGCGCCCTCGGACCCGTGGTAGAGGAAGTACTCCTCGAACTGGTCGAGCAGCAGATACGCGCCACCGTTGCGCTGCGCGGCCGCCGCGACCGTGTCGACGAGCCCTGCCGTCGGCCCGAGCTCCGGATCGGCTTCGTGTGCGGCCGCGATCACGCCTGACACGGGATCCTCTGCCCACGCGTCGTGCACGATCACCACGCCGTCACCGAGCGCACGGAGGTGTTGTGCAACGCCCGCGCGCAGCAGCGAGCTCTTTCCGACGCCGCTCGGCCCGTAGAGAACAGTCAATCTGCTCGCACGGAGATTCGCGACGATCGCCTCGCGCTCCGGCCCGCGCCCGAAGAAGAGCAGCGCGTCGACCGCCGAGTCCCCGAACGCGGCAAGCCCCTTGAACGGGCTCGTGGGCAGGTCGCTCATCCGCCGCTCCCGCCGACGCCGTGCTCGAGCTCGGCCATGTAGGCGTCCGGCGCCATGTCGATCACGTCGACGTTGCGTCGACGCCAGAACTCGCGCTCGAGCGGCGGCGGACCGGCGTGAACCGACCACGAGCGGTAGTGGAGCGGCTCCTCTCCCCAGAGGCGCTCGAGCACGACCCGCAACGTCCAGTCCGAGAGCGTGTAGCCGAGGAGCAGCAG
>Ga0265319_1001826_pt1 | contig 12138 bp, 8 predicted proteins | sample 4824metaG_FD_192443 | JGI IMG/M metagenome (GOLD analysis project Ga0265319, IMG submission 192443) | Rhizosphere microbial communities from Carex aquatilis grown in University of Washington, Seatle, WA, United States - 4-8-24 metaG | ecosystem: Host-associated > Plants > Roots > Rhizosphere >...
TGCCCATCCATGCCGCGACTACGGGGAGGGAACCGGCCGCGACGAGGAGCAGGCGCCGCGGCGAGGCGCCGACCGCAAGAATCACCGGAAAGGCGATCAGGAAGTTGCTGGGCCTCACGAGGAATCCGACCGAGATGCACGCGCCGGCGGCGAGCGCCCACAGGCGTCCCTCCCGGCTCCTCATCGCCGCAATCACCGCCGCGGTCGCCCAGACGGTCGCGGGCACGTCGCTCAGGGCCTGGAGGGAGGTGAACAGGTACAGCGGGCTCGCGGCCAGCACCGCGGCGCCGACGAGGGACCACGACCCGGGAAGGCCGCAGATTCTCCCAAGCGCGAACACCAGGGCGATCCCGGCGAGGGAGTGGATGAGGAGGAGCATGTCGCCTGCGTGGTCCCATCCGGCGATCCGCGCCGCCGGAACGAGGAGAAGGGGCAAGCCGGGAGGGTAGGTCGGCACCATCCTCGCGGTAGCGTCCCCGGCGGGCCTGAATCCCAGGGGAACGTAAAGGTAGCGGTCGACGCTGCCCGCGGGAACTCCGGCCAGGGTCCGCATGGGCGCATAGACCCGGCCCTGCGCGAAGAGGCGCGCCTCGTTGAAGTACCCCGAATTGTCGGACCCGCCCGGCACGGCGCCGATCAGGATGTAGAGGAGCACCGCGTACCCCATGAGTCCGAGGCCCAGTCCGATCTTCGATCCTGAAAAGGTCGTTGGGGGCATGGCGGCGGTCACGGCTCATAGCCCATTGTCCCGCCCGCGACGAGCAGGATGAATGGGGGCCCCCCGCGGCGGTCGGAACGCGTCAAGGGGCTCCTAATAGCTGCCGGCGAGCGACCTGTAGGTCAGCGACCTTGCAAGGCCGGCCCTTGAAACCGGTTCCGTGAAGCGGACACTGATGAGCCGCCTCTCGCCCGGATAGAGGTCAAAGTAGTTGTCGCCGCAGGTGCAGGCGCGGCCGGAAAAGTCGAATTCGAACTTGTGCTGGAACACCGGCGAGGTGAACCCGACGACGGCGCGCCTTCGGGACACCATCCGGATGGAGACCTTCGTCCTTGGCTTCGGGAGGTCCATGAACCGCGGGAGCGTGAGAAGGACCGTGTCCTCGCTCACGCAGGCCCCGGCGACATCCAGCGCGATGCGCAGGTAGAGCTTCTCGCGGCCGAATTGCGCGAGAGGCCGGGCCAGGTCGAGCGTCTGCTGGCGGACGCTGCGCATCGGCTGCAGCGAGACGCCCTTGCGGCCGGCGAGAAGCACGCGCCCGTCGAGATGGTGCAGGTCCCAGCGGACGACGCCCCTCGCGGCGCGCGGCCCGTCGTAGCTCGTGTGGATGTGCACGCGGCGCACGGTCGAGCTCCTGTAGTTGTTTATCCCGAAGACCTCGTCCCCCGGCACGTGGGCGCTCACGAGGGCGGGGGCGTAGAAGCGGCGGGCGGCATAGTGGAGCGCCCTCCAGCGCCCCGTGAACTCGATGGAGCTCCACGACGCCACGGGCCAGCAGTCGTTCAGCTGCCAGTAGAGCGAGCCCATGCAGCGCGGCATGAGCCGCCGGTAGTGCGAGACCCCGGTCTGTATGCAGTGCACCTGGTTGAGCTGCGAAAGGTAGATGAGCGAGTCCTGGTCCCTCGGGAAACGGTACCTGCGGGAGACATAGTCGAGGATCACCTGGCTTCCCCCCTTGTTCTTCTGATGGGTCTCCATGGCCCCGCCGAAGATGTTGCCGTCCCCGTCCGGGCAGAACCTGGCCTGCGTGGCCGAGGAGCTGTAGCTCTGCATCCCGAACTCGGACGCGAACCTGAAGTTCCATTTCTCATAGTCCTTCACGGGATTCCGCCCGTGCCAGACGTCCCAGTAGTGGGAGTCCCCGCGCGCCTCGCCCGCCTCATGGCTGGTGTCCGCGTCCCCCCTCCACGGAGACGAGGGCCAGTACGCGGTTCCCCCTCCGAGCCTCCTGACGACGGCCGGAAGCAGGCGGTGGAACAGGCGGTCGTAGTCGGCCCGGGCCCGCGCGTTCCCCGGGTCGATGAGGTCGCGGCCGTTGAGGCTCCATATCTCGTTGTTCCCGCACCAGAGAGCCAGGCTTGCCCTGTGGCGCAGGCGCTTGACCTGGTGCTCCGCCTCAGCCCGCGAGCTCGCGACAAACGGCTCGTCGCCGGGATATAGGGTGCAGGCGAACATGAAGTCCTGCCAGACGAGGAGGCCGAGCTCGTCGCACAGGTCGAAGAAATCCTCGGACTCGTAGATCCCCCCGGCCCAGACCCGCACCATGTTCATGTTGGCGGCGACCGCGGCCTCCAGGTCCCGCGCATAGCCGGCGCGCCCGAGCCCGGCCACGAAGCAGTCGGCGGGGATCCAGTTGGCCCCCTTGGCGAACACCGGCCTGCCGTTGACGACGAACTGGAACGACTCGCCCCAGCGGTCCCTGTGCCGGTCCAGCGAGATCGTCCGCAGGCCTATCCGGCGCGCCCAGCCCCCGATCGCCGCCCCGTCGGAGCCGACCACCTCGACCTCCAGCCGGTAGAGCGCCTGCTCGCCCTGGCCGCTCGGCCACCACAGCCGGGGCCTGCGGATGATGATCCTCGGGCCGGTGCCGGAGGACACGGTCGAGCCGCCAAGGGAGATCCGCCAGCGGCACTGCGACCCCGGGTCGCGCCTCGCGAGCTCCGGCGCCAGCGAAAGGGCGACGGTCCCGTCCCGCGCGTGGCGCTGGGCCACCGCGACGCCGGCCAGCCGGTTGCCGCTCCATCCCTCGAGACGGATGTCGCGCCAGACCCCGGCGGTCACATACCGCGGGCCCCAGTCCCATCCGAACTGGCACTGCTCCTTGCGGATTATCGTGCAGCCGCCCACCGGGTCGTTGATGTTGCGCGGCCTGTGGCCGGTGCGCTGGGTCCGGATGTAGCGGGTGGCGCTGTCGAAGCGGATGCTCAGCCTGTTGCGGCCCTCCAGGAGGAGCGGCTTCACGTCCCACCTGTACCCGATGAACATGTTCTCCGTGCGGGCGACCACGGCGCCGTTGAGCCGCACGGTGGCGACCGTGTCGAGGCCGTCGGCGACAAGGTCGACGACCTCCTCCCCCAGCAGGGCGGGGCCGGCCTCGAACTCCGCCGAGTATTCCCAGGCGCGCCCGTCTATCCACTGCAGCCCTGCCTCGTTCGTGCCCCTGAGGAAGTCGGGGATCGCCCCGGTCCGCCGCAGGTCGGTGTGGACGCACCCCGGAACCGTCGCCGGCAGCCACGCGGAGCCCGAGCAGTCCCGGAACCTCCAGGGCAGCGGCGCTAGCGGAATGACCGTCATCCGGTGCCGTTTCTACTTGAGCCCGAGGAAAGTCGTGACCCAGCCCGAGATCGCGTCGTACTGCTCGGTCGTGTAGGAGTGGCCGAGCTCGAGGGTCACCCCGAGCGTCTTTGGCGCGGTGACCACGTTGTACGCCGCGTAGGCTGCGGTGGGCGGGCACACCTCGTCATTGTAGCCCCAGTTGTAGTAGCCGGGAACCTTCAGCCTTTTCGCGAAATTCACGGTGTCATAGTAGGTGGCCGTCGCGATCTTGGCGGGCGTGACCTGCGCCGAGGGCTTCCCGTCCTCGCCGTCCTTGAACGGATGGGGCCATCCCCCGGCGCGGCCGTTGAGTTCCGCCGAAACGTCGCAGAACGCGGGATGCGTTGCCGAGAGCCCGGTCACCCTCGGGTCGAGGGCCGCCGTCACGATTGTGAGCTGCCCGCCCTGGCTCGAGCCCATGACGACCAGGTTCTTGCCGTCCCAGTTCGGGAGCGACGCCAGGAAGTCGTTAGAGCGGACGCAGCTCAGGTAGACGCGCCGGTAATAGAAGTGCTCCTTGTCGTCGAAGTTGAAGAACCAGTAGCCGTTGAGCGCCCCGGCCGCCAGCTCGTCATAGACCTCCTTGCCCATGTTGACCGGGATCCCGTGGATTCCAATCTCGAGCACGATGACACCCTTCGCGGCCATGCCGGGGTCGCCGGAGTAGGGCCTCACGCCGGCTCCCGGGACCTTGAGTATGGCGGGGTAGTGGCCGGGCGCCCTCGGTTCGCAGAGGATGCCGTAGATTCGCGCGGGCGCCGGGCTCCATGAGGGTCCCACGGTCCGGAAGCTCACATGGTAGACATCGACCGTCGAGGTGCACGCCTCGGGCATGAGCGTCATCCGGGCGTCGATCGGGACCTTTCCCAGCTCGGCCTTGCCTGCGTCCCAATACGCGTCGAAGTCCGGCGGCTCGACCTGGATGGGCTTGATCTGCTCTGGGGAGAACGCCGCGGTCGCCAGGCCCCGGTAGCTGTGGCCCGCGACCTGGGTCGTGACGATGCAGCGAAGGAAGCCGGGCGCGGCCATCGTGCCGGCGTCGATGGTCAGGCCGGACAGCGGCACGGCCGCGGTCTTCTTCTCGCCGGGGAACATATCGGGGCCCACCGTGTAGGTCACCGTGACATCGTCTATGGGCTCGCTGTCCGCGGTCACCGCGACCGAGAAACGGGCGGCCTCGCCCACCTTGTAGGTCCAGTCCCGGTGGTCCGGCGAGACGACCACCTTGACCGTCGCGGCCCTGAGGGCGACGCCCGGCGGAACGGGGGCGATGGGGGTTGAGGCCGCTGGTTGCGGCGCATCGGCCAGGGCGGCGGCGCCCCCGGCGATCACGGCGAGGCATGCGAGTGAGTACAATCGGTTGATTTTCATGGTATCGTTGGGGTCGACGGCGCCGCCGCCCTGGAAAGGGCCGCGGGGACCGTCATCTGCCTGGAGAACCGGCGTCCGCGAGGTTTTCCACGCCCCCGATTCATTGGCAAGAATTACCGGCCCTGAATTGACGGCCCCCGGGGATGCTGATGAATGGAAGGGTGAAGATAAGCCCCGGGGCCCGGCTCCTTTTCATCGGCGATTCCGTGACGGACTGCAACCGACTGCGTCCGGTCGGCAGGGGATCGCGCCAGGCGCTGGGCGAGGGCTATGTGGCCGAGGTGGACCGGCTCCTGGAACAGGTCCATCCGAGGCGCCCCATCCGGATCACGAACATGGGGACAAGCGGGAACACGGTGAGGGACCTCGCGTCGCGATGGGACGCCGACGTGATCGCGCACGAGCCGGAGTGGCTCTCGGTCATGATCGGCATAAACGACGTGTGGAGGCAGTTCGACAAGGTCGACAGCACGGCGGCCGTGCCGCTGGAGGAGTTCTTTGACACGTACGACGGCCTCATCAAGCGGACGCGCCCCATGCTCAAGGGGCTTGTCCTCATGACGCCGTATTACGTGCAGAGCGAGCGAAGGGACCTGATGCGCCTCCAGATGGACGAATTCGGCAGGGTTGTGAGGGACCTGGCGACGAGGCACAAGGCCCTGTTCGCCGACACCCAGGAGGCCATAGACGGCGTGCTCGGGCGGCTGGACTACACGCTGGTCGCCCCGGACCGCGTGCATCCCACCGAGATAGGGCACAGGGTCCTGGCGCACGCGTTCCTGCGCGCGATCGGCTTCAAGCCGCAGATTCGCCGGTGACCACGGTCCCGCCGGTCACGTTCACCTTCTCCAGAATCGCCTTGGTGATCTTCTCCGCGAGCTCGGGCTTCTCCCGGATCGTCTGCTTCGCCGCGTCCCGGCCCTGGCCGACAAGCTCGCCCTGGTAGGTGATCCACGCTCCCTTCTTGTCGAGGATCCTGTGCTCCAGGCCGAGATCGAGGAGCGAGCCGGACGCCGAGATGCCCTCGTCGTACATGATGTCGAACTCGACCTCCGTGAAGGGCGGGGCGACCTTGTTCTTCACCACCTTTATCTTGGTGCGGTTGCCGATGACCCGGCCCTCGGGCGTCTTGATCTGGTCCTTGCGGCGGATGTCGATGCGTATCGAGGAGAAGAACTTCAGGGCGCGGCCGCCGCTGGTGGTTTCCGGGTTCCCGAACATCACGCCGATCTTCTCGCGGATCTGGTTCGTGAAGATGCAGACGCACTTCGTCTTGCTGACGACCGATGTCAGCCGGCGCATGGCCTGGGACATCAGCCTGGCCTGGCTGCCCATCGTCATGTCGCCCATCTGGCCGTCGAGCTCGGCCTTGGTAATCAGGGCGGCCACCGAATCCAGGACGATGACGTCGATGCTGTTCGAGCGGATCAGCGTCTCCATGATGTTCAGGGCGTCCTCTCCGCTGTCGGGCTGGGACACCAGGAGGTCGTCGAGCTTCACGCCGACGACGCGGGCATATTTCGGGTCGAGCGCGTGCTCGACATCGATGAACGCCGCCAGGCCGCCCCTGCGCTGGCATTCGGCAATCACGCTCAGGCAGAAGGTTGTCTTGCCCGACGCCTCCGGACCGTAGACCTCCACGATTCTTCCGAGCGGCAGGCCTCCCACGCCAAGCGCGAGGTCGATGGCCAGGGACCCCGTCGACATGGTTTCGACCTTCATCTTGGCATTGCTGCCCAGGCGCATGATGGAGCCTTCGCCGAACTCCTTGGTGATCGAGGAAAGCGCCAGCTCGATGTTCTTGTCGCGCATGTGCGCGGCGGGTGCGGATGCGGGCGATTTCGTCTCGGGGGCTTTTGAGGGAGTGACTTTGGACATGGCTTTGAGGGGGGCTCTTGTTGACGCATTCATTTTGAACCGGAGCGATTAAAAAATCCCGAATATTCCCAGTTTTTTTCCGAGTCCCGAGTCCGAGAGGAGGCGCAGCGCGACGCAGGACCTGCCGGTCACCTCGCCCAGCACCCGGACCGTGGCCCCCGTTCCCGGCTTGGAGCCTCGCTCCCGTCCGGGGCCGAAGGTCTTTTCAAAGCGGATGACGGCGCCACCGCCGGGCCCCCTGCGCCCGGTGGGGAGCCTGGACCCGTTCGCAATGGTGTCGCACACAACCCAATCGGGAAGAGGGGATCCCTTTGCCGAGCATTGGCCGGCTATCCTGCGGGAGAAGCGGATGACCGCGATGGCCGTTCGTCTGGGCTGGGTATGGCTCACGGGTCCGGGAAAGGGTGGGGCGCGAAGACAGGCCGGGGTCCTGGGCCAAGTCAACACGTTAATTGGACAAGTCCAATAAAGTCGGCATGGCGCGCCTTAGTCCCATGCCGGCCGCCGGAGGTAATGCACTCACTGGTTGCGGTTTGCGATAATGTGGGCAAGGGTTGCCTTGTGTCCTTTGGCGAATGGCAGCAGCTTGCACCAGAGGCCGCCGCTCGCGAGATGCGGCGGAGGGTCGAGGCATTCCTCCCCCCTTCGCAGCGAAGCGCGGCTCTGGCGTTCATCCCGGACGAATCGTCCCTCGCGGCCGCGTTCGCAGGCTCCAGTCCCGGAAGTCCGCTTCGGGGGGTTCCCTACTTCCTGAAGGACCTTTTTGACGTGGCCGGGCTGCCCACGTTCGCCGGCTCGTCTTTCCTTCCGGAGGTCAGGCCGAACCCGGCCGGTGACTCCGCGATTGTGCGCGCCCTGGGCGCCGCCGGCGCCGTCATGGCGGGGAAGACCCACCTTTTTGAGTTCGCATGGGGCCTCACCGGGGAGAACGCGCACTACGGGGACTGCGAGCATCCCCGGTTCCCCGGGCGCACGTCCGGCGGCTCGAGCAGCGGATCCGCGCTGGCCGTCGCGGCGGACGTGGTCCCGCTCGCGGTCGGGACCGACACGGGGGGCTCGATCCGGGTGCCCGCCGCCTTCTGCGGGATCTTCGGCTACCGCGGCGTGCCCGGCGACGCCTGGATTGCGGACGCGGTGCCGCTGTCCCCGAGATTCGACACGGCGGGCTGGTTCACGAAGTCCGCGGCGGACATGCGGTCGGTCCTGGGCGCGATGGTCGGACTGCGCGCGGGCGGCCAGGCGCCCCGCGGCTGCTATCTCGAGATGCCCGGCCTGGAGCCCGAGGTCGCCCGGGCGTGCCGCGCCGCGGCCTCCGGCCTGGCGGAGCCCGCCGACGGACCGACCCGCGACGAGCTCCTTGGGAGGTTCGCGCCCGCCGCGGAGGTCTACGGCGTCCTGGCGGGCTCTGAAACCTGGAAGATCCACAAGAAATGGGCCGAAAGACACCGCACCCGGTACGGCCCTCTCCTCCTCGACCGCCTGGAGCGCGCCCGGGGAATATCGATGGCGCAGGTGGCGGCGGTGGAGCCGAGTTTCGAGGCCCTCAAGCTTGCCTGGAAGAAGTTCTTCCTGACCCACGATTTCCTCGTCATCGCCGCGTCCCCCTTCCCGGCGCTCGCCAAGCCCGACTGCACCCCGGCCAACCGGCTTCGCATGCTCAACCTGACCACGCCGGCCAGCCTAGCGGGCCTGCCCGTGCTGACGATTCCGGTCCCGCTTCCATCGGGGCTGTCGACGGGACTGCAGATTGTCCCTGTCCATCCTCAAAGCCCCGTCTTCCCGTGGGTGCTGGACAGCCTCGGCTAGGAATCCCTCCGGCGGCGCCACCCCAAGGCAGGCGCGGCGTTCAATGGGATGTTGAACCCCAAATGCCTGGCATGAAGGGCTCATCCAGCCCGTAAGCAGGCCCTATGGACCGGCTTCGCCGGATGCGGGAGGCCGACCAACCCCGATACCCCGCAGCAACCATGAAGACCCCAGCCCTGGCCTTGGCCATTGCCCTCTCCACCGCGTCGCTCTCGGTTTGGCCAACCGGCCGCGTCCGACAGGAAACCGCAGGACGAAACCGTCCAGGCGATCGCCAACCTGGAGCACGAGTGGGCCGCCGCGCTCGTGAAGGGCGCCGGTCCCCCGTAGAACCGGCAGCTCGGGCATCAGTCGTCCGGCTGGTTGAGGAAGAGGAGGCTGATGCCCATGAACACGAACATCCGCAGGGCCGCGTCCTGCCCGTTCCACACCTTGGACTGCCACATGAGGAACCACTCCCCTCCCACGGTCACGAAGGCGAAGTACCACTGGACCAGGCCCGCCGTCAGCCCCACCGACGCAAGCCCCTTTGCCTTGTTCCATTCCCCCGACGGCGCCCCGCGCGCCCTCCAAAGCCTGAGGGCGCCCGCCCCGATGAGGCCGCAGCAGAGCGCCTCCCATCCGATGATCGAGGCGTAGAACGCCTTGTGGAGGACGGGCGCGTGGATCGCGCGATATAGGCCCGCATTGCCGGGGAAGGTCGTGTCCATGCCGAGGACGTGCCGGACGAACTGGTAGTTGGAGTTCGGGTCCGTCAGGTTGTTGAACACGACGACGAGAAGGAACACGGACGACAGGGATGTGACGACGATCTTGCAGAGCCGGAGTTGCATGGGGGATTGCTTTTAGGGGTCTTTGGGCTGGGAAAGCCTGGTGGTCGGGGCCGGGCAGCGGAGTTCGCCGTATCCCGGCGGGCGCGCGTCCCGGATGTTCTCGCCGTCGACGAGCCTGCGGCCCGATCCGGGCCGGCTCAGGAACTCGCTGAAGGACCGCGCGGGAAAGATTACGAGGTGGGCGGGCGCTCCCGGAGCCACCCTGCCCATTTCGGGAAGGCCGACGGTGTCGGCGGCCGCGGTGGTGACGACTCCCACGGATTGCGCGAGCCGCGAGTCCAAGTGGGCGAGCCGCACGCTCTGTAGGTAGACCTCGGCCGCGTCGAAGTCGCCGTACGCGTGGAACGCGTCCCGGACGTTGTCGCTCGCGCACGCCATCGGCACGCCGGCGTCCATCAGGTCGTGGATGAGCGTGAGCCCCCTCCACTGGGGCGTGCGCGGGAATTCGCCGCCCCGCCGGTCCTGGAGGTAGAGGTTGCAGAGCGGCAGCGAGACCACGCGGATCCTCGCCTCCCTGACGAGGGCGATCGTGGACCTCTGCCTCTCCGGCGCCTGGACGGCCAGGCTGCAGCAGTGCCCGCAGACCACCGGTTTCTCGAACTGGTTGCGGATCACGGCCTCGGCCAGGGTGCGGAGCACCTCCTCCTTCGGGTTGCCGTTCTCGTCCACGTGGAGGTCGAGCCCGACTCCCCTGTCCCTCGCGATCGCAAGGAGCCGGTCGAGCTGCCGGGGGAGCTCCGCCGACATCGGCGACCACCCGCCGAGGGCGCACGCGCCGTACTTCATTGCGAGGTCGGCGACCGCGTCGCCCTCGGGGCCCGAATAGTTCGCAATCCCCGTGAGGGGCACGGTCTGGAGCGTGATCCGCCCGCGCCACGCCTCGCGGAGCTCCTGCATGGCCGCGTGATTGACCTCACCCCAGGGAAGCCACGTGTCGACGTGGGTCCTAAGGACCCGCGTCCCGTGCTCCCAGGCGCAGTGGAGCGCGAAGCCGCCCCTGCGAAGCAGGTCGGCCCGCGTCCAGTTCTCCTTGTCCGCGGCCAGCACCTCCAGGGCCTCGTGGAACCTTCCGCTCTTGTTCGGGGCGCGATCCCAGGTGTGCGCCTTGTCGAGGTGGACATGGGCATCGACGAATCCCGGGAAGACAAGGGCCCCGTCCAGGTCGACCGCGCCCCGCACGGCGGGCGCGGGCGAACTTGCCAAGGGGGCCGAGCGGGCCACGGACTCGATCCTCGCACCGTCGACCTCGATGTCGCAGACGACCGACGGCTCCATCGGATCCGGCGCCGGGATGGCGACCGAGGGGGGGAGAACGGCGGCGGGCACACGGGCCCTCTTTAGGAGAAGCATGCCGGTTTTTTGGAGACTGCGGGTAGCACCCTACGTGCCACCGGGGCGCCGCCGCAAGGCTCCATCGGGTCGCGCCCCTGCGCCGATACAGCGGCTTGCGGCGGCGCTCGCGAGGGCCGCCTGATGGGTCACGGTCAATCGTCGGCCCGATCACCCTGATCCTGCTCGAATCCGCGAGGTGGCTCGACCGGACTTCAAGTCAGCGCGGGCCAGGGACATTCAGAGCGGGTTCAGTCTGACCGTCAAAGACTCAAAGCCGACGCTGCGCTGGTAGCCCTCCTCTTTCTCAATGTGCTCCTTGGCTTCCAGGATCGTGACGCCTCGCAATCGATCGGAGCATTTCTGGAGGAGGGTTCGAACGAGCAGCCTTGCATGAGGCGCGCCGAGGCACACGTGGGCTCCCATGCCGAAGGCCACGTGGGGATTGGGCTTGCGGTCGAGGCGCACCTCTCCCGGCTGGTCGAAGGCCTTTTCGTCCTGGTTGGCCGACGCCCAGCAGAGCGACACGCGGCCGCCCGCCTTCACGGCCACCTTGTGGACGTCGGTCTCAACCGGGCAGACGCGCCCGATGTGGGTGAGGGGCGTGACCACCCTGAAGAATTCCTCGCTCGCGTGGACGATGCGCGCCGGGTCCTGGCGCAGGAACTCCAGGGACTCCGGGTGCCCGCCGAAGTACGCCATGACGGAGGAGACCGTGTGGATGATCGTGTCGCGGCCCCCGGCAAACGTGAGGTTGGCGAAGCCCATCATCTCGGCCCGGGTTAGGGCCCGCCCGCGGAACGTCGCCTTCGTGAGGGCGCTGAAGAAGTCATCGCCCGGATTCTCGACGGCGCGGTCGAACTGTCGGTTCAGATAGGCCTCCAGTGCGGCCCCCTTCTTCTCGCCGGAACCGCCGTCGCGGAAGACATGGGTGCCCCAGCGGATCCACGTCTCCGCCTCGGCCTCGGGCATGTTGAGCAGGTAGGTGAGCGCGCGGGACTGGAGGGGCAGCGCGAACTCCCGGACCACCTCGATGGAATCCCGTCCAAGCGCGTCCGAGAGCATCCTGTCGGCCAGGGCCTCCACCTGGGCCACCATGGCGGGCTCCTTGGCCCTGCGGAAGGTCGGCTCGACGATGTCGCGGTAATCCGTGTGGTCGGGCGGGTCCGTCTCGATGGGAAGCTGCCGCATCGTCCTGACGTCCTCCTCCGACGGGATGGGAACGCGGAACGGGGCGTCGGAACTGAACGTTTTCCAGTCCTTCGCCGCCCGCCGCACATCCTCGTGGCGAAGGATCATGGGCACGCTTTCGCCCTGGAAATTGCATTCAAGGACGCCCCTTGCCTTTCGTTTCTCGCGGAAGGGATCGGGAATGGAGCTCATGGGGTCCTTGCCTCCTCGCGCCAGACTGGGTGCGCCGACTCTGAAATCGCAAACATTACGGGCTTAAGGTTCTGGGGGAGCTTCAGGATTCGGTCCGCTGCCGGGAGACACCTTCCCTCGGGGCCATTGGCGTCGGGGCACGGCCGGCGCCGCCGTTGATTCGGGACGCTAGGCAGCGGAGAACGCATAGATCGTGCGCCGGCGCTGCGCGCGGCCCGGGCGCAC
>Ga0265319_1001828_pt1 | contig 12128 bp, 10 predicted proteins | sample 4824metaG_FD_192443 | JGI IMG/M metagenome (GOLD analysis project Ga0265319, IMG submission 192443) | Rhizosphere microbial communities from Carex aquatilis grown in University of Washington, Seatle, WA, United States - 4-8-24 metaG | ecosystem: Host-associated > Plants > Roots > Rhizosphere >...
CGCAGTTTGGATCAAAGACCTTCAGCCTGCGCAGAGTCTCGATCCCGTCGACCCGGGGCATGTTGACGTCGAGCAGGACGAGGATGGGCCTCTCGCGCTCGTAGACCGCCAGAGCCTCCTCGCCATTGGCCGCCTGCACGACGACCGGGTCGCCAAGCGACATCACAAGCTGCGCGACGAACTTCCGGATGTGCGCCTCATCGTCCACCACGAGGACTTTACCCTTCAGCGTCATAGTGCCACGGGAAAGGTGATGCAGAATTCTGCGCCGCCCCCAACCAAATTCTCGGCGCGGATCGTCCCGCCATGCGCCTGCATGATCTGGTAGCAGATGGAAAGGCCGAGCCCCGTGCTGGGTTCGCCTCCGGTGGGCTTGACCGACGTGCGGCCGAAATCCCTAAAGAGCCTGTCATGTTCGTCATCGGGAATCCCGGGGCCCTGGTCCCTTACGGCAACGGAGCATTGGCCGAAACTGAGCTTCTCCTCAACCGCGATGGTCGAGCCCGCCGGTGAGAACTTGACCGCGTTGCCGAGCAAGTTGTTCAAAACCTGCCGGATCTTGGGCCCGTCGATAGGCAGCAAATCCGGCAACGTGCCGGGCTTGAGCACAATCTTGGAGCCCTTGAGCGTAGCGGTGCCGTTGTTCAGCCTTACGGACTCCTCGACCAGCACAGACAACGAGGTGGGCTGCGTGTTGATCGACATCTCGCTGATCTCGAGAACGGAGGTGTCGAGAAGCTTGTTGATCAGATCGAGCATGGACTCGCTGGCCTCGTAGATCGTGCCCAGCATGTCGAACTGCTCCGGACTGAGTGGGCCGATCTTCCCGTTGCGCAGGGTATGGACCAGGCCGCGGATCGAGGTGGCAGGATTGCGCAGGTCGTGCGCCGTCATGGAAAGGAGCCGGTTCTTCGCCCTGTCATCCTTGTACAGCTGCACGAGCCGGAGCCGATTGCGCAGATGCACGCGGACCCGCGCCAGGACTTCCCTCTCGCGAAACGGCGCGGGCAGAAAATCGACGGCGCCGGCCGCCAGCCCAGCGACCACACCCGCCGCGTCTGTCTTCGACGTGGCAAAGATGACCGTGGCAGGGGCGCCGCTATACGGATTCTTCAGGGCGCGGCAGACCTCAAAAACATTCGACCCCGGCAAGCCGGCGTCGATCAGAACCAGATCCGGTTCAAACTGCTGGTAGTACGCCAGCGCGGCGTCACCGGTACCCACATTGACGACATCGTAGCCCTCCAGGGCCAGGACCTCCCTAAGGTTGAGCACCTTTGAATTGTCATCGGCGACAATTAGGATCCTTCGATTCTTCAATCCCAGTCCGGGATGGGAGCTGTCGATGGTCATACCCCGCAAGTCTCCGAGATATTGGCGTAGTCAGCGAGCATATTGGAGTGGACGTTAGACAAGCCCCTGTCGGGGAAGGTTCGACATCGAGCACTTAAAGATGTACCTGGGATCTTTGGCACGATCCAAAAGGTCGCCCGCGACCCTGGCCCCGCAGGGGCCGCCGCTCTCCGGCATCCGGCAGGTCCTGGATCCTCAGACAACCCCAACATTTTGCATGGCTTTGCGCCACAATGTCTCACCGGAATCTTCGAGACCGGAAATGGGGCCATGAAGGGCGCAATTCGCTCAGGTCCTGCATAGACCGGACGCGACTCTTCGACCGAATCTGTTGCACGGAACCTCCACGAGTCGGAAGAGGCCGTAGGAAAGGAAATAGGTCACGAAAAGGGCGATTGCGCAAAGCGGCCACACGGCGGGCAGCTTGAATCCGAGTCGTCCAGCAAGGGCCAGCGCAGCCAGCACCGTGGACACCAGCACGACGAGGTGCAGCAGGTAGAAGCTGTACGACGTGCGCCCCATGAATTGGAGCACGCCTGCGTTCAAGAAGCCCTTAACGCGCGCGGAGCAGAGGCCGACGGTGATGAATCCAGCCGCACCAAGGCCTACAAGCTGGCAGCCCGCGAAGTCCGCCGAAAAGCCGAATTGCCCGTAGCTCTCAATCACAGAACCCGCCGAGTACAGAACGAACGCGGCGATCGGGACCAACGCCCTCAGCAGCCCGGGCAACCCCATCATATGGACGGCCAGCCTCTTCGAGTGCCTGGCCAGCATGGCGCCCAGAACGAAATGCGGCACGTGGGTCAGCGTTGAAATGCCCGCGTTCGCGGCAATCGCGGCCCCCGCATATGCCACGGCCAGCACGACCGCGTCACCTGTGGCGCCCCAGTTCCTGCTGACCGCCAGGATGATCAGAGGGAATACCAGGGAGATCCTCATCTCCATGATCAGCGACCACATCGGGGGATCGAACAAGTCCCGGTCAATGCCCGGGCCAATCAGCGTCAGGGTCCGTGCGACATCAGAGCCATTGAACGGCCGGCTCCAGAATAGGGCATAGGTGTCCGAGAGCAGATTGTCCGAGTAGGAGGCCCCCCTGTCGCCGAATCCCGCCGACCTGACCGCCACGGCGAGCAGGATCACCGCCAGAAACGCGGGATATATCCGAAACAGCCTCCTGACGATGAACTCCGCCCATCAGCCGCGCCCGTATGCCTGCGCCTGCGCGAACCTCAGGTTGAGCACGAACCCGCTCAGCACGAAGAAGAAGATCACCGCCGACGAACCGTTGCACAGCGCATCGAGCGGCGTGTTGAGCAGCTTGGATTCCAGCGGGGATTCAAGGAGAATCCGCACCCCGGGGGCGCCTTAGCGGCGAGGCCGTGTGAATTGATTCGGCGCGGACCCGTCCGTTAGCATAGCTTGGGCACGATCCGCGACGCATGGATCGGGAATGAACCACGTGAGAGACCTCGCACACCCAGATTGAAGAGCCGGCCCGCCAACAACCCGGAGCCGGGTCCCCCGAGCCCTGCCCCAGACATGATTCAGTGGAAATCGCCGGGACGGTGGATTCCGATGGCGGTGGCGACGCTCTTTGTCCTCGGCATGGTGGCGGCCCGGTGGGACCCCCGCACGGGCTTCACGTCGCTCCTTTCATTTGGCGGGCCGAAATTCGAGCAGCGCCTGCCGGTGCTGCGGACCCTGCCCCTCGCGAAGGACAAGGGCACGGGATACGACGGGCAGTTCGGCGCGCAGCTGGCCGTCTCGCCCGATCCCCGGTCTCCGGAGATCCGGAGCGCGCTCGACAACCCCGCCTACAGGGACCGGCGGATCCTTCTCGCCTGGACCGCCCATGTGATCGGCGGCGGCAGGCCGTGGAGGGTCCTGCAGGTCTATGCCCTGCAGAACCTGGTCATCTGGCTCGGGCTGGCCTGGCTGTTGTGGCGGGAACTCCGGCCGCCCTCGGCCACGCGCGCGGTCGCGATCTGGGCCTGCTGCATGCTGACGATCGGCGCGCTCGACTGCGTCAGGCTCTCGCTGACCGACCTGTTCGCGGTGTTCCTGTTGGCGCTGGCGGTGAGGTCCGTGGCACGGGGAAGGCCATGGGCGGCCGCAGGGGCCCTAGCGGTCGCCGGTCTGACGCGCGAAACCTCCCTCCTTGGCGGGGCGGCGCTTTGGCCCGCAGGTGAGCGGGGACGGAGGGCAAGGTTGCTGGCCGCCGCCCGCATCTCCTGCGCTGTCATCCCGCTGCTCGCGTGGATGGCATGGCTGGCCTGCGCGGTATCCCCGGAGGGAATGTCCGGCCGGAAGAACTTCGACTGGCCATGTTCCGCTTTTGCCGGGCACTGCTTCCTTTGCGCGGCCCGCCTCGCGCACGGCGATTTTGACTCCCGATATTTGTTCGGTTTGATCGGGGCCCTGGGCCTCGCCGGCCAGTCGCTCCACCTCCTCCTGCGGCCCAGGTGGACCGAGCCCTGGTGGCGGGTCGGGGCCGGTTTCGCGCTGCTCTTCTGGTTCCTGGGAGACGACGTGTGGAAGGGCTACTGGGCCGCGGCCCGTGCCGTGCTCCCAATGACCTTTGCCTTCAACATCCTCGCGCCGGATGATCGGCGATTCTGGGCGAGGCTCACCCTCGCCAACGCCGGCCTCGTGCTTCACGGCGTCTGGCGAATGCTGCCCTAGCCCACGCCTGGATTGCCGCTAAGACCAAGCCGCCAACCTCACCCCATGAAAACAAACGTCGGAACCCTGGATCGGATTCTCCGCATCGTCGCCGGCTGCGCAATTCTCGGCGCGGGCTATTACTTCAAGTCGTGGTGGGGCCTCTTCGGCCTGATGCCGATTCTCACCGGTATCGTACGGTTCTGCCCCGCGTACCTGCCCTTCGGGGCAAGCACCTGCCCGAAGCCGGCGGAGAAACAGTAGGCCTTCCCCAAGGCATCCCCACCCGTTCGGGCTGCCGCGGCCGCAGTCCCGGGACCGGCCATTTATGATGGCGGAACCGAATGAATACGCGTGCGGCGCAAACGCCACAGGCGATGCGCCGCACCCCGCCCGCCTAGCCGGGCAGTCCGATCAGAGGTTTATGGTGGCCTGTATGTAGAAGTAGTCCGCGTCCTTGGAGCCCACCTTGCTGAACGACTGCTTGACGTAGTCCCCACGGAAGAAGTGCCCGAGACCGGCCTCGACCAACAGCCCCTTGGTCACCGTCCAGCCGCCGATCGCGTCGACTTCCTGGCCGAGGTCCGCGCTGTAGCCCGGATTTATGCCAAAGCCCTTGCCGCTGCCGGCGGTCGCGCCCGGTGTGTTCCTCGGAACACCCGCCACGTTGTACCAGAAGTCATGGGTGTTCTCCAGGTACTGCTGGTGAACATCCAGCGCCAGGCTGGTTATCGCGCTCGGCTTGACCGTGAAAGACACCCGGTAGTCCTCGATGTTCTGAAGGCTCGTCAGGTCCATCATGCCGTAGAGCCCGTGGTTCGAGGGCAGGAGATTCTGGAAGGTCCCGCTGTTCTTGTCCGTGGAGTTGTTGTCTCCGGAGGCGCAGCTGACGATCAGGGCCAGGCGGGGCTTCATCGGGACGTCCTTCCAGGTGTAGCTTCCCTGGGCGACGAAGGCCCAGGCGTTCTGGTCCAGCCTGGGGGCCGCCTTGGCCGCGGCCACCGTCGTGGCCGGGAAGACAGCCGTGCGGTCGCCCAGCTGCCACATGAGCTCGATCCCATAGTCCCACGGGCCATACGCCCCGGGCTTCGACTTGGTGTGGTAGCCGAGAGTGTAGGTGTCCTGCGGCGCGGTGAGGCGGAAGGGCGCCGGTACAAGCGACCAGTTGTCGGTCACGATCCCGCGCGCAACGTTCCGGGCGAAGACATAGAGCTCCGTCACGTTCTCCTTCGACAGGCCCGGGAAGTCAAAGTACGCGCCCGAAAGGGTGTCCTGCGAATTGGAGTTGTCCCAATGGTCGCGGCGAACATACGCGAGGTTCGCGGCAAACACGTCGACGCCGAAGAACGAGTCCTGGTACCGCACCTTGATCGCATCGAACGTGTGCGGGATGTTCAGCCAGAACGCGTTTCCTACAAGGCGCTGGTCGCCGAACAGGAGCTCCTGGCGGCCCACCTTCACCGTGACGGGGCACTTCTTGAGGTTCCCGATCGTGACGTAGGCCAGCTCGAGCTGGAACGGGCCGTCGTTCTCGGAGAGCGCCTTGCCCGGGGCGGTGGCCGTGTACCGGTCGTCGCCGATCGAGTAGCTGGACCGGGCCTCGACCATGAAGGAGACAAGGTCCCCGTTGTAGCCCACGCGCGGCATGAGGCGCGTGAGCCAGTAGTCGTTGCTGTTGGTGGTCGGGGACGCGGCTGAGAAGTCGAAATTCGACCCGGCATGGGTCGTCCCAGCCGACGACTTGTTTTCGGAGCGAAGGCGCTCGTTGACGCCAATGTCCCAGGCCTTGAACGCCGGGTCGACGGTGGCGAGGTAGGCGTCGATTGCGCCCGGAACCGGAATCGCAGGGGACGGGGGGGCGTATTGGGCGAAGGCCGACGCGGCTGTGAGGACGTAGGTCAGTATCTTGGTCTTGGTGTAGGGCATGGTGGAAAATCAGTCCGCCCGCGATGAGCGGAAACCGGGCCGTCGCGCCCGGCGGGCACGATGAGGTCCGATCATTCTTATCATTGTCTCAATGAGACCGACTCATTGCGGTTGAAACGCGGCGCATTCCGTGGGTCGTCGATTGGCGGCTGAGAAGGGGCTCGTTCTAATTGGGGGTGTGAGATGAGCTAATGGGCTGACGTTGGGAATCCATCTGTGACTGAGGGCCCGAAGAAAGGGGTGACACGCGGCCATTGAGGGGTGGACCGTGAGAGGCCGCCACCGCGAGGGAGGCGGAGCCGGATGCGCGCCGACCCCTTGCCCTCCACGCCCTCCTTCGCGGGCCATCTCCAGAGTCCCCTCTGAGACGCCTGTGAAGGCCCCGACCTGCCTGGCTGACCGACCGTTTGGTTGGCGGCTCTGATCTGGGGTTGGTCAAGGTGGCAAAACGGTCTGCGGAACCGCATCACCAAATGCGAGGGATCAGGAATCGAGATCGCACCCCCACGATTCGTACCGGGCTTGGTTCTGCAGCGACGCCTTCAACGAGGGGGGAGACGATATTCCTTCCGGAGCCCCGGCCGCCGGGGGCGGCAACGAAACAGGGGAAGCGACTGGACGCCGCCGAATGGCCTGAACCTGCAGGCCGCTGTCGTGCCGCGAGTCATCGATTCGCCAGAATTATTTCTTATGAATTTGTAGACAAACGTCTTATGGTTTCCGTGTACCCAAGGACCAGATATGACACGCAACCTGAAAGGTTGAGCTTGTCATTACTATACTTATTTAATGTAGATTAAGTCAGTTACATCTTCTAACAAACCTGGGCGTAAGAACCATGCCATCCAGCACATCCAGCGGGGCTGTATTCTCCATAACAACGAAAACGCCAACTGGATTTGCGTTCACCCAACCGACAGGCGCCGCTCACCGCCGCGGGTAGGCTGCTCCTCGGCCAATTCCCGACCCCGCGAGACCCTTCAGCAGATTCCACCATGCAAACCAAACAAACCCGCGTTCTGTTATTCATCCTAACGGCCTTCTCAGCCGTCTTTGCGCCCGCCGGCTCGACCCGCGCAGCCGATGCCGCCTCAACATCAGCCGGCACTCCAAGTGCGCCGTCGTGGACCAAGCCGGACTGGCTGGCAGACCTGTCGATCTCGGCCAAGGAATCCTACGACGACAACGTCATTGGGGTGTCCGGATTGAGTCTACGCGCGCAATCGTCGTGGGTGAATGCGTTGTCGGCAAAGCTGGGCGCAAACCTCGTCCCCCTGCTGGGGAACAAGGACTTTGCCGCGCTTTCGCTCACCTACAATCCCGAGCGGTTTACCTACGACAATGCTCCGTCGGAGAACTACACCGCCCACAGGCTCAACGGGGTCGTCCGGTGGAAGCAGGACAGCCTGTCGGTCGGCATTGATGAGGCGTTCCTCTACAACGATGGAAACAAGTATGCCACGACGTACGCCCTCAACCAGCTTGGCGGCGCCGCGGCGGACCAGAACGACAAGTACCGCAACAACTATGCGCACTCGGTGGCCCGTGAGCGCCGCAACCAGATCCAGGACCGCTATACCGTGTTTCTCCAATACGACGCGGGCAGCTTCTTCTTCAGGACGATCTCGACGCTGATTGACTACGACCTGAACACCTACCTTTTCAACACGTCGGTCGCCCCCTACAAGGGATACCAGGACTACGTTTCCCGTTATGACCTCAACGGCGGGGCGGATCTCGGCTACAAGCTGCTGCCGAATCTGGCCTTCACGCTCGGCTACCGCGTCGGAGAGCAGCAGCAGGACCAGTTCGCGCTCGCGATCAACAGCGACCGGCACTTCTCATCCAACAACTATCAGAGGGTGCTCTTGGGCCTTGAGGGCAAGCCGACAACCTGGCTGACCCTAAAGCTGTCCGCCGGTCCCGATTTTCGCAGTTTCAACCCCAACACGCCCATTACCGACCTAAAGACGACCCGCTTTTACGGCGAAGGGACGGCGACGGCGACCCTCCCGTACGACCAGTCGCTGACCCTCGGCTACAAGCAGTATGTGTTTGTGTCCAGCACGGGCCTGGTTCCCTACACGGACACGACAATCTCCCTGGTCTACCATCGGAATCTGACCAAGGCGCTCGGTGTCGACGCGGGAATCAAATACCTCGAGGCCAACTACACGCTGGGAGATGACACGGCGGGCTCCGCGCCGAGCCTTCGCGACGATGTCGACTATGGCGCCTCAGCTGGAATCACCTACGCTGTCACGAAGCAGTTCGTCGTGAGCGCTTCCTTCAGTTATGACGCCGGCCGCAACAACCTGGGCAGCCTCCCTGCGAAATACTTTCCGGGGTACCGTGACTTCACGCACAGTGTGACCGGAGTCAGCGCGCAGTATAGGTTCTGAGGGGGCGTCCACCTCGGCGCAAAGGCGGCCTTCCCTTTGGGGGAGGTCGCCTTTCTCGATGGCGCGGCCGGATGGACGCCTACGTTGCTCTGGCAGAATTGCCGATCGGATCCCGGCACCTACCTGCATGCGAATATTCGGAACAGGTCCCGGGAGCGTTTAACGCCAGTGTAACGCCGCCGTCACGAGTTCGTAATATTCGCCCCGTAGGATGCGGCGTTCGTTCCAATCAGCACACCGTAAGTCCCATAGCTTCACACCCTCCCGAAACCATGACACTCAACAAGACCAAATTGCTCACGCTCTTCGGAATCGCCACACTCGGCTCCGGACTGGCATTCGCCCAAACGGCCCCTGTCTCGGACAGTCAGGCGCTAATCAACGTTCTGATCAAGAAGGGCGTCCTGACTGACAAGGAGGCCAAGGACATCACCGCCGAGGTTTCAAAGGCCCAATCCGCCGAGGACGTGGAAACGAGCGGTGACAAATACATCAGGAAGCTTGTGGTCACGGGACGGTTCCAGGCGCAGTACGCGGGCCTCGGTACCAGCATATCAGGAAACCCGGTGAATCCGCCGTCGACGGAGCATTTCCTGCTCCGCCGCATGTACCTGGGAGTCGCCGCTCAATTTGACGACGGGTTCAGCGGCGTCCTGAATTACGACCTCGCCAATTCCTCATTTGACAAGGCTTACATCCAGTGGAAGGCGAACGCCCTCTTCATCATCCAGGCCGGGTTCAACAAGGCGCCTTTCGGCTACGAGGAACTCACTTCGAGCGGTGACCTGCGGGCCATAGAGCGCTCGACGATCACCCGTTATGTCGACGAATCCAACAACGGAAGGCGCCTTGGGGCCTCCAGCTACCGCACGGGCATCTGGGTCGGCGGCAGCGAGAGCGGCTTCTTCTACAACGTCGCACTGACGAACCCCGAGCGCAACGAATACAGCAGCGACTCCGCAACGACCTTCCCCGTCAACGGTCTGGGCGGCGTCGCGACCGCCGGCACAGGCACGACCAACGTGTTCGCCTACTATGGCACCGTGGGGTACGGCGGCACCTGGGGGACAGGCGATATGAAGGGAAGCTTCAAGTTCGGCTATGAGACTGGATTCCTGCCCGACCAGGGCGGGCCCGCGGCAACGATCGGCACGGGCCGGAACATCTATCTCAATGGAGCCTTCGCCGATGCGACCGTCGGCCCGTTCAACCTCCAGGCTGAATGGGAGTCCGCCCTGGACGACTCGGGCGCCGGCAGCGGCGTCAACTCCACGATCAAGGGCTACTGGATACAGCCGGCCTACAAGATTACGCCCCAATGGGAGGCGGTCGTCCGCTACAGCTATGTCGACTCAGACCACCGCGGCGTGGCCCTCTCCGACGTGGTTCGCTCGGCGCCAAGCGGCGGCACAATGAACACGGCCAATGAGTGGTACTACGGCTTCAATTACTACATCAAGGGCAACGATGTTAAGCTTCAGGCAGGCTATATCCACGGTGAGTCCAACGACACCGTCAAAGGCGCCGCCGCACAGGCAAAGACCGACGGCCTGCGCAGCCAGGTTCAGGTCAATTTCTGAGCGCGGCAGGACGCCTGCCGATGCGGAAATCTCAGTGAAAGGTACCGCCTGCGCCCGAAGGGGGCCGCAGGCGGTTCTTTTTTGCCCGCAAGGCGGGCGCCCGGCCGCGTCAATCCTCGCGCGCCTGCCGAACCTCGAGGTGCATCGCGGACAGCGATACGAAGATGTCCCGCAGGAATGCCACCAGCGCGGCCATGAGCAGGGCGATCGCCAAAAGGAAGAGCACCAGCATGAGTCCGCTGAGCTCCACCTTCAGGATGGCGCCGAGGAAGATGGTCACCACCAGGGCCGAGGACACCAGCATGCTTGAGGTGGCGAACGTCAGCGACAGCCGGACGATCTTCGCGCGGCGCCAGGTCAGATCGAGCTGCGTTTCCAACTGCTTGCGCTCGGCCCCCTCCGCCTGCCGCAGCTGCGACGCGTAGAGCCGAGTGCGGTCAATGATCCGCCCCATGCGGTTGGTCATCGTCAGGAGGAGCAGCCCCAGACCGGAGATCAGGATCACCGGCGTGGTCGACGCCTGGATGATCGGCAGCAGCGAAGTCGTGGGCAGGGAATCCATCGGGCCGGATACACCAAGCTCGTTTTGGACCGGTGAAACAACATCTAAACCAGACAAGCCTCCCGGCGGCTGAGGGCCGGCCGGCGCGCTTTGCCGACGTGTGCGGCGTTTCATTGCGTCCAGCCACGCGGGCCGGAAGCCGGCCCCAAGGACGCGCGCGACGCGCTCCGCGCCCCTGAGGGTCTAGTTCAACCCATTATAAAACAGAATCTTAGGCGACTCCGGAGGAAATCCCTACGAAACCTGAAGTGTTTCCCGTCGGGCCGCTGTTATTCCCCATGGGCATGCCCCTGCCAAAGGGATTCCCGGCGGCGTTCCTAATCGCGCTCGTGGCGCATGCAGGCTGCATGGCGGCGCCCTCCGCGCCCCCGGCAGCCCCGCACGAGGCCAATCCCGCAGCCTCGATACCGAGGGGCCCGGAGATCGCCTTGAAGTTCGGGATGGCCTCCCGGGACGCGACGAGAGTCATGGGAAGACCCAAGGACGTCAGCCCGATGCAGGCGGGCGAAAGGATCGAGGTCCGCCACGTCACCACCCAGGTCGTCGAGCTCCTGATGTACAACGATCACTTCGTCACCCGGAAGTCCTCGATTCGCCGGACGGACCAGATCTCCCGACGGGCCCCCTGGCCGGAGCGCGCGGGCCTCAGAACGAGACGTCCACCGGCTCCGTCGTGAGCAGGACCGACTTGTCGTGGGTGACCACCTTGTAGGCCACCCTGATGGCATCGATCGCCGCACGGTTCGACGCCGTGTCCTCGCAGAGGATGATGACGACCTTGGACCGGAGGCGGCTTGTCGCGTTGGATGCGCGGCTCCGCCACTGGCCATAGGCGTCGAGCACCGTCAGGCCATCGGGAAAGCGGGGAGTCACCTCCCGGTCCAGGAATGCCCGCCACTTGATCTCCCGGATGTCATCGTCCGGGGCGTCCAGCGGCCCGATCGCAAAGTAGAGCTCGCTTCGCAGCCATCGTGCGGACTCGGGCCGCGCGGGGTCGCCCTGCAATGTTGCCGGCGCTGGCGCGGGCGGCTCCGCGACGGCAAGCTGGGCGGCAAGGGAGAGGGCGACGAGGGCGGCCAGGACGGCGAATGTGGGCTTCATGGAATGGATCAGGTGATTGAAAGGGGATCCTCAGCGCAGCCGGGCCTTTCGGGCGGAGATGATCTCGGTGTTCATCCCCCCCCAATGGAGCCCGCCGAAGTAGCGCCCGTGCTCCATCTTGACGCACCGGTCGACCACGACCGCCATGCCGGCCTTCGCCGCCAGTTCCGCGGCCTCGATGCTCACCAGCTTGAGCTGGAGCCAGAGGGCCTTGGCGCCGATCGCGACGGCCTGCCTCGCGACCGAGGGGCATTCCGGGGCCGGCCTGAAGACGTCAACCAGGTCCACCGTCCCCGGGATGCTCGCCAGGTCGGGATACGCCTTCTCGCCGAGGATCGTGTCCGCCTTCGGGTTCACCGGGATGATCCGGTACCCCTCCTTCTTGAGGTAGCTTGCGACGAACCAGCTCGCCCGCTGGGGGTCCGTCGAGAGGCCCACAATGGCGATCGTGCGCGTGTCGCGCAGGAGCCGCTGGATGACGAGCGGGTCCTGGTAAAGCCGCTGCTGCTCCGGCGTGAGCGCCGAATTAAGGGTCACCGC
>Ga0265319_1001830_pt1 | contig 12121 bp, 16 predicted proteins | sample 4824metaG_FD_192443 | JGI IMG/M metagenome (GOLD analysis project Ga0265319, IMG submission 192443) | Rhizosphere microbial communities from Carex aquatilis grown in University of Washington, Seatle, WA, United States - 4-8-24 metaG | ecosystem: Host-associated > Plants > Roots > Rhizosphere >...
GGCCCATCTAACAGGCAAGCCGCTGAAATAGGTTGAGAGATTAAAGCGCATCACACCATTGTTCATGGTGACGCCGTTGGTGTTAAGGCTGCCAGTTCCGCCAACTGAGCCAGTATCGGTGTACGAGCCATAGCTTATTGAAGCTATGCTGCAATTCGTGGCTATAAGAGACTGGGAAACACCGAAGTTAGTAGGGCCAAGGACTAGAACAGAAATTGTGCAGCCATCGAGCACGGTATTAGTACCGCACCACATAGTACCAAGGGTGACATTATTAAATGTCATTAGATTGACGCTAGCGGTCTGAACAACGGCTGAGCCGAACGTCCCACCATTGATCGTGAGATTGTCAATCTCTTTGTCAACTTCCATTCCGACATTCGTGCCGAACGTACAACTGTTTAGCGTCCAGTCGTGATTGACGCTTGGAAATGGCCCAAAGTCGCTGATCGAAGTACAATTATTGAAAGTCAGGCTGCGCCCAGACGCATTCAATTCGTCATTGTAAGCAATCGTCAGGTTGTTAAACACAGCCGTGTAGTCCCATTTGGCGTCCAGATCGTACAGGGTTGCTGGGCCGCCGTAATCCATGCCGACGCTAGAGTAATGCGGCCAAGTCGATAGATAGGTGTACTTCAATGGCGTAGTCAGAGTGATGACGGCTCCAGTGATATTGGTCGGCAGAACGAATTCAAAGATTGCAAAGCTGGGGGGAGCGCCAGACCCCTGAAGGTCGATCCCCGTCATGCAGCACCACCGGCCAACCGCGAAGCGCGAGGCCTCGCTAGCCGTCGCCAAGGTGATCGTTGGATCACCGGCATTGGCGGTTATCGTTCTGGCTGAATGGGTCGATCCTGTCTGGAAATTAGCGGCTGACCCAATATCGAAGATACCGCCAGTCAGCGTGGCTCCAGTGCCATTGACCGTCAGATTCGTAATGCCGCTGAATAGAGGAAGATTTCCATTGACAATTAGATACACGCCAGCAGGAATCGTTAGAGTTACCGTGGCCCCCTGGAAAGCATCCCTGAAATTCGTGAATGCTGTAGCATTGTTTGTTGTTGCCCAGGCGGACACTACAGTTTCTGCTGTTATTGCAAAGGATACGGCTGGAGTAACGGTGATGCTCTTTCCATCTCCAGCAACCGTCTGGATTGTTCCGTTATAGAATGTGCCGCCACCAGGGCCGTCACCGCCAGCGTGGCCGATGCTGATCATCTTGGTAACGTCGCCAGGAACCCAGACAGCGGAGCCCGCAGATGGAGCAGAGACGGCGGTTCCGCTTGCAGTGATTGGGATAAAGACCTGAGTGGCGTCTGCGACCGCACCATAGTCTGTGACTATGTTTTTGGTGGTCACGGGTAACCCCAAAAAGCCTTTTGATTGGCGTTCATGGCGACAGAATTTGCCGTGGAGAAGTTGACCTGGAAGATTGAGGTCTCTCTGATCTTGAATGTTGGGGTCGCAGACGACCAACGATACTTACTACCAGAAGCTATATTGCCAGTTCCAGCAAGATTCTGCGCGTTGTCTGTCCCATTGACGTTCAACACGCTTGACGCGCCGTTGTACGTAGCTTGATATCCCGCGAAATTGTTCACGTTGGTTAAATCGGGCGTACCAAATCCATTGTCGTACATGACTAGGACATTGGTTTTTGCAGCCAAAGCAGCCACGGTGGCATCCGTATATGTTATAAATAAAGAATTATTGGTTGGGTCGTTGTTCAGAACTTGCGAGATCGTAAACGGGATCGTGATCGTTGTAGGGAGGGCCGTACCCGAAAACCCACCGCTCTGGAGAATGGTGACACCGGTAAAATCGGCGTGTGGCAACCCGCTGATGTCGAGGATTGGCATCTGATTATTGAGGGCATTTGCCGGGGCTAGGTCCGACCCACTGCCCATTTGCTCATAAACCTTAGCTACGCGGATCGTAGTGACGGTGTGCGCCGTGACCCAAGTATTGATCGAGGCAATGTCCAGAGCGCCTGTTGGCAGGACCGTGATAGTGATCGGATTGGCGAACGCCTGATCGACAAGATCGACGCAATTAACTCTGGCTGCGGCTTTCGTTTTATTATATGCGCGCAGACCCCAGAAATAGGTCGCCTGCGAGATGCCCTGGGCGGTCGCTACGTCACCCGGCCCAACGTACCCGCCAACGGTCTGGGCCGCTGAGGAATCAAAGAACGGAAGAAAAGGGAGCATTCAAGAGAATCTCCCCGTCGCTACGACCGAGACAGCCGAACTCGTTGCCACATACCAACCGCTGGAGCGACTGATAGCGCCCAATGGGATAAAGAACGGTGTCAATGTCAGGAGGGCTGTGGTGGCTCCACCAGCGTAAGTAGCAACAGTCGTCCCAGTGCTATCATAAACAATGACAGAAGTATTAGTTGTTGACGATGGGAAAACGGTGATTCCTGAAAGGTAATCGCCAATGCGGCCAGCCGTAGATGTTGAAGTCAGCGCGCTCTGCGCCAAGGTGCTTGCGGCTACGGATACATAGTATCCAGTGTTGTAAACCCAATCAGTAGCAGGGACCACTGGAACGCTTGCAGTCTTTGCAGCCTGCCCAAGCGAACCAAGCTGGGAGGAATCGACAATCATGCGCTGGGTTGCAGCGCCACCAGTGCCAGCGCCCTTGTCCCAGACGTTGATGATGTTATCGATGGTCGATACCGTACCGGTCCCGGAGGATGGGATACCGCTGGTAATTGCGACGGTAAGAACGGTGGCCATCTTTCAGTCCTTAGTTGGCGTACATCAGGTAGTAGGTCGGAACGTAAGTCGAGGCGCTAGATGTTGTAGTTGACCCTGGAATCGACTGGTGAATTCCCAGGAGAGATTCCCCTGTCCACGGCATCTGAAGCGTGGTTGGCGTGAGCGAAACCCCGACAGAAGGGAGCGTAAGCCTGAGGCCAACAAGCTGAACAGGCATATCACCCTGGACCCCCTTGGATGATGCACATGGTCAACTGAGCGCCGGAGATTGCTGTTGAGTTAAGTCTTACAGCGGCCACCGGGAACATATAGTTGGTGGTGCCGTTCGAACTGACGGCGGCGAGGTTGGCGTCGTCGAACCAGACCGGAGAGCGGGTAGATCCTATAGCAGTAAGAACCTGCTGGTCATCCAAGGTGTACTGGACAGTATAAGCGAAGGTTCCGCTGGAAGATCCGGTGACTGCCACAGACGCATTGAATGGCGACTGCCGGTAATCCATGTTTACCGAAGTCGAGGTCGCAACTGACGTTGATGTGATGTAGATCGGGCGTGCCATTGTCAGGGCCTATACTTAGCGAATGTCAGGGCCAGTCTAGCACGTCTCCCCGTTACTCCGGCATCATTCTTGTGAGCGCTAGCAAACTCTGAAGTAGATTCACCGGCCCGGTGAGCAGCTTGTCGCAAAGCGCCGCGATGTTTAACGGCGGAACTCATCCAATCCTTGGTCCCGCCGCCGGATGCGTACTCAGCGGAACCGGTTACCCCTTTACCTTGGAGGCCGCTGAGAACGGAGAACCGCCACGGGCGAACTTGCCGATCTTGCCACCACGAGCCCGCTTGTCGAGACGGCCCCCGGAAGCCTTGCCTTCGACCTTGCCGCCATCCTTCTTCTGGATCGGCTTGATTCCTGGGTTGGTGCCGCCCTTCATCGCTGCGTCGGCAACATCCTTGTTCCCGTAAGAAAGAGCCGGACGACCGCCCCTGGCGAAGGCTTGAACCTTGTGACGATTAGCCATCTAATTCTCCTTAGAAGTTGCTGAACTGGGCGATGCCGAAGACCGAGGTTTGGTCCGAGGCAGTCACGTTGCTCGCCATGGTAGCGGTGAACGGCTGGTTGATGGTGACGCGAACCGCAGTTCCAAGAGGAATCGTGGTCGTTGTACCGGCGGTGGCCAGGGTAGAATTGAAGGTGCCACGGGCGTCCGGGGTGGTGGACGTAGCAGTAGCAACCGTCGAGGCCAGGGTGGCGTTGGCAGAGCTAAGCACCGCCAAGGTTGGGACCATTGGCGCGGACGATACAATCGCCTGGGTGTTAGCGAAGTAGTCTGTCCGGAACGGGAATCCGAACTTGTCCACGAAACCAACCGAAACGCCAGTGGCGCTGATGGTCGTATTGGTCGCCGGGATAACCGAGGTGATGTACTTAAACGCCTTCTTGCCGACGCCGGTTCCGGTCGAGGTCGTGGATGCGGAAATGCTCTCGGTCAACTTGATGCCGTAGTTATCACGACCGTTAACGATGTAGACTTCGGTGTTGGTATTGGAGGTGTTCAGAACCGAGACGCAGCGGCCTGTGCCAGCGGCGGGATTCCACACAGCCACAGTGCCGGACTGTCCATAGGACAGGATGGCAGCCGTGCTGTCGATGGCGATAACGCTTACAGCGAGGCCGGTCTCGGGCGCGATGATGGTGGTTTGGATCGCACCGAAGCTCGCCAGCGGCGTGAGGGTAAGCGCAGTTCCTGCGGTTGGGGTGCCTACAGTGGCAGAAGTGGCAATCGCGCTGGCATTAGCGGTGAATGGGAGATAGTCCACCAGCGGGCCGTCAACGAAGAAGCCCATAACCTTGGTGCCGACCGCGTTGCCGGGCTTGTAGTTGAAGAATGCGCGCGGATCAGCAACACCCGCACCCAAGTCGAACAGGCTTGGGCCACGCTCTTCGTTGTACTCACCAACCAGTCCCGATGAGGACTGGGTGATGCCAAATCCAAGGAATGGACCGGAGACTGCGGTAATACCCATTATGAGGCTCCTAAATCCCTATTAAGAAGTTGGGAACGTCCCATAAACCGCGCGCCAGTCGTAGTAGGTCGGCACGTACCGCTGGTAGCCCTTGACCAGGAGGTTGTCGGTGGTGAACTCAACCGACATATCCATTTCGAATGGCTTGCGGTTGAAGAAGATCAGGCCGTCATGGTTAGTCTCGACGAACCATGCAAAGTTCGAGGTGAGATAGTCCCATACCATGAACCCTTCCTTCAAGGAATCGTTCATGCCGAGGATGGCGTTCACATCGTTGTTTGCCGTTCCGGGGCGAAGCTCAGAGCGGAACAGGCGAAGGGCAATCGGCTCCAAGTTTGGAGGCACGATGACCTTGCGGCCACGGGCATGGATCTTCAGACCCGCGTTGTCGATCCAGGTTGAGCGGATCGTGATCAGGGCATTCAGGAGCGAGGTCTCGTTCAGGTCCACGTCCGGGCTTGGACGGTTGGCAATGGTGCCAGCGTCGGTCGGATGGGCGGTCGAGAACAGCGCCACGCCGTCGCCCTGTACCGCAGTCACGAAGGTCGTGCCCGCGTTGAAGACGTTGGCGGCGTAGATTTCCTCGGTTTCCTTGAAGGATTCCATCAGTCCGTCGTTGGACGGGCCGAACTCTGACTTGTAGAGGTTGTCGTCGATGGCCTTGCGGGTGATCGCGTAGCCAAGGCCGATTTCAAAGTGCTCGGCGTTGTAGACGTAACGCTGACCGGCGTTGTTGTCGAATGCGGTCGGAGCGCCTTCAGTCTTCAACTGAGCAAGACCCAGGTACCGCATCGCAGCGCGGCGTTCCAGGGCCATGTTGGAATCAGTCTGCCTAAAGACCTTAGGCCACTGACGCTCGATCATGGCGTACTTGCCTGAGATACCCCACAGGCCAGGAAGCAGAAGATCGCGGATTTGACCAAGTGCGACGGGCATCGCCGTATATCCTTATCCCTAGTCTAATCTCCTGGCGGTATGGCAGAACCTGCGCTGCCGTTGTGAGTACCGCCAGAAGTCGAAAGCTATTAGGTCGAGAACGGCTGCAACGCCTGAGCGCCATACAGGGTCTTGCGGATGCCGATGTTCGGCTGAACAACAACGATCTGCCAGCCCTCGGAACCGGTTGAGGTACCGTTGACGCCTGGAGGTGCGAGGTTTGAATAGATGTCCACGATCTGCCACTGACCGGCGGACGAAAGGCCGGTGACAAGGCTGGAGGCCACAGTCATCACGCTCTGGCCAGAAAGCTGGCTGCCCTGAGACGAACCGGTGGTAACCTGTGGGACGTTGAATCCGATGACGGATGAGCCGAGCACGCCGCCAGTCGAGCCCTGGACGATGTAAAGCTCTTCAGGATTCGTGCAGACGTAGGCTTCTACGTCGCCGGTCGCTCCCGAGCCGGGCCAGTAGCTGGACCAGACGGTGCGGCTGACGTTGGTGTTGTAATACTTACAACCGAAGAAGATGCCCTCGTTAAGAGCGACCGAGGCACCGAGGGTTACACCACCGGTACCCGCAGAGCTACCAGCCGACACCAGATACGGTGCCGTGGTGCTGCGGCATACAGCGTCTCCGGTGAACACCAGATTCGTGTAGCCAGATGAGATGAACTTGCGGTCGAAGCCAGCAGTGGGCGCGGAACCTTCGCGCATTCCATACTGCTTAAAGCCGAATGGGTTGTTGGTATTTGCCATGTGTAGCTTCCTCTAAGGCGGTCATTATGACCGGCTACGGAATAGCCACACAGCGCGTGAGGTGTAGTCTTTGGGGAGCGCCCCCTCCGCCTATACAGGCGGATACTTGTTCCTTACAGTATAATAATACCTTCCGTCAATCCGGAATTTCGATTGCCTCGCGGGATTTCTTAATCCGGTTGGTATTTCTTGCGCTCGGATGGTTTGTATCAAGGCTGACGCCCGGCAAATCTCCGCCGGTCAACGCAGCTTCCTTAATGGCAACCTGCTCGTAAGCCTTGCGCTTGTCGGCGCGCTCGGCCTTCAGAGTCATTTCCTTCGGACGCATCATCAGAACGAGACCCTCAACATTGATCTCGCCTGCCGCGCCCTTCGGCATGAAGAGGCCGTCAAACTGACCATCGAAGTCGTCCTGGTGAACCGGCGTCCAGCCCCTGCGCTCGAATTCCGAGCGGTGCTGAGGGACGCCCTGGCCGATAACGGAATCGGTTACCCACTGGGCTGACATGCCCGCTGGAATCAATTCTGGGTTGATCTTCAGACGATCCGGAGAGTCGGTGGCGTTCGGGTCCACAGTCTCCCAGTTCGGGGAGGCGCGCATCTTGAACTTCTTGGAGCTTACAGGCTCACGGAGAACCTCGCGCTCAACCTCAGGGTTCTTGCGGGGACGACCGCGCTTCTTTGCGACTGGGATATCGTTCATGATCTATCTCCTTGAACCTGATAGGACCCGTTGGCCTTCATTTTATTGATCTTCTGGAGTTGCTTGGTGTACTCCACCTCACTGATACCAGCGATCTTAGCTGCCTCGCGCTGCGCCAGGGTGAGTTTAACGTCCCCGTTTCTGGTGGAATTCGGAGTAGACGGGGCCTCACGGCTGACTGGGGCGCTCACAATGGAAGTCCTTTGTGCTGGCTGGCGTTGGGTAACAACGGGCTCTTCCTCAGTCTCCGCCTGACGCATGCCAAGCTTGGTTTCCATGGCTTCGAGGTATTCGTCAGAATCAAACTCTAGCCCAGACCGGATAAGACCATGGTGATAGCCTCGCATCAGGTCCCAGGTTTCTTGATCTGGCTGATTTTTCTTTATCCAACGCTGGACGCGCTCTGGCATTACATTTTGCTGGGCGGGCTCTTCGACCTTGGGTGGATTCTTGATCCTGGCCTCAAGTTCGAACTTACCATCCTCAAGCTTGGAGACATTGGCTCTGGCTGTGGCTAGGCGCTCATAAGCGTCTGCCTGGGCATCTACATCCCCGGAATTGATCGCGGTCTTGATATCTCGTTTGGCTGATTCCGCCTCGGACTGGGCGGCTCCAAGGGCCGTAGAAACGGCATCCAGTTGGGATTGGACGGCTTCCTTCTGGACCTTGGCAACTTCGGTGCCCTGTTCCCGGACGCGCTGCTCAGCCTTCTCTGCGTCCTGACGATATCGCTCAGCGCGATTCTTCTGGATTTCCTCAGACTTCCGGAGGGCCTCGATCTGCTTCTGAAGGGCTGCCGAGGCATCCTCGACAACAGGCTCTTCGACTTCCTCGACAGGCTCATCGACGATAACCTCTGGCTCGTTTTGCTCTGAACCAGCGGTAACCTCGATCTTCTCGATAAGATCGCCTTGCTTGGGGTCTTTAACCTGTACCGGGGTCTTGGCCATGCTCAGAACACCATGTTGGGATCTTTGACAGTCATCTTGATGCTGGAATCCTTGATCATCCGGCAAGGATAGCCGTTGATGTTCAGGCTCCAGGTATCACCGATCTTGTATACCGCCCAGTCCCCCACAGAGACCTTCTCATCGCCGAATTGGGTTTCGTCATCATCCTCGTAGGCCAGCTTGCCGAGCTTCATGACAAGGCCAACCTTGCCCTGCCACTCATCCTCGGCCTTGTTGGCGTCCGGGCGGATAATGCCGCCAGCAGTCTTCTCTGGGCGGAAGTAAGTGGCCAGAAGAACCATGTTGAACTTGATGTCTACGGTAGACAGATCGCCAATAAGCTTGATGATCTCAAGCTTTGGGTTCTTCGAAGCAGAAACCAGTTCAATAACGCGGCTGGACGATACGAGTGCCATTATTCAGACTCCGCCTCTATGTCATCACAAATCTTGAGAGCTTCTCGTAGACCGAGGATATAGCCTACGTTCTCCTTGTAATGCTCATAAGAGGTGGCTGCGCCCGAAGCTATGGACTCACTCCTATTTTCCACTGCTTCGTTAATCCTGGCTTCAAGCAGAGATCGGAAGTGAGTCCGCGCCATTAACCAGCCTTCTTCGGACTAAGGCCGTAAGCCTTGATCTTCTCCAGACGGCCTTCACCGGTTCCGGCCCCAGCCTTCATCGGCACCTTCCCGCCCTTGGCATAGGCGGCACCACCCCTCTTCATGGGAGGCATCCCAGGGGGAGGGCCGCCGGGAGGGGCTCCGGGAGGTCCCATTCCGGGAGGTGGTGCCATTGGTGCGCTAGGCGGCATTCCAGGTGGCATATCCGGAGGCATGGTAGCAGCCGGATCAGGCTGCCCCTTACCGTGCGGGGCTACGACCGCGATATTGATGTGGGTGCCCTTGTGGTGCTTGCCGTGCTTGGCATGGCCACCACGAGCGAACTTGTCAGCGCGGGGGGTGGAGACCTTGCCGCCAACCTTAAACTCGCCCTTACCCTCTTCCTTTTCCATCTTCTTGAAAAGGGCGCGATCTTCCTTCTCATCGCCATGTTTGGCCTTGCCGCCACGAGCGTATGCCTTGACGCGGGATTCCGCTGCCTTGCGGCCAGGATTTACCTCCCGCTTTGATTCATAGGGATGGGCCATTTACTTTCCTCCAGAGCGGTGTTTATCGAAACTCGGCTTGCCTGTGGCTTCGCCCTTACCCATACCGCGAAGCCAATTGGCTCCAACGTCATTGTCGTATTTGGGGCCATGATGATCGTTGATAGCCTGAGGGGCCTGCATGACCCGGCCCACCTCATTCAACTCGGGCTGGTCGATAAGTCCAACAGTGATTGCTTTAGCCATGTTATTTTACCTTTCCGCCACTAGCTCTTGGATTATTAGGGAACCCACCCTGATAGCCACCCGGTCCAGGAATTCTTCGCGGCGGGCGTGTAATAGGCGGCGGAGATGGCTTGGTGGGCTCCTTAGGAGCAACTTCACCGCCATCGGCAAACTTCTTCATGCCCTCGGAGCCATAACGCTCTCTAGCCTTCTCCCTGCCCCACTTTTCCTGGTAGGCCATGGTTATTTCCTCTTATTACCAAAATCACGCTCATTGTAAGAGCCGCTACCGACAGCGGGCGGCACCTCTCCAAAGATTTTATAATGAAGATTCTCTTCAGGAGAAAGTTGCCTTCGATCTAACTGGGGGCCAATCTGAATTGGAAGTGGTTTTGGCGCACCTCCATCAGCATAGCGCTTGGCTGCCGTAGCCTTGCCCCAATTAGACGTGTTTTGAACCACGGCTATTCCTTTGCTTTCTTTGGCTTAACTTTTGCCATCTGCTTAGCAGCCGTAAGCTTCGCTGCGTGCATTTCCTTAGCATGTTCCATTTTCAGAGCATGCTCTTCATCGGCTCGGCGCATATTAGCATCATGGACGGCTTGATCGTTAGCGATTTCCTGGGTGGTCTTGATCGCCCCGCCACGAGCCTCGTGCTGAAGGGAGGCGCGGTTGCCAGAGGCTTCCAATGAGTTCTGGACCTGATTGTGGTGTAGCTCCTGCGCCTTATCCAGGTTGGCGTGGTGCATCTCCTGGGCCTGGGAGAGCGCATTGTGATGCAGGTCCTGAGCGTGAGCCTGACCCTTGAGATTCATCTCGTGCATAGCCGAGATTGCGTCTCTCTGGGCATCGTGGGCGTGGATCAGCCGCTCTTCCTCGATCTTGAGCTTCTCAAGCTCGATCTTCATAAGCTCGATCTTCTCGCGGGAAGCGCGGTCCTGGGACTTATCCTGGATAGCCGCAGCCTCTGTCGCGGCCTTGATCTTCGTCTCCATAAGCTGGATCTGATTGGTATTGGCCTGCGCCTTGGCCTTCTCCTGAATCGCCACCATGCGAGGGTCTGGTGGAGGCGGAGCGGGTGTGGCGCGGAATAGTCCAGCGGGGTCGATATCGGAAATCCGCATGATCCGCATATCCACGGCCACGGGATCGTAGAGCGCTTGGTTGGCGGTCTGAAGCTGCTTGATGATCGCGCCCTTGGCCAAGCGGTGCAGGCTGGTCGGGTTGTTCGGGTCGGCTACAGGCACAAGCTCGCAGTTATCCAGGGCCGCGAGGAATTGATCCTTCTTCCACTGGATGGTTGGTTTCTTATTGTGCCGCCAGAAAGCCTCGGGGTCTTCTTGGAAGCGACACTTCAGAAGCTTGAATTCCTCGGCCTGGGCGGCATGCAGGCGTTTATGCGCCGAATCCATGACCTTCGAAGCCTGCTCAATGAGGGCGAGGGTGGTGCCCACCGGGGCATCCTGCTTGCCTTCACCAACAGAAACGTCTGCGACGGAGGCAAGTCTACGACCCATCTCTTCGATGTGGGTGATGAAACTGATGAATCCGGCCCCAACCTCCTTGTAGGGAAGTGCCATGATCGAGTCTTTGATACTCTTCGCGCCGGAATCAAAGGCAACGCCCCCTCCAGGAGGGACACGGAATTGATTGGTTAACTGCCTTCCAGCGCCTTTGTCATAAATGAATCCAGGGAAGCTGGCGAACATTCCGGCATCGAGGGTTTCACGGATTGCAGCCGTGAGCGCATTAGTGGTGTTACCCAGGAGGTGGATGAAGCCGAGACCGTAGAATCCCAATCCACGAATGAAGGGAAACTGGACGAAGAAATGCTTGGCGTGGGCCTGCTCATCGTCTTCTTCCCAATTCCTTCGTACATCCAAGACCTTCCGGGAGTCTTTCTCGATTGTGACCCGGTAGGGCAGAGGTAATCCCTTACCTTTGAATTCCTTGGGGGCGTATTGATCGAGGTCGAGTTCGCAGTAGGACTCGTAAACCTCGTAATCCCGGTCTTCAGGAAGCTTGTTGGAATCTGTAACGCCTGAGATAGCCTCAAGCTTCTTCTCGACGGCGTTTGAGCTTTGGATCGCGGGAGGACTCAGATCGACATCCCGATAGACGCCCAGGATCTGCATGCGCTTCAGGGTCGATTGGCGCATCTTGATTCTGTGGGTTACGCGGCCTGAATTTCGAAGGTCCGTCGTGGTATTCGAGATGATCAGGTCTTCGGCATCAATAGACTCAGATACCGGTCGGCGTCTAAGGGGGCAGTTATAGACCTTCTTGAACCCATCGCCTCCGAAGCCAACGTAGAACAGCATCCGGTCAGTATCCGGGACGTATTCAGTCGCAGTGGCTGTCAGGTAATGGTTGAAGTCCTTTTCCAGCGCCTGGGCTAGCTCATCGTTAGACTGCATGCTCTCGATGAGTTGCTGCTGGGCGGAGGTCTGCTGGATGATTTCTTTAGGAGGGGTCGGGGTGTCGTTCCGGACCTTCACTGGTCCTGAGGCAGGTAGAAGCTCTGCTCTAGCCGTCGCCTGAAACGAAACAGTAGCCTCCAGTAGGAGGGGGTGTCTGACGGTGGACATGCCCTCGATAGGGGCGGATTCACTTCCTGTTCCGGCCCTTGGCTTCTCAAGCTCCAGACCCAGGAGACCTATGCCCAAAGCCCTGGTTTCAAGCCATTTCGCGCG
>Ga0265319_1001833_pt1 | contig 12114 bp, 8 predicted proteins | sample 4824metaG_FD_192443 | JGI IMG/M metagenome (GOLD analysis project Ga0265319, IMG submission 192443) | Rhizosphere microbial communities from Carex aquatilis grown in University of Washington, Seatle, WA, United States - 4-8-24 metaG | ecosystem: Host-associated > Plants > Roots > Rhizosphere >...
GGGTAAACAAGTGGTAAGGGGTGTGACGCAACGGGGATTTTTCCGCCGAAAACAACCAAGGCTAATCAGCCGCCATACAACTAAAGTATTCATCCGGTGTCAAAACGATATGCGGAATAGGAAAATTCCCGGTTTCCCCGTCCTTGGTGTTTTGGCGCTTGGTTCTTCCAGGCCCCCAATGGGGCGGGGACGGGTCCCGGAGCTGTCGGAACCATCTCCTTGTGTACCAAGCACGGGAAAAATGTACCGGTTATAAAGCGCAAAGGTTCTTAGTTAAAACCCCTGCGGCGGATACAAGGGTAGGCCCTAACCAACGAAGAACTTAGCACTAAGGCATCAGGGCACTTTATACCTAAAGACTTGCCTTTTTCCGGCGTTCTGGTTTCTTTGACCGTTTTCCCCCTTTTCTGCATGTCTCCTCTCATTGTAATGGCCGATGGCGCCGCGCCGTATTGGCTCCTCGCCCAGACGGGTACGCCGGTCGCCGCTCCGGCGGCGCCGGGCGCCACGGGTGGCGCGCCCGACCCGAATGCGCCCCAGGCGAACCCGCTCGGCAGCCTGGTCATGCCATTGCTCCTGCTCGGGGTATTTTTTCTCATTTTCGCGCCGCAGATGAAGCGCAACAAGTTGCACCAGAAGCTCCTCACGGAGTTGAAGCCCGGTGATGAAGTGATGACTTCCGGCGGTTTCTTTGGCACCATTACCCAAGTCAAGGCTGACCGCTTCGTGGTCGAAATCGCCAAAGGTGTGCGCGTCGAAGTCAACCGTTCCAACGTCGAAGTGCGCGCCCCCGGTGCCGAACCGGTGGCCAAGCCAGCCGACGAGAAGAAAATCTAAGACCCCAACATGAAAAGCAGCATTTATTGGAAAATCGCGTTTTCCTTCCTCCTCCTCGGCTGGGCCTTGTGGAATCTGTGGCCTTGGTCGGACACGCCGTTTGAGCAATACCTCGCCAACCGCGCCACCCAAAACCAGAGCCAGTTGCAAACGCTGATCCAGCGCGCCCAGGGCGCCGTCAAGGAAGCGGCCACCGAAGAGACGGCGATGAAAGCCGCCGAAAAGGCCGCCGCTTCCTCCCCGGATACTTATTTGCCCGATCCGGCCAAGACCGATTTCATCCAGCGCCACCGCACCTTCTATCTGGCGTTTAAGAGCATTAGCGAGGACGAGGGCCTGATCAAGGACGACAAAGGCCCCGTGGACCTCTGGAAAAAGTTCTTTCCCGACCTGCGCGCCGGTGACACCAGCAACGTCAAAAAGCGCAACGACCTCATCCTCACGCAGTTGCTCAAGGACAGCAAAGGCCGCATCAAGTATGGCCTCGATTTGCAGGGCGGCTTGGGCTTCACGCTTAAAATCACCGACGCCGCGAACAAGAATTCCACCGCCTCCTTGCGCGAATTGAGCCTGCAAAAGGTCATTGAAGTCATTAACAAGCGCATCAATGGCATGGGTGTGTCCGAGACCATCACCCGGCCCGTGGGCGACGATTCCGTTGAAATCCTCATGCCCGGTTTGTCCAGCAAGGACAATCCCGATGCCGTGGATGTCATCAAGAAGCCGGCCAAACTTGAATTCCGCATTGCGCATCCGCTGCCCGCGGGCAGCCCAACTCCGACGCCCGAGCAGATTGGCCTGGGCTACCAGCTCATGACCGAGGAACGCGATGACCCGAAGACCGGGGACATCCAGGAGATTCCCTATATTGTCGCCACGAAGCCGATTACGCTCGATGGCATAACCGCGACGGGCAACATCGTCAGCAGCGCGCACGTCACTTCCGACCCCTCAACCGGCGAACTGAAAGTCGCGGTGGATTTCACGTCGGATGGCGCGAAATTGATGGGCAATCTGACCGCGCAGCTCCAGGGTAACACCTCGACCTCGCTGGCCATCGTGCTCGACGGCAAGCTTAACTCCGCCCCGTACATCAAGACTGCTTTCAGCAACAGTTGCGAAGTTGAGGGCGGCAATGGCGGGTTCACCCAGAAGGATGCGTTTGACCTCGCCAACGTGCTGAACAACCCGCTCGACCAGGAGCTTTCGCTCGAAAACATGGTGGAAGTCGGCCCGTCGCTGGCGCAGGAGGCGCGGGCGAGTTCACTCTGGGCGGGTCTCGTCGGCACCGGTTTGGTCGTGCTGTTCATGATTGGCATATACTCGCTGGCCGGGCTCCTGTCCGTGCTGACCCTGGTGCTCAATGTGGCGATGATCATTGGCGTGCAGGCGAGCATCGGCGCCACCTTGACGCTGCCGGGCGTGGCTGCGCTGGTCCTGACCATCGGCATGGCGGTGGACGCCAATATTTTGATTTACGAACGCATGCGCGAGGAAATGCTGCACGGCAAGGGGCTGTTCAACGCCCTGGAGGCCGGCCATGACCGCGCTCTGGCCTCAATTCTCGACTCCCACGTCACCTCCATCATCACCGCCGCGATTCTGATTTGGCTGGGCACCGGCCCCATCAAGGGTTTCGGCGTGATTCTCGCGATCGGCCTGGCCTCGAATCTGTTTTGCGTGTTGGTGTTCAACTACGCGCTGCTGGAGTTGGCCACCGGCAAGGAATACATCAAGAAGCTGAACTTCCGCCGGCTCATTCCCGAGGTCAACCTGCCGTTCTACAGTTACCGCAAAATTTCCATCAGTATTTCCATTGTCGTCATTCTGATCGGTCTGGTCGCCATCTTCATGCGCGGCCAGAGCGCCCTCGGCACGGACTTCCGCGGTGGCGACGAAGTCAGTGTGGGCTATACGGCGGAAATTCCGCAGTCGGAAATTGATGTGGTGGCGAAGTCGCTGAAGCTTTCCGAAGCCGAAGCGACCTACCAGGTGGAGCTGGGCCGCGGCGTGAAGACGCTCAAGATTCAGACGGAAGCCGGCAAGGGCAAGCTCCTCCTCCAGGCGCTCAGCCAAAAGCATCCGGGCAGCATCACCCCGGCGGAAGTGGAATCCGCCAGTGTCAATTTAATTGGCGCGACGGTCAGTCAGAACCTGAAGTGGAACGCGCTGCTCGCGGTCGCGCTGTCGCTGCTGGGCGTCATGATCTATGTTGCGATTCGCTTTGAAGTGGGCTACGCCGTCGGCGCCATCGTGGCCACGTTGCACGACGTGATGATCACGGTGGGGGTCTATGTGCTGCTGGGCGGCCAGTTTTCCGCCTCCATGGTCGCGGCCGTGCTGATGATCATTGGTTACTCGCTGAATGACACGGTCATCGTCTTCGACCGCGTCCGCGAAGAATTGAAGCTCAACCCCCATCTCAAACTGGTGCAGGTGCTGGACCTGGCGGTTAATAAAACGTTCTCACGTACGACCATGACGAGCTTGACCGTATTTCTGGCCGCGTTCTCCCTTTTCCTCTTCGGCGCCGGGGTGGTGCACGAATTTGCGCTGGTGTTCATGATTGGCATCGCGACGGGCACGGCGTCCTCCATCTTTATCGCCAACCCGGTCTTCTGCTGGTGGCACAAGGGTGACCGTCATCACGTTGAAGCCCGCGATTTCGCCCCGAAATACGAGTGGGACAGTTCCACCCGCGGCGCAGCCCCGGCGGTCAAGGAATAGGGTGGGGTTGGGCGTTTTTTTGGAGTGCGGCGGCTAGACGCCGCTTTCGCTTGATGGGTGTACGTTCCAAGTGGTGAATTGACATTGCGAGCGGATCGACGTTCGAATGCGGAAGAAAAGCGGAGTCAAGCCGCCGCACACCAAAAAATTGCCATGCAGCTCGCCGCCAAACCGTTTTTGAAGGAGGTCTCCGTCGCGCCGGCCGCCGGGACGGATTTGGAGAAATATCCCTATAATTTGCCCGTGGTGCGGAAGCTGGGCCGGCTCAAATTCCATGCGGACGTCACGTTTTTTGTCGGCGAAAACGGCTCGGGGAAATCAACGGTTTTGGAAGCCATCGCCCTTGCCCTGGGTTATGGCCCGGAAGGCGGCACCAAGGCCTTGAAGCTATTGAAGACGACAGAGTCGGTTTCTCCGCTGAGCCAGTCCTTGAAACTCGTCAAGAGTCACGAGCGACCCACCGACGGCTATTTCCTGCGCGCAGAAAGCTTCTTCAATGTCGCGACGTATATGGACGAGACGGGTTATCTGGGCGGCTACGGTGGCTCCCTGCATGAAAAATCCCATGGCGAGGCCTTCCTGTCCCTGCTCACCCACAAGCTTGTCGGACACGGCTTGTACCTTCTGGACGAGCCGGAGGCGGCTTTGTCCCCCCAACGCCAACTGGCGGCGCTCATCGCGATTCACCATCTGGTGCACCAGGCGTCGCAGTTCATCATCGCCACCCATTCGCCCATCCTGCTGGCCTATCCGAATGCGAAAATCCTGCGTTTCGACGAATCCGGCATCAAGGCCGTGAAGTATGAGGACACCGAGCACTACTCAGTGACGCGGGATTTTTTGAATAATTACCCCCGACGGCTGGAGCAGCTGTTTGGCAGTGAGGAGTAAAAAGCGAGTCCCGCAGGGACGGCAGAAGGTAACCCAGTTTTTTAAAGCTGGGTAAGCGACAATATAAAATGTGCGAGTCCCGAAGGGACGGCCGAAGGTAACCCAGCGCTTTAGCGCTGGGTACGCTCAACTCAATCAAATTCGGAGTCCCGGAGGGACGAAAGAAATGCGCCAGTTCTTTCGTCCCTCGGGGACTAATTCGGAAGCCGATTCAACGTGCCCGCACCTAAAAATTCCACCACCATTCCCATTTCTGGCTTGTGCCCCGTGCGTCACTCTGCGGCTATGGTTGGTTTCAAACCCCGTGACCCGCTGGAACTGTCCCACTCCTCCCCCTGACGTCGTCGACGCCCTTGCCCGCGGTCTCGATCTGAATCCGGTAATTGCCGGGATGCTCGCCGCCCGCGGTCTGGGCGATTTGGCCGAAGCCGAGGCTTTCCTGCGCCCGCGCCTGGGCACGATTGAAGACCCGTTCAACATTCCGAATCTGGAAGCCGCCGCCAGGGTGCTCGATGAAGTTGTATTGGCTGGGAGTGGGGTGGTGGTCTTTGGCGATTACGACGTGGATGGCGTCACCAGTACCGCCTTGTTGGTCAGTGTGTTGCGCGCCTTCGGGGTTGAGCCGCGCTATGCCGTGCCGCGCCGGCTGGAGGAAGGCTACGGGCTCTCCCGGGCGGCCATTGAGCGCGTGCTGGCAGACGGCGTGCCCGGCCTCTTTGTCGCGCTCGACTGCGGCACCAACGCCCTGGAAGAAGTGGCCATCTTGCGCGCGCACGGCTGCAAGGTCATCATCGTGGATCACCATAAATCGAAGTCTGAACTTCCTGCAGACTGCATCATCGTCAATCCCCACGTCCACGAGCAGCCCGGCGCGCCCTGGAGCAACCTTTGCACGGTCGGACTTGTCTTCAAACTCGCGCACGGCTTTTTGAAACTGCGCCGCGCCGCCAACGACCCCCGCGCCCTGGCGTTCAAATTGGCTGAATCGCTCGACCTCGTGGCCATGGGAACGATTGCCGACCTTGTTCCGCTCGCTGGCGAAAACCGAATTCTCGCCCGCCATGGCCTGCGCGCCTTGGAAAAATGCAGCCGCCCGGGCCTGCGCGCGCTCTTTGCGGTCAGCGGCCTGGCCCCCGGCCAGGCCCTCGCGGCGTCGGACATTTCCTATCGGATCGGCCCGCGCATCAATGCTTCCGGTCGCCTCGCGGATGCCGCGCTGCCCGTAGAGCTGCTCCTCGCCAGTGACGCCACGGTGTGCCGTGAAGCCGCCGCCACGCTTGATACTCTCAATCGTGAGCGCCAGCAAATCGAAAAGCAGGTAACGCACGAGGCCGAGCGCATGGTCGAGGCCACGCAGCTTGAGGCCCCGGCGCTGGTCGTTTACGGCGAAAGCTGGCATCCCGGCGTCGTCGGCATTGTGGCCGGGAAACTATGTCGGCAATACGCTCGCCCATGCATCGTGCTCGGGCGGGAAGGCTTGCTCGCCAAAGGCTCCGGCCGCAGCATTCCTGGCCTCAACCTGGTGGAAGTCCTGCAACCCTGCGTCGAATTCCTCGGCCATTGGGGCGGGCACCCGATGGCCGTCGGCATCTCGCTCGACGCCTCGCGACTGGTGGATTTCCACGCCGCTTTTTCCGCCTCGGTGAAAACCGCCCGCGAGAAGCTGGCGGCGGAATCCACCGCGCTCGAACTCGCCGCGTGGCTCAAGCCCGAGGATCTCCATGAAGATTTCCTGCGCGACCTCGATTTACTGCAGCCCTATGGCGAATCCAACCCCGAGCCGATTTTCGGCGTGCGGAGTGTCAAATTGACGAATCCAGAACTCTTCAGCGGCGGCGAAAACTACCGCTGTTGGGTGGCGGGTGGCGCCGGGCGCGTCGCCGCCGTCGCCTGGAAAAAAGCTGCCAACCTGCCGCCCGGCAACACCCCGCTGGACCTCGCGGCGAAGTTTTCCTGGAACTTCTGGAACGGCCGCCAGTATCCGCAGTTGGAAATTCTCCACTGGCGCAAAGCGGAGTGAAAAAGCGGCGCGCGGATTTTTTTCCGGCGTCGGGCAGGGTTTTTATTTGCCGAAGCGGCCGAATCCCCGAGCCAAAATCCCGCAGCCTGCACCCAACGCCAAACCGGCGACGGTCAGGGAAATGGAAGGAGCGACCAAATTGAAAAATATGCGCAAGACAATCCCCAGCATCAGGACATTCGTCAGCCATGGCAAATGCTCGGTTACCTTCATCCAGTCATTGACGGCGCGCACGGCTTGAATTTTTTCCCGGTGACGCTGGCGCCAGGCCTGCCAGGAAAAATACGTCCAGGTGCAGCTCAACGACATCAAACCAAGCAGGAGGTAGAAGGTGGGGCTGGCGCTGAAAAACGTCTCGTGTGTTTTGGGCAGCGCCAGCACGAAAACGGCGAATAATGCCATCATGGCCAGACGAGAGGATTTCGTCATGGCCCACTGACTTTTCCGCAATTCCGTGTATGCCGGATTCACGGCGTCCCTGGCTTTCTGCGCTTTATCCAAGTCAGCATACATTTGCAGTTCCTTCTGCTGCCATTGTTGCAGCTTTTGCGGGTCGGGCGACGTTTGCGCCTCCCATTTTTCCGCGCATACTTTGGCCGCATAAAAAACACAAAAGAGCCACATCGCCATTCCGAAAAAGTCAACCGGGTGCGCCGCCCAATAATCATTCACCATGAACAGCATCACCCAGGCGGTGGCGTTGCCGGTTCGATGCAGCGCAAATCTCCACCAGTCCCAGCGGGTGAGCTTTTTCATGCCCAGTAAAATCAGGGTCAGAAACAGCGCAAAGCAGATATAGCGCAGGGCCGCCAGAGTGGCGTGCTCGTAGTGGATGGTGGTAAAATAGAGCAAGGTCGCCTCCCCAAGATTGAGCAGTGTGCCGGCGATGCCCTTTAAAACGTTTTTCCAATCCCACCGCCAATTGGTGAGCCAAGCTTTCGCTTTCTGCGGGTCATGCCACGCTGCCGTCAGATGATGGACGATAAAAAATCCCCCCAAGCCCGCATAAACCCAGTTCGGATGCGTGGGGTAATAATGCAACGCCGAGTAGAGAATCACGCCCAGCAGCACCATCTCGACGAGCGCCCTCGCCATACTCGGTTTCTTTCTAGCCTTGATTTGTTCTTCGGTCAGGTCCGGTCCACCGCTGTAGACCGCCAGCCGCAAAGCGGCAAAAATCGCGGTGACCGGTAAAAATATCACGCCCAAAATCCCTGCCAGTCCAGTGGCCTTGGTCGCAGCCGCGCCTTTGGCCGCCATCGCCGCCTTTGCCATGGTCGCACCAACAGCTGCAGTTTTGCCTGAAGTGGCCGCTGCCATAGGTAGCGCCGCTAGCACGCTCGAGGTGAACTCAGCGCCAGGCTTCGTCCTTTCGAGCGTGCCTTCCACCAAGACCTCAACTTGTTCGCTAAGCAGCTTGCGCCCACGGGAAAGGCGCATGCGCACGTTGTCCTCGCTCAAATCCAGCGCCACGGCCACGCTCGCCACGGATTGATGTTCGCGATAGAACAGCACGAGCGGCTCGCGGTAGGTCTCGGGAATGGCCTCGAGCGCGCGCCACAAAATCGCCTCCTCGTCGCGTTGGATGGCCTGCAAGGCGGGGCTGGCCTCGTCCGTAGTCAAATGCCCCAGGTTGTCCAGCGATTCCGCGCCATGGGTCGGCTCACGCTTCCCGTCGCGGTGCCGGTTGATCGACAAATTGCGCGCAATGCCGCAGAGCCATGGGCGCAATCTTTCCAGCTCACGCAAGTCGCCCAATTTCTTCCAGGCCGCCACAAACGTTTCCTGCGCCACGTCCTCGCTAACGCTTACGCTCCCGGTCGCGCTGTAGGCCAGCGAACAGACCAGCGACTGATACCGTGCCACAATTTGCCCAAAAGCCTCCCTATTACCCGCCAGGCTCCGGGCGACAAGGTCAGCGTCGGATGGCTCCGTCGCGGCCGGGGGTGGGATGGTGGTCATGTCCAGCATAGGACGTATTTTTGTTGTGTAAGGTGACAGGAATTCGGCGGCGAGGCCAACCTGTTTCCGTTCGAGCATATTTTCATGAGATTGACGCAATCGGATAACCCTCGGGCAAAAAAGAAGAGGGCGCAGCAAGACTGCGCCCCTACGCCGTGTGCCAGGCGCGCGTTCGTAGGGGCACAGACTTGCTGCGCCCGCGGCTGCTCTACAATTTCTCGATCTGATCGCTTGGCTCCGGCTGCACCGGCCAACTTTTGGCAATCTTCACGACGATTGCGGACCAAGCCAGCCAGGCGATCAGGACTAATGCACAGTAGAGCCACCTGCGCGGGCCCGCGACGATGGCGATCAACCCCACAAGCGCCCCCGCCACGCAGGCACCCGCCTGCACCCAGGTCCGCCCCGGCGCGATTATGATCCCCAATTCCCGTTGAATTCTTTGGTATTTTACGGTGCCCCGGCGAAAGAATCGGGCGAAGACGAGCGACATTGCGCTGCCGACGGCGCCAATGCAGGGAAGGAACTCCTCCACGCGGGTCGCTCGATAGAGGCCAATCATCACTCCCATAATGACAGCCAGGCAAAGCGCCGCGAAATAAAAGATGAGAATGGATTTCCAGTCGGATTGAATATACCTGCGATTAGCTTGGAAGGATAATTTCAGGCGAGCACGGCGGTCCGCCCGTTGGCGGTGCCAATCCTTCGTGCTGGCTTTCCCGCGCCTCTGACCGGCGGCAAAGTCCGCGTCGCCCTTTTGATGGGCGGGGTCGAATCTCAAGTCGGGCGGCGGCATGGGTGGCGGTCCAACGAATTTGGCTGGTCTTCATCTGCCGACCCAAGGACACCGGAGTTTGCCAAAACCGAACATGAAAAAGAACCAATTTTCAAACTGACCGGTAAACCGCTCATTCAAGGCTCTTGCTCCCCAGCATCTCCGGCGCCTGCAGCATCCGCGGCTGTTTCTGGATCGGCTCGCTGACCCCGATTTCGGTGGTTGAGCCTGCACCCAGTTGGGTGAATCGCCGGGCCGTTACCAGCACCCGGGTTTCCAGTGACGACGTGGCCTGGTTATAGGCCTCGACCGCCTTGTCCAGCCGCTCACCCAGTTTCGCGAAGTGGCCGCCGAGGGTGCCGAGGCGTTCGTGGAGTTCGCGGCCGAGGGCGCTGATTTCCGCGGCGTTGACGGCCAGGGCTTCCTGCCGCCAGCCGAAGGACACCGCTTTGAGCAGGGCAATCAACGTGGTCGGGGTGGCCAAGATTACGCGCTGCCCCACACCTTCCTCGATGAGGCCGGGGTCCTGCTCGAGCGCGGCGCTGTAAAACATTTCGCCGGGCAAAAAGAGCACCACAAATTCCGGCGCGGGCTGGAACTGTTCCCAATATTTCTTTTGGCCGAGGGCGCGCAGATGGTCCCGAATCTGGCGGGCGTGAATTTTCAATTTCTCCGTGCGCGTGGCATCGTCCGGCGCTTCGAGGGCCTCGAGGTAAGCGGCCAGCGGGGCTTTCGCATCCACGACGACATTCTTGCCTCCTGGGAGTTTGACAATCATGTCCGGGCGCTGGCGGCCGTCCTCAGTCGTTACGCTTTGCTGCTCGAAGAAATCGCAATGGTCGAGCATCCCGGCCAGTTCCACGACGCGCTTGAGCTGGATTTCCCCCCACCGCCCGCGCACTTGGGGCGCGCGCAGGGCTTTGACGAGGTTGCCCGTCTCCGTCTTGAGCGCGTTCTGCGATTCCGTCAGCCCCAGCACTTGCGTCCGCAATGCTTCGTAGGCGCCGACCCGCACTTTTTCGAGTTCGCCCAGTTTGGCGTCAAATTTGCCGAGGGTATCGCGGACGGGTGCGACCAGTTGGTCAATGGCGACCTGGCGTTTGTCCAAATCCCCCCGCGCCCCCTCTTGAAATTTCTCCAACGTTGCCTTGGCCAAATCCATGAATTGCTGGTTGTTGGTGCGCAAGGCTTCGGCGGAGAGGGCGGAAAAGGCTTCGCGCAATTTCTTTTGCGCGTCGTCGAGCACGCCCAGTTTTTCTGCGGCGGCCTTGCGTTCCATTTCCAATTCTTTGGCGAGGGAAGCCGTCTTGGTCTCCGCGCTCGCTGCGCGTGCCGCCAGGGCGTCGCGTTCGGCTTTCAGAGTGGCGGCCACGGCATTCAAATTCTGTTCCCGCTCGCGCAGGATGACGACCTCGCCAGCGCCCCGCCCGCGCAGCCACAAGCCCGCGATAACTGCGCCGAGGGCAATGCCGAGCAAGAGATAAACCAAATCTGCCATGCCGCCACGTTAGGCGTAATGCGCCGGGAAGAAAAGCATGATTAGTGCCGAATAAATTTTTACGGTCGGGCGGCGTTGGTCGGCGCCATGGAAAACCCCGGCAAGGTGGCATACATTTCAATCATGCCATTGAGATCAAGAGCATAATCAATGTTCAGGCCATATTCGCCCCTAAAGGGGTAGTGCTCTTCCTCTTCCAGATTTCCCCACACGCCCTGGTGCATTTCCTTTGCGTAGCCTTGCGCTCCTTCCAGTCGTTTCCGTTCAGGATCGGATAAACTGCCACCCGTCAGATCGACCGTGGCAAAGCCATAGGCAATGAGGAGATCATTAAGGTTAAATTGTTCAAAATGCGCCGCCACAGGATCATCGCCACACCAGTGCCAAATGCGTGGTTCGCAACGCAGGATATACGGGCCGCCGGGCGCAATTTCGCGGATCACTTCCACGCCCTGGGCGGTGGCGACCTTTAAGAGTTCATTGGCTTGTCGGGCGATTACGGGATCTTTTGGGATGTCGAGGCCGGCTAGTTTGAATTCATGTTGATTCGCATGCAGGACCCCATTCTCGACGCTGGCAACGGTGAGGGGCGATTTCAGCGGATTATCCCGAATTTCCCGGCGATGCCATACACCCGATGGAAACAAAAACTTCGGCAGAATAAAGTAGCCGAACAGTCCGATTGCCCCCAATAGGACGAGGGCCAAAACCAGTCGTTGTTTGATCCGCTTCATGGGGCAAATTTTTGGGGCCGGGGAGCGACTTCGATAAGTAATATCGCAGTCAGGTGTGTTTTGCAAGGCGCCCGGCCCGATTTACAAGATATGGCAATGCAGTCCCTTAAACCGCTTGAACCCGCGGTCAAACGTCACCATTTGCAAACCCGCACACAAGGAAAAGGCGGCAAGGTAGGCATCGCTCCAGGCTGATCCGGAAGCACCATGTCCTTGATTGGCATAATGCCGCCATTGCACCTCAAGGCCATTCGGCTCGTCGACGAAAAAAGCTCCCGTTCCGGAAAACATGCGGTCATGTTCCCGCCATGCGCTCGCCGGGGTGTGAACTCCCGGCCCCATTACCTGGATTGTGGTAAGGAGACGCAACAGGCCGCTTTGGGTGAATCGGCAAAAGCATGGAGGGGGCAAAGTCGGCAAAGCTGCCAGGGCCTGCGCATGGTGCTGGTGATGGCTAAAACTAAGCGCCAGCCACAGATTAATGTCGAAGAGAGCGTTGGTAACGTTCGAGGGCATCTTGATCGTCAAGAAAACTCAGGCTGCGCACATCTTTGCCTTCCAAGATTGGGCCCAACGGCCCGTCATACAGCGGGAAGATGGATTTTTTCCCCTTGGTTTTGGCCGGTGGATCCTCGTTTAGCACCTCCGTCAATCCTTTGGCGACAAGGTC
>Ga0265319_1001839_pt1 | contig 12100 bp, 13 predicted proteins | sample 4824metaG_FD_192443 | JGI IMG/M metagenome (GOLD analysis project Ga0265319, IMG submission 192443) | Rhizosphere microbial communities from Carex aquatilis grown in University of Washington, Seatle, WA, United States - 4-8-24 metaG | ecosystem: Host-associated > Plants > Roots > Rhizosphere >...
CGGCGGCGTGCTCACGCGCAACTCCCGTCGATCGTGCTCACGCACCACCTCCGTAGAGCGTGCTCACGCGCCACCTCCGTAGAGCGTGCTCACAGCCCACCTCCGCATAGCGTGCTCACACTCCACCTCCGTCGAGCGTGCTCACACGCCCACCTCCGCAGAGCGTGCTCACACTCCACCTCCGTCGAGGAAGTTCGCCAGCAGTGCCATTCCCTGCTCGGTCAGGATCGACTCGGGATGGAACTGCACGCCCTCGGCCGGCAGTTCGCGGTGGCGGATGCCCATCACGACGCCCTCGCCGGCGGCGCTCTGCTCGAGGCAGTCCGGCAGCTCCGGCGCGACGATCAGCGAGTGGTAGCGGCCCACCGTCAGGGGCGACGGCAGGCCGCGGTAGATGGTGCGCCCGTCGTGTTCGATCACGCCGGTCTTGCCGTGCACCGGGATGTGACGGATCACCTGGCCGCCGAACGCCTGTGCGAGCGCCTGGTGTCCGAGGCACACGCCGAGCGTCGGGATCCCGGCCTGCGGAAACCGCCGCACCGCCTCGAGCGTGATCCCGGCGTCGTCGGGCGTGCACGGCCCGGGTGAGATTACGACGCGGTCGGGCGGATCGCTCAACAGTGAGTCGACGCTCGCACGGTCGTTGCGCACGACCGCCATCTCGGCGCCCAGCTCACCGAGGTACTGCACGAGGTTGTAGGTGAAGGAGTCGTAGTTGTCGATCACGAGCACGCGCATGACGCTATTCCCAGTCGCTCTGCTGCCCGGCGAGCTCGATCGCCCGCAACACGGCCTTGGCCTTGGACTCCGACTCCAGGAACTCGCGCTCCGGCAGGGCGTCGGCGACCGTGCCGCCGCCGGCCTGGAGGTGTGCCACGCCGTCCTTGACGACGACCGTCCGGATGTGGATCGCCGTGTCGAGCTCGCCGGTGTAGCTGAGGTAGCCGATCGCGCCGCCGTAGCCGCCGCGCTTGACGGGTTCCAGTTCGTCGATGATCTGCATCGCGCGCACCTTCGGCGCGCCCGAGAGCGTGCCGGCCGGCAGCGTCGCGCGCAGCGCGTCCATCGCTCCGATCCCTTCGCGCAGGCGGCCGCTGACGGCGCTGACGAGATGCATGACGTGCGAGTACTGCTCGACCGTCATCAGCGTCTGCACGCGCACGCTGCCGTACTCGCAGACGCGGCCGAGGTCGTTGCGGCCGAGGTCCACGAGCATCATGTGCTCGGCGCGCTCCTTCTCGTCGGCCAGCAGCTCGGCCTGCAGCCGCGCGTCCTCCAGCGCGTCGGCGCCGCGCGGGCGCGTACCGGCGATCGGCCTGGTCGTCACCTCGCGCCCGGAGACGGTGATCAGCGGCTCCGGGCTCGCTCCCGCCACCTGGAAGTCGCCGAAGTCGAGGAAGTACATGTACGGACTCGGGTTCACGGCGCGCAGCCCGCGGTAGATCGAGAACGCGTCCACCTGCACCGGCGCCGACCACCGCTGGGACGGCACGACCTGGAAGGCGTCGCCGGCATGGATGTAGGACACGATCCGCTCCACGATCGATTCGAATCGCTCGCGTGTCATGTTCGAGCGGAAGTCCGCGCTCGGGCGCGGCGGGCGCGGCGCGACCGGTGGCAGCGGCCCGGCCAGGCGCGCGCGCACGTCCTCGATCGCCTGGCGCGCCTGCGCGTAGGCGGCACGTGGATCCCCCTCGGCATAAACGTTGGCGAGAATCGTGACGGTGTGCTTGAGGTTGTCGAAGACGACGAGGACGTCGCTGAGCATCAGCGCCATGTCCGGCAGCCCGAGCTGGTCCGGCGGCGGATCGCCGAGCGGCTCGACGGTTCGCACCAGGTCATAGCCGAAGAAGCCGACGGCGCCGCCCGCGAACGGCGGGAGGCCCTCCAGCGGCGCCTGCGAGTAGCGGCCGACGGCCTCCGCGGCGATCGCATAGGGGTCGCCGCCGTCGGCGAGCCGCCAGCGGATCACCTCGCGGGGGCGAAAGCCGATGAACGAGTAGCGCCCGAACCGCTTGCCCTGCTCGGCCGATTCGAGCAGGAACGCAGGTTGATCGCCACGCAGCTTCAGAAACGCCGAAACCGGCGTCTCGCAGTCTGCGACGTATTCGTGGCGAAGCGGGATCAGGTTGTGGTCGGCGGCGAGCGCGACCACCTCCTCGAGCGCCGGGCTAACGTCGACGTTCATCGAGCACCCGCTCGGCGTCGGCAAGGCGCCGGCCGCGGCTGTGCAGCAGCACGAGCAGGTGATAGAGCAGGTCGGCGGCCTCCTCGTCGATGCGCTCGTCGCTCTCCTCCCGCGCCGCGCGGGCCACCTCCTCGGCCTCCTCCATCACCTTGGCGCCGATCCGCGGCGGGTCGTCGAGCAGCTCGACCGTGTAGGACCCGGCGGGACGTTCGGCCGCGCGCGCCGACAGCGTCCGCTCGAGCGCCGGCAGCGCCTCATGCGGAGCCGGCGGCGCCAGCTCCCCCCGATGGAAGCAGCTGCGCTCCCCGGTGTGGCAGGCCGGCCCGGCCGGTTCGACCAGCGCGAGCACCGCGTCGCCGTCGCAGTCGAGCCGCAGCGCCCGCAGCGCCTGCGTGTTGCCCGAGGTTGCTCCCTTGTGCCAGAGCTGCGCGCGCGAGCGGCTCCAGAGGTGAAGCTCGCCCGTCGCCCGCGTGCGCTCCAGCGCCTCGGCGTTCATGTAGGCGAGCGTCAGCACCTCGCCGCTGGCCCAGTCCTGCACCACGCACGGCACCAGGCCGCGCTCGTCGTAGACGATGTCCGAATCCATGCTCAGCTGATTCTCTCAGGCGAGGCGCTGCATGAGGTTGCGCGGCGCGCCGGCGCCGACGCGGCGGCGCTCAGGCTGCGATCGCGCCGGCGCTCACGCGCGAGCTCGACGGACGTGCGGCGCGACCTCCCGCGTCACTCGATCCCGAGCCGGTCCAGCAGGCCGTCGTCGGCGCGCCAGTTGCGGCGCACCCGCACGATCAGCGAGAGGTGCACGCGACCGCCCAGCTCGCGTTCCAGCTCACGCCGCGCGGCCGTGCCGATCGCCTTGATCATGCGCCCGGCTCGGCCGACGACGATCGCCTTCTGGGATTCCGTCTCGACCCAGATCAGCGCCTCGATCCGGGTCAGCTCGCCGTCCTGCTCGTCGCTCGAGAGATCCTCGATCACGACGCCGATCGCGTGCGGCAGCTCCTGGAACGTTCGCCGCAGGACCTGTTCGCGGATCAGCTCGGCGAGCAGCTCCTCGCGAGCCATGTCGGAATGCTGCTCGACCGCATAGAGGAACGGGCTGTCGGGCAGCTGGCTCACGAGGTGTTCGACGAGCGCCGCCACGCCCGCACCGCTGCGGGCCGAGATCGGGAAGACCTCCGCCGTGGCGGGCGCGATCTCGGCGGCGGCCAGCAGGGCCTGCGCCTGGCGCTCCTTGCTCAACCGGTCCACCTTGTTCACGGCGACGGTGACCGGGCCCGGCGAGCCCGCCAGCGACGCCGCGATGTAGCGATCGCCGGGGCCCACCCCCTCCTCGCCGTTCAGTAAAAGCAGCGCCGCGTCGGCGTCCGCCAGCTCGAGGGTCACGCGGCGAGCCATGCGCGCGGTCAGCGCGTCGCGCGGCCGCTGCACGCCGGGCAGGTCGATCAGCACCAGCTGCCAGTCGGGCCCCGTGGCCACGCCGCGCACGGCGCGCCGCGTGGTCTGCGGGCGGTCCGAGACGATCGCGACCTTCACGCCGACGATCGCGTTCGTCAGCGTCGACTTGCCGACGTTCGGGCGGCCGGCGAGCGCGACGAAGCCGGCGCGCGTCACCAGCTGAGCAGCTCGCGCTGGAGGGCCAGCATCTCGCCCTCGTCGCGCTCGTGATCCATGCCGACCAGGTGCAGCACGCCGTGGATCACCGCCTCGCGCAGCTCGGCCGTGTGCTCGGCGCAGATCACGACGTCGCCAAGCTCGCGCGGACCGGCGGGATCGGCGGCGGCGCCGTCGATCGGGAACGAGAGCACGTCGGTGGGCGTGTCGTGCGCGCGATGCTCGCGATTGAGCTCGCGGATCCGGGCGGGCGCGACGAACTCGATCGCGATGTGGCCGTCACGCACTCCCGCGCTCGCCGCGGCGAGGGCGGCCAGCCGCTCGATCTCCGCTGCGGCAAGCGGCGCGTCGCCGACGATGTCGAGCTCGAGCATCAGGCCTTGCGCGCCTGCTTGGCGGCCGCGATCTCGGGGGCCGCGCGCTGCGCGTGATCCTCATAGGCCTCGACGATCCGCTGCACGAGCCGGTGGCGCACGACGTCCTCACCGCCCAGCCGCACGAACTCGACGCCCTCGACCGCACCGATGATGTCGGCCACGACGACCAGCCCCGACTGCTGCTCGCGCGGCAGGTCGACCTGCGTCACATCGCCGGTGACGACCATCTTCGAGCCGAACCCGAGTCGTGTGAGGAACATCTTCATCTGCTCGGGCGTGGTGTTCTGCGCCTCGTCGAGGATGACGAAGGAGTCGTTGAGCGTGCGCCCGCGCATGAACGCCAGCGGTGCGACCTCGATCACGCCCCGTTCGAGGTGCTGGGACACCTTTTCGGGGTCGATCATGTCGTGCAGCGCGTCAAACAGCGGCCGCAGGTACGGGTCGATCTTGGCCATGAGGTCACCCGGCAGGAAGCCGAGCCGCTCGCCCGCCTCGACGGCCGGGCGTGTGAGGATGATCCGGTTGACCTCCTTGCGGCTGAGCGCCGCCGCCGCGAGCGCGACGGCGAGGAACGTCTTGCCGGTGCCCGCCGGACCGATGCCGAAGGTGATCGTGTGCTCGCGGATCGAGTCGACGTATCGCTTCTGGCCGACGGTCCGCGGTGCGACGCGCATCGCACGGTGGCGCCAGACGACGTCGTCGAGCACCGCCGCCGGGGCGTGATCGGTGTTCAGGACGCCGATCACGGCCGACAGCGTCGCCTCATCCAGCGGGTGCCCCGACGGCGAGAGCTCGCCGAGCTCGGAGATCACGCGGGCGCCGGTCTCGAGCGCCGCCGCCTCGCCGTCGAGCGTCAGCAGGTTGCCGCGCAGGTAGACGCGGGCCCCGAGGCGCTCCTCGAGCGCTCGCAGCATCGCGTCGTGTTCGCCCGCAAGTCCCGCCGCGAGGTCGTTCGACAGTTCGAACTGGCGTCTCACGCGCTGGCGAGCGCCGCTCGCACCTGGTCGGAGACACGCTTGCCGTCGGCGCGGCCGGCAACCTCCGCCATGACGATCCCCATCACCGACCCGAGGTCCTTGGCCGAGGTCGCGCCGGTCTGGGCGACCGCGCGGGCCACGATCCCCTGAAGCTCCGCGTCGTCGAGTTCGGCGGGCAGATAGGCGGCGATGATCTGCGCCTCGGCCGCTTCGCCGTCGGCCAGCTCGGCGCGCCCGCCGTCGCGGAATGCCCGCTCGGCCTCGGCCCGGCGCTTGCGCTCGCGTCGCAGCACCGCGAGCTCGTCGTCGGAGCCGTCCTTCGCCGCCTTCTGAAGCTCGGACAGAAGCAGCCGCAGCGCGCCGACGCGCTCGCGCTCGCCTGCCTTCATCGCGACGACGAGGTCGCTCTTGACAGTCTCGATGATGCTCATTGGCGGCTAAGGATACGCTCGCGTCCCGGCGCTTCCAGCAGCAACGCGGACCACTCCCCGTCGTCGCGGCGTTCGCGCTCGCGCATGCCGTGGCGCTCGGCGAACGCGTGCGCGACCTCGCCGGCCTGATCGCACAGCAGTCCGGAGGCGATCAGCCGCGCCGGCGGCTCGCGCAGGCGGGCGGCGAGATCGAGCAGCAGCGGCGCCAGCAGGTTGGCGGTCATCGTCGGCGCGAAGGGCAGCTCGTCGCTGCGCAGATCAAGCCGCGAGCATTCCAGCATCACGCCGTTGGCGGCGGCGTTCTCGCGGGTCGCCGCGACCGACTCGGCCTCGTGGTCGACGGCGCTCACGGGCGAGAAGCCGAGCTTCGCGGCCGCGATCGCGAGCACGCCGGATCCGCTGCCGAGGTCGAGCAGCGAGCCGTGTGCCTCGCCGGAGCGCGACAGGTCGACCAGCAGCGCAAGGCACAGTCGTGTCGTCGCGTGCGAGCCGGTGCCGAACGCCTGGCCCGGGTCGATCACCACGTCGGTCAGACCAGGATCGCCCGCCGGCGGATGCCACGGCGGGCGCACGTAGAGCGTGCCGGAGATCTCGATCGGCCTATGGAACGAGCGCCAGCGTGACGCCCAGTCGTCTTCGATCTCGGTGCTCGAAACCTCCACGAGCGCGTGGCCGACGCGCGCCGTCAACGCGTGCAGGCTCGGCAGCTCGCCTGGCGCGCCGTAGAGCACGTACTCGAGCGTGCCGGCGTCGCGGTCGACCTCCTCGACGCCGGCGGGCGAGAACGCGAGCAGCTCGGCTAGCGCGGCGGCGGCGTCCGCGCGAGCCACGCGCACGGCGAGCCGGATCATTGGTCGTGGTGCAGGTGCAGCGAGCGGCGCAGCCTGGCGAACATCGATTCCTCTGCCCGGAGGTTCTCGTCGGTGATCGTCGCACTCAGCTGTTCGAGCAGTGCCCGCTGCTCCTCGCTGAGCCGGCGCGGGATCTGGACGTTGACGACGACGCGAAGGTCGCCTCTGCCGTGGCGCTGCAGGCGCGGCATGCCGTGACCGCGCAGTGTGAGCACCTCGCCCGGCTGCGTTCCCGCCGCGACCTCGACGCTGACCGGCTCGGCGAGCGTAGGCACCTCCAGCTTCGCGCCGAGTGCGGCCAGCGGCGCCGGCACGTCGAGCACCGTGATCAGGTCGTCGCCTTCGCGCACGAAGCGCTCGTCCTCGCGCACGTGGATCAGGACGTAGAGGTCTCCGGCCCGCGCCCCGGCGGCGCCAACGCTGCCGCGACCACCGATCCGCACGCGCTGGCCGTCGGCGATTCCCGCCGGCACCTCGACGGTCACCGTGCGCTGCGCGACGACGGCGCCGTGGCCGCGGCATTGCGCGCAGGGCTGGGTCGCGACGCGACCGTCCCCGCCGCAGCGTTCGCAGACGGCCGTGCGCATCATCTGCCCGAACGGGGTCCGCGTCACGGCCTGGCGGCGCCCGGCGCCGCCGCACGTTTCGCAGGTTTCGATCGGGGTTCCCGGCTCGGCGCCGTTGCCGTGGCAGTGCTCGCAGCGATCGACCGCCTCGTAGCTGACGGCGAACGCGCCACCCGCCGCCGCCTGCGTCAGGTCCAGCTCGAGCTCCGCGCCGACGTCCGCGCCGCCGCTCGCGGCGCCGCGGCCCCCACCCCCGAAGATCCCGCCGCCGGCGCCGCCGAAGAACGCTTCGAACAGGTCCCCCAGCGACCCGAACTGGTCGAAGTTCGGCTGGTAGCCGCCGGAGCGGAGACCCTCGTGGCCGAACCGGTCGTAGGTGGCGCGCCGTTCGGGGTCCGAGAGGATCTCGTAGGCCTCGGCGGCCTGCTTGAACTTCTCCTCGGCCTGCGGGTCGTCGGTGTTGACGTCGGGGTGCAGCTCGCGCGCCAGCGCACGGAACGCCTTCTTGATCTGGGCGTCGTCGGCGGCGCGTGTCACGCCGAGCACCTCGTAGGGGTCGCGGGGGGTCGCGGGCCGGGCCATCAGTAGACGTCCTGGGCGAAGCGCGAGAGCTGGCGGGCGCCGGCACGCACGATGTCGATCGCGGCGGCGTAGTCCATCTGCACCGGCCCGATCAGCGAGATCGTGCCGAGCTTGCGCGAGGCGATGCCGTAGCCGCTCGCCACGACCGACAGCCGGCGAAGCCCCGGCACCTCGTTCTCGGCGCCGATCCGCACGTACACGCCGCTCTGATGCAGCGCGCGGCGCAGCATCTCCAGCAGCGCGACGCGCTGTTCCAGCAGCGCCAGCAGCTCGCCGGCCTCCGCCGCCGCGACGAAGCGCCTGGCGCCCAGCAGCCGTGAGGTGCCGTCGACGTAGAGCACGTCCTCGCCGCCGCCCGCCAGCTCCGTGAAGCCCGGCGCGAGACGGTCGATGAACGCGCGCTCGCGCGCGCTCAGCTCGGGATCGGCGAGTCGGCCGAGCAACATCCGGGCCCCGAGCGGCAGCCCGCCGACGCGCTCGTTGAGGTACTCCCCGGCCCAGGCGACGAGACCGGAGTCGATCGCCGACTCGAACGCGCCCACGTATTTGGAGACGCCGCCGGACGAGGTGATGATCACTACCATCACGACGCTCGGCTGCAGCGTCAGGACCTCGATGTGGCGGATCGTAGCGTTGTCGAGCGACGGCGCGGTTGCGACCGCGAGCAGGTTGCTGATCTCAGAGAGCGTCTCGGTCGTCACCCGCAGCGCGTCGTCGAGCTCGTGACGCACGTTCGTGAGGTCCACCGCCGCGACGGCGCCGCGCTGCTCGGGGGCGGCGAGCAGGCGATCGACGAGGTAGCGTTGACCGGCGTCGGTCGGCAGCCGGCCGGCCGAGGTGTGCGGGTGTTCGAGCAGCCCGCACGACTCGAGCACCGCCAGCTCGTAGCGGATCGTGGATGGTGCGCAGTCGACGCTCGGGTCCGACGCGAGCGCCTTGGACGCAACCGGCTGGCCGGTCGCGGCGTAGCTCTCGACAACCTTGCGCAGGATGATCTCCTGGCGGGCGGTGAGCGTCGTCATAGGTCCGATTCTACGAAGCGCCCGGACGCGGCTCGACACCGCGGTACTGCAGCGCGGTACCGCAGCAGGGGCGCGCGCACGCTGTCACCTTCGCCGCGACCGCTCAGAGCTCCAGTTCGGCCGTGCCCGCGCGGATGATCGAGCGGCCCTGTTGCTCGGCGGTGCTGCTGACGGTCAGGCGCTCGCCGTCGCGTTCCTTGACGGTCGAACTGATGACGATCTCGTGGTCGGGGACGGCGATGCCGCGGAACTGCACGGCGAGCCGCTTGAGGTGTTCCGGCCCGCCGAGCGCCTCCGTCTGCGCGCGCGCCACGAGCGCCATCGTGTAGAGGCCGTGCAGGATCCGGCCCGGCAGCCCAACGCTCTGCGCGAACTGGTCGTCGAGGTGGATCGGGTTGAAGTCACCCGAAGCGCCGGCGTAGCGCACGGTCGTGTAGCGGTCAGGCGTGACGCGCAGCTGCGCCAGCTCGACGCCCGGCTCGATCGCGCTCATGCTGTGCGTCCCGGTGGCGTCGTGCTCATGCTGGGCGTCCCGGTGGCGTCGCGCTCACGTCCGCGGCCTCACGATCTGGGTCCAGGTGCCGCTGTTGACGAGCTCGCCCCGCTGGTTGCTCGAGCGGGACGCGAAAGCGTAGAAGCCCATGCCGACCCGCTCGTGGATGTCGGCGACCGTCACCTGCGTGGTGATCTCGTCGCCGGCGACGACGAGCGGCCCCCACTCGAACTCCTGTCCACCGTGCACGAGCATCTCGAAGTCGATTCCCACGCCGGGGTCGCTCAGCGCCTGCTCGATCGCGGCCGAGCAGTACACGACTGCGAACATCGGCGGCGCGACGAGGTCCGGGTGTCCCGCGGCGCGCGCAGCCTCGAGGTCGAGGTGGACAGGGTTGGTTTCGCCGACGGCCCGCGCGTACTCGCGAATCTTCTCCCGTCCTACGGCGTAGCTGTGGGGCTCGAAGAGCCGTCCGACCGACTGCGTGTCGAGCGCCACCGGCGCCGCCCGATCAGCCGCCGACCGACCATGTGTCGGCAGCGTGCAGCAGCCGCTGCAGCCCATCGGTGCCGAAGCTCGCCTGGGCTGCCAGCAGGTCCGCCGCCAGGCTCGGCGCCGCGGCGGCGCGCGGCGCGGCACGGAAGATCCCGACCGGCGTCGCCCCGCCCTCGAGGTCGGCGAGCCGGCTCAGCGCAAAGGCGAGACTCGGATCCTCCCGGTGGGCGTCGTGCACGACCAGAGCCTCCTCGCCGACCGTGGCGACCGTGGCGATCGCGAGCTCGCCGCCGGGGCCGCGCACGACGCCGAACTCGCGCTCGGAGCCGAAGCGAATCGGGGCGCCGTGCTCGAGCTCGATCACGTTCGCGTCATGCGTCGCCTTCTCGCTCAGCGCGTCGAAGGCGCCGTCATTGAAGACGGGGCAGTTCTGGAAGATCTCGATCAGCGCCGCGCCCGGGTGAGCGGCGCCGGCGCGCAGCATCGCGGGGAGGTGCTGCTTGTCGGTGTCGATCGTGCGTGCCACGAACGTCGCGCCCGCCCCGAGCGCGAGCGAGATCGGATTGAAGGGCGCGTCGATCGAACCGAACGGCGTCGACTTGGTGACCTTGCCAAGCTCGCTCGTGGGCGACGCCTGCCCCTTGGTCAGGCCGTAGATGCGGTTGTTGAAGAGCAGGATCTTCACGGGCACGTCGCGCCGAAGCGCGTGGATCAGGTGGTTGCCGCCGATCGAGAGCGCGTCCCCATCGCCGGAGACGATCCACACCGACAGGTCGTGGCGCGCGGCGGCGAGTCCGGTTGCAAGCGCCGGCGCGCGACCGTGGATGCCGTGCATGCCGTAGGTGTTCATGTAGTAGGAGAAGCGCCCGGCGCAGCCGATCCCCGAGACGAACACGGTGCGCTCCGGCGGGATCCCGAGCTCCGGCAGGAAGCCCTGCACCGCCGCGAGGATCGCGTAATCGCCGCATCCCGGGCACCAGCGCGTCTCCGCCGGTGACTGGAAGTCGGCCTTGGTCAGTTCGCGCGCCGCGCCGTTGGTGGCTCCCACGGCGGTCATCTGCAGATCCAGTCGGTCATAGCCGGCTCAGCAGTTCGCGTTCCATCTCGGCGGCGAGCAGCGGCCTGCCCTGGGTGACCGCGTAGCTGTCCAGATCGCGCGCGAACTCGGCCCGCAGCACCCGCACGAGCTGACCGTCGTTCATCTCCGCGACCAGCACTCGCTTGAAGCGTCCGAGCACCTCGCCGGTGTTCGCCGGCAGCGGGTTGAGATTGCGAAAGTGGGCGTGGGCGATCGGGTGGCCGGATTCGCGCAGGCGCCGCACCGCCGCGCGGAGCGTTCCCCAGCTGGAGCCCCAGCCGAGCACGAGCAGCTCGGCGTCGTCGTCAGCGTCGAGTTCCAACGGCGGCACCTCGATGCCGGCGATCCGCTCGCGCCGCTGGTCGGTCATGAACTGGTGGTTCTCGGACTCGTAGGAGATTCCCCCGCTCGGCTGCGACTTCTCGATCCCGCCGATCCGGTGCTCCAGGCCCGGCGTGCCGGGCCGCGCCCACGGGCGCGCGCCGTCGGCGTTGCGGGCATACGCCTGGAACGGCTCGTGCCCGTTCGCGCTCGCGAAGTCCGGGTCGATCTTCGGCAGCGAGCCGACATCGGGGATCCGCCACGGCTCGGAGGAGTTGGCGAGGAACAAATCGCTCAGGAGGATCACGGGCGTGCGGTAGCGCACCGCGATCCGCACCGCCTCGATCGCCGCGTCGAAGCATTGCGCCGGCGTGCAGGCGCACACGATCGGCAGCGGCGATTCACCGTGGCGTCCGTACAGCGCCATCAGCAGGTCTGACTGCTCCGTCTTGGTCGGCATTCCCGTCGAGGGGCCGGCCCGCTGCACGTCGATGATCACCATCGGCAGCTCCAGCATGACGGCGAGCCCGATCGTCTCGGCCTTCAGGTCCATCCCCGGCCCGCTCGTCGCCGTGACGCCGAGCGCGCCCCCGAATGCGGCGCCGAGCGCCATCCCGGCAGCGGCGATCTCATCCTCGGCCTGGATCGTGCGCACCCCCGCGTCGCGGTGGCGCGCAAGTTCGTGCAGCAGCTCGGAGGCGGGCGTGATCGGGTAGGAGGCGAACACCAGCTGCAGCCCACTGCGCACGCTCGCCGCGACGAGACCGAGCGATGTGGCGCTGGTCCCGTTGATGGTGCGATAGGTCCCGGCAGGCATGTCGTGCGCCGCCGGGACGCGAACCTGTATGTCGATCAGCTCGGTTGTCTCGCCGAACGCCCAGCCGGCGCGAAAGGCCGCGAGGTTCGCTTCCAGCACGGCCTTGCGGCCGGCGAAGCGCTTCTCGATCCAGCCCTCGGTGACCGCCGTCGGACGCTCATACAGCCACGACACGAGCCCGAGCGCGAACAGGTTCTTCGCCCGCAGCGCGTCGCGAGCGGACACGTCGGCCATCCCCTCGACGGCCCGCTGGCTGAGCGTGTTCATCGGAATCCGCCGCACCACGAAGCC
>Ga0265319_1001841_pt1 | contig 12097 bp, 8 predicted proteins | sample 4824metaG_FD_192443 | JGI IMG/M metagenome (GOLD analysis project Ga0265319, IMG submission 192443) | Rhizosphere microbial communities from Carex aquatilis grown in University of Washington, Seatle, WA, United States - 4-8-24 metaG | ecosystem: Host-associated > Plants > Roots > Rhizosphere >...
CATCGCACTACTTTCATGGCCTGGTTTTCCAAGCCCAAGACCAAAAAGGAGCAGATTGAGGAGCAGCGCCGGCGCCGGCGCGGCGATACCGTGGTGTTGTCCGTGCACTGGTTGAATTTCCGCCGGGTGCTGGGCACGGTATTGTTCGTGTTGATGGCTGCGGCCGTTTGGTTCATCTGCTTTGCCGGGTTGTCGCCGGTGACCCAGCAGTTGCTCTCCAGCCAGCGCGAACATGTGCGGGTCGTCGCGGCCTTCCCTTTCAATTATCATAGCGAGGTCCTGACCACGCGTGCCAAAAAACTTGCGAGCGAACAAGTCGCCCCTTCTTTCAAACAGCCCGACCTCAGTCGCGAGGAGCAGATGAAGCAGGCCATCCTCGAACTGGAAGGCGCGCTCAACGATTACCAGAGGAACACCGGCGGCGTCGCCGCCGACGACCAGGCGGCCGACCGCGAACAACTCGCCCTCGATTTCAGCGCCAAATTCGGATTTGATCTCGACCCCGACGACTTCGCCAGCCTCGCCGCCGTGGCCGACACCAAGCAGCGTGATCAGGTTTTCGAGGTCGCTTTGACCAACATCCACAGCCTCCTGAGCCGCGGCATTTATGATCCGGCACTGTCGGGATTCAGTTCCATGGCGGCGCAGGGCTCCATGTACACCTTCAATCTCCCGGGTCGCGCGACGGCCGCTCCCGTGCTCCCGCAGGATGAGGCCTTGCGGCAATTTTCCATTAATCTTGCGACCCTCGACCTGGATCCCCCGGCAAAGGCTGCGGTCAAGAATCTCCTCAAGCAGGCCCTGGCGCCGAATATTGACTTCGACCAGGAACGCACGGAACGCGAAAAGACGGCGGCGATGGAGCACATCAAAGACGTGGAGGTGCAGGTGCATGAAGGCCAGGTGCTGGCCGACCCGGGCGCGCTGGACTACAATTCCGACGAGCAAAAAGAATTATTGCAGATCTACTTCAACAAGCTCACCCAGCACAACGACACCGGACTGGGCGCCAGCGCCCTGCCGGGGCTGCGGTTCCTGTACACGCTGCTGCTGTTGCTCGCGGCGCTCATTTTCATCAAATGCGGTTTGGTGCAAATTGAACGCTCGCCCAAAGTTGTCGCCTTGGGCGCAGTCTTGTTACTGGTGAACCTCGTGCTTTTGCGGGGCGTCATCGGCCTCGGCTCAACCGGCCTGTTCACCAACCACACGGATTACCTCGCGGTCCTGCCCTGGCTGGCGCCCACCATGCTCGCGCCGATTCTCGTCACGGTCATGATTGGCGCCGCGCCCGCCGTGCTGTCGGCCCTGCTCATCAGCATGTTGTTTGCGATGATGACGGGCGACACCCTCGAGGTCTTTCTCCTCAATTTTCTGGCGTCGCTGGTGGCGGTGTATTTCTGCCGGGAAGTGCGCGTGCGGGCGCGCTTGGTGAACGCGGGGCTGTTGGGCGGGCTCGCGGCCGCAGGCTGCGCCGCCTACCTCGGCTTGCTCAACCAGTCATTCCTGACCAGCGCCGACGTGGGCCGGCAAATGTTCATTGCCGCATTTACCGGCCTCTTGACCGCGGTGGTGGCCATCGGCCTGCTGCCGGTCCTCGAAAACTTGTTCAAGATTACGACGGACATCACGCTGCTCGAGCTGACGGATTTCAACCACCCGTTGCTGCGCAAGCTTCAGTTGTCCGCGCCAGGCAGCTACCACCACAGCTTGATGGTGGCCAATCTTTCGGAGCGCGCCGCCGCCGAGGCCGGGGCCAATCCCCTGCTCTGCCGCACTTGCGCGCTTTATCATGACATAGGGAAAATCGTCAAACCGGAATATTTTACGGAGAATCAGCGGGATGGCTTCAACCCGCATGAGGAAGTGAAGCCCTCGATGAGCGCGCTCATCATCAAAAACCATGTCAGCGAGGGGGTAAGCCTGGCCAAGCAGTATAAGCTGCCCCGGGTGGTGCAGGACGTGATCGTTCAACACCACGGTACGACGCTCATCAAGTTTTTCTACCACAAAGCTTCCCGCCAGCAGCGTTTGCTGTCCCAATCACCCTTTGGCCGCCAGCGCGCCGCGGGCTCCAAGTCGCCCATGGGCGACCAAGCGGAGGAACGCGAGGATCCCGGCGTGGACGAATCCTCCTACCGTTACGACGGCCCCAAGCCCAATTTCAAGGAATCCGCCATCATCGCGCTGGCCGACTGCGTCGAGGCCGCTTCGCGCTCCCTGCGCAAAGTTACACCCCAATCCGTGGAAGAGTTGATCGAGTCCATCATCAACGACCGCATTGAGGACCACCAGCTCGACGACAGCCCCATCACCATTCTCGAGTTGAAACGCATCAAGGAGAGTTTTACGTTCACGCTCCTCAACATGCTCCATTCGCGCCTTTCCTATAACGCGCCCGAGGAGGCCGAGGCGTCGGCAAAAACGTCCAGAATCCGGGACAAGAACATCGTGCCCATGCCGCCGCCGGCCCCCACCCCGCCCGCTTCCAGCAAGCCCACCACGGCCAATGACTCCGCGTCGTCCGCCTCCGCGTAAGCGTTCCGCCGCCGCGACAATTAAACGCCCGTGGTCGGCCCATTGCCCGCACCCGCGCCTGCAATTTACCCGCGTCAAGTTGGGCAAGTGCTTCGGGGTTTTGGAAAAGCAGCGCGGACCGCGCCCGCCGGCCGGTGAAATCTCCCTCGCGTTTCTCACAGAGCCCGCGCTTGCGCGCCTGCACGACGATTTCCTCAACGACCCGGCGCCCACTGATGTCATCACGTTTCCCGGCGGCGCGGCTGACGACTTCGCCGGTGAAATCTGCGTGTCCGTGGATCGCGCCGCCGAGGAATCCGCGAAACGCCGCCACCCGTTCGCCGTCGAATTGACGCTGTACCTTGTGCATGGCTGGTTGCATCTGGCGGGCTTGGATGACCTCACCCCGGCCGGTCGCCGCGCCATGCGCCGCGGGGAGCGGCGGTTGCTGGCCGCGATCAAGGAGGCGCGCGCCCTGCCGGATTTTCGCCTAAAATAACCGATTCGAGCACCGGGTGTAGACGCAATTTGAGCCTGGACACAGCATCACCGACCTCGGGAATAATTTGCCAGAATTGCGCAATTCACTTAATTCTCCCTTAACTCATGTCCACCGCCCTTACCGTCACGACCCGCCCGCCGCGGCCCAGCAAGTGGCTCAAGCTCCGCAATGCCTTTATCACGGGGTTGTTTTTGCTGGCGCCGGTGGGCGTGTGCGTATTCGTCGTCACGTTTCTCCTGCAACACATCGGCGATCCTGCAAGCAGGCTCTTCTTTGGCTGGATGAACGATGACCTGCCCAATTCACCGCTGGTGAAAGTGGTGCTGGCGATCGTTTCCATTGCCATCGTGGTGGTCTGCATTACGATGCTCGGGCTGGCTTCGCATTACTTGTTTGGCCGCTGGCTGTTGCGCGTCGCGGAAAAGTTCATCCGGCATGTGCCAATCTTCAACCAAGTTTACAATACCACCAAGCAAATCGTAAACACGTTCCACAGCCAGCAGAAGGAGGGTTTCGACAAGGTGGTGATGGTCGAATTCCCCCGCGCTGGTCTATACACCATCGGTTTCGTGACCAAGGCCGTTGAAGGCGAAGTGCGCGCCCGCACCGGCGACGACTACGTCAATGTCTTCGTCCCCACTACCCCCATGCCCACAAATGGCTTCCTGGTGATTTGCCGGGAAAAGGACCTCGTCCGCCTCGATATGTCCGTCGGCGACGGCATGAAACTCATCATTTCCGGCGGGGCCATCGCGCCGCCGTATGTGAAGCCGGTGACGGAGAAAATTTGAGGCGAGGACGCAAGGCTCCTCCGCCCCTTCAAGGCGGAGAATTTTTTGATTGGTTCCCAGGGTTGCGCTGCGCGCAACCCTGGGTTCGGTTCCTTCATCCCTTTCGGGGCGAATGGAATTCCTGGCATGGTTTCGAAACCTCAACCTTTCCCTGGGCGCATGCACCGCAAGCTTGCGCCTTGGGATGTTTTAAAACAAAAGCTAGTCCCTCCCCCATGCCGCAATTACTGGAAGCCGAAGGGTTGGTACTCGACCGGGAGCCGGCGGGTGAGCGTTTTTTGCGGCTGACGTTGCTGTCGCCGACGTTGGGGCTCGTTTCCGTGTTGGTGCGGGAATCCCGCCCGGCAGGGGGGAAATCGTCCGCCTCGACCAAAAAATCCGGTGGGCCGGCGCAGCGGCCGGATATTTTTGACCATGCGTCGGTGCGATTGCAGATACCGGAGGCGGGGGGCGGGCATCCGCATCTCTATTTTCTGACGGAATACAAAGTTTTGCGGCGGCATGCGGGTTTGGGCCGGAGTTATGCGGCGCTCGAAGCCGCCGCCGGGCTTTCGAAACTGGTTTCGCACAATTCCAAGCATTTTGAAACCTGCGCGCCGGTGTTTGACCTGTGCAAGAAGGCCCTCGACGCCCTCGACAGCGGCGCGCCCCCGGAAGCCGTGCGCCTGAAGACATTGTTTATCCTCGCGCGTGCCGAAGGCTATGCCGCCCGCGAACACTGGCTGCCCACCCTGCCCGCCGCCAGCCAGGCGCTTGCCTTCGCCGTGCTCAACCGCCCGGCGGCGGAGGCCGCAGCCCTCGCTGTTGGTGACGCCACCCAGCTGCCCAAGCTGCGCCAGAACTTCGAGCGGTGGTTGAGCGAGCACACGGACTTGGAAGTAAAGTGAAATATCTTTTGCCGGAGGTGCTTTTCTCCGTGTCCTCCGGGCGCTCCGTGGGTTAATCTGCCGCATGCGTTTTGTCACCGGCCAGCGCGCGGTTGCAATGAGCGTTGGCGAATTCGCCACGTTCAGCCCGGTGCCGTCGTCATCGGGCTTCGGGCGCCTGGGCGCCTGGCGGGCGGCAGCGGGCACGGCGTGGCATCAGACGATGCGGGAGCGGGTGCAAACCGCCGATCCCAAGGCTCAATTCGAAGTGCCCTTGCAGGCGCGGTTGCTGCATCACGGCTGGGCGGTGGAATTGCAGGGACGGTTGGACCAACTGGTGCCGAGGGCGGGCGGCTGGCTGCTGCGGGAAATTAAAACCATCTCCGAGCCCCTGCCGCGAACGGAAGAGGAACTGGTGCGCGACTACCCGGAATATTTCCGGCAACTGGCGGCTTATCTGCGCCTCGCAGAGCTTAATCCACTTGGCCAGGGTCAGACCCTGGCGGGCGAATTGGTGTTCATTGATTACGCCACGGGCGTCATCCAAACCGTGGCGATGGCCACCGCCACGGCGGGATTTTGGCTGGAAGGCCAACTGGAAGTGCTCCGGCCCTATTTTGAATTTCGCTGGAATTCGCGCCAGCGGCTGGCGGAGCTGCCGTTGCGTCCGGCCTTTACCACGTTGCGACCGGGCCAGGCGGAGGCGCGGGCGGATCTTGCCGCGGCGGCGGGGCGCTCGGGCGTATTCATGTTCAAGGCGCCCACGGGTTTTGGCAAAACCGGGCTGCTGCTCGAATATGCCCTCGCCCGCCTGCGCGACGGCCACTGCCACCGGCTGCTTTACCTCACGGGCAAAGGCAGCGGGCAAACGCCGGTCACCCAGCAATTGCGCGCCCTGCTGGGGACGGTGCCGGAGTTGCGGTATATTCAACTGCGCAGCCGCCGCGATCATGCGATTGAATCCCCCCGGCACACCTGTGATGTCCGCCGTTCCTGCCGCGTGGATTTGGAGGAACATTGGCGGGAAGCCGGCCTCGACCCGGTCGCGCTTTTCGAAGACGGCACGCTAACGGTGGAAAAGGCGAGAAAAGCAGGCGCTGAGGCCGGGGTTTGCCCGTATGAAATTACGCGCGCCGCCTTGCCGAGTGCCGAAGTCTGGGTGTGCGATTACAATTACGTGTTTTCGCCAGCGCATCGCGGGGTCTTGTACAACCTGCCGGGCTTCGACATCTCGTCAACCCTGCTGGTGCTGGATGAAGCCCACAATCTGCCCGCGCGCGCCGCGGAAGCCCGCTCGCATGCTTTCCATGCCCGCGAGGCGGCCTTTGTGGCCCACGCGCTGGATGAATTTTCCGCCCGGCCCGTCTTGTTGAAAGCGGCCGGGGAATTTGCCGATTTTCTGGCGGCGCTGCGCCCGGTCGAAAAGCTCGATTTGACGTCCAGTTACTCCCTCGAAGATCATTTGGAATCGATCGCCACGGAATTGCAAAGCGCGCCCCTGCCGGAAGAATTGCCCGAGGGCGCGATGGATTTCCTGTGGGGCACGGTGAATGCGCTGGAAACGCTGCGGGATGATTCGCTGGAATTACTGCCCACGGTTCCCGCCGCGGGCGATTTGCGCCTCGCGTGTGTGGATGCCGCCCCCGCCATTGCGTCGGCCTTGCGCGGCTTCAACCAGGCGGTGCTGACGTCCGCCACGTTCGGCCCGCCAGAGTTTTTTCTCGCCGCCTCCGGCCTGACGCCCGCTGAAGCGCACTGGATTGTCGCACACGCGCCCTGGCGGGACGGGGCTTATGACATCGCCGTGGATGCGCGGGTGGACACACGGCTGCGCGCCCGCGAGCGGTTTTACGCCACCACCGCTGAAACGGTCCGCCAATTCACCGGCGGGCAGGCGCGGCCCATCGCGGTGTTCTTCCCTTCCTATGATTATGCGGAAACCATCCGCACCTACGTGGAAGCCATTGATCCGGGCTTGCGCGTGGCGATGCAGCCCCGCGGAGCGGGCCTGCCGGAACAAATGCTTTTCCTCGACGAAGCCCTGCTGACCGCTCATGCCATTTTTCTGGTGCTCGGCGGGAGTTTTGCCGAGGGCATTGACCGGCTGGGCGGCGAGGTGGAGCGCGCGCTGGTGGTCGGCCCGGCGGTGTCCGAGCCCAACGCCGTCAACAAAGCCCGCCAGGCGCGGTTTGAAAAAACCACGGACGCCGACGAGGCCTTTCGCCGGACTTACCTGGCGCCGGGCCTTTTAAAAGTCGCGCAGGCACTCGGCCGCCTGGTGCGCGCCCCGGGTCAGCATGCCAAAATCCTCCTGCATTGCCGCCGGTTCGCGGAACTTTCCGTGCAAAACCTGCTGCCGGAGGAATACCGGGGTGGACCGGTGCTGCGGCGCGACGCCGATTTTCTCGAATGGTTGAATAAATAAATTTCCTTGTTAGAACTAAATCATGAGCCGGCCACGCCCTGACCTTCTGCCGACGGTGTTCGGTGTATTGGCGTTCGTGACGAGTTACGCGATCGTCAACGACCAGTTCATCGCGGCCATCGCCCCGATTCATTTCACGATTTACCATCCGCATATTTTCCCGTTTCAACAGGCGTGGCTCCTCGCCTTGTGTTTTTCATTGGTGGCCACCACCGGCCCCGGCCTCGCCTGGGGCTTTGTGCTGTATTGGGCAGCCCATTTTGGCAGTGGCCCGGTGCCGCGTCGGCGCGTCATCCTGGTGGGCGCCGGGATGGTTCTTTTTATCACAGCCGTGGTGGCCTGGGGTCTCGGCTGGCGGGTTGCGCAAACGGGCGTCCTGCCTTATTCCAAATTCTTCTATCCAATCGAAGACGATAACCTGAACGTCACGCAAACCGTCCAATTGACCAATTATCTGGTGGGTGCCTCCGGGGCGGCGTTGTGGGTGCTGGCGGTCTGGGTTTGGCGCATCTGGCACATGCCGCCGGTGGAGCCGGCCAAATAACCGTTGCGCCGCTGCGGCGTTTTGGCATCATCCGCGCCATGCGAGAAACCGCTAAAATTGAGCACGACCGCATCGCGCAAGCGCTGGAAGTGATGGTCGAGAAAATTGTGGTCCGGCATCGCGACACCCCAGCTCTGGCCGTCGCCGGCATCGCCAATGGCGGTATCGCCTTTTCTCGCAAGCTGACCCAGCAACTCGCCCTGCGCCTGTGCCGCGCCGTGCCCCTCGGCGTCGTGAACATTGCCTTCCACCGGGATGACATTGGGCACCGACCAATCCCCCTCCAAAGCGCCGCCACCGACCTGCCCTTCGCCGTGGACGACGCCACCATCATTCTCGCCGACGACGTCCACTTTACCGGGCGCACCGCCCGCGCGGCGGTCAACGAACTTTTTGACCAGGGCCGCCCGGCGCGCGTGGAATTGGCGGTGCTGTGCGAACGCGGCGGCCGGCGCCTGCCCATCGTGCCGGATTACGTCGGGATTACACTGGAGACCACCGACGCCCAGCGGGTCGAAGTTCATCTGGACTTTGATTATCCCCTTCGCGATAGCGTGCGCGTGCTGGAGGATTAAACAAGATTTTCGCCCGCCCCCCTCGTGCCTTGACAGGGGGAGCCCATTTCGGTGTAATGGGACAATAATTTGACGATGGCAATTACCTTGAATCCACGAGCGCGTTTGCGCCACCACGGTTATCGGCTGGTGACTATTTTTGCCGTCGCCGGCGCGTTGGTCGCCGCTGGCTGTTCGGATGGTTACCAGGTTACCCCAAGCCCTTGGACCGGGCACAAGGAAGCGCCTGACGAGGGCACCGCATCTACCCCCGTGGCGCCGCCGGATACTTCCGTGGCAACCCAACCCACGCCCGGTCCCGAAATGGCCAAGGCCATTGTGGGCGCCGCCAACCCGCCAGCCCCCGCGGCCGTTCTGGAATTGATGCACCGGGTGGCGGATTGGCAATTGTCCTATCCGTCTACAGATCCCAAGAGCGGCTGGGTCAACGCCGCCTTTTACGATGGCGTGATGGCGCTCGCGAAATTTGACCCCGAACAGAAGTATTCCAATGCCATGGCGGAGCAGGGCAAGATCAACCGTTGGGACCTGGGGACCAGGGCTTATAACGCCGACGACCATGCCGTCGCCCAGTTTTATCTCGAGCTGTACGAACTGACCAGCGATCCGCAGATGGTGCAGGCCACCCGCCAGCGCTTCGACCAAATTTACGATTACCCCCAAAGCGACAACCTCGACTTTTCCCGGACCGATCATGACAACCGCTGGTCATGGTGCGACGCCCTCTTCATGGACCCGCCCGCGTGGGCGCGCCTGAGCAAGGTCACGGGCGATTCCAAATACCTCGATTCCGCCGACCGTCGCTGGTGGGTGACAGCCGATTTCCTGTACGACAAGGACGAACATCTCTTCTACCGCGACAGCACATTTTTCAAGCAGCAGGAACCGAACGGGAAAAAGGTTTTTTGGTCCCGCGGCAACGGCCTTGTTGTCGCCGGCCTCGCCCGATTCCTCGATTACATGCCAAAAGATTATCCCGACCGCGCCAAGTACCTGAAGCAATTTGCCGAAATGGCCGAGAAGATCAAATCCCTGCAGCAGGATGACGGATTGTGGCGCACCGGATTGCTCGACCCGGCATCGCATCCGCAGCCGGAAGCCAGTGGCAGCGCCTTTTTCACCTATGCCCTTGCCTGGGGCGTCAATCAGGGCGTGCTCGACGGCGCCACCTATTCGCCGGTCGTGTTCAAAGCATGGGACGCCCTGAGCCAATGCGTGCAGGCCGACGGCAAGCTCATCCACGTCCAGCCAGTCGGCGCCAAGCCCGAAGGTTTTCCGGAAAGCAGCCACACCCCTTATGGCGCCGGGGCCTTTCTGCTGGCCGGCAGCGAGGTATATAAGTTGGTCGGGGGGAAGTAGGCGGAAGCGGGAAGCGGGGAGTTCCGTCTCCTGACTCCCGCCTCCTGACTCCTTTCTCCTGACTCCCCCCTGCTCCCCGCTCCCTGCTCCCCGTTTTTATTGCGGCGTGGGGGCGGTGACGTGAATCCAGTCGAAGTCCGCATGGGCGGTAGCCGGAGCAGCGGCGGGCGGATCGCCGGGCAGCGGCACCCCGATCGCAAACAGGCCAAACTTCGCGCCGATCCAACTATTGCGAATGGCCGCCACCGCGACCGGCGTACCCAGGGGAATATAGGCTTTCCCATCCACACTGTAACTGAATTGCGCGCGGGAATTTTCGGCCAGCTTGAAAGCCAGATAAATGGTGCTTTCCCTCACCTCAGCCCCGGCAGACTCGACCATGATGTCGGGCGAATTGGCCACAATGCTGGCGCGGCTGGTGGTTTGGCTGACGCGCAGGCCGGTGGCGGTTTTCACGAGGCCAATCCAGGCACAAGGAGCACCGTAAATGACCAGTCCGGCCTTTTCCCCAGGTTGGCTGGCGGTAAAATCCATTTTCGTGGTGACCGCGAATGCCGGCGCGGGAAATTTTTGCAGCAGGAGATTCGGCTGGCGCACCATGCTCGGGTTGGATGGCTGGGCGAATAGACGCAGACTGCCAGGCTTCTCCGCCAGGGACAACCAACCCGCTTGCGGATTGGCCAGCCACTGCCATTGCAAGCCGAGTTTCGGGGAATCAAATTCATCCGAAGTTTGCGGAACGGCGGCCGGATAAGTTTTGCCGACGGCGGGCTTCTTAAAAGTGAGCACCGGCTCGCCCGTGCCCGTATTCCCGGGATCATTGCCCATGACGGGCCAGCCGTCCGGCCGCCAGACGACTGGCTCGAGATGGGTGACACGGCCTTCCGCGCCGCGCGCTACCGCCCTGTCTTGAAAATGGAGGAACCATGACTGCCTGCCATCTGGGGTATCCGTCAAGCCGCCCTGATGAGGGCCATTGGTGGGCGATTTGCCTTGGGCGAGAACCAGACGCATGTCATAGGGACCATCCACCGTCTTCGAGCGGAAGACGGCCTGCTGGCCCTGGCCGACGCCGCCCACGGGCGCGAAAATCCAGTATTCACCGTTCAGTTTGTAAAATTTGGGACCCTCGAGGGTCGTGACCTTAAAATCGGCGCCGAGGACAATATCCTTGCCGTCGCCAATGGTTTTGGTGGCGTCCTCGCTGAGGGGATTGAGCGTCAGGATGTTATTACGGCCGGAACGCGAGCCCACCCAGCCGTGCACGAGCCAGACTTTGCCGTCGTCATCAAACAAAGGACATGGGTCTTCGAGGCCCTTGCCCGCCTTGACCAGTATCGGCGCGCTCCATTCGCCGGCGGGGTCGGTAGCTGTCACCATGTAGATGCCGTAATCGGGATCGGGATAAAAAACATAAAACTTCCCGGAATGGAAGCGAATGGACGGCGCCCAGACGCCGCCGCCGTTTTGCACGGAATTGAAATGTTCCTCCGGCACCTGTTTTTGCAGGGCGTGGCCGATGATGGTCCAATTCACCAAATCCCTGGAATGGAGAATGGGCAAACCGGGAACGCAGGTAAATGACGACGACACCAAATAATAATCTTCGCCGACCCGCGTGACATCCGGGTCCGAGTAATCGGCAAACAGAATGGGGTTCTTGTAGGTGCCATCGCCCAAGTCCGGCAGCCAGGGCGTCGGGGGTGCAACGGGAGCCGGGGCCGGATTCTGCGCCGCGCCCAGGCAGCAACCGGCAACCAAAGTAAGAAGCAACGCATCGCGGGTTTTCATGAAAATGGGGAAATTATTTCTGCGCCAACTTCTGTTCCCATGCCGGGAAATCGCGACTGAGCAGGGGTGCCGCCTGCGCGCCAAACCAGGAATAGCCGTTGCGGCGCTCGGCCTCAATGTCGTTCAGATTGCTCTTCTTGATGCCATCGCGCCCGCTGAAGATCGGCTGTTCGGTTTCCAAATCGTAAAAGCGTGCCCAGGTTTGCGCCCCGGCGGGCCGGCCGCCGAACGACTGGACTTGGGCGGCAGTCAGTTGATGGACCTTAAACCACTCGACCGCGCCGCGCACCGCCGCGATGATTTCCGGCGAGGGCTTCTCGATGGCCATCAGAAATCGTACAATACTCACGCTTTCCTGGCCGGAAAAAGAGGCGAGCTCGTAGGAGCGCGCAGGGGCCGGCGCAAAAGTATTTTCATCGTGCTGGGCGCACCAAACGGTTCTTTGGCCGCTTTTAATAATCTGGCAGCGCAAAATGCAATCAATGCCTTTGGCCACCGCGGCGGCGGCCCGCGCGCGGCGGGAAGCATCCACGAAAGCATAAGGAGCCTGACTGGCGGCCGCGTCGCGCAGCACGGTCATGACGTTGATGACCGCATTGTCGTTAAAGGTGATGCGGTTATAATAGCCTGGCCGGAGAGGGAAGTACTGCGGCCAGCCGCCATTCGCGTATTGGGCGGCCAGCAGGTAATCGAAGCCCTTCAGGAATGCGGCGCGCAAGTAGACGTCCTC
>Ga0265319_1001842_pt1 | contig 12096 bp, 9 predicted proteins | sample 4824metaG_FD_192443 | JGI IMG/M metagenome (GOLD analysis project Ga0265319, IMG submission 192443) | Rhizosphere microbial communities from Carex aquatilis grown in University of Washington, Seatle, WA, United States - 4-8-24 metaG | ecosystem: Host-associated > Plants > Roots > Rhizosphere >...
TGGGGTTACGCGTTGGGCGGCACCTATAACATCGCGGGTGGCACTATCGAAGCCGCCGGTCAACAGTTTAACATCCTCTACGGCATTCCGCAACGTGGCAGCGCCACTCCCGGCACCTTGGTGACCAACCCCAACTACACCAACCAATCCGCAGGCATTATTGCCAACACCGTCCCGGATGTGCCCATTATTTCCCTGGGGCAGTTGCAGCATGCCGACGTGACGGCGGACGACGTTTGGGTGTCGGTCGGCTATCAGCCCGGTAATGCCATCGGCAATTCCTATTTCAATTTCTATGTGTCGCGTAATTCCAGCGTGCAGACGCATACCATTGCGGAGGGCGGATGGGCGGGCAAAATCATGACGGCGGCCCCCTATTCCGTTGCGACTGATTCCAGGGGCAGCGGAACCTTCCTCACGCTCCCCTCCAACGCTCCCGCCAACGCTTATGATATCAGCTACCTGATGAACGTGGCGCTGTGGGATCGCTACTTCTTTTCCTCGCTCTCCCAGACGGGCGCCACCATCAACCCCGCCAACCCCCGCCTAAAATACGCCGCCGGCCTCACGCCGAGCACGGCCCAGTTGGGTCTCAACACCGGCACCACAACGGTGACTGACCCCGTTTCGGGGATGCAGATGTTCAGCGCTTATGCCCCCGCCCGCTATATGATGATTGACGGCGCCTTCAACATCAATTCGACCTCGGTCGAAGCCTGGCGGGCCATCCTGTCGTCCATGCGCAGCGCGGCTTACTCCAATACCCCCCTGGCAAACGGCAGTTCCGGCGCCAATGCGGTCAGTTACTTTCCGCGCAACACCGCCTCGCCAGATCTGGCCAATGAAACCTCGGCCGGTGCCCGCGTCAACGCCCCCATCACGGTGACCAACACCACCACCGGGAAGGACGCCGTATCCTACGCCGGCTTCCGGCAATTGACGGACTATGACATCGATGTGCTGGCCAACAAAATCGTCCAGCAGATCCACTTTCGCGGGCCGTTCCTCTCCCTGGCCCAATTTATCAATCGACGGCTGACGCCCAAGGTTATCGTCCCGGCGTATAAGGACCCCACCTCCATTTCCGGCACCCTGCAAACCGCCATCGATATTTCCTCGGACAATGGCCTCCTGCCTTCCCTGAATGCCATTCCCAATGCCATGATCGCTGGCGGGCAATTTCCCGCCACCAGCATTGCCTCATCCGCTAATCAGCCAATCCTGCCGGGAACCGGCGGTGGCGCGGCCGAACAAAGTAAAATCTATCCCGATGTCCTCACCGAATTTTCGGCCGTGCCTTACGCCGATGGCTCCGCGGATCCCTATAACCGCCTGGTGGGCATGCCGGGCTGGCTGACGCAGGCGGATTTGCTCGAAGCTTTGGCCCCCATTCTGGCCGCGCGCTCCGACACCTTTGTCATCCGCACCTACGGCGAGGTGCTTAGCCCGCAAATCAACCAAAAAGACATCCCGAACAGCATCGCCGCCGACCCGAGCTTCATCCTCAGCCGTGCCTGGTGTGAAATGGTGGTGCAGCGCCTTCCCGACTACGTCGACACCACCAACGACCCGTCGGTGAACAACGACATGAACGTACCCAACCCGGCCAGGCTTGGTGCTTACAGTGCGCCCAACACCGCCAAGAATAACACGCTTACGGCCGTCAATGCCACCTTTGGCCGCCGGTTCCGCATCGTCTCGGTCAAATGGCTCTCACCAACCGACATCTAGCCCCGCGCCCGGCGCGATTCGGCTACAGGGAGGATTCGGTTGCCGTCATGCGCGTCATGGCCGCCCACATGATCCAGAGCGCCGTGCATATGCCCATGGTCAGCCACGGGCTGACATAGGCCAGCACCGAGGCCGCGAAATAAATCGGCGGCCCCAACCGGTAACCCGCGCGATACCGATGGAGCGTTTCATTGGTCAGCTTCGAAGAGCAGACCGTCCGCCGCAACGCCGCGAGCAGCAGCAGGTAGAACGCCAGCCCGACAAACACGAAGTAGCCGGCATAAAATGCGCACGCGGCGGGCGCCGCCGGCGTGCGAAAATACTCCGCCGCCACCGCCGAGGGAAAGGGCACGACCGTCACCATCATCAGCAAAAAACCATTGGCGAACAACAGCCGCGTGTCCACGCGCCGCACCAGGCGAAACAAATTGTGGTGATGCACCCACATGATGAAAATGGAAAAAAAGCTCGTGATGAAGGCCAGGTAATTCGGCCAGTCGTGGCGCAAGCCGTTGAGCAGGCTCGCCGCGCTCGCCTCCGCCTCCTGGCCGGCCAGGTGGGGCAGCTTGACATCCAAGGCGAGCAACGTGATGGCAAACGCAAACACCCCGTCGCTGAACGCCTCCAGCCGGCCGGTGTCCTTTTCCTCCGCCCGGGCCATGCCCCGGGTCTCATGGTGTTCGCCCATGGGCGCGACATTAGCGGAGCACCGCCCACCGTGGGAATCAAATTGTGGGCCGACGCCGATGTGCGCCGCTCCGCCGTCATACCCCCACTTCGTCCTTGTGTCCCTGCCAGGGGAAGATTAGTTTCATCGCTTACTCATATGACATTCGCGGATCTCGGCCTGCCTCCGGATATCGTCCGGGCGGTGACGGAAAAAGGCTACACCACCCCCACCCCGATTCAGACCCAGGCCATCCCGGTGCTATTGGAAGGGCGCGACGTGGTCGGCTCGGCGCAAACCGGCACCGGTAAGACGGCAGCCTTCGCCCTGCCCGCGCTCGCCCGCCTCGGCGCGCATAAATCCGGCGGCCCCCGCATTCTCGTGCTCGAGCCCACGCGCGAACTCGCCGCGCAGGTGGACGAACAATTTCGCGCCTATGGCCGCCATGGCAACTGCCGCGTCGCGCTCCTGCACGGCGGCGTGGGTTACGGGCCGCAATTGGACGCCTTGCACGACGGCGCCGATGTCGTCGTCGCCACGCCGGGCCGCCTGCTCGACCACCTCGAACAGCGCAACGTCCACTTCAAGAATCTCGAAATCGTGGTCCTCGACGAAGTGGACCGGATGCTTGACCTCGGCTTCATCGACGATGTGACGCGCATCCTCAACCAATGCCCGCGCAACCGGCAGACGCTCCTTTTTTCCGCCACGGTCGCCGACGCCATCAAACGCCTCATCTCCGGCTACATGCGCGACCCGGTGGACGTGAACATCGGCCTGCGTGTCAGCCCCGCCGACACGGTGGACCATGCGGTGTTTCCCGTCGACGGCATTCAGAAATACGACCTGCTGCTCGCGATGTTCCAGCAAATGGAATACCACAGCGTGCTCGTCTTTACGCGCACCAAGCGCGACGCCGACCGCATCGCCGAATGGCTCGACGCGCACAACCACCCCGTCACCGTCATGCACGCCGACCGCTCGCAAAAAGAGCGCACCGAGGCATTGGCCGGGTTCAAAAGCGGCAAGTTCGACATTCTCGTCGCCACCGACATCGCTGCGCGCGGCCTCGACATCGCCGGCATCAGCCACGTCATCAATTACAACGTGCCGCACCATCCGGAGGATTACGTCCACCGCATCGGGCGCACCGGCCGCGCCACGCGCGAGGGCGAGGCCTTCACGTTGTTCTCCTCCGACGAATCCACCTATTTGGGCCAGATTGAAAAACTGATTGGCCGGCCCATCGAGCGCCGCAAGCTGGAAGGCTTCCCCTACCGCACCGAGCCGAATCTCCTCACCTCCGCCGCGCCCGCCGCCCCCAAACGGCGCAACCGCGGTTTCGCCAGCGCCAATCAGCCGTTTAGACGGCGATAGTTTGCGCGCATCAGTCTTTCTTCGGCAGATTGTAAAACACCTTCTCCAGGCACAGCCCAATCGCCGGGGCGGTCGTGACTTCCTGGGTGCGGATTTTGTTTTTCAAGAGTCGCGCAATGTCGTCGCTGGTTAATTTCCCCAAGCCCACGGCGACCAGCGCGCCGACCAGCCCGCGCGCCATTTTGTAGAGGAAGCCGCTGGCTTCGATGACGAATTCGACGCGTCGGCCGCGTTGGATGATTTTCAATTGCCGCAAATCCTTCACCGGGTTTTCCGTTTCCTCATACTGGCCGGAGAAAGCGGAGAAATCATGTTTCCCCAGCAGTTTTTTTGCGGCGAAGCGCATTTTTTCCACATCGAGCGGGCGCTCGCCGAGGGACCAGCACCAGCGCGACTCAAACGGCCCGGGATAGCCGAGGTAAACCCGGTAGCGGTAACGCTTGCCCCGGGCGCTGTAGCGGGCGTGGAAATCCGGCGCGGCGCGGCGCACGGAGTCCACCACCAGCCCGCGTGGCAGGCCGCTGCGTAGCGCGCGTTGCAGATGCGCGACGGGATGCGCCCAGTCAGCCTCGAAATGAAATACCTGCGCGCGCGCGTGGACGCCCGAGTCCGTGCGCCCGCTGCCGTGGACGCGCACGGGCTTTTGGAAAATCTGCGCGAGGCGCTTCTCCAAAAAATCCTGCACCGTGCCGCCGCCCTTCTGGCTCTGCCAGCCGAGAAAGTCCGTCCCGTCATAGGCGCAAGTGCATCGCCAGCGCATAAATTATTTCAAGAACGAGCAGATATACTCGCAGATGCCCGTGGTGACCTCGATTTTGAAGCCAGAGCGGCCCGGCACGTCAAACACCGTGCCCGCGGCGTAGTCGCGGTTGGCCGTTTGCTGGTCGAGCTGCACGCGGCAGGCGCCGGCGACGATTTCCATGCGCTCCGCCTCGGCGGTGTTGAAATGGTAGGAACCCGGGCGAATCAGACCGAGGGTCTTTTTGCTGCCGTCGGGTAACAGCACCGTGTGGCTGATGACGCCGCCGTCAAAATAAATATTGGCCTTGGTGACAACGGTCACACCCGCGAATTCCTTGGGCATCGCGGAGGGGTTGGAAGTGTCGCTCATAGCCCGCCATCCCTACCCCGCCCCCCGCCCCTTGGCAAGCGGGGAGTTGGGTGGATTGAGAGGACTGCGCTTTAAGCTGGCTGTCCCAACATCCGGCGGGCAGAATGACTGGTTTCCCAGTTTCAGACTACCTCACCCATCCTCATTTCCCATGCTCCAAGCCGGCATCGTCGGGCTGCCCAATGTGGGCAAAAGCACGCTTTTCAACGCGCTGACGCGTTCGCGCAAGGCGGAGGCCGCGAACTACCCGTTTTGCACAATTGATCCGAACGTCGGCGCGGTCGAGGTGCCGGATGACCGTCTCTTGCCGCTGTCGAAAATCGCCAAGACGAGCGTCATCATTCCCGCGGCGATGGAGTTTGTGGACATCGCCGGGCTGGTCGCGGGCGCAAGCAAGGGCGAGGGCCTGGGCAACAAATTCCTGTCCCACATTCGCGAGGTGCACGCCATCGTCCATGTCGTGCGTTGCTTCGAGGATCCCGACGTCGTCCACACCATGGGCGGGGTGGACCCGGTGCGCGACATCGAGATAATTTCGACCGAGCTGATGCTCTCCGACCTTGATAGCGCGCAGAGCCAGCTCATCCGCGCGCGCGCCAAGGCCAAGGGCCACGACAAGGAAGGCGTCGCGCAAATGGCGTTTTTCGAGCGCGTGGTCGAGCATCTGGGCTCGGGCAAGCCGGCCAATTTGATGGAGTTGCACATCGACGAAAAAGCCCAGATGCAGCACGCCGGGCTGCTGTCGTCGAAGCCGGTGCTGTTCGCCTGCAACGTGGCCGAGGCCGACATGGCCGACCCGGAGAAAAATCCCTATGTCGCGCGCGTGAAAAAATACGCGGCCGAGCACCTCGGCGCGGGTTGTTGCGTGATTTGCGCCAAGATTGAAGAGGAACTGGGCGACCTCGCCCCCGCCGAAGCCGCCGACTATTTGCGCGAACTCGGCGTCAAGGACAGCGGCGTCTCGCAGCTCATCCGCGCGGCCTATGCGTTGCTGGGGCTGGCCTCCTATTTCACCGCGGGCGAAAAAGAGGCGCGCGCTTGGACCTTCAAGAAAGGCATGACGGCGCCGCAATGCGCGGGTGTCATCCATTCTGATTTCGAAAAAGGCTTTATCAAGGCCGAGGTCGTGTCTTACCAAGATTTGGTCACCGTCGGCTCCATCGCCGCCGCGCGCGAGGCGGGCAAATACCGCCTCGAAGGCCGCGACTACCTGTTTCAGGACGGCGACGTGGCGCTGTTCAAGTTCAACAACTGATACGGCTGCTGAAATGGGCGTCAAAAATTTTGCTTATTCCGTCTTCCCGCCCTATTTTTCAGGTTCTGACGTCCGCCCTTTTCCGGCATAATCCCTCATTGGCCCAACCCCGCCCCCGCCCGTGTCCTCCCGTAATTTATTTCGGCGTATGTCGCTGAACGCGCTGCTCCTCGCCGCGGTCGGCCTTGTGGCGTTGGCGGCCACCGGCTGCAAACCGAAGAGCGACGATTCCATTCGCGTCGAACGCGTGCCCAAGGAGGTCGATTCTGCGCCCACGGCGTCGAATCTCCCCGCCGGACATCCCGCGATTGCGAATGGCGCCGCGCCTTCCATGTCCGGCCCGGCTGGCATGTCGGCGCTTCCGGGCATGGCTGAGTTTACCGCCGCCACGCCGACGCCCAAATGGTCGCCGCCCGCCGATTGGGTCGAGGCGGGCATGACGGCCACGCGGAAGGGTAGCTGGCGCACTCCCGTCAGTGCAGCCGCCGACCAACAAGCCGAAATTGTCGTGAGCGTCTTCGAGGGCCAGCTCGGCGGCCTATTGGCCAACGTCAATCGCTGGCGCGGCAAAGTCGGCCTCCCAACGGATTTGACGGATGCGCGCCTCGGCGAAAATGTGCAGAACATCACGCTCAACGGCCGCGCGGCGCAGCTCGTCTCGCTTGACGGCCCGCAAGGTCAGAGCCTCGACGGAGTGCTGGTCTTTTTGCCCGGCAAGGTGTGGTCGCTGCTCCTCTCGGGGCCGACGCCAGCAGTCAAAAATGAGCGCACGGCCTTTCGCGCGTTTCTCGACGGCATCCGGTGGCAGGACTAATCTTTCCCTTCATGCGTCCCGTGTTCAAATTTTTTTCCTCGCTCCGGCTCACGGTGACGCTGCTGGCGTTTTCCATGCTGCTCGTGCTGCTGGCGACGTTTGAGCAGGTGCAGTGGGGGGTGTTCGAGGTGCAAAAGCGTTTTTTTGAAGCCATCGTGGTGCTGTGGCAATACCCCGCGCAATGGCCGCACGCCGACGCCTGGCAGTGGCTGAAAGTCCCGCTACCGGGCGGGTTTTTGCTCGGCGGACTGCTGCTGATAAATTTGTGCTGCGCGCACTTTCGCTATTTTCGCGCGTCGTGGCGCAAGACCGGCATCGTGCTCATCCACGCCGGTATCGTGCTGCTCATTGTCAGCGGTTTCCTCACGGCCTATCTTCAGCAGGAAAATTACATGTGGATCAACGTCGGCGGGCAGGCGAATTTCATCGAGTCGTTCCATGACCGCGACCTCGTTTTCATCGACCACACCGACCCCAAGACGGACACGGTTGTGAGTATCCCGGTGTCGCGTCTCGACGCGAACCAGCCGATTCACGACCCCGCGCTGCCGTTCACGGTGAAGACGATTTTCTATTATCCAAATAGCACGCCCGGCCTGCGCTCGCAAAACCCGGAGATGCCCGTGCTGCCCGCCGACCACGGCGTCGCCCTCAACCACGATCTGACTTTTGCCCGGCTGCCCTATAATTATTCGACGGAGGAATTAAACGTCGCCAGCGCGGTGGTGGACATTGAAGGCTCGCAAGGCTCCCTCGGCAAATGGCTGGTCTCGACGATGTTCGATGACCCGAAAACCATGCCGCCGATTTTTAAAAGTGGTCTGCCCCAGACCTTCACCATGGACGGCCACACCTGGGAAGTCATTCTGCGCCCGCGCCGCACCTACCTGCCCTATACCATCAAGCTCGATAATTTCATCCACCAACTGTATCCCGGTACGACCGTGCCTCAGCGCTACGAAAGCCAGGTGCATCTCTCCAACCCGACGACGAACGAAGACCGCCCGGTGCTGATTTACATGAACCACCCGTTGCGCTATGGCGGGCTGACCTTCTATCAATCCTCATTTGCGCAAGGCGACAGCGCCTCGATGCTTGAGGTCGTGCGCAATCCCGGCGCGCCTCTGCCCTACATCGCCGTCCTGCTCGTCGGCATCGGCATGGCCTTGCATTTCACCCTGAGCCTCACCGCCCATTTGCGCCGCCAATCGTCGTCCCCCCGCGCGTCATGAATAAATCCACATTCAAGAATCTGGTGGCGCTGCTGATTATTTTCACCGGCGCGGCGATGGTCATCTCTGGATTTTTGCCGCCGCGCCGCACAGGTTATGATTTGGCGGGCTTTGGCCAACTGCCCGTGCAATTCGGCACGCGCGTGCTGCCCATCGATAGCGTCGCGCGCAATACTCTGCGCCTGTTCTCCGACCGCACCGTCCTGCATGTGGCGAACGCCATCGACCCGAGCAACCAGGTCGACCTGCCCGCGCTGCCCTGGTTTCTTGACCTTGTATTCCGGCCGGAAGTGGCCGAACGGGTGAAAAGTTTCCGCATCGACCATGATGAAGTGCTGGGCATGATCGGCCAGAAACAACTGGGCAGCCAGTATTTTTCGTTCCTTGATCTGTCGCCGCACTTTGATGATATCGAAAAGGCCGCCTCGGCGGCGGACAAAAAAAAGGAAAACGAAGAAACACTCAGTCCCTTCGACGGGGAAATTGAACGCCTGCGAGACAATTTGGAACTCTTCGAGCAATTGGCGCAAAGCTTTGTTCCGTCGGGCGACGACCCCGCCAGCGATTTGGCCCTCTGGCAATCGTCGCTCAAATCCGGCGCGGAAGCCGTGCTCGCCAAAGACGCCGGCAAAGCGGTGGATCAGAACTTGCTCGATAGCTTTACGCTCCAGGCCCAGCGCTACATGGGATTGGAGAAGGACGCCCTGGTCGGCCTCGTGCCATCGGCCAACGTCGAGGAAAAGTGGAGCAACTTGGGCCACGGCGCGCTGGAGGCATTGCGCAGCGGGCAGGTCAGCCCGGTGCTGCGCCACTACGGCGATTTGGGCACGGCCTTGCGCAAGGACGATTCTGCGGGCTTCAACGTCGCCGTGGCCGCGCTGCAAAAAGATTTGGACGTGCCCGGCGCCGCGCAGAGGGCGCGCTTCGAGGCCTTCTTAAATCGCGTCGAACCGTTCTACCGCGGCGCGGAGTTGTATGTGATGGCCTTTTTGTGCGCGTGCCTTGGCTGGCTCGCTTGGGGGCCGGAACTGCGGCGCGCGGCGCTGGGGCTGATTTTCCTCGGGTTTGCGCTGCAACTGCTCGGGCTGTTCGCCCGCGTCTACCTGACCGGCTACTGGGTCGTGACGAGCCTCTATTCGTCGGCGCTGTTTGTCGGCTTCGTCGGCGTGCTGGCCGGGCTGGTCATCGAAATATTTTTTAAGCGCGGTATCGGTGCAGCGGTGGCGTCGGCGGTCGGGTTTGTCACGCTCGTCATCGCGCACAATCTGCCGTTTAGCGGCGACGACCTCGCGCGGCCCCAAGCCGTGCTGGCGACGAATTTGTGGCTCTCGACGCATGTCACATGCATCACCATCGGCTATGCAGCGATGTTCGTGACCGGTGCGATTGCCATCGGTTATATTTTATACCGTGCGCTCGCGGCCCAGCCCGACCGCGCCCTGCTGCGCCTGCTGGCGCAACTCGTCTACGGCACGACTTGCTTTGCGGCGCTGTTCAGCTTTGTCGGCACAATGCTCGGCGGAATTTGGGCCGACCAAAGCTGGGGCCGCTTCTGGGGTTGGGATCCGAAGGAGAACGGGGCGTTGCTGATCGTGCTCTGGTGCGCCATTTGCCTGCACACGCGCTGGGGCAAGCTCTGCACTGAACGCACACAAATGGCGCTGGCCGTCGGCGGCAACACGGTGACAGCGTGGTCCTGGTTCGGCGTGAACCTCCTCGGCGTCGGCCTGCACAGCTACGGCTTCATGCAGGGCACGTTTGTGTCGCTGATTATTTTTTGGATCACTCAACTCGCCATCATCGGCCTGGCATTTATGCCTGGGCGGTTTTGGAAGGCGCCACAGCCAGCGGTGGCATGACTTGCCAACTATCGAGCGTGCGCCGATTTGAGGTATTGCGAAAGGCGATCCAGCAATCGTCGATGGCGTTCAGGGGAGATATTGCCGATTTTTCCACTAATGAAATTGGCTGGCTGTGCGGCAATAAATCCCAATCGAATAAGCGATGTTGCCTTCAAGCCGCTGGCCACAAAATCATCGTGGATTGGTTCAATTAACTCGTCAAAATTAGCGACCGCCTGGCGAAGCTGCGTGCTCACACCGCAAACCAACAAGTCTCCAAATGGCGGCATTCGACGCAGCACCACCGCCGGACGATATTTCAACTGTCCGTCAGACTGAGGCAAGGAAGCCAGGACGACATCGCCTTCATTCATGACTGTTTGACGTCAGCCAGGCTATATTCCGGCTCATTATCCGAATACGCGCGCGCCAAGCCAGCCGCCGAAAGCTGCGCCCATTCTCTCCGCTCCTCTTCCAATTCGGGGGTCAATACTGTCACCATCAGCGGAGTATTGGCCGGCAAATCACACGGCTCGTCGAGCACGATCTGCTCGCCGTTAAAGTGGGCCTTGAGGGTTACTGCGGACATGGATACAGGATGACGGAAAATGGCGGCCTGCTCAAGTGCATTATTGGATATTCACGCGCCCGCGTTACCTGAGCATGGGTTCGACGTATCGCGCCATCCAATTCAGCATGGCACACATACCGACAAGACCAATTAGCAATGCACTGATAGAAACTAAAAACCTGAATAGAAAAAATTTTCCTGAAATTGCTCCAATGCATCCTCCTAACGCCAACAATGGAAAAATGAAGACAAAAGTATACAGCACAATGCGCCAGCCAAAGCCACCCCAAGGCCATCCGTAATAACCCATTCCAAACGGCATCCAAAGCACGATTGATAGAAGCATCCCCAAAACAAGAGTGACTGGATGAACAAAAATACGCATGATACGCATCATGTGATTCAGAATTTACTTAAAGTCATATAAAAGCGATACTGAACACCCGAGACTTGACCCCTGCGCGTAACCCCGCGATGCTGTGCGGCTTATGGCTGAAGAATCCCCTGCTGCCGCCTCCCCGGCCCCGACCAAGTCCGCGCCCGCGCCCAATCCGGCGGTGGCCGGACAGGTGACGATGGACACGCTCATCGCGCTGTGCAAACGGCGTGGCTTTGTCTATCCGTCGTCGGAAATCTACGGCGGCCTGAACGGTTTTTTCGACTACGGCCCGCTGGGTTCCGAACTGCGCCGCAACATTCGCAACGCATGGTGGGAGGACATGGTCCACCGGCGCGATGACATCGTGGGCATCGACTGCTCGATTATTTCGCATCCGAAGGTGTGGGAGGCGTCGGGGCATATCCAGGGTTTTTCCGACCCGATGGTGGATTGCAAGGAGTCGAAGCAGCGTTACCGCGCCGACCAGTTGTTTTTTGCGCCGGTGGTGGTGGCGGGCGAGACTATCGGCTATGTCAGCGTGCTCGAAGATGCCGCGATGCAGGCCGAGGCCGACGCCAAGGCGCTCGACCTCAAGCGCAAGCTCGCCAAGCAAGGCACGCTGGAGCCGCTCGCGCTCAAGGATTACACGAACGCCAAGCCGGAGGAATACGCGCTCATCCCCTCGCCCGCCACGGGCAAGCCCGGCTCGCTCACACCGCCGCGCGATTTCAATTTGATGTTCCAGACCAACGTCGGCGCGCTGCGCGATGAAAGCGGCGTCGCCTACCTGCGGCCCGAGACGGCGCAGGGCATGTTCTTCAATTTCAAAAACGTGGTGGACACCTCGCGCGTGAAACTGCCTTTCGGCATCGCGCAAATCGGGCGCTCGTTCCGCAACGAAATCACGCCGCGCAACTTTATCTTCCGCTCGCGCGAATTCGAGCAAATGGAGATGGAATACTTCATCCACCCCGACGCCGACTGGCAGAAGGAACACCGCGCGTGGATTGACTGGTGCCGGAACTGGCTCATTTCCATCGGCCTGCCCGCGGCGCGCCTCTCCGAATACGACCACCCGAAGGCGAAGCTCGCATTTTACTCGCGCGGCACGACGGACA
>Ga0265319_1001843_pt1 | contig 12093 bp, 10 predicted proteins | sample 4824metaG_FD_192443 | JGI IMG/M metagenome (GOLD analysis project Ga0265319, IMG submission 192443) | Rhizosphere microbial communities from Carex aquatilis grown in University of Washington, Seatle, WA, United States - 4-8-24 metaG | ecosystem: Host-associated > Plants > Roots > Rhizosphere >...
ATCTGATCACCGGAGGGGCGCACTTCAAGGTCGACGTGCGCAAGGGCCTCGAGATCATCCAGGCGCTGCGCGGGCACACCACCGGCTACGCGGTGCCGCAGTATGTCATCGATGCGCCCGGCGGCGGCGGCAAGGTGCCGATCAATCCCGACTATGTCGAAAAAATCACCGACGACGAGGTGGTGTTCCGCAATGTCGAGGGCAAGATTTTCCGCTATCCGCTGAAAACCGTCCCGCTTCCGTCCCGCGAGGGCGTGCTGATGCCGGTCGAATCCCATTGGCGGGAGTGAGCCGGCGGCACCCGCCGCGCGGGGAATGGCCTTGCGCCGGAGCCCGCCGATGAACAGTGGTGGGCCGATGAAAATCGGCCTGATGGGCGGCAGTTTCGATCCCGTGCATTTCGGGCACCTGATCGCGGCGCAGGATGCGCGCGAGCAGATGCGGCTCGACCGGCTGCTGATGATTCCCGCGGCGCAGGCGCCGCTCAAGCCGAACGACGTGCAATCCAGCGCCGCGGACCGGCTGGCCATGCTTCAGGCTGCGGTCGAGGGCGACCCGCGGCTGGAGATTTCCGATTACGAATTGAACCGGGGCGGGATCAGCTACACCATCGACTCGGCCCGCCATTTCCGGGCCTGTTTCCCGGCCGACGACTTGTACTGGATCATGGGTGGCGACCAGTTGCCGCAGCTGCACAAATGGAAGGAGATCGGCGAACTGGTCCGGTTGGTCGAGTTCATTTTTCTCGAGCGGCCGGGACATCCGGCCAAGCCGCACGAGGAGGTTCCGGGACTCCGTCTGCACCGGTGCGACGGACATTTGATTGAAATCAGCTCGAGCGAACTGCGCGGGCGGGTCCAGACCGGTCTCTCGCTGAACTATTTCTGTCCGCAAAAAGTTATCGCCTACCTCGGGGCAAAGCAGCTTTATCGGGCATGATGAAGAAAGCCTCCGCTGTCAGAAAGACGTCCGCCCCAAAACGGCCTCAAAAAACCAAGGGGAAGGGCGCTCCGCGCGAAACCTCGAACCGGCTGTTGCATCTGATTGTGGCGGCGCTGGAGGAAAAGAAGGCGGTGGACGTGCGGATTTTCGACGTGAGCCGGCTCTCCAGTCTCACCGACTACCTCGTGTTGGCCACCGTGCTCGCCGAGCCGCATCTCCGCGCTTTGCGGGTTGAATTGGAAAAGGTGATCGATGCCGAGGGTGCCAGAATTGTGGGCATCGATACCGCCAAGGCCAGTGGCTGGACCGTGGTGGACGCCTTCGACGTCATGGTGCACCTTTTTACCGCCGAGAACCGGAACAAGTACCGGCTGGACACGCTTTGGAAGGACGCCGAGGAGATCCTGGCGGGGGAGCTGCTGGCGAAAATCACCTAAGCGGGCGAGGGGCTGGTGGTAAGACGGCCGCGGGCCGCGGGACATTCCTCGAGCGAGAAAAACGGGAAGGCCCTCGCGGCGAAAAAGCTGCCGCGGGGGCGGCGATATCATTACGGAATTTTCAACAATCGTACCGACATAACACTTGGTTTTTGAGGGCCGGCCGATAGGAATGGTTCCGCTGAGAGTTCAGATCATTTGCCATACCACGTCCTCTGGACAACGCCAACCCCGCGAAAAGCAATCAGACTTCCCAACACCAGGGCCATCCCATGAAAACGACACGCACATCTGATTTTTCTCGGGGCTTTACGCTCATTGAAATTATGATCGTGGTCGTCATTATCGGATTGTTGGCAGTCATGGCCGTGCCGAGTTATATGATCATCCGGCAGAGAGCGCAGGACCGGACCGTGCTGAACAACGCCAGGCAGCTTTCCGCGGCGGCCGATCAATATTATCTCGAATATGGACTGAGCACCGTGGCCAGTCTGAATCTCGTGGGCATCTCCAATTACGTTAAGCAATTTCAGACCGTGGCCAACGAAACCTATCCCACGGGATTTACCCAGGGGATCACGATCACAGTAGCGGGCATCGCCGGCGCGCGGACAGTCACGTACGCGCCTTGAAGGATTCGTTGCGGTCGGGGTGGCAGGGCCGGTCGGGTCCGGCGGTTTCTCTTCATCCGCCTTCGAAATACCGGGGGCCACGCAGCCGCGGAGTGTGGTTGCGCGGATCGCCCGGCCCTCGGTTCAGAAGGTTGCGGTCAGGGAAAGCGAGTAGGTGCGATTGCGCCAGTCGCCGTAGGGCTGCACACCCGCGCCGGAGGGCTCGCTCGCATAGCGCGGGAAGCCGGAGCCGAAGAGATTGTTGACCCGCAGCTGCGCGCGAAGGCCGTAGCGCGAGCTCTTCCACGGCAACCAGCGCCCAAGATCGCTCTGGAGGTAGGCGTCGAATTGCCAGAATGGGTCGATTTGCGGCCCGCCTTGGGCCGCCTGTTCGCTCAGGGGCAGCACGCGCGAATGAAAATAGTGTCCATCGATACCGAAGCCACGCTCGCGGTCGGACCAGCCCGCGCCGAAATTTGCGCGGTAACGCAGCAGGCCCGAGACAGCGCCGTCAGGCTGGTTGAGTTCGTCCACGACCGGCGACCCGGGCAGCAATTGGACCGTGTAACTTTGGAAATACACGACTCGGCCGTAGACATCCAGCGACCCGCCGAAACATTTGGTCCACGTGTATTCGGTCGACAGGTTCCAATCCTGGGAATGGCGGGACGCGGCGTTGATCTCCCCGGTGAAGACGAAGTTGATCCGGCCCACGGCGTGGGTGTCCCCGGCGGCAGGCGGCGAGCGCAGCACGTGGTCGGGAAAGCTGGATTCCAGATCCACGGCCGTTTGCGGATTGAGCCCAATCAGCTCGTTGGTCTTGCGTGTGTCGACATAGTCCAGCGCGACGCGCAGATGATGCGTCTCGCCGCGTTGAAAAACGATCCCGGCGGTCTGCGTGACCGCCGCTTCGGTGCGCAGCGAGGTCGCAGCCGGCAGGCTGGTCTGCACCTGATAAATTTCATTGCGCACCGGGTCGTTGATCTGGACGACATCCACCTCCCCGGCGCCGATTCCAGACGACACCGGGCGGCTCAGTTGGGGCGTGGGAAAGCGGTTGGCCGTGGTCAGGCTGCCGCGGAACGAGAAGCCGGCGGCCAGATCGACCTTCAGGCCGAGGGTCGGCGCGAAATTGGATTCGCGAGCGGAGGCCGCCGCGACGTAGCGCAAGGCGAGGTCGCCGTCGACCGATCGGAGCCAGGCGGGCAATCGCATCGGGGAGACCAGCGGGGCCTGCAGCTCGCCAAAAAAACTGTAACGCTGCAACCGGCGCCCGTCCCATTGCGAAATGGGCGCGGCCAGGGTTCCGTCGGCATAGCGCAGTTCCTGGGTAAAGCCGGCGAGATGAACGCTGCGAAAATCGACGCCCAGGTTGACCGTTCCCGTGCCGATGGGGAGCGACAGGAATTGATTGGAGGCCCGCAGGGCCGCGTCAAAGGTGTCGTAGTCGCCCAATTTCGCAAAGGCTCCCTTTCCGGCGTAGAAGACCAGGACCCGATCATAGAAGGCGGCCGGCGGTCCGAAGGCCTGGGTGTCCCGCAACGGATTGTAGAGGCCCTGGTCGACGAGCTGCTGCCAGCGGTTCAGGTCCACCGGAGCCAGGCCGCGGTATTTCGTGACATTGCGGGCATACTGCGCATCGGCGGTCACCCGCCACGTGGAGGGAAGCTTGACCACGAAGCCGCCGACCAGGGAGTACGACTCGATCTGGGCCTCGCTGTAGTTCGCACCCAGTTGCGGTGCCGTTTCGTTCAGGGACACTTGCACGTCCTGCCCGAACGGATTGAGCGCTGAGCCCGCGGGCAGGCTGAGATCGGCCGTCAGGACGTCGAGCCCACGGTTGGCGATGGTGCGCGAATAGAAGCCGTCGAGTCCGACTTGCAGCCAAGGCCGGACATCGTAGACCGCGGAGCCGAAATAGGCCGCCCGTTGTTCCTGGCGTCCGTACGGGAAGCCCCAGCTGTTGGGGGACGCCGCGGGACTCGATGCAGGATTGAACAGATCAAGATTGGTGAGGCCCGCCCGGCTTTGGAAGGCCGCGAGCCCTCCGGTGCCGTCGGCGCCGGGCGCAACCGAGGTGACGGTGGCGGTGCCGGGACCGAACAGCGGCGTCAGGTTTGCACTGCGCACGTCGGGCGTGGCGGCGTAGACTGGATCCCCGGGAGAATTTGGCGCCCGGACCTTCCCGTGGTGGTAGTTCAGATCGGATTCCACTGGAGGCTGGATCTGGGTGTAGCTGGCATTGATCAGGAGGTGCAGGCGGCCGTCGAGCAGGCTTTGTCCGTGTTGCAAAGAGACGGTGGACTGCGGCGCGTCGAAGCGACCCAGCGCGTTTGAATAGGTCATGGTCACCTCGCTGGCAGTGACGTTCTGCCGCAGCACGACATTGATCACTCCGCCCACCGGATTGCCGGTGTACAGGGCCGAGGCGGACGAGGGCAGGACCTCGATCCGCTGCACCAGCCCCAGCGGGATCAGGTTGACGTCGGGCGGTTGCACGCCGCCGTTGGCGGTCAGAACCTCGGGCAGGCGGCGGCCGTTGACGAGCACGACCGTCTCATCGGAGCCGAAGCCGCGCAGGTTCAGATTGGTGCTGCCGCTGACGAAACTGGCAGCCCGTCCATCCTGCTCGGGCGGCCGGGTGGTGGCATCGCTGTCGAGCAGTTCGCGTTGGAGAAATTCGTTCAGGTTCACCACCCCGCTGCGGGAGATCTTTTCGCGTTCATAGACCTGGTAGGGCAGCGCATCGTCTTCCGTGCGCGGGAGATCGAGATTCCCGGCGGCGGTCCGGATCAGCGGGGAGGTCTCCTCGCCGGCGTGTGAATTGGCTCGCGCCTCGACGACAAACGGATCGAGCCGGATCAACCGGTCGGTACTTTGCAGGGTCTGCGGATCGAGTTTCACGTCCTGCCGGGGTTTGATTTTCACGTTCGTGATCTCGAACGTGCGATACTCGTCGCCCGTGGCGATCAACCGGTACGTGCCCGGCGGCAAGCCGGCGAACAGGAATCCACCGGTCTCATCCGTGAGGCCTTGCCGCCGGATCTCGGGCAGGCTGACCCTGACGCCGGGCGCGGGGTGGCCGTCCGGCCCCAGCAGCCGGCCGCTCAGCGAACCCGGCGGCCGGGCGAGGCGCATGACGACGAATTTGCCCTTGCTTTTGCGCCGGGCGGCCAGCCCCGTCCCCCGCAAGAGGACGGCGAGAGCATCCTCAACCTCGAACCGGCCGACGACCGGCTGGGACACGTCCTGGCGGACTTCATCGTAGGAAAACAAGACTTCGACTCCGGCCTGCTGGGAAAAAAGCAGCAGGGCATCGGCGACCGAACGCGCGGGCACATTGAAATCAACCGGCTCGGCCCGGCTCGACGGTGCCAGAAACCAGAGGGTACTGAGCAAGAAAAGCGGCTGCAGCCGGCGGGAGAAGAGGCGTCTGGTGCAGGGAGAGAGCGGTTGCTTCATGCCGACTCAAGGCGTTCAGGGCGTGGAGCGCAGGCTGATTTGCACGGTGCCGCTCAAATCGTGGGTGACCCGCACCGGCAGCACCTCTTCCAGGGCGGCGAGAAACCCGTCGAGGTCGTCGAGACCGAACCGACCTCCGATCCGGAGACCGGCCGCGTCGGCCGTGGCGGTGAGGCCGCGTCCGTGGTAGCGGGCAAAACGGTCGAGTGCCTCGTGCAGAGGGGTGTCGGCAAACACCACCTGGCCGTGGCGCCAGGCGAGGGCGTTCTGCAGGTTTTCGGGGGACAGCTGGCGCACGGCGATGCCGCCCGGTCCGGCGCTCAGCTGCTGGCCGGGCTTCAACACAACCGGGGCGGCGGGCTGTCCACTCGGCCCGACGGGGCGCGCCTGCACCGAACCTTCGACGACGGTGACTTCCAAAGCGGAAGGCGCCTCGGAGCGGACCGCGAATTTCGTGCCGGTGACGCGCACCGATCCGGCCGGAGATTCCACGACAAACGGGTGTGCCGGATCTTTGTTGACGGCGAAAAACGCTTCGCCCGAGGCCAGGCGCAGGCGGCGCTCCTGCGCGGTGAATTCGACCCGCAGGCTGGTCTGGGCGTTGAGTTCGACCTGCGAACCATCGGGGAGCGTGAGGGACTGCCGCTGCGCGACGGTCGTGGCGATGTCCCTGATTCCGGTCTTCGGGCGGGCAGGCCAGAAGACGAGTGCGACTGCTGCGGCCGCTGCGAGCGCCACACCGGCCCATATCGGCCGGCGCAACCAAGGACGCGGCGTAGCAGTCTCCGGCGCATTCCGGGCTTCCGCCACCTCGTCCTTGATGCCTTCCAACAACGGCAATCGCTGTTCCAAGTCGGCGGAAAATTGGCAGTATTGCGAGAGCAGCGCGCGATGCGCCGGGCCGTCGGCCAGCCAGGCGGCCAGCTCGCGGCGGTGGGCGGAGGATAGCTCCGCGCCATCCAGCCGGGCCGCCCAGAGTGCGGCTTGCTCGTCGGCGGCTGGATCGGGGAGCCAGGGGTTCGAATTCATGGTTTGGTTTCCTTTGCCACCGGCAGGCCCCGGCCGGGGGCCTCGTGGTCGGATCCGGCGGTATACGCCGCGCGCAGGAGTCGCAGGGCGCGGGCGTGTTGTTTTTCGACGGTGCTGATCGAGATGCCGAGCCTGTCGGCGATCTCCTGGTGCGACAGCAGCTCGATCTTGCGCAACAGCAGCACGGCGCGGCAGCCCGGAGGCAGTTCCGCGATCGCGGCTTGCAACCGGCCGAGCTCCTGTCGGGCGATGACTTGCTGGACCACGCCCGGAGCGGATGAAGCCGCCATTTCGGGGCGGGCGGCATCGCCGACAAACGGTCCGATCTGGCGGCGTTTGATGCGGTTGAGCGCCAGCCGGCGGGCGGTGGTGTAGAGCAGGGCTTCGGGTTTTTCCGCCTTTTGCGCCTTGATCAGCGGATAGACGCGCACATACGCGTCGTGCGACACGTCCTGGGCCTCCGCACTGTCGCGGAGCAGGCGGGAAAGGTAGCGCCGCAAAGGCCCAACCGTCATCCGGTACAGAGCAGCGAAGTTTCCCGTTGCCGTGTTCTCCTCGGAACCGGAGGCGAGGGGCGCGCTGGTCTCCGACCAATGGTCGGTCCCGGCAGCGAAGTCGGATCGTTCTGGAGGGTCGAGTGGCATTACCTTTGACCTGTTTGACAGGCAAGAGGGTGGAAACCGCCATTCATTTTTGATTTTTTGAGTCGCTTAACTGGTTGATGGATAAAGATTCCGCTTAAGATCTCGACATTTATTGGTACCGATGGACCCAAAAACGGCGAAAAACAGCTTTCTCCCGCCGACTGGGAGGCCGACAAATAAAAGCACGGCGAGCGGGCGCGCGAAGCGCAAAATCCATCGGCCCAAGGGCCCCGTGACCGGCCGGACGGTGCCTTTGCGCCCCGACATCTTAGCCTCGTTTTCGCCAGGCTTCCACGATCTGGCGGATGGTTTCTTCGAGCGATTGGGTGAGGTCCCATTTTGGATAATGGGCACGCATCTTCCGGAGGTCTGAGTAGTAGCAAATATGGTCGCCGGCGCGGTTTTGATCGACGTAGCTGAACACCTGCGCCTTGCCGGAGAATTTCTCCGCGATCTTGAACGCCTCGAGGATTGAGCAGGAGTTGGCCTTGCCGCCGCCGAGATTGTAGACCTCTCCGGCACGGGGCAACTCGACGAATGCCGCCATAAAGCGCGCCACGTCGAGGGAGTGAATGTTGTCGCGCACCTGTTTGCCCTTGTAACCGAAAACGCGGTACTCGCGCCCCTCGAGGTTGCACTTCACCAGGTACGAAAGAAAACCGTGTAATTCGACGCCGGTGTGGTTTGGTCCGGTCAGGCAGCCGCCGCGCAATGCACAGGTGGGCAGGCCGAAATACCGGCCGTATTCCTGCACCATCACGTCCGCGGCGACCTTCGAAGCGCCGAACAGAGAGTGCTTCGACTGGTCGATCGTGAACGACTCCGGAATGCCGTGGGCGTACGCCGCGTCGGCGTAGTCCCAGCGCGTCTCGAGTTCGGCCAGTCTGATGGAGTTGGGCGCATCGCCGTAAACCTTGTTCGTGCTCATATGCACAAACGGCGACTCCGGGCAGGCCTGGCGCGCGGCCTCGAGCAGGTTCAGCGTCCCGACCGCGTTGGTGTCGAAATCGTCGAACGGGATGGCCGCGGCCCGGTCGTGCGATGGCTGGGCGGCGGTGTGCACGATGACGGCCGGCTGCACGGATTTCACCAGCGCGAGGAGGCCGGCGCGGTCGCGGATGTCGAGCTCGTGGTGGACGAAGCCCTTCAGCTCGCGGGCGAGGCGGCTCTGGTTCCAGCGGGTGTCGCCTTGCGGCCCGAAAAATACCGCACGCTGGTTGTTGTCGACGCCATGGACGGTATAGCCCTGGGCGGCGAAATAAACGCACACTTCCGAGCCGATGAGTCCGGAGGAGCCGGTGACGAGGATGTTTTTGGCCATGCGAAAAAGCGACTCAAAGGCGATTCGCGGTGCGAATCAACTCCTTTGCCGCGGCGACGCTCACGTTCAGCTGATCCAGCGGGCGATGGCAAAAGCGGCGGCGGCGGCGAGACCGCCGATGGCCACGGTTTGGAGCGCTCCGCGCACCACCGGCATGCCGGTGAACCGGGCTTTGATCCCGCCGAACAGCGCGAGCGCGGCCAGGGTGACCACCACCGAAACCTTCAACGCCACGTGGGCATCGTTGAACAGCAGATAGGCGCTGAGCGGAATGAGGCCGCCGACAACGTAGGAGCCGGCAATGGTGAGCGCGCTTCTCCAGGCGCGGCTGGGTTCGGGTTTCTCGAGACCAAGTTCGAACCGCATCATGAAGGCGACCCAGTCTTTCGGCCGGCGGCTCAGCGCGGTCACGACCGTGGCGCTTTCCTCGGTGGTCAGGCCGTAGGTCTGGAAAATTTCCCGGACTTCCTGCTCCTCGTCCAGAGGCCGGGTGACGATTTCCTCCTCTTCTCGCGTGAGTTCGGCGGCATAGTGTTCGGCGTCGCCGCGGGCCGCGAGCCAGCCGCCGAGGCCCATGGCGATCGAGCCGGCGGCAATTTCCGCGAAGCCGGCGGTCACGATCACGTGGGTCTGGGACACCGCGCCCGTCAGGCCGGCGGCGAGGGCGAAGGGAACCGTGAGTCCGTCCGACATTCCGATCACAATGTCCCGCACCGTGTCGCCGGCGGTGAAATGTTTCTCCAGATGGGGTGTGGTTGGCATAGAGGGGCAATAAGCCGAACAGGCGGGAAAGTATAGCGGCGTTTTTTGGCCGCCCCTTCCTGAGGCTTTGCAGCAAAAGCATTTTGCTTGGGCCTGACAGTCGGGCGCGTCGCCAGCAGCTCACGCTTGCATACTTTTCCCTTCGGCCTGCAATCACCTTGCCGTCTATCCAACGGCCTTTATTATTCGTCGCGGAATGAGGTGGGCAAAACTAGAATATACCCCGGAGCAAATCAACAAGGCCGCTGAGACCTTACTCAGGGACCTAGTGTCTGAGCAGGATTACTACGAAGCTTTGGAGACGGTAAATAACTGGCGAGCGGTTCACGCTTGTCCACTACAGACGATAAAAATGACGCTTGGCAGAAGGGCCCTCAAAGTAACCTCTTCAGCCCTCGTTTCGCAGCGCACTAAGCGAATTCCCGCAATCCGGTTGAAATTAAAAGAAAATCATGCGGCGGGAATGGCAATGAAACTAACCCAGATGCATGACATTGGAGGCTGTCGAGCGGTGCTCCGCTCGGTTTCTCAGGTGGAAGAACTGGTTTCCGTATACAAGAAAGCTACGGCAAAAAACTCAACCCGCGGTGGCATTTTCCATCGAGAATACGACTATATTGATAGCCCAAAAGACTCTGGCTATCGAAGTGTTCACCTAGTGTATCGTTACCACAGCGATTCAAAAAAACTGAGCGGATATAACGGACTTAAAGTTGAAATTCAGATTCGTTCGATCCTTCAGCACTATTGGGCAACTGCTGTGGAAACTGTCGATTTTTTCACCGGTCAGGCTCTTAAATCAAATCTGGGTGAACTTCCATGGAAGAGATTCTTCATGCTAGTATCTAACGAATTTGCCCGCTTGGAAAAGCGACCCTTAGTGCCGGACGCGCCGAGTGACGCAAAAGAATCGAAGGCAGAGCTAAAGAAATACTCTAATCAGATTAGAACTTTGGAAGCGTTTCGTGCTGCTACGAAAGTGATGACCGAAAAAGCCGCCTCAGTGAAAGACGCTCAACTATTCCTACTCCAACTGGATTTGAAAGAGAGAAGAATTAGGTCGATCCCTTTTTCCAAGGCACAGGCTATTGAAGCCCAAGACGCTTACGTAAGGCTAGAGGCGAGCAGTGATTCGCAAAACATGCAAACCGTCCTGGTTTCCGTTGATTCCGTAGCCGCACTTCCTAAGGCATATCCTAGTTTCTATTTGGATATCAGCGAGTTTGTTAAGGTATTGAATCAGATCTTGGATTCCTAGATCCCTCTCATACACGCCGACGATCGCCGTCGAACCCAGGGGATTGGTGCCCAGAAAATTCAGCACGGGCATGGCGCCGGCCGTCGTCATGGTCGCCAGCGAGAGGCAGGGGATCGTCATCTCGCCACTCCGACCAGCAGCTCGGCAACGAACGCGGCGTTCAAAGCGGCCGCGGGTCAGAGGCCGACTCTTACGCCGCTGGCGAGAAGGGTTTCGAAATGCGGCTCGCTTTCCTCGCGGGAGACCACCGACACCTCCACCTGCTGGAAGCCGGATTTTTTGAGGAAACCATGCAGGACGCTCTCCTTGAACCCGAGCCAGAGGTCGCCGAACTGTTCGTGGGCTTTTTCGAAGTGATGTTCGTTCAGGTCGAGCACGAGCAGCTGGCCGCCGGGCTTGAGGATGCGGAAGGCCTCGTCGACGGCGACCGGCGGATGGTTGGCGTGGTGCAGGGCCTGCGAGAGAATGGCGAGGTCGACGGACTGGTCGGGCAGGGGCACCTGCTCGATGTCGCCGAGCTTGTAGGTGAGGTTGGCGAGCCCGTTCTTTTTGGCCAGCTCCGTGCCGACCTCGACCATGCGCGGCGAGTTGTCGATGCACCACACGCGTTCGGCGCGGCGGGCGATAAGCTGGGAAATGAGACCCTCGCCCGCGCCCAGATCCGCGACCGTGATGGCCGGCACGAGCCGGAGCACGAGATGGCCGATCGCCTCCCAGGAGCGCCCGGGAAAGTAGCCCTTGCCCAGCCGGCCGGCGATCAGGTTGAAGTAATTCTCGGAAACGCGCCGGCGCTTTTGGAGCACGCGTCCGAGGTTCTCCTGGTCCTCGACCGACTCAGGCAGTTCCGCCACCGAGTCGCACGCCGCCCGCAACAGGGCCAGCTGGCGGGAACCCAGGCCCGCCCGGAGCGAATAAAAGGCTTTTTTCCCGTCGCGCCGGTCGGTGACAAATCCCGCCTGGCGCAGCAGGGCGAGTTGCGACGAGATGCGGGACTGACCCATGCCGAGGATTTCCTGCAACTCGGCCACGGACAGCTCCTCCTTCGTCAGCAGCGCCAGCAGGCGCAGCCGGGTGGAATCGGAGAGAACTTTAAGACTGTCCCAAGTGTCGGTCATCGGGCCCGAGACCTATGGGGAAAAACCAGGCGGTTTACAAGAGCGGTGCGAATCCCCGGCGCTTGACGCTATTTTGTAGGAGCCTGTTTACAGGCGATCAAACCCAGTTGCCAGGCCTACCCCTGGTCGCTTGCAAGCAAGCTCCTACGCAGGCGGCGGCGATACTGACCAACCGTCCGCTCAAGCCAGCCACGCGCGCACGAGCGGGACCAGCGCCCAGAGTCCGAGGGCGATGACCAGCAGCCCGGCCACCAGATTGACCGCGCGCATGCGCCCGTCGGTGAGATGCGCGCGGACGAGACCGGCGATGAAACTCAGCAGCAGCCACCAGGCGGCGGATCCGGTGAAAACTCCCGTCACGAGCCAGGCGGCGGCCGCCGGTGTCCCCGAACCGTTGCCCAGGCCCAAACCGGCGAAGACCGCCAGGAACCCGAGGATCGTCGCCGGGTTGGCAAGAGTCAGGAGCAGGATCGAGGACCACGCGTGGAGCAGTCCGGGTTCCTCGTCGCCTG
>Ga0265319_1001844_pt1 | contig 12078 bp, 10 predicted proteins | sample 4824metaG_FD_192443 | JGI IMG/M metagenome (GOLD analysis project Ga0265319, IMG submission 192443) | Rhizosphere microbial communities from Carex aquatilis grown in University of Washington, Seatle, WA, United States - 4-8-24 metaG | ecosystem: Host-associated > Plants > Roots > Rhizosphere >...
GCGGGCCGGACACAGGAGAGGTGGCAGAGTGGTCGAATGCGCATGCTTGGAAAGCATGTGTACTCGCAAGGGTACCGTGGGTTCGAATCCCACCCTCTCCGCCAGCCTTCGCTAAGCCTACGGCTGGCAGGCCAACCGATAGCTGAACTGGCGTCCCGGTCCGCTAAAACCCGTCGCCCCGCGAAGGCTGTCCTCCATAGGCTCGGCGACGGAGGACATTCCGCTCAGTTCGTCGTGACGCTACCGCTCTTTTTCGGGCGCTTAGAACCAGATTATTGAAATAACGGCGACGCTCAGGCCGTTTATCTCAATAAGCGCCGATGCATTACGTTTACATCATCGAAAGCGTCCATGCTCGGAATCAGCGGTATGTCGGTCAGACCGCCGATTTGAGAAGGCGCCTCGTCGACCACAACGCCGGCCGATCCGTCCACACCCGGCGCCACAAACCTTGGAACCTGGTCTGCTACCTTGGGTTTGCCGACGAACGCAGAGCCATCGCCTTCGAGAAGTACTTAAAGTGCGGCTCGGGCAAAACTTTCGCCCAAAGGCATCTGTTGTGAAATGGCCCGTCACCGCGGTGGAACCATGCAGGCGCGGGTCGCGCTGATCTGAAGTGCCGGATGAAATCCAGTCGTATACAGCCCAATCCACGCTTCGCCGAACTGGATCGCATCTGGCGCATGCTCTACGACCTTGAGTCGGGCCAGCCGGGCTGAACCACCGCCTTCATCGTTCGGCGCAAGCCACGGGGGCTACCTGTCCCACTCCCTTTCTTTCAGTATTTTCGAATTATCTGTCCTGTATGGTGCCCTGACGTCTTCGGCTCGGTTGCGGTTCGCCCAAAGCCATTTTTCAGATTAGGATGGCATCATAATTCCGCGTCAGTGTTTTTGCGGATTTCGGTTCCTGAACATATTGGTCGCGTCGAGGAGCGCGATCTCTTCCCAATCCGAATCGAGCAGATTGCGAGTCATCTGGTCAGGCATCGGGTCCGGTCGCAATGGATATTGGGCAATCACCGTTTTTCCATCGGCGACCACCGCAAGCAGAAGCGTACCCGAGGCTCGCGCCTTGGCCTTGTCCTCTGCCCATGTCGCCCGCCTTTCGGGTGGCAACGTGCTTCCGTCCAAATCGAAAAGTACTTCTTCCTTCCCCGGCCCGCTGCGCTCACGGATCAAGCGGAAATAAAAAGCACGCGCCTTCTCGCGGCTCAACTCCGGGGCATTTTTCCAATCCTCGAGCCGACGCAAATGCAGTTTTAGCTCTGAAAACTCCTGATCCGTCAGATTCGCCTCGCGCACTTTCCCCGTGGGCAGCGCGAGCTGGTAAATGCGGCCGTGCCCGTCGCCGACGGAAAGCAGCTCGGTTTTCGAATCAAACTGAAGCAGGTCAAAATTACCGGCGCGATCTCCCAGGCGAAGCCATCCTTGAAAAGGTGTGCCGTCCAGAGCCTCCCATCGCATGGCAAACATGGCGTCGCCGGTCGGTGCACTGATAAAGCCAGAAAAAACGGGAGGCGGCGCGTCGGCTGCACATAGAAGTGCAGGCAAAGCAAACATCAGGAGAGCCGCGATGCCGCGAGGATGATTTCGCATAAAACTACGCGTTCAGCCTCTCTTTCATAAGCAAGGGGGCAAGCGGGAATGGGTCGGGCCGCTGATTGTTAAAAACGCTGGGGCAATGAGAAATTCAGACGTAAACGGGACGCCTGTTATGATCGAGATCTACAAACATGCGTCCTGGCGGGACTGGTTTGCCCAGATAGTTATTCTCCCGCCAGCCATGTATGGTTCAGTCCGCGCTGGACATGGTTCTGGCCGAACTTTCGCCTAACCGCATCGGTCGTGAAATACCCCTGCCCTTGCCCTAACCGGTCGGCTTTACGGCCCAGCCTGCGTCGGCTCACACCGGCAAGGATAAATCCGTCAGTCTCTTCGTGCTGTCGCCGAACGCATCGGCCTCGATGCCCATCGCGTTGAGCATGTTCAGGTACAGGTTCGCGATCGGCGTCTTCTGCTCGGGGTCGTAGGCGACGTGCCGGCCGGGGCGGAACTGGCCGTTGGCGCGGCCGATCAGCAGCGTGGGCAGGTCGTGATGGCGGTGGGTGTTGCCGTCGCTCAGGCCGGCGCTGGCGAGCAGCATCATGTGGTCCAGCAGCGTGCCGTCGCCTTCGCGGACGCCCTGCAGCTTGCCGATGAAATACGCGAGGTTCTGCATCTGCAGCACGTTGATCTGCGTGATCTGCTCGATCTTCGCTGAATCGTTCTTGTGGTGGGAAATGCCGTGGTGCTCCTCCGCGATGCCAATCTCGCTGAACACGCGCCGGCTGCCCTCGACCCCGGTGATCAGCGTGCAGACGCGGGTCAGGTCGCCCTGGAACGCCAGGACCTGCAGGTCCGCCATCAGGCGGAAATGATCGCTCCAGAGTTCCGGCACGCCCGCCGGCCGGTGAAGGCGCGCGGCAATCTCGGGCGGCAGATCCGGCGGCGGACGCTGCAGGCGCCGCTCGACGTCCCGGACCGCCGTCAGGTACTGGTCCATCCGGTCACGGTCCTCGCGGCCCAGGTGCCGGCTGAGTCGCGCCGTGTCCTCCTGCACGAAGTCGAGGATGCTCTGGCGGAAGACCGCCTCCTGGCCGTCGGCCTCGGAAACGTCCCCAGCCTTTTTCCCGCCGAACAGGCGGTCAAAGACCACCTGCGGATTGACCGCCTTCTGGCACGGCGTGGTCGGCGAGCTCCACGCGAGATTGTTCTCGTAGGTGCAGGCGTAGCCGGAATCGCAGTTGCCCGCCTGGTGGCCGTACTCGAGGCCGAGTTCAAGTGAGGGGAACAGCGTGGCATCGCCGACCCTATTAGCCATCACCTGGTCGAGCGAGATGCCGGCGCGGATGTTTTCCCCCGCGGTCTTGTAAGGCTGCGCCGCGGTGAAATAGGACGCCATCGCCCGCGCGTGGTCGCCGGGTCCGTCCCCGTTGGACTCGCCGTGCTTGTCGGCCAATCCACTGATCACGAGGATCTCGTTCCGGTATTCCGCCAGCGGCTTGAGGATGCGCGAGAATTCGTAGTCCGCACCCGTTCCCACCGGCTTCCATTCCGGCAGCGTGACTCCGTTGGGCATGTACACCGCCGCCATGCGCGTCGGATAGGTCTTGGCCGCGCCCGCCGCACCGGCTTTCGCGACCGCGCCGTACAGCGGCCGCGGGATCATCGCCTCCAGAAACGGCAGCGCAATGGTAGCACCGAGGCCTTTCAACACGGTGCGGCGGGACACGGGGCGGCTGAGCAGGAGGTTCATGGCGGGTATGGGTTTCCGTTGGCGGTGACCATCGGAGTGGATCGACTTCGTGCGCTCGCTTCGGGCGGCGGGTGAAGTGTTGGGCTGTCAGCCGGGTGGTTGGAAGAAATCGAGGAGGAAGCGGGCGCGCCCGATGGCGCCACGAAAAGGTCGCTCGAGGCAATCGCCACGATCACGCTGGAAAAACGATCCTGACCTTGCGCCACGTCGTCGCTGATCCGGTCAACGATCCGGACGTCCCGGTAATCCAGGCCCCGGCCCAGCGCATAGATCAGCATCTTTTCGACCAGGCAGCGGCGGAAATCCGCGGAGCGGGCACGGAGGATTCCCTTGAGGCCCTGTGCACCCTGAAAGGCCGTGCCGTCAGGCATCGTGGCCGAGACATCGATGGGGTCGTTGCCTTCCTTTGCCCGCCAACCGCCGATCGCGTCGTAGTTCTCCAGCGCCAGGCCCAGCGGATCCATCAACTGGTGGCAGGCGGCGCACGTCGGGTTCGTCCGGTGCTGCGCCAGCTTTTGCCGCATCGTCCCGGTTAGCTGGCGGTGCGAGTCGTCGAGCGCCGGCACGTTGTCGGGCGGCGCGGGCGGCGGCTGGTTCAGGATGTTGTCGAGGATCCATTTTCCCCGCTGCACCGGTGACGTGCGCGTGGGATTTGACGTCACGGTCAGCACGCTCGCCTGCGTCAGTATGCCGCCGCGCTGGTCGCCCGTGAGCGTGACCCGCCGAAATTCCGGTCCCTCGACGCCGGGGATGCCGTAGAGCTTGGCCAGCGGCCCGTTCACGAAGGTGAAGTTTCCATCGATGAAGTCCATGATGCTGCGGTCCTCGGCCACGACGGTGCCGAAGAACCGTTCCGTTTCCTGCCGCATTGCGTCGCGCAGCCCGGCATCGAACTGGGGAAACATTGCCGCGTCGGGTGCGGCTTGGTCGAGATTGCGCAGCAGCAGCCACTGGCCGGCAAAGTTTTTGGACAGCGCGACGGCCTTGGGGTCCTTCAGCATCCGGAGTACCTGCGCCCGCAAGACCTCTGGATCGTGCAGCTGTCCCGCGGCCGTGAGCTTGAAGAGTTCGTCGTCAGGCATCGAGCTCCACAGGAAATAAGACAGACGGCTGGCCAGCTGGTATTCCGCAGGGACCGTCGGGAATTCGTCTGCCACGGCGGCGGCGGCGAGTTCCGGCCGGAACAGGAAATTGGGATCAGCGAGGATGGCGCGGATCACCAGATAGAGGCCGTTCTTTGTCTGCTCACCATTCTGGGCGAAGGACAGGGCCACGAAGCGATAAATCCGCTCGATTTCGGCCTGCGATACGGGACGGCGATAGGCCCGGGGCAGCAGCACAGCCAAGACCTGGTGGGCATACTCCGCCTTGTTATAGAACGTCTCCTTCACATAAGGATCCACCAGCAGCGCATTGACGGCCTTGTTGTTTTTCTTGAGTTGCTCCACCGCCTGGTCGGCGGCCTTGAGGTATTGCTCGAACAGCAGGGGCGAAACCGTGAGCAGGTCGGCGTTGTTGTCGAAGCCATGGCCGCTTTCGTCGCGGGGGAAACCCTCGCCGCCCTTGAAGTCCGGCAGGTAGAGCAGATCCCGGACGGTGTTGACGAATTCGGTGCGGTTGAGCCGCCGCAAGGTCATGCGTGCAGGCTCCGCGACGCGTTCGCCGGTAGCGCCCAGCACATCGTCGATCGCCAGTAGCGCCTGGGTGATCTCGGCCGGCTCCGGCTTGGGGCCATTGCGCGGCGGCATCTCGCCCGTCCGCACCCGCGACAGTACCTTCATCCAGACGGCGCGATGCTGGAGCACCGAGTCCGCCTGCTCATAGTCGTCGAGCGCAAGGCCGCCCTTCCTCGCGCCATCGCCGTGGCAATCGTAGCAATTGTCCTTCACGAACGGCAGGACGACACGGTTGAACTCCTCGTTCGCCTTCGCCAGCGCCGCCTTTTGTTCGGGGTTCAAGGCGGGGGCAGCCGGAGCGTGCACCATCGTCGCGGGCGCGGACGCAGACGCGGCCGCGGCCGGCGGCACGGCGACAACCACGCTGCGGTCGGCGCAGCCGTCAAGGAGGCCCAGCAAAAGCGCCACCACCACCGCCAGGCCCGCGGCAAGCCTGGGGCGGCGGCGCACCATCATCGGGGGGAAAGACATCACACGCGAACGGGGAATGGCGAATCCTGGCGCAACGCCGACACCAGTTCCATTTATTAATGAGTCCAACCACCGAAAGGACGCATCGGGCCGGGAACAGTTGCGGTCGCGGACGCCCGATCCAGCCCCGTGCGGACACCTGCCCGCAGCCAGAAATAGCCTTGTAGGGGCGGGGCCCCAGTCGTAATTGAACCCGGATATGGCAAACTCCAACGCCTCCACGAGGGCCGCGACCGCGTCGACGCAATGAGCGGGCGTCGCGCGGTCATCACGGGACTCGGGGTCGTTGCCTGCAACGGGATTGGGGTCGACGAGTTCTGGCAGGCCAACCGGGAAGGCCGTTCCGGCATCTCCGCGATCGACGCCTTCGACACCACGGGCTTCGCGTCAACGATCGGCGGGCAGGTGCGCGGGTTCGATCCGGCCCGATACATGCCGGCCGACACGGCCAAGCGGGTGGACCGCTTCGTGCACTTCGGGCTGGCCGGCGCGGACATGGCGCTGGCCCAGAGCAAGCTGAACGTCGCCGCGGAGGACACCGAGCGGATCGGGGTGATCATCGGCTCCGGCCTCGGCGGGCTGCTCTTTCACGAGGAGCAGATGGTGGCCGCCTTCGACCGCGGTCTGCATCGCATCAATCCCTCCGCCGTCCCGCGGATCAGTCCCAACGCCGTGGCCAGCCAGATCGGCATCCGCTACGGCTTCAAGGGGCCCAACCTCGTGATTTCCACCGCCTGTGCCTCCGGAGCCAATGCCATCGGTGAGGCTTTCAGGAAAATCCAACACGGGGAGGTCGACGTGTGCATCACCGGCGGCGTCGAGGCCCCGCTCACGCCGTTCAACTTCGCCGCGTACTGCTCGATGCGGATTCTTTCCAAGAACAACGGCCACCCCGCGGAGGCGTCGCGGCCGTTCGACGCCGCGCGGGACGGCTTTGTCATGGGCGAGGGCGGCGCGGTGCTCGTGCTGGAGGAGCGCGAGCACGCCCTCAAGCGGGGCGCCGTGATCCTCGCGGAGTTGACGGGCTACGCCAGCAACTCGGGGGCCCACCACATGGTGATCCCGGACGCGCAGGGCACCGACGGGGCGCGGGTCATGGCGGCGGCGATGCGGGACGCGCAGATCAGCCGGGTCGACTACATCAACGCCCACGCCACGTCGACCAAGGCCAACGACGCCGCGGAAACCAAGGCGATCAAGATCGTCTTCGGCGCCGACGCGAAAAACATCCCGGTCTCCTCGACGAAGTCCATGATCGGCCACTCCCTCGGCGCCGCCGGGGCGATTGAAGCGGTGGCTTGCGTCCAGGCGCTGCGTGAGCAATTTATCCCGCCAACCATCAATCTCACCCATCCCGACCTGGAATGCGACCTCGACTATGTGGCGCTGAAAGGTCGCTCCGCCAACATCAAGACCGTGCTGTCCAATTCGTTCGGGTTCGGAAACTGCAACGTGGCGCTGGTCTTTGCCGCCGCCCAATAATTTCCCCGATGACCAACCTTGAGATCGAACAGAAGGTGAAGGAGATCCTTTCCAAGAAGCTCGACGTCGAGCCCGGCAAGATCGCCCTGGAGACCCGGCTGGCCGAGGACCTCGGGGTGGACTCCTTCGGGGCCGTGGAGCTGATGTTCGAGATCGAGGAGGCGTTTGGCCTGAAGATTCCCGACAGCGAGATCGAGCACGTCCGCCGCGTCGGCGACATCGTGACCTACCTGCAGGGCTGGCTGGAGAAGCAGCCGAAGGTTTGAGCCGAGGGAGTTGAAGGTGGAGCGTGTTGTCCCCGACGCGCTGGATCGGGGCGGCTTCGCCGCAACGCGTTGGAGTCTGTTCCACCTTCCGGCTCACCGAGTGAGCCTCGCGAATCAGACTGACGAATGAGCTTGGGCGTAGCGCGGTGCTTCAGCCCGCGCTTTGAGATGCAAGCCGCGGGCTCAAGCACCGCGCTACCTCGGACCTCCGTAGTCAATTTAATGTGCGAACCTCACTACGCGCGATTCTGCGCGGCCAGCGTCTGCTCGATAAACCCAAGGATTTCCTGCCGGCCACCCTTCGTCTTGGCCGAGCTGAGGAAGACCGGCGGGAGTTCCTGCCCGCCCCCGGCCATCGCCTGCTTGAACAGGTCGATGTTGGCCTGCGAGCGGGCCGCGGACTGCTTGTCCCCCTTGGTGAACACGAGGACGAACGGCACGCCGCAGCTCCCCAGCCACCGCACGAACTGCAGGTCGATTGCCTGCGGCGGCAGCCGGGAGTCGATCAACGCGAACACGCAGAAGATGTTCTTCCGCTTTTCCAGGTAATCGCTCACGGCCTGGTTGAACTCGTCCCGCACCTTCTGCCCCACCGCCGCAAAGCCGTAGCCCGGCAGGTCCACCAGGCTCCAGGTGTCGTTGATGACGAAGAAATTGATCAGCTTCGTCTTGCCCGGCGTGACCGACACCTTCGCCAGCTCCCGCCGCTCGACGAGCATGTTGAGCAGCGAAGACTTGCCGACGTTGGACCGTCCGATGAAGGCAAACTCCGGCAGGGCCCACTTGGGGCATGATTTCAGGTCAGGGGCGCTGACATCGAAAACGGCGGATTTGATTTTCATGCTTTTGGCGGCGTACGGCCGACGAAGCGTCAGCTTGACCGCGCCCGGGCCCAAGCCGCAAGCGGTATGACCGCGCGGGGCGGCCGAGGGCAGGTACGATGAACACCCCATCGGCACGGCGCGCGACAATCCCTAAACTCCCCGCGAACCGATGGCCGAGGCGCCTGTCGGTCGACGCCCGCTTCCGTTCCTTCACCGCAATCCCCATGAAGAATATTCCCCCTGCCTGGAGACTGTCCGCCCTCCTGCTGCTTTGCCCCGGCCTGCCACTCCACGCCCAGGAGCTCACTGTCCTGGGCGGCGTGGCGAACTCGGCGAATTTCGCCAAAGCCAGCAATGCCTGGCAGGTCGACTACCGCCAGGACCTGTTCAAGAATTTTGCCGCCTCGATCGCCTACATCAACGAGGGCCACCTCACGGGCCATCACCGCGACGGCAACGCCTGGGAACTCTGGGGCAACGTGCCCTTCTGGGATGACCGCATCGCCCTTTCGCTCGGGGCGGGCGCGTATTATTTTTATGACACGCAACCGCTGCCGGGCGGCGACACCGCGAATGTGCACGGCACGGCCGCCATCTACAGCTTCGCCGCGACCGGCTACCTGAACGACCGCTGGTTCTACCGTTTCATGGCCAACCGCATCAATCCCTCGAGCGACATCAAGGTGAACTCGGCCACCATCGGCGTCGGCTACTGGTTCGGGCCCAACCGGCGCCCGCTCGGCAACCAGCCCAACCAGGGCGCCCCGGAGCCGGAATTCGTCACGGAGCCGCAACTCACCGTGTTCGGCGGCCAGAGCGTCGTGAACACCTATTTCAGCCAGAAGGCGTGGGCCGGCGCGATGGAGTACCGCCAGGGACTGCTGCCGCATCTCGATGCGACCGCCGCCTATATCTACGAGGGCAATCCGAAGGTGATCCGCCGGAGCGGCGTCGCGTTCCAGCTGTGGCCGGTGAACACGTTCATCGACAAGAGCACCGCCGTGGGCATCGGCGTCGGCCCATACCTTAACATCGACCAGAAGCATTCCGCCACCACCGGCGTGAAGGTCGGGCAGAAAAATCCCGCCGCGGTCGCGCCGCTGGTCAGTCTGACGATTGCCCGGCATCTGTCGGACCGCTGGATCGCGCGCCTGGAATGGGATCGCGTCACGAGCACCTACAATCGCGATTCCGACATCTTCCTCGTCGGGCTCGGTTACGCTTGGGCAAAATAAGCCGGCCAGCGACCAAACTTCCCGCACCTCATTTTTTAACTCCTGCTTCTTACTTCTTCCTTCAAATCCGGTTCCCTGCATGGATCGCCGGATGATCCGCGCCCTCGCCGACTTCAGCCTTGCCGACCTCGAACGGCAGATCGCCGCGTGGGGGTACAAGCCGAGCCACGCGGCGCGCGTGCTGCGGATGTTTTATGAGACGGGCGGAGCCTGCGATCGTCCTTCCAGGCTGCCCGCCGGACTAGCCGGCCGCTTGCAGCTGGAATTAGCCCCGGGCGCTGCCAGCGTCGCGGTGCGCCTCGTAGCGGACGACGGCACCGTCAAGCTGCTGCTGCGGCTCGCCGACGGACGCACGGTCGAGACCGTGCTGATGCCCGGCTTCCGCCCCGACCGCGCGGCCGGGTGCCTGTCATCGCAGGTCGGGTGTGCGATGGGCTGCGATTTCTGCGCAACGACCAGGACCGGCTTCGAGCGCAACCTCACCGCGGGCGAGATCGTGGAGCAGTTCCTCGCGCTGCGGCGCGAGGCCCGGGCAGCGGGCCGCCGGCTGCAGACGGTCGTGTTCATGGGCATGGGCGAGCCCCTGCTGAACCTTGACGCGGTGCTTGAGGCAGTCGGCCGCATCGCCGCCAATCCGCTCGGCGCCCTCGGCTGGCGGCAAATCACCATCTCCACCGTCGGCATCGTGCCCGGTATCGACGCGCTCACCGATGCCGAGCTCAATGTCCACCTCGCCGTCTCACTCCACGCACCCGACGACGCGACCCGCGCCCGACTCCTGCCCGCGGGAAAACGCTTCGCCATCGCTGACATCCTCGCGGCTGCCGATCGGTTCCAAGCCAGCCGCGGCCGCCCCGTGACGATCCAGTACTGCTTGCTGAAGGACGTGAACGACTCGCCCGATCACGCGCATGCCCTTGCCGCGGTGCTCGGCGGACGGCGGATGCACGTCAACCTGCTGCGCTACAACCCAACCGGCCTGAGCCTGCGCGGGCAAGTTTACACGCCGGCCACCGACGAGGCCGCCGAGGTCTTTGCCGAGGAGCTTCGGGGGCGCGGGCTCGTGGCCCATTTCCGCCGCTCGCGCGGCCCCGACATCGACGCCGCGTGCGGCCAGTTGCGGGAACGGGTCGCAGACGCACGGGAAACCTGAGCGGGATCTTGTCCTGATGGGAAGCTGTTAGCAGGCTCCTACTCGGACCAAAGTTGCCTAAGGTCCCGCAGAGTCGGTTATCGCACCGCGATGCTGACCGTCTCCGAGGCGCCCCACCCCACCGGCGTGGTATCGCTATCCGCCGCGCCCTTGGAATTCCAGAGGCATTCGCGGGCCGTGAGCAGGTGCGCCGCGACGTCGAAGACCACGACCTGGAACGACAGTTTCGATTCATCCTTGCCGGAGAACTTGCCCTTCAACGGGGAGTCCGCGCGAAACGTGTTGAGCGCGAGGTCTCCATCGGGGCCCTTCCAGGTGTAGAACTCGTTCCAATTGCTGTGCCCGTGAAAATACCCGACGATGTTCCGGTGCGCCTTGAGCAGGGCGGCCAGTCCGCGCTGCTCGATCAGCGTGGGGCCGTCCGACAGCGGCCCGTCCGCGCAGACGTCGGCCACGAGGTTCTCAAACCGGTCCTTGTCGTTGATGTCGTGCCTGCCGTTCGGATTCGTGAGATGCCGGGCGTCGATGTCCGGCATGTCGTGGCAGAAGAGAAACACCGGCGTGGCGGCGGGCACGGTCTTGAGGTCGGACTCGATCCAGGCGCGTGCCACGCTGTCCGGCCAGATCGTCAGGAAGATGCAGTGCGCCCCACCGAAATTGCGGGCGAAATAGACCTTGTCCGTCGCGTAGGAGTACGTGTCCTTGGTCCTCGGCACGGCCGGTTGCATCATGCGGTTGTAAATCTCCGCCATCGAGGTGGCGTCCGTGTCCGGCACCATCTTGCTCCAGGAACCGATCGCATTGGTGGCGTCGTGGTTGCCCGGCACCAGCAGCAGCGGCGAAGGCCGCCCGTCCGGACCCCGGAGCGTGAGCCCGCGGACGAAGCCCTGCTCAAACTGCCCCCACGACACCGAGGCGCTTTGGATGCGGACCGGATAAAGTTCCTGACGGTTGCTGATGTCGCCGGTGATGATCGTGAAATCCACCGCCCCGACCGGCCGGCCGGCATGGAGCCCGCTATCGTCCGGGAGCCGGGTGGCGGGCAGCCCGTTGATTTTCTTCACCATCGCCGCGTTGACGACCCGGGACTCGACATTGCCGGCTCCGCGGAAACTTCCGCGCGTCAGGCCATAGTGGACATCCGAGGTGAAGACAAACGTGACCGCGGAAGAGGCCGTCTCCGCCGCGCGCCCCGCGCCGGCCAACGCACAACCGAGCAGGAGGGCGGCCAGGCGGACTGGCCGGGATGACTCCTGGCAGCGGCGGACGAGGGAGATAATCATGTTCAAGGTGGCTCGGGATAAATCACCGCTCCGGTGCGCGGGTGACGAGTGAAATCTCCTCCGGTCGATCGCCTTTCGTGTGACAATCGCGCTTCAATCGCAGGATGCTGCCTGCAGGCGTTCTGGATCGGCCCGCTCAAACAGACCATCGCCTGCAAGCAGGCTCCTGTCGTTCCAAAACGGACCACCACCACCCGATCCGCTCCGAGCGTGACAACCACCGGATTTTTCCTAGAGAATGAGCGCTGATATTCCCATTCCATGAGCACCAATCTTGACGAACTCAAAGAACTCGTAGCCGCCATCAAGGCCGACCAGCAGGCCCAGAAAGAGAAGGAGGCGCGCGGCGCGTGGACGAAATACGTCTCGCTCTCGATGATCTGGCTGGCCG
>Ga0265319_1001846_pt1 | contig 12070 bp, 10 predicted proteins | sample 4824metaG_FD_192443 | JGI IMG/M metagenome (GOLD analysis project Ga0265319, IMG submission 192443) | Rhizosphere microbial communities from Carex aquatilis grown in University of Washington, Seatle, WA, United States - 4-8-24 metaG | ecosystem: Host-associated > Plants > Roots > Rhizosphere >...
GCTGGTCGACGCCGGGGAGCGCGTGACCGAGGACCAGTACGAGATGGCGACGGCGTACCGCCGGGCCGCCATGGAGGGCGGGTCCGCGGAGCTGGACGACGGCCTCGAGCTCTTCGGCCGGGTCCTGCTCGTCCTCGCGATGGTGCTCGCGTCGATCATCTACGTCCGGCTCGAGGATCCCGAGACCCTGGCGAGCAACGTGCGCCTCGGCCTCCTCGCGCTCGTCGTCATCTTCAACCTCGCGCTCGTGCGCGCGGTCTACTCGGTCGGCGGGGCCGAGCTCTTCGTGCGGGACGCGACGTGGGCCTCCGCGCTCCCTTACGTCGCGCCGACCGCGCTCGCGCCCCTTATCGTCGCCATCCTGATCGACGCCGGCTCGGCGATCTTCATGGCGCTCCTGATCTCGATCTTCACGGGAGTCATCTACGGCAACAGGCTGGACCTGCTGGTCCTCACCTTCCTCGCCTCGATGGTGGCCATCTTCGGCTGCCGCCATGCCCGCCGGCGCGGCAGCGTCGTCAGGGCCGCAGGGATGGGCGGCCTGACCGTGGCCGCGTTCGCGGCGCTGATCGGCGTGGCCCAGCAGACGCCGCTCGAGACGCTCGGGTGGCAGATGGCGGCCGGGCTCCTCACGGGGCTTCTCACTGGCGTCGCGGTCGTCGGCCTCCTTCCGGTCCTGGAGGCGCTCTTCAAGCGCACGACCGACATCACCCTCCTCGAGCTGACGGACTTCAACCACCCGCTCCTGCGCAGGATGCAGCTCGAGGCCCCCGGCACCTACCACCACTCGCTCGTCGTGGCCCAGCTCTCCGAGAACGCGTGCAACGCGATCGGAGCCAACCCGCTCCTCGCCCGCGCCTGCGCGCTCTTCCACGACATCGGCAAGACGGCGAACCCGGCGTACTTCACCGAGAACCAGCGCAACTCCGGCAACCCCCACAACGAGAAGGACCCGGCCGTCTCGGCCGCGATCATCCGCCAGCACGTGGCGGACGGCGTGGACATGGCGGTCCGCAACCACCTTCCCCGCGCGGTGATCGACGTGATCCGCCAGCACCACGGCACGACGCTCGTGAAGTTCTTCTACGAGCGGGCCCTGGCGATGTCGCAGTCCCCGTTCCCGGGGGTTGAGCCCCCCGCCGTGCCCGACACCCCGTTCCGCTACGAGGGGCCCAAGCCCCAGTTCAAGGAGAGCGCCGTCGTCTCGGTCGCCGACGGGGTCGAGGCCGTCACGCGCTCGGTGAGGACGATAACGGCGGAGAAGCTCGGCGCCCTGATCGAGCGCCTGATTGCCGACCGCGTGGCCGATGGGCAGCTCGACGAGGCGCCCCTCACGTTCGAGGACCTGGCGAAGATCCGCAACAGCTTCACCTTCACGCTCCTGAACATGCTCCACTCCCGGGTGGCCTACACGTCGGCCACCGACCTGCCGAACGAGGCGAAGGCGTGAAGCAGGGCGGGCGCGCCGTGCGGGTCGCGAACCGGCGCAGGGGCCTGCGGCTGGACAGGGCCGCGCTCGCCCGGGCCGTGGGCCTCCTCGACCTTCACGCCGGCAGGTTCAACGGGGGATGCCCGGCGGGTGAGCTGTCGATCGCGTTCCTGTCGGACCCCGCGCTGGCCCGCCTCCACGGCAGGTTCCTCGGCGACCCGTCCGCCACCGACGTGATCACGTTCGAGGGCGATTCCCAGGGAGGAACCGCGGGGGAGGTCTGCGTCTCCGTCGACGCGGCCGCGCGCGCCGCGGGAAGGGCCGCGCGGAGGTTCTCGGACGAGGTCACCCTCTACGTCGTCCACGGCTGGCTCCACCTCGCGGGCTATGACGACACGCGCCCCGGGCCCAAGCGATCCATGCGCCGCGCCGAGGCCCGCGCGATCGCGCTCCTGCGCCGATCGGGGTCGATGCCCCTGTTCAAGCTGGCCTAGGCGCCCTGCGGCCGATACCAAAAGCCTCCGCTCCATGTCCGAACCGATCCCGCCCGCCTCCCGGTACGTCACGCTCAGGAATGCGTTCTTCTCAGGCGTCATCCTGGTGGCCCCGCTCTGCCTGACGGTCTGGGTGTTCGCCAAGATCGTCGACTTCGTGGGCGGCGCCTTCAAGCCGCTCTTCCTCGTCTTCGTCCCCGCGTCGCTCAGCACCCGGCCGAGCCTCGACACCGTCTGGGAGATCCTCTCGACCCTGATCGTCATCGTCCTCGTGACGCTCCTCGGCTACGTGTCGCGCTACGTCTTCGGGAAGTTCTTCTTCAGCATCGGCGACCGCTTCATCCAGACGATCCCCGGCGTCAGCGCCGTCTACAACACGGTCCGCCAGATCGTTAACACGTTCAGCTCCCAGAGCCGGCACATGTTCAACAAGGTGGTCCTGGTCGAGTTCCCGCGGGAGGGATGCTGGACCATCGGGTTCCTGACGAACACGGTGCAGGGCGAGGCCCAGGCAAAGTCGGGCGACGAGGTGTGGACGGTGTTCGTCCCGACGACGCCCAACCCGACGAGCGGCTTCCTCCTCATGCTGCCGAGGAGGGACATCGTCGAGCTGGACATGCCGGTTGGCGAGGGGATGAAGATGATCATCTCGGGCGGAGCGGTCGTGCCGACGTGGCCCGCGCCCGAACACGTGAAGAGCCGCGAGGCGAGATAGCCCGCGGCCCGATTCCCGGTGCCAGGCCAGACCCTGACGACTGAGGCGTTCGTGATCGAGAAGCGTCCCCCGACGGACGCGTTCCAGGCGTTCGGCCTCTTCTCGCCCGAGCACGGCAACCTGCTTGCTCTTCAGCGCGTGCCGCGCAGGCACTCCCCCGCGCACGTCGCGCCCGACCTCTTCGACGCGGTCGCCGTGATGCTCGAGAGCTCTAACCAGGGGCGCAGCTGGTTCGTGAAGGAGGTGCGGATCGCGAGGCGCCGATCGGGGATCGGCAGGAGCTACGACGCCCTGCGCTTCGCCAGCGCGCTCGCTGCGGTGGTGAGCCGCAACCCCGTGCACGAGGAGAGCCGCGGGAGCGTGGCGCGCATGCTGTCGACGGCGCTCGACGCCCTCGACTCGGGGGCGAGGCCGGACGCCGTCCACCTGAAGAGCCTGTACCTCTTCGCTCGGGACGAGGGCTACCCCGTGGCGCAGGAGTGGCTGCCGGGCCTCGGCGCGGCCGACCTCGCGGTCGCCCGGGCCGTCCTCAACCGCCCCCTGAGCGCTCAGGACTCCGCCGCGGACGACGTGGCCCGCATCAGGCGAAGCCTCGAGCGCTACCTCGGCGAGAACACGGAGATCATCATCCCGTGAGGTTCGACCTCGACCAGCGGCGGGCGCGCATGAGCGTCGGCGACCTCTCCGACTTCTCCATCGGCCCGGTGGGATCGGTCGGGGGCTCGGGCGGCATCTGGCGGGCGCAGCTCGGGACCCACTGGCACAACGAGCTGAGGGCGCAGGTCGTCTCAGAGGGGGCCGACGCCGAGTTCGAGGTGCCGGTCGAGGGCGAGATCTCGCGCAGGGGCTGGGTCATCGCGCTCACGGGCCGGATCGACCAGGTCGTCCGGGTCGGCGGCAGGCCGGTGCTGCGCGAGATAAAGACCGTCACCCGCGCGCTCCCGACCGCCGAGGGCGAGCTGCGGGCCGACTACCCGGGGTATTTCGCGCAGCTGGCCGCGTACGCGGCCCTGCGCGGCGCCGGCGAGGCGGGCGAGCTCGTCTTCGTCGAGACGGACACGGGCCTCGCGCAGGTGGTGGCGCTCGGCGCCCACGACGAGCGCCTCCTCGCGGAGAGGCTCGACCGGGTCGCGGAGTTCCTCGACCTGCGGCTGCGGGCCCGCGAGCGCCTGCGCGGCCTGCGGTTCAGGCCGGCGTTCCCCGCCCCGCGCGAGGGCCAGGTCGAGGCCGCGGCGGAGCTCGACCAGGCGGTCCGCGGCGCGCAGTCGGCGATCCTCCTCGAGGCGCCGACCGGTTTCGGCAAGACGGGCCTGCTCCTCGAGTGCGCGCTCGGCGGCCTCAGGGAGGGCCTGTTCGAGCGGGCGCTCTACGTGACGGGTAAGTCGACCGGGCAGATCCAGGTCGCGGAGACGCTTCGGATGATGACGGAGCCGGGCGCCGACCTTGGGCCCGGCGCGCCGGTCGCCGCGTGGCACGTGCGCAACAAGGCCGAGCACTGCGTCAACACCGTCTTCCAGTGCGTGCGCGAGGCGTGCGCCTACCTGGACGGGGCCGAGGATCGGTGGCCGGCGAGCGGCCTGTCCCGGTTCTATCTGCTGGACGGGCAGCCGAGGGACCTGCCCTCTCTCCGGAGCGCCGGCATCGGTGCCCGGATCTGCCCGTACGAGATCACGCGCGCCGCACTCACCTTCAACGACGTTTGGATCGGCGACTACAACTACGTGTTCGCGCCCGGAAGCCGCGGGCTGTTCTACGACAGGCCGGGCTTCGACCCGGCGAGGACGCTCCTCATCATCGACGAGGCCCACAACCTCTCGTCGCGCGTCGCCGACGCCTACTCTCACGCATTCTCCCGCGCTGACGCGCGCACGGTGTGCGACGCCCTTAGGGACACCGGGGCCCCATCCGGCCTCGTGGCGTCGTGGGACGCCTGGGCGCGCCTCCTCGAGTCGCGGACCCGGGCGCCGGCCCTCACGGAGGGCGAGGAGCAGGACGCCCGCGAGCGCCTCGCGGCCCTCGCGGAGGGGGCCGGCACCTATCCCGTCGACTACGCCGAGCTCGGGCCCGCCGTGTCCGGCCACATCTGGAGCATCCCGTCCTTCACGGAGCAGCTCGCCTCGATGGAGGTCCCGAGGCTCTGGTGGAGCCCGGAGGACGGCGCCCTCTCGGTCACCTGCCTCGACGCCTCCCACGCGATCGGCTCGTCCCTGCGCGAGTTTGGCGGCGTCATCCTGGCGACCGCGACTCCGGGTCCCGCCGACCGCTTCGCCCAGGCCTGCGAATCCCCGGCCATGCAGCATGTCCGTGCGGCAACGCCCTGGAGGGACGGTGCCTACGACGTCGCCGTCGACCTGCGGGTCGACACCACCTTCCAGCAGCGCCAACGCCACATCGGCACGACCGCGCGGACCGTCAGCGCGCTCCACGCGAGCGCGGGGGGCGCGCCTATCGCGGTCTTCTTCCCGAGCTTCGCGTATGCCGAGGCGGTAGCGCGGGAAGTCGAGGCGGCGTCGCTCCAGCCACGCCGAAGCGACCTGTCCTCCCAGAACGCCTGGATAGGCGCCCACCTCGGCGAGGGCCGGGCCCTCTTCCTTGTCCTCGGCTCGGGCTTTGCCGAGGGGATCGACCTCCTTGGGGGTCGGGTGTCCCACGCGATGGTGGTCGGGCCCGCCCTTCCCGAGGTGAACCCAGTCCAGAGGGCCCGGCTGGCGGCGTTCGCGGAGCTGGGAAGGGACGCCGCCTTCGACCGGGTGTACCGGATCCCCGGGATGCAGAAGGTGAACCAGGCGCTCGGCCGGCTGGTGCGGGCGCCGGGCCAGAGGGCGCGCGTGCTCCTGCACTGCAGGCGCTTCGCAGAGCCGGGCTACGAATGCCTCCTCGCCCCCGAATACCGCTCGGGACGGCGCATCCTCGAGGACGACGACCTCCCCGCGTGGATCGCAAGCGGCCCTTAGACCTATTTCTCTTTACCGGGGCTCCCCCCGCATGCAGTACTTGGCGCAGTGGCTCCGCCCAAGACCATCGGCTCCCGCGAGGTTCACGCCGCCATAGAACGGCTCGCCGCTGCCATTAAGGCCCGCCATTCAAAGACGGAAGGTCTTCTGGTGCTTGGCATTGCAAATGGGGGGATCCCCCTTGCCCGCCGCCTGTGCGCCCGGCTGGGGATCAAGCGGGTCGGCGACCTGGACATTTCCTTCCACCGGGACGACATCGGCAAGCACCCGATCCCGAAGGAGTTCACGCCGACGCTGCTGCCGGGCGACGTGAACGCGGCGACGGTCCTCCTGGTCGACGACGTCCTCTTCAGCGGGCGCACCGTGAAGGCCGCCCTGGACGAGCTCTTCGACCACGGCCGGCCGGGGCGGGTCGAGCTGGCGGTGCTGGTCGACCGGGCGAGCCGCAAGCTGCCGATCGTCGCCGACTTCACCGGGACCACGATCGCCGCGGGGGAGAACGAGGACGTGATCGTCACGCTGGGCGACGACCCGTCGAAGGACATGATCGAGATCCGCGCCCGGGCGCCGAGGGCCCCCCGCGCCGCCGCCCTGCGATGACCTGGACCCGCAAACACCTCATCACGATCGAGGAGCTCAGCCTGAGGGAGATCGAGCAGATCCACGCCACGGCGTCCGCCTTCAAGAAGATCCTCGGGCGCAACGTGAAGAAGGTGCCCGCGCTGCGCGGCAAGACGATCGTCAATCTCTTCCTCGAGCCGAGCACGCGCACGCGCCTCGCCTTCGACATGGCCGCGAAGCGCCTGAGCGCGGACGTGATCGCCTTCGACGCGTCGAGCTCCTCGACGCAGAAGGGCGAGACCCTGCGGGACACGGCCGAGAACATCCAGGCGCTCAACGCCGACATGATCGTGATCCGCCACGCCGCGGCGGGCTCCCCCCTCTACCTGAGCAAGATCCTGGACATCCCCGTGATCAACGCGGGCGACGGCGCGCACGAGCACCCCACCCAGGGCCTCCTCGACACCTTCACGATGAAGGAGCACCTCGGGTCCCTCAAGGGCCGCAAGGTCGCGATCCTGGGCGACATCCTCTTCAGCCGCGTGGCGCGCTCGAACATCCACGCCCTGACGAAGATGGGCGCCGCCGTGACGCTGGTCGGCCCCTCCACCCTCGTCCCGCACGGCTTCACGACGCTCGGCGCGCAGGTGTCCCACGACCTCAAGTCGGCGCTCGCCGACGCCGACGTCGTCATGCTTCTGCGGATCCAGCATGAGCGCCAGGGCCACCGGCACTTCCCGTCCCTCGGGGAGTACACAAGCATGTTCGGGCTCAACAAGACCCGCGCCTCCTGGCTCAACCCCCACGCCATCATCATGCACCCCGGGCCGATCAACCGCGGCGTCGAGATCGACAGCGAGCTGGCCGACGGCGAGCGCAGCGTGATCCTCGAGCAGGTCACCAACGGCATCGCGGTGCGCATGGCCGTCCTCTACCTGTGCGCGGGCTACCAGCCCGAGCACGTCATCTCCTCAACGCAGTAGCACGCGCCCATGCCCGCACTCTGGATCAGGAACGCACGCGTCATAGACCCCGCCGCCAATCGCGACGCGGTCGGCGACCTCTTCGCGCGGGATGGCAGGATCGTCGCCTCGCTGGCGGCCGCCGACAAGGCGAAGGCCAGGAAGATCGACGCCCGCGGCCTCGTGGCCTCGCCCGGGCTCGTCGACATCCACGTCCACTTCCGCGAGCCCGGCCAGACCCACAAGGAGACGATCGCGACGGGCTCCAGGGCGGCGGCCGCCGGCGGGTTCACGACCGTCGTCTGCATGCCGAACACGACGCCGACGGCGGACAACGCGGGCACCATACAGTTCATACTGGACGCCGTGCGCCGGGACGCCGTCGTCAAGGTGCTGCCGACGGGCTGCATCACGATCGGGATGAAAGGCGACACGCTGGCGCCGATCGGGTCCCTCAAGCGGGCCGGGGTCGTCGCGATCACGGACGATGGCGACTGCGTGCAGTCCAACGAGCTCATGCGCCGTGCGATCGAGTACGCGAAGATGTTCGGGCTGCCCGTCATGGACCACTGCCAGGACCAGTCGATGACCGAGGGCGCCGTCATGAACGAGGGCGACATGTCCATCCGCCTCGGGCTGCGCGGCTGGCCGAACGCGGCCGAGGACGTGATCGTCTCGCGCAACGTGATCCTCTCGGCCTACACGGGCGCGCACATCCACATGCAGCACATCTCCTCCGCGCTCTCGGTCGAGATCGTGCGCCGCGCGAAGGCGGACGGCGTCCGGGTGACGGCCGAGGCCACCCCGCACCACATCGCCTTCACGGACGCGTCCCTCGCGACCTACGACACGAACTTCAAGATGAACCCCCCGCTGCGCACGGAGGCCGACCGGAGGGCCATCATCGCGGGGCTGCGGGACGGGACACTCGACTGCATCGCCACCGACCATGCGCCGCACACGGACTACGAGAAGGACAAGGAGTTCGACTACGCCCCGAACGGCATCATCGGCCTTGAGACATCCCTCGCCGTCGTCCTGGAGGTCCTCGTGCGCCAGAACAAGTTCAGGCTGCCGCACGTGGTCGACCTGATGACACGCAGGCCCGCGAGCCTCCTCGGGCTCCCGGCGGGCACCCTCGCGACCGGCGCGGCCGCGGACATCTGCCTCTTCGACCCCGACGAGGCGTGGACCTACGACGCCAAGGCCGGCCAGAGCAAGTCGAGCAATTCGCCGTGGAACGGCCGGGAGCTCAGGGGACGCGTCAAGACGACGATCGTCGACGGCCGGGTCGTCCATCCGTCCGCGGCGTCGTGATCCAGGCCGACCAGCTGACCCCCGTCCAGGTCGCGGCCGCGGGCCTCGAGATCGCGCTTCTCGCCTGCGGCGTCGCCCTCATCCTGTGGCTGACGCTGAGCGCACGGGGCCGCTCCCGCCTCGCCGTGCGCCTTCCGGCGTGGGAGCTGCCGCTGGTGGACTTCTGCTGCTACGCGTTCTTCGCGATCCTAGGATTCCTGGTCTCAAGCGCCGTGTCCGGGATCATCCTCAGGTACGTCAGGCTGGACGCGGACCAGACGATGGTCCTCGGGGGGTTCGTCCAGGACGCCGGGCTCCTCCTCGGGATCGGCTGCTTCCACTTCTTCTACCGCGGCGGCGCATGGGACGCAGCCACGAGGGGGACGATCCTCGCGTCGCTCAAGAGCGGGCTTGTGACATTCCTCGTCGTGCTGCCCCTCGTCGTCGGCGCGGAGCTCGCCTGGGAATTCGTCCTCACCCGCCTCGGCCTTCCCATGGAGAACCAGGACCTGATGGACATCCTGCAGCGGGCGCATTCGCCGTGGCTGGTGGCCTCGCTCGTGGCGGTCGCGACCCTGGTCGCCCCCGTCGCGGAGGAGCTCGTCTTCCGCGTCGGCCTCTTCAGGTATTTCCGGACCCGCTCCCCCCGCTGGGCCGCCCTCCTCTTGACCTCGGTCCTGTTCGGGGCCCTCCACGTGCACTGGGGCGGGAAGTTCGAGGGCCTGCCGAGCCTCGCGCCCCTCGTCGTCCTCGCGGGGGTGTTCTGCCTCGCCTATGAGCGCACGGGGCTCATCGGCACGACGATCGTCGCGCACGCGCTCTTCAACCTGAACACCTTCGTACAGGTGGTGGCGGGATTCGGCTCGTGAAGGCCCTTCCCCTATTCTCGAGGACGCGTCGCGGCTCCGTCGGCTCCGTGGGCGAGGAGGCGCTGATCGCGTCCGTGCGGCGCTGGCTCGGCCGGGCGTCGCCGGCCTCCCCCGCCGGCATCGGCGACGACTGCGCCGTGATCCGCCCGGCTCGGGGCCGCGAGCTCCTCACCGTCGATCCCGTGATCCACGGGGTCCATTTCGACGGGCGCGTCCCCCCGCGCGAGGTCGGCGCGAAGCTCCTCAAGCGCAACCTGAGCGATATCGCCGCCATGGGCGGGCGCCCGCGCGCGGCGGTCGTCGCCCTCGCCCTCGAGCCGCGGGTGTCCCTCGCCTGGCTCGCGGAATTCCACCGCGGTCTCGCCCGGGAAAGCCGGCGCCACGGGGTTCCCATCGTCGGGGGCGACGTTGCCCGGCTTCCCGCCGGGTTCGTCGCCACGCTCGCCCTCGCTGGCGAGGCCCGGGGGCGCGTCCTCACGAGGAAGGGCTCAAGGGCCGGCGACTGGATCTACGTGACGGGCTCCCTCGGGGGCAGCCTTGCGAGCGGCCACCACCACCTCTTCGAGCCGAGGCTTGCCGAGGGCGCGTGGCTCGCGCGGCGGGCCGAGGTGCGCGCCATGATGGACGTGAGCGACGGGCTGGCGAAGGACCTCGCGGCCCTGACGCCGCGGGGCGCCGCCCCGGCGATCTACGGCTCCATGCTCCCGAGGCGCAGGGGCTCCAGCGTCCGGGGCGCGCTCGGCGACGGCGAGGACTACGAGCTCCTCTTCAGCGTGGCCTCGGGAACGAGGCGCGACGCCTTCTCGGACCGGTGGCGCAGGGCGTTTCCGCGCACGCGGCTCACCTGCATCGGGAGGTTCGTGCGCGCGGGCGCAGTCCCGCCTGATGCGCTCAGCCTGGAGGACTTCAGCGGCTATGAGCATCTCCGATAGGCTGAGGGCGGGCGCCCTGACGCTCTCCGCCGAGGAGACGCGGGCCCTGGCCGCCGCGTGGGCGGCGGAACTTCCGGCTGACGCGACCGTCGCGCTCCACGGCGACCTCGGCGCGGGCAAGACCACATGGGTGCAGGGCCTCGCGCTCGGGTTCGGGATCGAGGAGCCCGTGACGAGCCCCACGTTCACGATCTACACGCTCCACCAGGGAAGGGAGCGCATGCTCGCGCACCTCGACGCCTACCGCCTGGGATCCGCCGAGGAGGCGGAGGACCTGCTCCTCCACGAATTCCTGGTGAGCCCCTGGTGCCTCGCCGTCGAGTGGCCGGACAAGCTGCCCGGCTGGATTCCCACGGACGCGCTGCACCTGGACTTCGACATCGAGGCCGACGGGCGGCACTCGGTGCGGCTGCGCCCGTAGCGGCTAGGCGACCGGGGGAAGGTCCGACTCCGAGCCGATGGCGGGGGCGACCGGCTCGGGCACGGGCGGCTCGACGACATCCGGCGAGGGATCGGGATCCTGCGCGGCGGCCGGCGCCTCGACGGCCCGGGGGGCGGGCGGCGCCTCGGCGGGAGCCGGCGGCTCGGCGGCGCGCGGCGCCTCGGGGAAGTTCTCCGGGTCGTTCTCCTCGGCCTCGACCTCCTTCTTGCGCGCCTCGACCATCGCCGGCGGCGCGTAGAGGCCGCCGTCGATGAACTCGGTCACATAGCCCTCGCGCACGAGCCAGATCAGGTCGCCCTGCATCCGGATGATCTTCTCCCTCTGCTCCGGGGTGACGGTGGTTCCCTCGGCGGGGGCCCCGATCCCGAGCATCTTCTGGGCGAGCTCCCCCGCCTTGACGAGCGGGTGCTCCTCGATGAACGAGATCAGGCTGCCGATGCTCTCGCCGAACGCCTGGCCCGGGACGCGGAACTTGCGCTTGACCGCGCAGACGTACGAGACGCCCTTCGATCCCTTCTTGAATATCGTGAAATGCTCGCGCCTGAGCCGGCCCCGGAGCTGGTTCGCCGTGTCGAGGGGGAACCGCAGCTGGCGCTCGTAGGCGCCCTCGATGGCCATCAGGATCTCCCCGCGGGGCATCGTGTCCAGCACCTTGCCGTGGAAGCGCGCGCTGTCGACGGCCTTGACGACGGAGTCGCGTGCGGTGGCGAGCAGGTGCGCCCGCGCGTCCTCTGGGCTGTCGAAGGCCGGCGCCGCCTGGCCCTCGGCGACGGGCGCCTTCGAGGTGTAGCGGGTGACCTTCTTCATCTTCTCGAGCCACTGGTTCACGACCTCGGGGTCGCGCACCGTCTCGATCCGGGACTTGAAGGCCTCGAACGGCATCCGGGACACCTTCGCAGCGAAATGCTGCTGCACCAGCTGGTTGTAGCGGTGGTAGTTCGGGGGACCAAGGAGCTCGCCCGTCACGCCGCACTTGTTGATCACGAGGTAATTGCCCTTCGGCGGGTCCACCTCGACCTCGGCCTGGTCGAAGAAGCTCCCGAGGTGCGTCGCCATGACGTACGAGATCGCCGCCTCCTCGCTCTCAAACGGGACGCCGTCGGGGACGGAGATGTGGATCGGCTGCGGCGGCGCGTCGGGGCCGTTCGCGGCGCGGGGCCTGCGCTGGACGACGACCACGAAGCGGTCGGGCTTGCCAAGGACCGTGCGCGCGATCTCGAAGAGCTCGATCGTACGCGCGGAGGAGCGGATCATCTTCACCAGGGCGTTGAAGCTCACGTCCTCGGGGAAGAAGAACGCGTTGAAATAGGGGCTGTCGTAGGGCCCGCGGTCCTGCCGGTCCATGGGCGGGCCGCTGCGGCGCGGGGCGGAATAGTCGCCCGCATCCCTCCTCGGACCCCGGTCGCCCAGGCCGTC
>Ga0265319_1001855_pt1 | contig 12046 bp, 13 predicted proteins | sample 4824metaG_FD_192443 | JGI IMG/M metagenome (GOLD analysis project Ga0265319, IMG submission 192443) | Rhizosphere microbial communities from Carex aquatilis grown in University of Washington, Seatle, WA, United States - 4-8-24 metaG | ecosystem: Host-associated > Plants > Roots > Rhizosphere >...
GGGCCACCTGGCGGGCCAGGGGCACGATCCTGTCAACGGGGGCCGCGATCACGACCAGGTCGGATCCCTTGACCGCCTCCTCGGGCGTCGCCACCGCCACGCTGCACCAGGCCTGCTCGCCCAGGGCGAGCCTCGTCTCCGGCCTGCGCGCCCAGACCACGATCCTGCGCGCGGCCCCCCGCGCCTTCGCGGCGCGGGCGACGGAGCCCCCGATGAGGCCGGGGGCCAGGATGGTGATCTGCTCCAGCATGGCCTCCGCAAAGACGCAAAATCCACCCCTGCTGTCGAGCCGTTCGTGGGGTTGCGTTTTGGCCCGCTCTCAGGTTGGCTGGACTCTTCTGAAATGGACCTCAAACCCCCCGAGCCGGCGAACCAGGATCACCGGGCGCGCCGCGCGCGCGCGATCATCGCCATCGTGATGGCGGTGTTCATCGCGGCGCCCCTGCTCCTCTACTTCGCCGTCGGGAGTGGCGCCGCTCCGGGCCGATGAACAAGACCCTCCTGCCGATCCGGATCGTCTTCATCCTGCTGTGCACGGCCGCGGGATGGCTCGTCTGCTACACCGTCCGCGAGTGGGACGCCTACCGCGGGACGGCCGCCTCCGTCGGCTTCTTCATCGGGGTCCTGGTCGTCCTGGTCGACGTCATGTTGAAGGGGTTCTCGCTGAGGGGGCTCTCCGCGCTGACCTTCGGGATCGCCGTCGGCTCCATCATCGCGAGCCTGGTCGCGACGTCCCCGCTCTTCTCCGAGGGCGACCCCGAGATGATCTTCCTCGCCCGCCTGGCGCTCTTCATGATCTGCCCGTACCTGGGCACCGTCATCGCGCTCCGGGGCAAGGACGAGTTCAACCTGGTCATCCCCTACGTGAGGTTCGTCCCGCACGAGGTGGACGTTCCCCTCGTGGTCGTCGACACGAGCGTCCTCATCGACGGGCGGATCGCCCGGGTCTGCGAGACGGGCTTCCTGAGCGCGGCGCTCGTCATCCCCCGCTTCGTGCTGAACGAGCTCCAGTCGATCGCGGATTCGACGGACCCCCTGAGGCAGGCGCGCGGCCGCCGGGGCCTCGACGTGCTGAACGCCCTGCGGGCGATCAAGACGCTCGACATCCGCATCACGGAGAGCGAGGTGGCGAAGAAGGAGGACGTGGACGCCAAGCTCGTCTTCCTTGCCCAGTCGATGCGGGCCAAGCTCCTGACGACGGACTACAACCTGGCGAAGATGGCGGAGTTCCAGGGGGTGCCCTGGCTCAACCTGAACAAGCTCTCCAAGTCCCTCCAGCCGGAGCTCATGATCGGCGAGCGCCTCGAGATCGAACTGGTCAAGCCGGGCAAGGAGGAGGGCCAGGCCATTGGCTACCTCGCCGACGGGTCGATGGTGGTCGTCACCGGCGGCCGCCAGCACATCGGCCAGCATGTCGGCGTCGAGATCATCAGCCTCCTGCCCACGGGGGCCGGGAAGATGATCTTTGCCCGCATGGGCAGCGAATCCGACCATATCCGGGCCGGCTGAGGCTTTGCCTCAAGTTTGGTGTGGACTTGCCCCACCCGGATTTTAGATAACTTCCTTTCCCCTTGGGGCAGTAGCTCAGTTGATAGAGCGCGTCGTTCGCAACGACGAGGTCGTCGGTTTGATCCCGATCTGCTCCACCATTCTTGAATCAGGATGGATCTGGATCTCCACCACGGTTTGGGGACCGATACTCCGTGTCTTTAATGAGATCCTGAACATGCAATAGATCAGCTAGTGCACATTAAATTCTTGAAGCTTACTAAAGTAATGCTAGGCTTACGGGGTGATCGCCAAAGTATCGGTTAAAGGACAGTTGGTTATCCCGGAAGGCATCCGGGACCAGGCTCGGATTAGGACTGGGGACGAACTCGAAGTTGGGTTTTTCAACGGCCTCATCATTCTGCGCAAGCGTCGACCGCTGACTCCGGCACGTGTCCGGGCGCTGCTGCTCGCGGGCCGAGAGCTACCTGAAATGGATTCTGGAAACGAAGCTAAGGTTTTCCAGGCAGTCGATCGCGTCCGGAACCGCAATAGAGCTTGAAGGTTGTTTTCGACACAAACGTCGTCGCCAGCGCAACCTTCTGGCGCGGTGCTCCTTTTGACTGTCTCACGAGGTGGGCGGATGGTCATTGTGAGGCGATGGTAAGTCCGGAACTCCTGGCAGAATACTACGCGACTATAGAGGAACTACGCCATGAGTACTCAAATCATAAGCGTGTTGAGTGGGCTTCGGCCCTTTCAGAGACAGCTACCTTGGTTTTTCCGATTGAGAGGGCGGAGGGCGCAACACCCGATCCCGGCGACGAGATGATTTTGGAATGTGGTGTAGCGGCTGAGGCGCAACTGATCGTGACTGGGGACAAAAAACATCTCCTTCCGCTGAAGCGATACCGGGAAATCGACATTGTCACGCCGGTGGAGTTCCTGCGGCGGACGCCTACCGATTGACGAAGGAAATCTCCGTGGAATTGCAGGTCGCAAGCCTAATTTTGGTTCGTGCTAAACAACTACCTGGTCAACCCGAGCCATTTCGCGCAGCTCTTCAGGAAGGAGACGGGACTTGCTCCCACCGATTACCGGCGTGGGCGATAGTCAGCCGTTTCGACAAGAGGGTGACTGGTTGGCGCCGCATCGGGTGGACAGCCGTCTAGACGACTACTCTGACCTCAGCGCGATGGTGGGACTGACGTTCGATGTTCGCCTTGCGGGCAACCAGCAGGCGAAAAGGGATATGGAAACGAGGAAAAGTGCCGTTCCGACGACAACCCACGGATCCTCTCCCGGAAGGGCGGGTATTATGCGGCTGAGGATCAGTGTGAGGGCAAAGGCCGCCCCGAGGCCGATCGAGGCCCCCAGCACCGCCAGCTGGATCCCGTTCCTCAGGAAAAGCCAGACGATGCCGCCCGGTTGCGCGCCGAGGGCCATGCGGATGCCGATCTCCTTCGTCCGTTCCGATGCCAGGTTCGCCACCACGCCGTAGATCCCCACCGCCGAGAGCAGCAGGCCGAGGCCCGCCATCAGCGTCAGCACCTTCCTGAGGAAATCGAAATAGGACAGCAGGTCCGCCATTCCTTCCTCAACCGTGCTCAGCATGCTGACGGCCAGGTCCGGCGCCATGAGGCTGATCGCCTTGCGCAGCGGCTCCTTGTACGCCGCCGACGGTCCGGATGTGCGGACACTGAAGGTGATGAACCGGTGGTTGTTCTGCGCCCAGGGCACCATGAACTTCAGGTCGTTCCCATTCGGATTGTAGAACTCGCTTGCAGCCTCGAAGTCCCGCACGACACCGACCACCTCGGCCCAGCTGGGGTTGGCGGTACCCTGGGCCGCCCCCGCTTCGCCGCCCGTCCTGATGCGCTTGCCGATCGGGTCCTCGCCCGGCCAGCACTTCTTCGCCATGGCCTCGTTGACAATGACCACCGCGGGCGCGCCGGGCCGGTCCGATTGCCGGAATTCGCGGCCCTGAACGAGGTGCAGGCCGAAGACCTTCAGGAAACCCGGGCTCACCGGGGAATAGCCGGCATGGGCTTCCTTGCCCGGCTCCGGGACGGGCTGGCCCTCGACTTGGTAGGCCGTGGAGCGGAAGCCGAATGGCGGCGTGTCGATGGACAGGGCGGCAGCCTCCACGCCTGGAAGCGCTTCCAGGTTGGCCTTCATCTGCTCGCTGAACGCCAGCGAGCGGGGGTCGCGCTGCTCCCCATAGGTGTCATGGTCCAGCTCGATGAACCCGAGCACCTCGTGGGTGGTGTCCCATCCGAGGCTGCGGTGGCTCAGGCGGTAGATTCCCTTCACGAAGAATCCGGCGCCGGCCAGCAGCGTGAGCGCCATCGCCAGCTGGACGACAACAAGTCCCTGGCGGAGCCAGTTACGGGAACGATCAGAGGTCGAGCCGCGTGCGCCCGACTTGAGCGACGCGTTGACGTCTGTCCTCGATGCGAGCCACGCGGGCACGGTGCCGAAGATTGCGGCGGTGAGCACCGAAACGCCGAACGTGAATGCGATCACCCGTAGGTCCATCGGCAAGTCTATCGACAGAAAACGCCCGACAAACTCGTTGCTCCAGGTGGCGACGAGGATGGCCAGCGCGCCGCCGGCTACGGAGAGAACCAGGCTCTCGAGGAGGAGCGTCCAGATGAGCCGGCCCCGGGAGCAACCGAGCGCGATGCGGATGCCGATCTCCTGCATGCGGCGGGTGGTTCGAACGAGCTGCAGATTGGCCAAGTTGACGCAGGCGATCAGGAGCACGACGCCAGAGAGGACCATGGTCATCCACGTAAGCTGGGCGGCGGTGTCGCCCAGTGAGGTGGTGGAATAGGCGATCACCTTGATGGTGCGGTTGCCATTTGTCTTCGGATGTTCCTTGGCCGAGCGCGCAGCCAAGACCGCCATACCCGACTGAGCCTGCTCGATGGATACGCCAGGCTTCAGGCGCGCCACGACCGTGTACCAGCCGAAGTCCCGGAATTCACGATTGGTCCGGATGGAATCCAAGGGGAACAGGCACGGCCGGACGTCGAAAAGCATCTGGTCGTCGACGCCGGGCGACATCACGCCCAGGATCGTGTGGATTTTCCCGTTTATCTTTATGGACCGGCCTATGACCGCCGGGTCCGCCGCAAAATGCTCCCGCCAGAATTTGTTGCTGATGAGGGTTACGGGTTCGCTGCGCGCCTCTTCCTCGGCCGAGGGAAGGCGGCCAATCTGCGGCTCCGCCCCGAGGACGCCAAAGAAGTTGGCCGTCATCCTGATCGAGCCCACGCGGACCGGCGGCTGTCCCGGTTCGGCGATGCTTGCCGATTCGCCGCGGACATAGGCCGCCATTCCCGAGAAGACCGTGTTCTGCTCCTGCTCGTCCAAGAAATCCCCGGGTGCCTGCGCTGCAAACTTCTCGCCGGGATTGGAGGACCACACCTCCACAAGGCGCCCCGCGTCGCGGTAGGGAAGCGATCGCAAGAGCAGCCGATTCAGGAGCGTGAAGGCCGAGGTGTTCACGCCTATGCCCAACGCCAGCGTCAGCAGGGCGACGACGGTAAACCCCGGGTTCTTGGCCAATTGACGGAAGGCGAATTTCATGGGCTTCCAAACGAATTGCACACTTTGTGCCAAGTCCTTCTAAGGTGGTAATTCAATGTCGGGCAATAGGATACAGAGCGGCCCGTTTCGAGCGGGCCTCTGGATTATCCGCAATCGGGAAACCGATTTCCCAGGATCGGGAAGGCATGAACGAGAGAGGCTGAGGAATGTGCAGTCGGGAGGCCGAATCCCAGCAACGCCCAAGCGGGGAAGGTGATCCCTTTCTAAACCCAAGCGCTTGGGTTTTTATTCCCCGAATGAGCCGGTGGAAGAAAACTCGGGAAAATTGATGTCCGGACAGAGTGACGCCAACATCGCCTTTGACGACCCATGCAGCCTCCTCGACGGACTTGGCTGCGTCAGAGAGCAGAGTGGCAGCCACAACATCTTTCGGAGGCCGGGTTTTGATCTGATCAACCTCCAGAAATCAGGGGGCGATGCGAAGCCCTATCAAGTGCGCCAAGTCCGCGATCAGCTCAAATCCCAAACACTCTCATGAAACCCAACGCCAAAAACGACGAAGTCCGCATCTGGTACAGCGACGTTCCCGGCGACGATTGCTACGTCGCACAAGTCAACGATATGCCTGGCATCATGGCGCATGGCGATTCCCGTGAGGCTGCGGCAGGAGAGATCCAGGAGGCGTTGCGGCTGGCTCTCGATAGTTACGCGCAAAATAGAGAGGAGCCGCCTGCCCCGAAGAGTGCAGCCGCCGAATCTCTCGGGCGAATTGGGTAAGTGCGAAGAGCCCTGAGAAATCAATTGCGGCACAGCTGAACGGGCGCAAGGGCGGCAGGCCCAAGAAAAGCGGGCGGAGGCTGAAGGCCAGTGTCTAGGGCTAGTTGCCGCGGCGATGGGATAGCTCAATCCATCGCCTCAGAAAATGTGGGGCGTTCCTTCGTTCGCGATGTACCTGAGAGTGCTCCCTCGTCTCCAACCCGAGGGACCGCGAAATTCCACCCTAGGTTGGGGTCCGGATGAAGCGACTCATGCCAACGAAGCCATATCGATCACGAAGCGGTATTTCACGTCGCTCCTGAGCATGCGCTCATAGGCCTCGTTGATCTGGTCCATGCGGATCATCTCGATGTCGCTGGTGATGTTGTGCTTTCCGCAGAAATCCAGCATCTCCTGCGTTTCGGGCAGGCCGCCGATCAGTGAGCCGGAGAAGGAGCGGCGGCGGAAGATCAGCGGGAAGGCCGCCACCGGCAGCGGCTTCTCGGGTGCGCCGACGAGCACGAGGTTGCCGTCTCGCTTCAGCAAAGTTAGATAGGCGTTGATGTCGTGGGTGGCGGACACCGCGTCCAGGATGAAATCGAAGCTGTCCGCCTGGGCCGCCATCTGCGCGGCGTCCGTTGAGATGACCACCTCATGGGCCCCCAGGCGCTTGGCGTCGGCGGCCTTGCCGGGAGAGGTGGTGAACAGGACGACCTGGGCGCCGAGGGCCTTGGCAAACTTGACGCCCATGTGGCCGAGCCCGCCCAGGCCGACGATGCCGACCTTCTGTCCGGGGCCGACCTTCCAGTGGCGCATGGGGGAATAGGTCGTGATTCCCGCGCAAAGCAGCGGCGCGGCGGCGGCGAGATTGAGGTTGGCGGGCATCCGCAGCACGAAATCCTCGGTCACGACGATGCTCTGCGAGTAGCCGCCCAAGGTCGGGGTGCCGAGGTGCTTGTCCGTGCTGCCGTAGGTCATCACCATGCCGGTGCAGAACTGCTCCAGGCCCGAGCGGCAGTCCGGGCAGGTGCGGCACGAGTCGACGAGGCATCCCACGCCGACGGCGTCGCCGACCTTGAACTTGGTCACGCCGCTGCCGACGGCCGTCACCTTCCCCACGATCTCGTGCCCGGGCACGGCGGGATACTGCGTGAAGTGCCACTCATCGCGGGCGAAATGCAGGTCGGAATGGCAGACGCCGCAGTGGAGGATCTGGATCTGCACGTCGGTCGCGGTGGGCGTGCGGCGCTCGATTGTCGCGCCGCCGAGCGGGGAAGTGGCGCTGGCCGTGGAGTACGCCTTCGTGGAATAGCAGGTGGGCTTTGGCATGGGAGGATGGACGGGCTTTGGGGAGCGGACGAGTACGGCGGGGAAACCCTGCCCGGATCCGCCTGGTTATCAAGCGCCGCGGTCGGTATTGCCGGCCGGGCTCACGCTAGGATTTCGGGCGAAGGTCCGTCTGGACGGCCTGGACCAGCTGGTCGATGAAGCGCTTCCCCTCGATCGCCTTGATGACCGTCACGTCCGACACGCCGAACCGCGGCCTTGCGTTCACCGGCCCTATGACCGTCCGGCCATAGTTGATCCCATGGTCGATATCGACGTCCATGGTCACCTCGAAGCTCTTCGTGACCAGGGTCGGGTCGGCAACGATCGACGTGGCCACCTCGGCCCAGAGGGGCAGGCCGATCGTGGAGTTCTGCTCGAGGTAGTTGCTCGCCGGCGAGGGGTGCTCCCGGATCCGCTTCATGAGCTCCTTGTCGAGGTAGAAGTCGTTGCTGACATCGGCGACCGAGATGATCTTGGCCCAGTGGGCGGCCAGGACAATGTGGGCGGCCTCCGGGTCGAAGATCACGTCGAAGTCCGAATGAAACCCGTCCGCGTCCCCGTCCGAGAGCTGCCCCAGCGCCCCGCCGAAGAAGACAAGGCGCTTTGCGAGGCCCGCGAATTCCGGGTCCAGGGCTATGGCCAGGGCCACGTTTGTCAGCGGGCCGCCCACGAAGATCGTGATCTGGTGCGGGTGCTCATGCACCGCCTTGATCAGGAAGTCGGCGGCAGTGCCGTCGGCGGCCTTTATCAGGGGCATCCTGTCCAGGGGCGGGTTGATCCTGTAGGGATCGTCGGGGTGGCTCTTGGGGAACTTTGCCGGGTCATTCCAGGCCCCCTTCCAGAAGACATAGCCGTAGGTCTCCTCCCAGCGCCTCATGCGCTCGCGCGTGTTCACGAGCGGGAATACGGCGCCGTTGTAGACCGGGATGTCCGGCCTTCCGATGACCTCGAGGTAGCGCAGCAGGTTCGCGGTGCCCTCGTCGCGCCAGCAGTCGCCCGTGACCGAGGTGCAGGCGAGCACCCTGATGTGACCGGACGCCAGGAGCGGCATAAGGGCGTTCTGCTCGATGTAGCTGCCGGGGATGTTCCAGTCGTTGTCGTAGATGAGAAGCTCCTCCTCGGCGCGAAGGGCCCCCCCGAGGAAGAAGGTGATGGCGAGGCAGAGGATTCGGGGGTGTCTTCGCGCGGCATCCATGGGGCCCACCCAGGTAGCAGTCGGCGTGCCGGTTGCCGGGCGGGCGCGCCCACAATCGCGTTGGCATGGGGCGGGCGGGGACTAGGGTGGGGCCGATGAAAGCTCCCCTAGCGCCCGTTCTCGCAGCACTGCTCGGACTCGCCGGAGTCCTCGCCCCCGCGGTTCCCGCGGCGGCAGCCGGGATTGATGACAGCGGCAAGGCCCTCGCAAAGATCGACGACAGCTGGTCGGAGTCCTCCGTCAGGAGGGACGTGGACCTCCTCGCCTCGTTCTACGCCGACGATGCGGTGGTCTATCCGCCAAGCGACGTGATGTTCTCGGGCCGCCCCGCAGCCCGGAAATACTGGGCGGCCGCCTTCGCGGACCCCACCTATGCGCTCACATGGAAGACCCTGAGCGCCAGCATCTCGAAGAGCGGGGACCTCGGTTTCACGGCGGGCACCTACGCGGAATCGTACAAGGGAACCGACGGCAAGATGGTCAGGAACACCGGCAAATATGTCGCCGTATGGACCAAGGACAAGGACGGGGCCTGGAAGTGCATCCACGACATCTGGAATGCCGACAAGTGACCCTGGCGTAGCGCCATGAGGAAGTTCCTGCTCGTCATGGCGGTCCTCTTCGGGGCCTTCACCCTCGCCCGCGAGTGGGGGCACCGGGTGAGGTTCAACAGGGCCGAGGGCTCCCTGCAGGTGGAACGCCTCGGCAAGGACGGCGCGGTGCTCCACGAGGCCTTCGATCCGCGGCGCGCGCCGTACCTCGCCCTCTACCACGGGGCGGGCTGGTGCGGGCCCTGCCAGAGGTTCTCTCCCAGCCTCGAGGCGTTCTACCACGGCGCGGACAAGACGGGGCGCGTCTTCCAGCTCGTCATGGTCAACTACGACGAGTCCGAGGCGGACATGATCGCCTACATGCGCGAGCACGGCATGGAGTTCCCGTCCGTCAGGCGCGGGGAGGCGGGCGCCTGGGCCGCCGCGACGGGATCGGGCATCCCGAACCTGATCGTCGTCGACACGGCCACGGGAAAGGTCGTCACCTCCTCGTTCGACGGGTCCACGTACCAGGGCTGCGAGAAGCCGCTGGGCGTCCTCAGGACGATCATCGCCCAGGGCCACCCCTAGGCCGGGGCCGGGCTCCCGTGGCCCTTAGTGCCCCGCGCAATTGCGATTCCCGAAAAAGCCCGCTAGGCTCGGGGACCATGGCTGATACAAAAGACAAAGTCACGAGGGTCGCGGTGGTCACGGGCTCGAGCCGGGGCCTTGGCGCCGCCACCGCCAGGCGCCTGGCGAAGGACGGCTTCTATGTCGTCGTCAACTACGTGAAGTCGAAAAAGGAGGGCGAGGAGGTCGTCAACGACATCCAGAAGGCGGGCGGGAGGGCCGCCCTGGTGCAGGGCGACGTGAGCCAGCTGGCGGGGATCCGCCTGTTTTTCGAGGGGGTCGACGCGGCGCTCAAGGCCGCCGGCCTCCCGGCGTCCTTCGATGTCCTCGTCGCCAACGCCGGGATCATCGTCTCAAAGACGTTCGCGCAGACGACCGAGGCCGACTTTGACGCCCTCTTCGACACCAACGTGAAGGGCGTCTTCTTCCTGGTCCAGGGCGCCCTGCCGCGCCTGCGCGACAACGGCCGCGTCATCACCCTGAGCTCGGGGCTCAGCCGCTTTGCGAATCCGATGTTCACGGCCTACTCCGCCACCAAGGGGGCGATCGACGTCATGACCCGGGTCCTCGCCCAGGAGCTCGGGGCCAGGGGCATCACGGTGAACGCCGTCGCCCCCGGCGCCATCGACACGGACATGAACGCGAGCTGGATCCGCTCGGACGCGGGCAAGGAGATGCTGCTGTCGCGCCAGGCCATCAAGAGGGTCGGGATGCCGCCGGACATCGCCGACGCGATCGCCTTCATCGCCGGCCCGGACAGCCGGTGGATCACGGCGCAGCGGATCGAGGCCAGCGGCGGGTCCACGCTCTGAGCCCGGAGCCCGCCGAGATTGCCGTGGGCCGGTCTTGCGGCCGGGGCCGCGTTGCCCCTAGGAATCAGCCCGACCCGTGATGCCCAAGGCCCTGATCCCCCTCGCCATGTTGGCGCTCCTGGCGCCCTGCCGGGCGGAGCCCGTGTCCACGGCGAAGATAGCGGAATGGGCCGCCTCCTCGAGGGGGGGCCATGCCGACTACCAGGAGCTCGCGCACGGCAGGACCCTCGACATCGACGCCCTGTCCTTCCCGGGAAAGATAACCGTCGTCGACTTCTCGAGCGACTACTGCGCCCCGTGCGTGGAGCTGGCGATGTTCCTCATACAGGCCAGCAAGAGCCACCCCGAGAGGTACGCGATCCGCCGGGTCAACATCAACCGGCCGGGGTTCAACGGGATCGACTACCAGTCCCCGGTCTCCAGGCAGTACGCCATCAAGAACCTCCCGTGGATCGTCATCTACGACAACAAGGTGAAGGTGGCCGAAGGGGACGCCGCGCGCCGGTGGCTGATCGACGACCTCAAGCGGCTGGAGGCGAGGGCGGGGGACGCGCCGGCCTCCCCGTGACCCCGCACCCCTCCAAGGACCCCCTGCACGGCGTCACGCTGGAGAGGCTGCTGACCGAGCTCGTCGCTCACCACGGCTGGCGGGAGATGGCGCGGCGCGTGGAGATCCGATGCTTCATGTTCGACCCCAGCATCACGTCGAGCCTGACTTTCCTGCGCAAGAACCCGTGGGCGAGGGCGAAGGTCGAGGCGATGTACGTGGAGCTGAAGTCGGGTCGCTGAAAATAACTTCGAACCGAACGCCCGCGCGCGTGTCCAGTGCGGTCAGATTGACAGCACTGGCCGAAGCCCTCCACCGATTTGAGCCGCCTTGGATCGAGGTCGCGAGGGTCTATCGGCGCATCTGCTTCCTGAGGCTTGAGGGCCTGGCCGAGGAGGCGCAGGGGGTAGAGAACTCGGAGTTCGCGGGGGCGGTCGCGAGGGCGCGGGCGGCCTGCGGGACCGGGGCCGACTCGATCCTGGACGCCCTGATGGCCGAGGAGCGGGAGCGCGTCGCCGGGGCCGTCGCGTTCGCCGAGGTGCTCGTGCCGATGCTCACACGGCGCCTCTCGGGGCTTTCGCCAGCGACGGCCGCGGCCCCGGCGCCCCCCAGGGCGAGGCTCCCCGCCCGCGACGCCTCGCGCGGCATCGCCGACTTCATAGACGACATGCTGGCGCAGGAGCGCGCCGGCGCCCGCTGAACCTTCCGACCCATCCCAACCCGCCAACCCTCCCATCATGACCACCGCCACCATTGAGAAACAGCCCGCCTCCGCCCAGCCCTCCGCCGTCTCGTTCCCTCCGCCGGCCCGGACGGCCCCGGCGAAGCCCGCCCTCCTGCTGATCGGCCTCGACCTCGGCACCAACAAGTCCTGCGTCCTCGCCGGCCCGGCCGGTTCCACCGACATCACCGTCAGCAAGGTGGTCCCGTCCGTCGTCGGCTACGTGAAGGACGGCATCGTCGACGGCATCATCACGGGCAACGCCCGGATTCTCTACGGCGCCGAGGCCCTGGACCAGATGCTCCACGTCGACCTCGTGGCGCCGCTTGACGAGGGCGTCATCTCGCGCCCGGAGGCCGCGCGCGACTTCATGCAGCACATCCGCCAGCTGGCCGACCCCTCGGGCCGGGCGGAGATCCGCGCCGTGGTGGGCGTCCCGGCCAATGCGGGGGAGATCGCACGCGAGAACATCCGGCGCTCGGT
>Ga0265319_1001857_pt1 | contig 12042 bp, 10 predicted proteins | sample 4824metaG_FD_192443 | JGI IMG/M metagenome (GOLD analysis project Ga0265319, IMG submission 192443) | Rhizosphere microbial communities from Carex aquatilis grown in University of Washington, Seatle, WA, United States - 4-8-24 metaG | ecosystem: Host-associated > Plants > Roots > Rhizosphere >...
CGCCGTCTTAAGGAGTTTGCCCACGCCTGCCATGTACGGGACAGAATGAGAGGTGCATGAGAAATAACGAGGTGATTTTGACAAAATTGCCGTGTGGTCGGCCCCCTGTTGATGTTCACTCCCGCGCATGCCGCCGCCGACAGTCCTTGTTCCTCTCGCCGACGGATTCGAGGAGATCGAGGTTGTGACGCCAGTCGACCTGCTGCGCCGCGCCGGGGCGCTGGTGACAACGGCGGCGCTCGGGGACGGCATCCACGTGACGGGCCGAAACGGACTTACGGTTCACGCCGACACGACACTCTCGGCTGTCGAGGGCACAAGCTACGACTGCGTCCTCGTCCCCGGGGGGCCGGCCGCGGCCGTTCTCAGGTCGGACGCCCGCCTCGCCGACCGGCTCCGGCGCCAGAGCGCGTCCCATGGCTGGATAGCGGCGATTTGCGCGGCGCCGGTCGTCCTCAAGGACGCGGGAGTCCTTGGCGAACGGCGCCATACAGCCCATTTTTCAGTGGCAACCGAGCTGCCCGATGCGCTCTTGACGGAACGGGTCGTCGTCGACGGCACCCTGGTCACGTCCAGGGGCGCCGGCACGGCGCTCGATTTCGGCCTGATGATCGTTGAAAAGCTGTTTTCGCGCGAGAAGGCTTCCGAGGTGGCGCGTTCGGTTTCTGCGTGAAAGTACTCCAGCGTCAAGGGTTGCGTTGATGCCGCGGCGCCGTTGGAATCCAGATTGCGAAGAGCCCAAAGGAAAAACTCCCATCTGCGGCCCCGTCTGGCCTGGTTGCGTCGCCTGCGCCCGGCGCGACGGTGCCTGGCATTCCCAAGTAAATGTGCGGTATTGCAGGACTGATTGACGCAGAGAGCCCTCAGGGATCGCGGGAGGACCGCGTCCGCAGGATGTGCGACATGATGATCCACCGTGGGCCGGATGACTCCGGCTTCGCGTCGAGCGGCCCGGCGACGATCGGGATGCGACGGCTTGCCATATTTGACCCGGTCAACGGGCACCAGCCCATGACGACGCCTGACGGACGTTTCACCCTGGTGTTCAACGGCGCCATCTACAACTACGGACCCCTGCGGGATGAGCTCGAGTCGCTGGGATACGTCTTTCGAACCCACTGCGACACCGAGGTGCTGCTGGCGGCCCTCTCGAAGTGGGGAGAGGATTGCCTGATCCGCCTGAGGGGAATGTTCGCCTTTGCGCTCTGGGACTCGGTCGAGGAGTCCCTACTGGCCGCCAGGGATCCTTTTGGAATAAAGCCCTTCTACTACATCGCAAGGGGGCGCAGTCTGGAGTTCGCCTCGGAGGTCGCGCCCCTGACATGGGGCAACCCGGGGTCAACGCAGGTTGATCCCGTGGCGGTGGCCGACTATCTGGCGTGGTTTGCGGTGCCCGCGCCCCGAACCATCTACCGGGGGGTGCTCTGCCTGCAGCCAGGCGAATGCCTCAGATTCATCGCGGGAAGCCTCACGATCCGCAAGTGGTGGACCTTCAAGTCGATTCCGCCGGGCGAGACGGTCTGCGCGACGCGCGAGGAATTCGTGCTCAGCCTCCGAGCGCACCTGGAGGACACGATCCGCGCGCATGTCCTCGCCGACGTTCCCGTCGGGGCATTCCTGTCCGGCGGCCTAGATTCGGCGGTTGTCGGGGCCCTCATGGCGCGTGCCTCGCGGAGTGTGCTGAAGACCTTCTCCATCGGCTTCGAGGAGGACGACTTTTCAGAGGCGGACGACGCCGAGGTCACGGCCCGCCACATAGGCTCGGTGCACCACACACGGATACTCACGGGAGACGAGGTGGCGCGGGACCTGGGCAAGATACTGTCCGCCTTCGACCAGCCTACAGGCGACGGCATCAACACGTATTACGCGAGCCAGACGGCGCAGGAGGGAGGGGTCAAGGTGGCGCTCTCAGGCCTCGGGGGCGACGAGCTTTTCGGCGGCTATCCGTCGTTCAGGGCCGTTCCGGCTCTCGAGCGGCTGCTGCCGGCCTGGGGGCGCGTCCCCGCGGCCGCACGCAGGCTCGTGCTCCGTGCCGCTGGGAGCGGCGGCGCGCGCGCCAGAAAGCTTGCGGATTTCCTCGGAAACGCCGGCGATGCCCATGAGCTGGCATCGCTGCACCGGAGAGTTTTCTCGATTGAAAGGGGCCGCTCCATGCTCTCGCCGGACGTGCTGGAGGCGGTCGCGGGCTCCTCGCCCTTTCATCCCGCGCTTGGAACGATCCGATCCGAAATCGGGTCGTCGGACACGTTTTCCATCGTGAGCGCGTGGGAGCTGCGAACCTACATGGCCGACGTGCTCCTGCGGGACAGCGACGTCATGAGCATGCGCCATTCGCTCGAGCTGCGCGTGCCGTTCGTCGACCGGCCGCTCATTGAATGGCTGTGGCGGCAGCCCACCCGCTTCAAGCACGACCTCCGGCATCCAAAGTCAGCCCTGGCCGACGCGACCGCGGACCTCCTTCCGCCGGGACTCCTGCGGCGCAAGAAGCGCGGCTTCACGCTGCCCTTCGGCGTCTGGATGCGCAACGACCTGCGGCCCTTCCTCGAGGACACCTTTTCGCCGGAAAGCGCGGGGCAAAGCGGGCTGTTCTCCACGGATCAAGTGCGCGCGCTCTGGACGAGCTTCGCCGCCGGCGGCGGCGACCGCGACTGGTCCCGGGTCTGGAGCCTCGCCGTCCTCATCTCCTTCGTCAACCGCCGGCCCGGCGCAACATGAACCTCGGATCGGCACAATCCAGGATCATCGCCGCTCTCATCGCCGTCCACGTCGTCTTCCTGGCGACGGCACTCATTGAACGCCCAAAGGTGGATTCCGATGCGTCCGCGGGGATGCTCGTCCTGAGGTCCATGGAGCGCGGGGCCCGTTGGAACTGCGCCATCGAGCCGGACCCGGGCAACATCGCCCATGACCGGCAGGAGTTCCTCACATGGTGGAGCCCGGGCCAGTACCTCGCGGTCTTCCCGCTCCACCGCCTGGGTGCAAGTTGGGGCGTGGCCATCGCGGCGACGACGTTTCTCTGCTCCCTTTGCGGGATCTTTGGCTACTGGTGGCTGTACCGTGGCCTCGGCTTCTCCGAGGCCACGAGCGCATGGGCTACCGCGGCCCTCGCAGTCACCTGGCACGTCACCCGGGACTACGGCGAGTTTCCCGGCGGCGAGCTTCCCCTGTTCGCCGTCTCGCCGTGGCTCGTCGGAGGCATAACGAGGCTGCGACCGCTCGGCCTTCGCAGCCTGCTTCCCTTCGCGGCCATCTACCTGTTCGGCGCGATGACGAAATTGTCCTTCTGCGTCACCGCAGCGGCGGCGCTCGCCGGGGTCGCCTGCGTCGATTTCTTCTCGGCGCCAGGCGGCCGGCGCCTGGCGAGCATCGCTGCATGGGCGGCCGGGATGGTGCTGGCGGGCCACGCCCTGGTCTGGCTTGTGTTTCTTCGCCATGGGGCCAACCCAGGGGGTTTGGGGGCCCACGGCGAGCCCTGGTGGTACGTGCTTCCGGCCGTGCTCATCCTTCCGGTGGGGAGCGTTCTCGGGCTGGGAAGCCTGCTCTCGCGCCTGTTTCTGTTCCCGGGACACGCCCTGCTTGCCTCCCAGACCTCGCTGGCGCCCGTGCTCTGGATCCTCGTGCCGGTCGCGGCGGTCGCCTACTGGGCGCTGGCGGAGCGCGCGCCTCTCCCCGGGGGCTACAGGCTGATGCTGGCGGGCATGGCGGGGACCTATGTCGCCGTGCTCGGCACGCTCATCGTGGCGGGCGCCCCCATCTCGCTCGAGGACCGCCAATTCTTCCCCGTTGGGGCCATGATCCTTCCGGCGATCGTGGAGCTCGCGCGCTCCGGATCCGCCCGGGTGTGGAGGGTTGCGGCACGGGCCGGGTTGATGCTCGCATGCGCGTATGGTCTCGTCGCGTTTGTTGTCCATGCGCGCCAGCAGTCAAGGACGGCCAACGTCGGCAGGAGCGGCATCACCCAGCATATCATTTCCCGTGAGGCAATGTCGGTCCTGCACGCCCTGGACGACAGGGACCCGACGGCGACCGCCGGGACGCTCATCTACGTCCCGTCGCCCGAGATCTCCTTTGAACTGCAGCGTGTCCGCGTGATGAGCACGAGCGACCTCATGGCCTTCCCCGAGGATCTTCGCCGCCGCAGCCTCCACGGCCGCGTTCCCCTACTGGTTGTCCTGTCCAACCCCGTCCTAGAGGCCGGGGGCCGGGACGAAATCGTGAGGCGGTCCTTTGCCGACTACTCCCCTTCCTCGTGGAAGCAGCAGAGGGTTGGCGAATGGACGTTTTATTACCAGGGTGACTGGCCCCTGGAGGCCGAGGCGGGTCCAAGGTGAGCCCGCACCTGCCGAACCGATGAAAACCATTCTCTTTGCCCCCGAGCTGTTCACAGGAGGCGGAGGCATTCCCCGGATCCTCCGGCTCTACCTGAAGGCAATGTGCGAGTTGTCCTCGAGCGGAGACCGTGTGCGCTTTCTCTCGCTCAACGACCGCGTCGTGGACTCATCCGAGCTGCAGCGCTATTCCAACGCCAGCCTAGTCGAATGGGAGGTCTGCAACAGGAGCAAGGCCTCCTTCGTCAGGTCCGCGTTTCGGATGGGAGGGAACTCGGACAGGATCGTCTGCGGGCACATCGCCCAGCTTCCTGTCGCCATGGCGGTGGCGATGTTGAATCCACGGGTCCGGTTCAACCTGGTGGCCCACGGCATTGAGGTCTGGCGCCCCTTCACGCTGCTCGAGAGGATGGCGCTGAGGCGGGCCGAACGAGTCTGGTGCGTCAGCGAGTACACGCGGCGCCAGCTGCTGGACCGGTGCCCGCTGCCGGAGGGAAGGGCCGTGGTTGCCCCGAACGCGCTTGATCCCTTCCTCGAGCCGCTCGCGGCTCCCACGCCCCCCCCGGGAAAGCCGGTGATCCTTGCGGTCTCCAGGCTTTCGGTGGCGGACAGCTACAAGGGATTGAACCATTTGATCGACGCCATGCCGGCCGTGCTTGAAAAGGTGCCCGACGCGCGTCTGCGCATCGTCGGCCGGGGCGACGCCCTCCCCTCTCTGGTCGCCAGGGCAAGGAAGTTGAATGTCGCGAGCGCGGTCGAGTTTGCCGGATACAGGAGCGACGAGGAGCTCGGAGAGGATTTCGCGGCCTGCAAGCTCTTCGCGCTTCCGAGCGAAAAGGAAGGGTTTGGCCTGGTCTATGTCGAGGCTATGGCCCACGGCAGGCCGTGCCTGGGAGCGAGGTCGGGAGGAACACCGGAGGTGATCGACGCCGAGTCCGGAATGCTGGCGGAATACGGGAACGTGCCCGAGATTGCCGCAGCCCTCGTCGCGATGCTCGGGCGCGATTGGCCGGTTGGCCCGCTTCTGGAGCGAGCGCGCACGTTTTCCTATTTGCGATTCAAGGAGCGCCTAGCCTCACTGCTCACCACATGAATGGACGTCCCGAGAATCCAGCTGCGGAGGCCTCCAGAAGCGAGAACGAGCTCATAATCGAGGCCGGCGGCGCCGACGCCAACTATTGGAAGGATCTCTGGCGCTACCGCGACCTCCTCGGCTTCCTGACGCTCAGGGACATCCGGGTGCGGTACAAGCAGACCGTTCTCGGGGTCGGCTGGGCGCTTATCCAGCCCATCGTGACGACCGGCATTTTCACGTTCGTCTTCGGAAAGCTGGCCGGCATGTCGCCGGGAGGGGTGCCGTACCCCCTTTTGGTGCTCGCGGGCCTCCTGCCTTGGCAGCTCTTTTCCGCCGCGCTCTCGGGCTCAAGCGCGAGCTTGATCTCAAACTCGAACCTGATCTCCAAGGTGTATTTCCCGAGGCTCATCATCCCCCTGTCGTCGCTCGGGGTTGCCGCAATCGATTTTCTTGTGGTGCTCGCGCTTTACGTCACCGCCTCCGCCTGGTTTGGACGCATCCCCTCGTGGCACTGGTCCCTGCTCCCGCTCTTCATCGCGCTTGCGCTGCTCCTCGCCTTCGGGGCGGGCATCTGGTTCACGGCCCTCACGGTCAAATACCGCGATTTCAGGTACATCGTGCCCTTCATGCTGCAGGTGGGGGTGTTCCTGTCGCCCATCGGGTTCAGCACGGCTAACGTGCCCACGTGGCGGGCGCTCCTGGACCTGAACCCCATCACGGGCGTCATAGACGCATTTCGCTGGTGCCTGCTCAGCGACGGTCAGCCCTTCGACGTGCGCGGCACCACCTGTTCGGTGATCATCTCCGTCGTCCTGACGGTCTCGGGCCTGATCTATTTCCGCAGGATGGAGAGGACGTTCGCCGACATGATCTAGGTGGCACCCATGTCCAACGACACAGTCATCAGCATCGAAAACCTGTCCAAGCACTATGTGCTCGGGCACCTGACGCGCGTCGATACCCTGCGCGACCGAATCACGCGCGGCTTTCGGTCCGCCGCGGAGACGCTGACGGGCAGGGGAAAGGCGAAGGCCGCCGTGGATGATTTTTGGGCGTTGAAGGATGTGAGCTTTGAGGTGCGCAGGGGCGAGGTCCTCGGGGTCATCGGCCGAAATGGCGCCGGCAAGTCGACCCTCCTGAAAATACTCTCCAGGATCACAGAGCCCACGAGCGGGAGGGTCCGGGTCCGCGGGCGGCTCGCCAGCCTTCTTGAGGTCGGGACCGGATTTCATCCTGAACTGAGCGGCCGCGAGAACGTGTACCTGAACGGAGCCATCCTCGGGATGAACCGCGCGGAGATCGACCGGAAATTTGACGAGATTGTCGCCTTCTCGGAGGTGGAGAGGTTCCTCGACACTCCCGTGAAGCACTATTCCAGCGGCATGTACGTGCGCCTCGCGTTCGCGATCGCCGCCCACCTTGAGTCGGAGATCCTGATCGTCGATGAGGTCCTCGCCGTAGGCGACGCACAGTTCCAGAAGAAGTGCCTCAACAAGGTCAGCGAGGTGACCAAGACCGACGGGCGAACCGTCCTGTTCGTGAGCCACAACAGCGCCGCCCTCCAGGGGATATGCACCTCCGGGGTCCTGCTCAGCCAGGGCAAGCTGGTCGGACAGGGCTCGATCGGCGATTGTCTGGGCACCTACCTGAGGACCGGCAGCCGGCGCGCCGAGTTCGGTCCGCCCCACAGCGATAAGCCCTATATAACCTCCGTGGGGGTCGATCCCGACGCCCTGGCAGCGGGGCGAATCCAGGTGGATGTCGGATTCAGCTCCCCTTTTCTCCTGTCGCCGCCGGTGGTGGGCATCATCCTCTCCTCCAAGTTCGGCCAGCCGATTTCCGGCAGCAACGGCCGAATGACGGCCGAAACTTGGAAGCCGGCACCGGCGCGGCAGGGCGTGATCACGGCGCTCCTCGATCCCGTGCCGCTGCACAGCGACACATTTCTCATATCAGTGTACCTCGGCGATGCCGCGATGGACTATGACCAGAAGCTGGACGTTGTTCAGTTTGATTTTGTCTCCCCCCGCTTTTACCCGCAGCTCCCGCCGCTCCAGATCATCGGGCCCGCGGACTTCCAATGGCGCTGGTCCTACGAGGACAAGCGACCAACCTGAGCCACCCCACCCATGTCACCCAAGGAGAGACTCAAGGCATTCGCGGCACGCGCGATCCAGGATCACCGGCGCGCATGGGTGATGCGCACGGCCGCGCGCCTCGCGCGCTTCTACAACAATTCGTGGGAGTACCCGAGCTACTCCATGGGCGACAATGGCGAGGGTGCGCTCCTGCGGTCCCTAGCCGGCGAGGACATCGCGACAATATTTGATGTCGGGGCGAACATAGGGGACTGGTCGGCTGACTGCGAAGGCCTCTTTGGAAAGGCGCGCATCCATTCGTTTGAGCCGGTACCCGACACGTTCCAGGTGCTCGCCGCGAGCGCCGCCGGCAAGCCAAGGATCATTCCCCACCCCTTCGGTCTCTCAAGTGCCGATGGAGAAGCGGAATTCACCTACTATGGTCCGGAGAACAGCTTCCTGTCCACCATGGTTGCTGCGGTGCACGACCACCTTCAAAGCTCGCGGATTTCCATCAGGCTTCGAAAGGGCGACGACGTGATGATGGAATTGGGCGTCACGAGGATCGATCTCCTGAAAATCGACGTCGAAGGGATGGAGTATGAGGTGCTCGAGGGGTTCGCCAGCGCCTTGTCCCAGGGACGGATCGGCCTAATTCAATTTGAGAAACAGCCAGGCCGGCGCCTCCTCAAGGACTACTATGTCCTGTTGGGAAAGCACGGCTACAGCATCGGCAAGATCTATTCGCGATACGTGGATTTCCGACCGTACGACTCGGCGCAGGAACGCACCGCTGGTCCCAATTACTTCGCCGTGCCCTCGACCCACGTGAAGTTGATCTCGGACCTGCAGGCGGGTCTGGTTCGATCGTGAGATGAGAAATGCCGCTCTTTTCAAGTCCCGACGGGGACGGAAGGCGCCTCAACCCGGAAATCTGCTGCATCAAGCACGATGAATATCCTGTTCCTGGAGCAGAATCCGCGGTTTGGAGGAGGCTCCGAGCGCATCGGCCTTTCCCTCTGCACCCACATGCACAGGTCCGGTCACGGCACGCATCTCCTCCATGAGGGCGGCGGGGACATGGTCGGCGCCTTCGCGCGGGTCACCACCAGCATCACCCGCGCCCCGGTGCGGCCCCTCGCCGTCCGGAGGCCGCTCGAGGCGGCAAGAAGCCTGCGCACGTTCATTCGTGTGGTGAAGTCCCACAGCATCGACGTGGCGTTCACCTCTCAGCTTGGCTACGTCTCACTCCTTGCCGTGGCCGGTTCCATGGACGGGCCGCCCTCGGTCGTCCACCTGGGCCTGGCGCTCTCCTTCACCTCTCCGCTGTACTCGTGGTCGCAACCGAGGATCTCGGCCTCGGTAACCCCGTCCGAGCCCATGCTCCGGACGTGCGTGGGCCTCGGCTGGCCGGCCTCGCGGATGCACATGGTGCCAAACGGGGTGGACCTTGAGCGATTCCGGGTGCGTGACGACGGGGCTGACATCCGCGCGGGCATGGGCCTTCCGCGGGCGGTCCCCCTCATTGTCTTTCTCGGGCGGCTCGTCGAGGAGAAGGGCATCTTCACGCTGATGCGGGCCGCGGGTGAGTTGAAGCGCCAGGGGATGGTGTTCCACCTGGCGATGGCAGGCCTGGAGGCGGGCACGAACGAAGAGCTGCTGCGAAGCGCCGAGCAAGGGGGGCTCGGCCCGGACTATTTCTCACTGCATGGGGCCACCGACCGGCCCGAGGACATGCTGGCGGCCGCCGATGTCGCGGTCATCCCCTCACAGTGGCCCGAGCCGTTCGGCCTCGCCGCGATCGAGGCCATGGCTTGCGGAGCCGTTCCCATCGTCAGCGACGCCGGGATTCTCCCCGAGATCGTTGGGCCCGAAAATGCCGGCTGCGTCTTCCGGCAGGGCGATGCCATGCAGCTCGCCGAAAGAATCCGCTTTGTCCTCACGGATGCTGGCTCGCGGCGCCTGATCCGGGCCCGCTGCCTCGAGAGGGTAAGGGAAAAATATGACCTGTCGCGCTGCGGCAGGGCCTACGAGGAGATCTTTGCGAGCGTGCAGTCTACGAGATGAGCCGCCCACTCGTATCGATCCTGATTCCCTGCTACAATGCAGCCCCGTATCTGGGGGACACCTTGGATTCGGCGTTCGCCCAGACGCATCCCGATGTCGAGATCATCCTCGTGGACGATGGCTCGAGCGACGGGTCCCTCGAGATCGCGAGAGCCCGCGAACCGCGCATCAGGGTGCTTGCGGGGCCCCAGCGGGGCGCAAGCGCTGCGAGGAACGCCGCCACAAAGGAGTCGCGGGGTGAATTCCTCCAGTATCTCGACGCCGACGACCTGTTGCTGCCCGACGCCGTCGCCGCCCGCGTGCGGCAACTCTCCGAGTCGGGCGCCGATGTCGCGTGCGAGGACTGGCGCCGGATTTTCCGCCAACCCGACGGTTCCTGGACGCAGGGGCCGATTGAATCGGCCGACTATCGGAGATTCGACGAGGCTCCGGATCTCGCAATCTTCAACGGATTCTGGGCGCCTCCCGCGGCGCTCCTCTATCGTCGCTCGATCGTCGAGAAAATCGGGGGATGGAACCCGACTCTTCCGGTCATACAGGACGCCCGCTTCCTCTTCGACGCGGCCTTCTGCGGTGCGAAGTTCGTCCACGTGCCGGGTGACGGGGCGCACTACAGGCAGCACTCGGCGGACAGCCTGTCCAGCCGCAGCAAGGCCCGGTTCTGGGCCGATGTCCTCAAGAACATCCGGGACATAGAGGAAATGCTGCTGGGCGCGGGTCGGATGGATCTCGCGAGGCGCAACGCCGTGGGCCGGGCTTACGCCCTCGGCGCCCGGGTTACATTTCGCATCGATCGCGATCTCTACCACGCCAATCTCGAGAACCTGCGCCGCTTTCCAGAGCAACCATGGTCCCCCTACCTACGCGGCGCACACGGAGTTGAGCGGATCCTCGGCTATACCGCCGCAGTCCGGATGATGGGTATTTTGCGCCCCGGACAAAATCCATGAAGGTCATAATTGGAGCTGCGGCAAACAACGCCCACCTTTACCAGGTCGGCCAGGCGATGGAGGAGGCGGGAGCGCTCTGTCGCTACATTCTGCCGTTTGGGGGGTTTCCCCTTCGCCATCCCGTCGTGTTCTCGCGAAGGAGCCCGGCAGGGATTTCCAAATCGAGCCTCGAGCACCACCCGGCATGGGACATCGCCCGCCTCGCGGCGTCCAAGCTGAGATTGCCGGACCCATGGATCGACCTGATCTGGGAGAGGGAGGAGCTCTCGTTCGACAAGGCGTGCTCGCGGTCCGTCGCGTCCGAGCGACCTGATGTCTTCCTGGGCGTCGAGCACGCCGCGCTCGCATCTCTCCGGGAGTCGAGCCGCATCGGGACAGCCGCCGGCCTTATCTATCCCAGCCTTCATCATCTGTTCCGGAAGAAGTGGCTCGATCCGGAACTTGCCCGGTATCCCGAGCTTCTGAGCCGCTCGGCGCGCATCATCCGGGAGCGCGATGCGTCGCGAGACTATCGGCGAGACGAGGAGATGCGGGCGGCGGAGTTCATACATGCGAACTCGGCCACCACGGCCCGCTCCCTTGTCGAGGCGGGATATCCGCCTGACCGAATCATCACCGTCCCGCTTGGCGCGCCGCCCGCGATCGCCGAGAGCGAGCTTGCTTCGCACCCTCCCGACGTGCCCACGGCGCTGTTCGCCGGCAACGTGGCCCTGCACAAGGGGGCCCATCACCTCATCGAGGCCTGGCGACGTGTCGCGGGCACCCGAAACGCCAGGCTGGATCTTTATGGCGCCTGGGCCCTTCCCGAGAGCTTCCGGCCGTCCCGGGGAGAGAACATACACGCGCACGGCCGTGTCCCCCATGAGGTCGTACGGGATGCCATGCGACGGGCCTCCGTCCTGGTGCTGCCTTCCGTGTGCGACGGCTTTGGGATGGTGGTGACGGAGGCGATGGCGCAGGGCCTGCCCGTCATCTGCTCCCTCAATGCGGGGGCATCCCAGATGGTGGTCGACGGGGTGAACGGATTCGTCGTGCCCGCCGCCGACCCGGAGCGCCTGGGGGAGCGGCTCACCTGGTGCGTTGAGAATCCCATGGAGCTCCTCGCCATGGGTCGAAACGCCGCCGAAACAGCCAGGCATTGGAGCTGGGCGGACTTTCGCGCCCGCTTCACCCGGGACCTTTACGCCATGCTCGGACACATTGGGGCGTCGCCATCGCGCGCCCCCGCGATGACACGATGACGACGGACGTGGACATCTGCCTCATCACGCCTGGCCACGTCGCGTCGACGCCGCGCCTCGTCAAGAGCGCCGACGCCCTCGCAGAGGCGGGCTACGCGGTGCACGTGGTCGCCGGCGCCCCGTTCCCGCCAGCCGATCGTCTCGACGCTGAGATTCTATCGACGGCCCCCTGGGCCTACACGGGCGTCAAGAGACGGTCGGGAGGAGGCTCATTTCTCCGAAAGGCGGTTCGCGGCGTCTCCCGCCGCCTGGTGCAGAACTCCAGCCTGATGTGGCACGGCCTTGTCGCCAGGGCCCACC